>Ga0078972_1003638_pt1 | contig 45313 bp, 42 predicted proteins | sample YelNatPaOPGAMG01_FD_67568 | JGI IMG/M metagenome (GOLD analysis project Ga0078972, IMG submission 67568) | Hot spring thermophilic microbial communities from Obsidian Pool, Yellowstone National Park, USA - OP-RAMG-01 (SPADES assembly) (version 2) | ecosystem: Environmental > Aquatic > Thermal...
ATGCAATGCTGGCACAATAACGCCAGGCGTCGATGAGCAAATATAAACCCGCCATACCCAGAATCACTGCAAACAATAGATATGTGGTAGGTTTCATGCCATAGTCACTCCGCATCACTATATGACATTGTATTATTTTAAGTTTTTTCAGAGAGCCCGTGAGTTTATGCTGCACTGCCCGACATTACAAACCGCTAACGCCAGGATTAATAAATCTACTTTTCAGGTTGATTGCGGGATTTTCTTTTTGAACTTTTCTTTTTGAACTTTTCATACGCATGCATAATTGAATTCCACCATGCCTCCGCAGATTCCATCTCGTCATCTTCGATTGTAGAACTCACTTTCTCCCCGCCATAACATCACCCTTCCACCAGCTCGCCCGCATTTTCTCAATCAGCGGATATAATAAATTCCGCAATATATCTTTCGTCTCGGCATTTGCAGTGCACCATCCCCAACCCTAAAATACTCCCTGCGGTTGTTCATCTTCATGTGTGCCAAAATCACGATGGAACACGGTGCTGGCGGTGCAGTGATGCAGCAGTTCATAAAGGACATTGTGCTCAAACACTTTGGCTCCGGGCGTGTGGAAGTGCCGTTATCTGCACTTGATGATGCTGCGGTTGTGGATGGCATTGTATTCACCACCGACTCGCACACAGTAAAACCTGTGTTTTTTCCAGGCGGAGACATTGGAAGATTATCTGTTGCTGGCACGGTGAATGACCTCGCATGTCTCGGTGCCAGAGTTCTCGGCTTATCTGCAGCATTTGTGATTGAGGAGGGATTTGAGACAGAAAAACTGGAGAGAATAATTGCGAGCATGGCGCAAACAGCGGAGGAGGCGGGAACCGAGATTGTCACTGGCGACACGAAGGTGGTGGAGCGGGGAGGTTTGAGCGAGATTGTGATAAACACATCTGGAATTGGAAGAAGACATGAGTTACTCGACCACAACCTGGACATTGCAAGAAAATACAGGAAAGTGAAGGCAAACTGGTTACTTGATTCAAATGTTGCAGACGGTGATGTAATTATCGTTTCTGGCTATGTGGGAGACCATGGAATTGCAGTGCTCTCTGCAAGGGAGGGCTATGGGTTTGAGGGTGACATTGCGAGCGATGTGGCACCGCTCAATCACATGATTGCAGGGGCATTGAAGGTCGGAGGTATCTGTGCAATAAAGGACGCAACCAGAGGTGGTGTTGCAAACCTGCTCAATGAATGGAGCGAGAAATCGGGTGTGGGAATTGTGATTGAGGAAGCCCGTATACCCGTAAGACAGTCCACGAGGAGTGCATGTGCAATGCTTGGCATAGACCCGCTGGAAATCGGAAACGAGGGCAAGGTTGTGCTTGCTGTGGTGCCCCAGATGGCAGATGCGGTGCTCGCTGCCCTGCGTGCGACAAAGGAGGGCAGGGATGCAGCAATCATTGGCAGGGCTACGAAGGATGTAGAGGGGGTTGTGATGCAGACGAAGGTAGGGGGCATGCGTGTAATCCAGCCACCCGTGGGTGACCCCGTGCCCAGAATCTGCTAGTGCTACGGTAAAATCAGCTGCATTAAATATATTGAAATTCCAGCAGTTACACCAGAAAGCCAGAGCATTATACAAAGGTGTTTTAAAATCACATACGGATGGCTTCCCTTCAGAATTTTAAGCATGTATGCGGAGAGAAATGCGTGCACAAATATTACTGCGATAGAAATAATGGAAAGCGAAAGCGGGTCAAACACCGTTCCGTGGAGTATGTTAAGAAATGGGTACTCTTCAGGTGGTGCGACTGAACTCATCAGACGCTGGATCCATTGCGAAAGGTAGAGCGAAATGTAAAGCGGGAATGTGATGCCAGCAGTGAGACCGTAGAGTATTCCAGATGTTGTGCTTGCCACCTGGTATTTGTGTTTTCGCAGCCCAGTTATTGTCATAAAATTCTCACTTATTATCTGGCTGATTGTCTTTGGATTCCCGCCGATGTGCGTGCCTTCAACATACAGTGCATTGAATTTTGATATTAAATCGCTTCCGCTTTCAATTCCGAAAAGCTTCCAGGCCAGATTTTTGTTAATCCGCAGATTCAGTCGCTTATACAGGTCATCAATGTTCTTTGTTAATGGCCCAAAATGATAATGACGCAGTTTCTTAAGTGCATAGGTTGTTTCTTTTCCCATTGCACCTGCAGATGTGCCCAGTGAGCGAATAAACGAGGGAAAGTTCTCGTCTCTTCTGATGATTACCTGCTCCTCCCTATCTGCCAGGTATCCTGCAATTGCAAGTGGCGTACATACAAGGGGAACAAGAATGTAAATGGGGACTGCGTAGAGCACATACAGCAATACAGCAGGAAACAGGAGTAAAACTGAGAAGGCAATGGAGTACACCAGGGCTTTTCTCAGACCTTTTTCCCGTTCTGTTTCAATGCCCGATGTTTGCCAGATGTGTTCTCCTGGAACCACGGAAGCAAAGAAATAAAGAAAGAAAATCTCGCCAAGAACAAAAAGCAGTCCCGCACCTGCAAGCAGAAAAATCGCATTTTCACCAATCAGAAATGGCAGAATGTACACGAAGACGAAGATAAAAATCACCACAATTGCAAAAGATATAAACACCTCATTCATTATATCCACTGCATTCAAGCTTGCCCTGTACTTCACTACAAACTCCTCCATCGTCGCCTTCTGCTCGTTCTCCGCAAACCGCTCTGCACTCTCTCCGGTTTCAATCGCATGCGCCATTCTTGTGAGAAAATCTGAGAAAATCACACTGGGTGTCATCTCAGCCACCAGTCGACAGGCGCGCTGTAATGCAATGTTCCACTTGCTCATCAAATCATATACCTTTTTTACTTCCCTTGCCAGTGCACGGTATTCCTTCATTTCTCCGAGAATGTCAAACATTTCCTTTCTGGTAACATACGCAACTGAAAGCACGCCCAGGCGTGTGACAAAGAGGTGCATATCCTCATCAATGGACTTGCCCAGTTTTTCATAAATCACAAGTGGATGGATAACAACATACGCACATATAAACACAGGAACACAGAAGAGGAGAAGGAAGTAAAGCCAGTTCTGAAATATGTCCGGGTTCACAATCAGAATGGAGACAATAAGCACAATAGTGAACAAAAACACAGGGAGAATTCTGGTTAAAAGGTAATCCCTTGCAGGAATCTCCATCCACATGTATGCCTTTCTGAACCTCTCCATCATGTTAGCGCCTTTATCAGTTTTTCACACTCGTAAACGAATTCATCTGGATTTCGAATTCCATCGATGTTCCGCTCAAAATACTCATCCAGAATTCGATTAAGCACATCGTAATCAAACACCTTCGCTTCAACAAGTTTCTGAATGACCCTTGCCCTTGCCTCCATGTCCCTGTATATCAGCGCCTTATCCTTGTATTTCAATCTGGGTGCAATCTTTTCTTCAAGCACATATGAGTTATTTATTCCGTTGAAGAAGAACTGGTCACGATCTGGCTCCCACATAAACATATTTCTTGTAAGCACACCACCTTTTTCCTTTGAGTACTTCAAAATTTCATCGATGGAAATACAGCGCCGCATTACTCTCCCGCCCTCGTACACATTCTGCTGGAATACCACGAGGTTAAGATTGTCCATGAATCTCTCAGGTATGTTTATGGGCTCACCAACAAATCTCTGGATGAGCTGTTTTACCGATGGGGCGTGGAATGTGGAAAGCACATAGTGGCCTGTCTGCATTGCCTGGAATGCAACAAAGCCCTCCTTACCTCGAATCTCACCCACGATTATGAAGTTGGGTCTGCTGCGGAGTGCAGCTCTCAGCAGGTCGTACATCTCCACCCTTGCACTTTCCTGCACACTCTCGCGTGTGAGCATGCGCTGCCACACCTTATGCGGTGCAATAATCTCTGGCGTGTCCTCAGCGGAGTATACCTTGTACTTGTGATTTATGAAGGGAACGAGAGAGTTCAGTGTTGTGGTTTTTCCAGATGCAGTTTCTCCGCAGATGAATGCATTTATGCCATTTTCAATACATAGCCATAGAAAGCCAGCCATCTCGGCACTCATCGTGTTCCATGCAACCAGCCGTGGTAATGTGTACGGTTTTTCAGAGAATTTTCTAATTGTAAAACTCGGGCCTCTCATGCTTACATCTTCGCTGTAGACCACATTCAATCTTGAGCCATCTGGAAGTGCAGCATCCACAACAGGTCTTGCGTCGCTCACCGGGTGCCCAATGCGTTCGGTCATGTTCCTCAAAAACTCGTCGAGTTCAGCCAGCGCAGCGAAACACAGGTTTGTAGCAATCATTCCAAATAACTTGTGCGTGATGTGTATTTGTGTGGTGCCCACGCAGTGTATATCCTCAATGTAGGGGTCCCTGATGAGTGGCTCAATCTTTCCATTTTCCAGAATATTCTTTTTTATGTGGTATTTCAGTACTTCAAGCTCTTCCTTCCGCACGGAAATCCGCTCAAATTCCAGTTTTTTCAGTAACCTGGATTTTTCCTTTTCCTCCACGGTTGTTACATGATTTATTAATTTATCTATCAGGCCCTCAAACTCTTCCTTCTTTTCAGGCGTTTCCTCAAACCTCGTGGCATATTTAAGCATCATTTCGAGAATCTGGTTGTACTTGCTTTCAAGCTCTGGTGTGAGTGGTGGTTCAATCACAACATAGTAGTATCCACTGGGTCTATAAAGATGTATAAATATGGGGTCTCCAACAGGATAGAGAATGTTTGGGTTCTTCTGTTTTGCCACATCTTCTGTGAGCTGTTCGAGAAACACGGGTTGAGGGATGCCCTGTGCTGACAGGAGGGAAAGGTACTGTCCCAGATGCGGGTTTCTCACAATTACTTCCTCGAGTTTTACCATACTATGCCACCGTCGTTATATCCACAATTATTCCTCGTTTTGCTTCCACCCTGAAACCAATCACACTGCCCACATAATCCTGGGCATTGGTATACCTTGTTATTGTCATCACACGCTGGATTTCACCTTCTCCAATGCTTCGTTCAATCTCAATCAGAATGTCCACCGCAGAAAAGATTGCACTTTCAACATCCTTGCTCAGGTCACCACCTTCAAATGTAAGCACCACAGATTTGTTCCCTGCTACAACCTTCTTGAAGAATGCCATCGCATCCAGAGCGGTATATGGCGTAAGCTGGTCCTTCACAAGTGCTGAAAATGTGTCTATGATGCACACATCACTCTCAAACAGCTTTTTCGCACCCATGAGCCGTGTAAGAAAGTCCTTCCTGGGAATGCTCTTTCCAATGAGCGGGAACACGGGAATGAAAAGTAGATGCCTTGCGGTTAAATATTCGAGTACAGGGTATCCTAATGAATCCATCTGGTCTATCAGCCCCTTTGTGGTAAGCTCTGTGGAGATGTATGTCACATTGTGATTGTTTTCCAGCAGTCCATAAAGTAACCGCTGGACAATTGCGCTTTTACCGCTTCCATGCTTACCTGAGATTGCTGTGATTGTGCTTGTTGGAATGCCACCTCCGAGACGCCTGTGCAGTCCATCTCGTGGAATCTCAATTGAAAAAATTCTATGGTTCATGCGCTCACCTCACCCGGAAGGCAAATGTGTCGCTTGCCCCATAGCATGCAGTAACCTTTACCATGCACATGCTTCCAGATACAAGGGGAGCCAGTAGTTTGATTTTGACTACAAGCGTTGTCTCAGGTAACCACTCCGTGGTATTTGTGGGTGAAATTATATATGTCTCGTTGAATGTGGTACCGCCAGCACTGCCAGAGGTATAACCATACACGGTTCCATTTATTTCCAGAAGCACGGAACTTACGGGAATTGTTGTTGAGCCAGTATTTTTTATGTACAGGATAAGTGTGGAATTGTTTGCGTCGTATGGCACTGCTCGGGCATCGTTTATTATCTCAATACCTGTGCGTAATTCTTTATTCAGTGCATCACTCCTTGCTTCAATTCCATCCTTCAGCTGTAACGAAACTCCGATAAATACCGTGGCTAATATGCTTGAAATCACGAGTGCACCGATGAAAAATATTGTATGTGAGGCGGCATTTGCTGGCATTCTTCTTCACCTGCTAAATGTATGCAGAGACACCGTTACCTGCCACGATTTTTACCTTCTCTGGCGTGCCCGTGAGATTCGTTATTTCCACACTGAATTTTTCACCTGGAAAGCATATGCTGGTTATTGCACCGTTCACGGTTACTGTAATATTCTCCTCTATCAGAATTCCGTCTATCAGAACATCCAGCGAGCCCGTGTTGATCTCAGTTGTTCCAGAGTTAATGAGTTCAAGGGTAGTCGTTGGCGCACTTAAGTTGTATGAGACAATTCCAATGCATGTATGTGCCTTTTCCTCCTTTATTCTCATCATCTCATTGAATCCGTCCTCCACACACCCTGTAGCAAAATTCACACCCGTGTACACAAAGGAAAACGCAATCAAAAGGGAAGTAAATAGTATGGCAGATGCAACTGCCACGCTATATCCCATAAAAATCACCCAGGGAGTTCTTCAGCTTCTCCATCTCTTTCTCGAGGTCTTCCAGTGTTTGCTTGTCCAGCTGCGTGCCACGAAGCATTTCAATAAACATGAGTGTGCGGAGATGATCATTGATTGAAAGACGCCAGCCCTCTTTTCCCTCAATTTTCTGCGGTTTCTTCTCAATCTTAATTCCTTTTATTTTCCAGAGTATATCTGCCTTCACCTCGTTGCTTATCCAGTTTATCTTTCTGTAGTAGTCAAGAACCTGCGGGAGGTCTTCAAGTGTCACACGCTCAAGCAAGTACTCAATCCACCGCATTGCAAGCAGTGAACTCCGGTAATCATTACCAATACTCTGAAGAAGTGGTCCAAACTTTGCAGTGCCAGGGGGCATTTGCATCTGTGGGAAAGTCACCATTACCGGCTGTGGCATTGCAGTTCCCTGTGGTAAGGTGCCAGCAATATTTTCCTGGGAGGGCTTTTCTTGCGTAAGTGATTGTTCTGGATTTTCCAGATTTGCACCGCATTTCGGGCACACCTTAGAGTCCTCTGGTATCAATTCGCCACATTTTGGACATGCCACCTTGTCAAGTATCATTGCATCCGTTAAATCTTCACCGATCTGCTTTGCAACCGTGGCATCTTCGCTGGCAGGATTTTCTCGCTTTATCTGCGTGTCTATAAATGGATTAAACTGTGCAGAAATTGCATCATAGAGTGCAGTGAGTTCATGTAATCTGCTCTCGATTCTGGCAATGCTCTCCTTTATCTCATTTATCTCAAGTCGGTATCTCTCGGTTGTGTCTGAGACGCGTTCAATTTTGTTTTTCAGGTCAACGATCGATTCCTCGATTTTCTCAGACCTTCTGAATGTGCCTGCAGTAATTACCTCTGGCGTGGATATCTGCATGGGCTGCACCTGCTGCACGGGTTGTGCCTGGGGACCGGGCGGCATTACTGTCTGCGGCTGTGAAATTCCTGCGGGTTCTGCTGTCTGGGGTGGTTGCTGTGGGACTGGTTGGGGTGGTGGGGGAGGTGATGAAGGAACCCGGGGTTGTTCAGCAAGTGATTGAGCGGTATTTTCGAGTGCGGGCTGGGGAGTTGATAGTTGTTCTGGCTGTGCGGGTGCCTGTGCTGGTGGACCTGGCGATGGCGCAGCAGGTTGAGCAGGAGCTTCCTTGAACAGCGTCTGTGCCTGCGGAGGTGTAGATTCCTGTGTCTCCGGAACAAGTGCCTTTTTCCAGTTGAATATTCTACCGCAGTTATTGCATCTACCAGTGCCGTCGTCAAAAAAACTGAGATTTGTGCTCCCGCACTTTGCACAGATGCCTTCGGTGGGTTTCTCCACTGCTGGCTGTCCCGTTGCGGGCTGTGCTGGCTGTGCCTGTGGTGCTTTCTCTTCCTCGCCCTTACCTTTTTTCTTGAATAGCGGTGCCATTTTCCACCTCATCTGTAGGTGAGATCGATTATTGCTGATGTGTCATAGGATGGTGGCGTTGTAAAGGTCTCAAATGTGTCAAAGCCCCCTGTCGTGATGATGAACATAAGCTTACAGTATGTAGAGGGTGCAAGCTGGGAGCCAATTCCTTCTGCACCAGACCTCAAGTCAATCCATATCTTGAGGACATTCCCCTCAGCAAGGAAGTATGAGGGATTTGGATGCGAGGAATTGATGTACGGGTCCCAGCCACTGTTATTCTGTCCACCCGGCACCTCCTCAGCGGCGTAGTGCGTACTATCTGCAAGCTGGAGGGCAAGCGCATCTGTTAGCGATTGGGTCTCTGGGTTTGGACCCGGGAACACATACTGATTCAGGGAAAGTTCCTTTTCCTGTCTCTCTGTGACAACCTTGATTATCACATCTGCCATGTTTATTGCATTACTGCCTGGTGTGAGCGATACCTGTAACTGCAGGTAATCTATTGAGTTGTTCAGGGGAGTGCCGGTGCGGACGCCCTCGATTATTCTTATCTGGAGACCATTGCTTACCTTGTTCTGCGAGCCCGCCGCAGCATTCTCTGCCTGTTGCTGCAATGAAAAAACCGCAGAAATTATTACCGCTGCTGCGATTGCAGCTACCAGAATCATCGCAATGAACACGATGAGCGTTCCAATCCCGATTGCACCTGCACTATTTTTTCGCATTTTTCTATTTCTGTATCTGTACATTTCCTTTCACCTCCTATGTGTATGTGAAATCTATGATTTTTGAGTTTCCGTAGGAATATCCAGTATTAAACTGAACCTTGTATGCAGCACTGCTATCACCTGCGTTGAATGTGATTGTGACATCGGTGTTCACGGGTAGTGTCATACCAATGCCGTCTGGTGCGTTTCTCAGGTCAATATAGATTTTGAGTGTGGTGTTTCTGCTCACATAGAAAGCACCGAGACCCGGGTCCCATCCACTGCCAAGATAAGGTACAATCTCCTTTGCACCATAGTGGGTAGTATCTGCAGCATTAATCAACTCATTATCTGTAGGACTCTCAGGGTTTGCTGCTGACTGAAGTGCTGCAGTGTTCAGGACAAGGTCCACGCTTTTATTGCTGGTGGAAGTGGTAATATGAATACGCATGTTGCTCATGTTCAGGGTTTTTGCACCGTTCACAACCATTGTGAGGTACAGAAAGTCCACGGTCGAACTGAGTGTTCCAGAATTAGTAGGATCTCTGTCTCCGACAACAGATTTCACCTCAGGAATCGTGAGCTTTATGCTCTCGCCTGTCTTCTCTGCCTGGTTTTTGAGTGTTATTGCGGTGTTAATGATCACCACTGCAGAGATTGCAGCCACAACTACCAGCGCTATGAATACGATCAGAGCACCAATGCCCATACTGCCTCTTTTTTTTCTTCCATACCTGTTCAAATTTTTCGCCCCCTTTTTTGCTCTACCAAATAATAGATATTATGTATTTATATGTTTGCGTTTACCATCTCACCTTTCGATTACATAAAATTTAGATAAGAATTCTTCGAGTATTCAGCGTACGACAAGGTCAAATCTGTTTTCGATAACGGGCTTCTCGCTCATATCTGGTTGTTCCATTACACAGAACATATTTAGTTTTTGCTTGTACGCCATGTCTGTAATGTCCTTCACAAAGCCGAGGAACATATCCTCGATCTCCCACATACACCATTGCAATGGTAATGCCCAGATAAAAGGCACCAATCAAAGGGTACAATTTTGGGTCCATTTCGTAAATTCTGTATGCGCATGGACATATAAATCTTTGGATGCAAACGAGGAATACTGTCCAATAACGGAGAAATCTTTATATCTTCATTTCATAATTTAGAACCATGGGACTAAGGGCGAGATTGGCAATAGCATTAACACTGCTCTTCGGTCTTCTTTTTGCATTTGGCATGGGCTTAATTGCAGTGCTGGAATACTTTGGAATAATATCTGGAATCTATGTTTTTATCGTATCTCTGGTATTTGCAATCTTCGTGGTGTTTCTCCAATGGGCACTCTCGCCATTCATCATCATGTGGCTCTATAAGATCGACTGGACGGAACCAGAGGCACTCGGTCAAAAAGTGGCATCCTACATTTACGATGTGTGCGCAAGAGAAAAAATAAATGTGCCAAAAGTTGGAATAATAAATGATGCAAATCCAAATGCGTTTACCTTCGGCTGGACAAAGAATCACGCAAGGATCGCAGTAACAAAAGGAATTATGCAGTACTGTGATGAAGAGGAGCGCATCGCTGTGATTGCACATGAAATGGGACACATTGTGCATGATGACTTTGTATTTATGACCGTTATTAGTGCCATTCCACTGATCTTTTACATCATCTTGCGTTCATCCCTGTACGCACTTAGAATTGCAGGGCGGAGCAGGCGTGGAGGCCAGGCGGCAATCGTGTTTCTGGTAACTGCCGCAATTTCATTTATCGTCTATGTGCTTTCCCAGTTTATTGCCTTACTTGTGAGCAGGTATCGAGAGTACTACGCTGATGAATTCTCAGCTGAAAGCACAGGCAGACCAAACAAGCTTGCAAGTGCACTACTTAAAATCGCATACGGGATGGCAACTGAAGGGCTGGGAGAACGCTCAGATAAGGAGCATACCCGGCATACTACCTCACTGGGCATTTTTAATGCAGACAGTGCAAGGGCACTTGCTGCAATGGGTGCAGACGCATATGGTGACTACTCCCTAGATACAATCGAAAAGGCAATGGCATGGGATATGTGGAATCCCTGGGCAACACTTCTTGAGTTGCAGTCCACGCACCCGCTTCCCGCCAAGCGACTCAACAAGCTTGGACAGATTGCTGAAAAAATGGGACAGGAACCTCTTATTTCATTTAAACTGAAAAAGCCAGAGTGCTACTGGGATGATTTCCTCAAGGACATACTTGCGAAATATGGTGGCGCGATTATTGCAACACTCCTGTTCATTTTCATACCCTGGTACATTCTCACACACAACTACTCTCAATCCCGATTTTCAATGGGATTACTGTTGAGCATCACACTTTCAATGTTTGTAATCGGTGGCTGGGGACTGGCATACCTGATTACCTATGCCTATCCTTTCCGTTTTAGAGACATGGAAGTAATTAACCTGATTTCTTACCCGAAGGCATCGCCCATCCGTGGAATTCCTGTGCGACTGAAGGGACGCATTATTGGCAGAGGCGTGCCTGGTCTTTTCTTTTCAGAAGATATGAAAATAGATGATGGCACCGGGTTGCTTTTAATTGACTACCATCAGATCAGCAAGTTTGTGGATATTCTTGTGGGAATATTTGCTACAGAGAAAAACATCGGAAAAGAAGTGATTGTAGAGGGCTGGTACAGACGCAGGATAGTCCCGTACTTAGAACTATACCGTATGACTTTGCCGGGTGATGAAGTGAAGCGTATATATACTTCTTACTTTTACATTATCACAGCTGCTGTGGTGATGGTGCTGGGGCTGGTGCTTTCATTTCCCATACTTCAGGCAATGCTGTAATTTACCTCAAAATATGCAAAACATAATAAGAGGATGCGCAAAGGCGGAGAAAGGAAACTACTAATAGAAGATAAGATATATCCGATACGGAAGTGGAATTGAGCTCGTACGAGGTGTGGTAAACTTGATGGTAACATGGTACGCTGTGCCACCAGTGCTATCTATAGCAATCTTCGTAACATTACTTGCGGGTTTTACAAAAATACGCAGGTACATTCCATTTCCTGCATTTTTATATGCGTTTCTTTTTCTCCTGTGGAGCGCTGGGGAACTCCTCGAAAGGCTTTCTGGACCGCCACCTGCTGAGAGAGATGTTGCCCTGATTGGTGTAAAAATAATTGCGATTGCGGGTGCATTTCTTCCGTCTGCATTTATCCACTTCTCATTCGTATTTCCCGTAAGAAAGAAAGATGCACACTATGGAATATTACTGGCACTTTACATTACCAGTGCAGTTATTGCAATGCTGTCCATCACGACTGACCTCCTTATATCTGACATGATAGTATATGCACCCGGATGGGGTGCAGTGTTTGGTCCTGGAATGCTCATATGGGGAACTTACATTATTGGTGGTACTATTATTGCAATTGCAAATTTAGAGGTCAAATCGCTTCGACTCAGTACCGCTATCGGAAGGTTTCAGACAAGATGGATTGCAGTGGCACTGGGAATTTCTCTCTGCTGTGCTACTATAACCGGGTATATCCCGCCGATTTTTGGGGTCCAGGATATATACCCACTTACAACTATACCTTTTGCAATTACGGGAATGCTCTTGTACCATGTATTTGTGAGGTATCACATGACAGGAGGAAACAATCTGGGTCCAGCGACCGGGACAGAAGGTGTGAATAAAAAAGTAAGTTCGGGCTATTTCTGGTGTGATGATAAAAAATTTGCAAGAAAATATTTTATGGAATTTCTCAAGCAGGGTGTATGGTCGCTTTACATCACGGTTAACGAAATACCAGAAAAAGAAGTCGCTACAAATGCACGGGTAATAACAATCTCTGAAAAAGGAGATATCAATCCACTGGACGAGGAACGCATCAAGACACTTCCATTTCTGATTGAGAAGTTTGTGTCCCAGAGTGAGAACTCAATTGTGCTCATTGAGTCAATAGAGGACTTGATTACACACTATTTCTATTCCACCACATCCTTTTCGGAAGTACTCAATGAAATCAGAAAATGTGCAGACAGTTATAATACAATGATAATATGCTCTTTTAACAGGGAAAAATTAGAAGAATGGGTAATTGAAGAAATAACACATGGTGGTAAGTCATTGAAATCGCTCTAGCTTTGGTATCTGAATGGCGTTATCTGCCATGTGGTAAATCTTTTAATCATCATTGTGTTTTGGTGTCTCATGCTACCGAAAAAAAGAGGATTGATATTGGCGCTGGATGTCACCGAGCGCTCACGAGCTCTTGATATTGCAAATAAAGTTTATAAGTATGTCGACGCAATAAAATTAAATTATCCAGTGGTGCTTTCAACAGGCATCGAAATTATAAGACAATTCACAGGGAAAACCTATGTGCTCTGCGATTTCAAGGTTGCGGACATCCCGAACACCAACAGGTTGATTGCAGAACTTGCATTCGGGCATGGAGCCAGCGGAATTATTGTGCACGCATTTCCTGGCACAGATTCTGTTCTCGCAGTGAAGGAGGTGGCTGAGAAATATTCCGGAGATGTCTTTCTTGTAGTCGAAATGAGCAATCCAGGTGGTGTCGAATTTACCTCGAAGCATGCGTATGAGTTTGCAGACATGGCTAAAGGCACGGGTCTCAGAGGAATTATCGCACCAGCAACGCGTCCTGAGCGCATACAAAAATTCAGAGAGATAATCGGAGATGACTTGTTGATACTCTCGCCAGGTGTTGGAGCGCAAGGCGGTGATGCAAGGTCTGCGTATGAAGCAGGAGCGGATTACATCATTGTTGGAAGGAGCATTTATGATGCAGCCGACCCTGAACTGGAGGCAAAAAAATTACATGAGATAATAGCGCAGTTTTAGTCGTGTACTGAGATGTAGTGCGTACATACTTTATCTGGTTTTGCCGGATGATACGCCACAACACGCACAATGTCGTTGTGTACATTCATGGGAAGCAAAGGACACACCTTAAACTGGACAAATCCATTTATATCACTGGTACCTGAGTTGTCAATACTTCCTCCTTCTATGGACACATGCACATCCTTAAGCGGTCTATCCTTGAAGTCGTAACAGGTAATGTTTATGTAGTACTCCTTACCTGCAATCATATCCTTGAGATTGCACTCAATCCTGCCAAGCTCAATCCTGCTATCATAAATCAAGTAGATGGCAATACCGCCTGCAGTTAAACCAATTATTAGAAATATTGCCAGTAAAAAATTAGGGAGCAGGAGTCGTGGTGGCGGTCCTTTGTACGGAGAGATTACAAAGTCATGTGGTCGTGTATACTTTCTATAGAAGGGACGCTTTTGCGGCTTTATTACCACTCCCCCAGGTGGAGCGTACATAAATTACCTTATGAAGCACAGATATATTTAGATTTGCTTTCAGTTGCTCTCCACCTCATCATCATCGGCATTTTCGATTTTTTGCATTGCGTATGTTAAGGGCGTGCTTTTATATACTACAACTTAAATACGGGTATGGAAGGAGATAGCATGCATATAACTCTTCCAGAGGAGATAAGACGGTTCTTCAACCAAAAGGGAGGAAGGTCTCTACTCATAAAAGGTGCACCGGGAAGCGGAAAAACCACACTGGCATTGCAACTCATGGAAGAACTTGTGGAAATTAATCGTGGGTTCTACATCTCTACTCGTGTATCAGACGATGCAATTTTTTCGCAGTTTCCATGGCTTCAGGAAAAAGAGTGGCGCGATAGATTAATCGACATTACAAAAGATTTTTTGAGAGAAGTAACTCCTGAGCCAAAGGAAATACCAGATATTAAAGTATTGAAAGCAAAGGAAATCTTGACCACACTGGAAAAATCCGATAAAAGAGGTGTGGAAAATAGAACATGGCTACTTCAACTCATCCAGGAAGCGGAAGTGCGTGAAGTGGAAAATCTGTATGACCGTATTCAGTCCATACTACCTGGAAAGTGTATGGTGGTGATAGATAGCATAGATGGAATGGGTGAAAAGTATAAAATACCATACGGAAAAATTGTAGAGGCAATGCAGAAAGACCTCGTTGAAGAAACTGGCGTAAACATGGTAGTGATATGTGAAAGCGAAAATGCCACTCCGATTGATTATCTGGTAGATGGAATAATTTGTTTAAACATGAGAAGATTGGGTATGTCGGTGATAAGAGAACTTGAAATGAAAAAGATGCGTGGAATAAAAATTGCGAATCCATATTATCTCTTCACGATGGTCGACGGAAAACTGACGGTGTTATCAAGAATTGAAAAAAAGGAGAAAGAAAGACGCTGGCAAATTATTCCCAATGGCGTGGAAAACTATTCAACAGGCCTGAAGGAGATAGATACATTTTATGGTGGAATTGCACCTGGAGATGTGATTTTTATTGAAAGTGAACCAACTGTGCCTGAAGATAGTATAATCCCACTAATACTCTCACCTGTTGCTAACTTTCTGAGCCAGGGGCACGGGGTAATGTTGATTCCACCGTTAGCCATCACAATGAAACATCTTGTACCCGTTATTAATGTCGCCGGGGAAAATGTTGAGCATCTTCGTATATTTTTGAAGTCGCATGAAAGTTCGTCTGAAAAGCATATTGTTAGAATGCCCTACATGAACAGTATGGAAGATTACCAGATCTGGCTCGAAAGCTACTCGATATTGCTGAGAGAGGCAAAGAAACCATTTCTCCTCGTAGTGGGACTGGATACACAGGAATCTGCATATTCCGCAAATGACCTTATGGATGTGCTAATGCAAATTGTAGAACATGCAAGGACAAAGCACGACATCCTCATTCTCTGCACTAAATTGAAAGGCGTTCTAAATACTGCTGCATCTGCGATTTGCAAAACACATATAGAACTCCACGAACAAAATGGACATACCTTCCTCACAGGGCATAAACGGAGAACTGGTACATACTGGTTGCGGAATGTGCCCAGAAAATACATCGACGATATTGAACTTGTCCCGATGCTCTAAGTGGGTTGTTAATTCGTATACATATTCCTACCAATAATTCCTGATAAGGTGCCGCGGGCCGGGCTTGAACCGGCGACTTCCAGATCTTCAGTCTGGCACTCTCCCAGCTGAGTTACCGCGGCGTCAATAAACCGAAAGATTTGTGGTACATTAATTTTTCGTCATACTGTCTGTATTGCTGCGCACTACACTGCATACCAGAACAAAGCGGTCTGCTCACAAATGCTCTCAAGTCGTGTTTGAAACTCACGCACTCGATGTGCAAGTTGAAGAGTGGACAAAAGAACGCCACGCTCCTTGTTTTCAGGTCTGGGGAACTTTATACGGGACTGAATTTCAAATATTCTTTTTTCAGTGTTCACCCGTGCTTCAGATATCATAATTTTAAGTTTCAAACTTGATTTCCCATCCTTGTTCTGGACATATTCCTTTATCTTCGGGAGTATTTCCACACACTCCTTAGCCGCACGAATGTACTCCTCTTTTAACTCAGATACACAATCTGGAAAAACTGGAACCTGCATCTCCTTCTTAATTATCTCAAACGGGTAAGAAATATGCTTTCTCTCGATGCCATAGATGTCGCACATCAATTCTGCAACACCAATTGAGGAATCACCCAGGCGTTCCAAAATATCGTTAACGAGTACGATATAATTCAGCTCAAGAAAATTCTTGAACTTGAAGTTAAGTTTTGAAATATTTCGCATAATCTGGTAGACACCACGGTCAATGTCATGGTCTTCTATCGCAGCAAGCATCTGCATGAGATGTACAGTTCTTTCCAGATTCAAATCAAAATATGTGAGAATTTCCAGTGCAAGGTTCATTGCATCATGAACTCGATCAAACAGCAGTGCAAGTGCCTCGTCTAAATTAAATTCTTTTTCTCCAAATCTATCTGTAAATCCAATTTTGTGCTCCTCAGTATCTGTTATCAGATTTTCATCAAGAAAACGCATAACATTTCTTGCTTCAAGAATACTCTCTTCGCTCATCTGGACTGGTGTGTTGATTGTAAAAGAAGCGTATCCGCGAACATACCCGGAAATAAGCGCCTGTTTTATTTCCCGTTTACCCAGGTCTTTCATCGGAATTTCTTTCACCACATTTTTTGCAGGTGGTGTGATCAACAGTGCCCTTTCGAGTGGCTTAAGATACACATATGTCTCCTGTGCATCTCCATCCTTTTCTGTCATGAAGGTCTTCACCCATTCTTTCGGCAGATATATGGCGAATGTTCCACTGCCAGTTTTTGTAAGCTTTTTTATGTAGGTCTCTTTCATAATGTATGCATATACATCATAGTATGTATATTTTTCTATTGTATGTATTCAACATACAAAATATATAAATACTGCATTGGACTTAAGTCAGTCCAAGCGTATTGAAACAGGAGCGTGAAAAAATGAATGGTGCAAGAATGAAGACAAAAAAGGGATGCGGACATGTTCATCTACATGTACATAATGATAATCATCATGATAAAAGTGATTGCTGGCTTATGCGAATAGGAGAGAGATATATTGCCTACAATGGAGACATCTACTTTTTTCCGAACACAAGGTTACGCGAACACTTTTTCAATGAATTGGTAAAAATCAACAACAATACAAGCTTGTATGCAGAAATGGACCTGAAAGCCAGGTTGTACAAGTATGCCCGTGGCCGTGTTGAAGAAATACTATCATCATAAATCACGATGCTGGGTGCAGGAAAAACCTCTGCCAAATACCCATTATTACCCCCATTTCCTGCACAATTATTTTATTTTTTAGCATTATTTCTGCTTTTTCAAAAGAAAAATAACCTTTTCAGTATTTCAACTCCTGTGTAAACCACTATAAATACTAATATTGATGCAATAATAACGCCCAGTTCTATGGCAAGTATTGATTTTGCCCTGTTAAAACCAAGAAAATGTGCCATGAGTGTGCCAGTCCATGCACCGGTCACTGGTAGCGGGATTGCTACAAATATTGTCAGACCTATAAGCCCATACTTTGTAACGCTCTCTGATTTCTTTCTGGCAAGTTTTATAGCACGCAGGTATAACGATTTTATTGTGCGTGTTATACGGTCTTCTTTTTTAGTGTTAAGCAGTGTATTTTCTAAATAACGAAGAAAATGAAGTAATGGTGGACAGACGAGAAGATTCCCGATTACGCTGAGTAAAATCCCCAGATACAGCTCGGTACCGCTAAAAAACACAAATGCGAGTGGTATTGCACCACGCACTTCACTTATTGGCAGCATACCGACTACGAACAGAATCAGATAGTTTATCAACACCATTGACATGGACACATTGCTCTCTGATTTAATTTTTTCTGCATCGATAGATAGTAATGGGGATTACTGCATTTCCGCATGCATATCGAGTGCGTGCAAATTTCATTCTGTGATTTCTCAATGCTCGATCAACCGGAGCATTATTGCCTTCTGGGCATGGAGTCGATTTTCTGCCTCATCGAACACGACTGATTGCTTGCTGTCCACCACCTCATCCGTGACTTCATACCCTCTGTGTGCAGGCAAACAGTGCATAAAGATACAGTCCTTCTTGGCCTTCTTCAGCAATTTCATGTTTACCTGGTATGGCTTGAACACCTTTTCTCTCTTCTCTTTCTCAGCTTCATCACCCATAGAGACCCAGACATCTGTATATATCACATCTGCACCCTTTACAGCTTCATCTGGCTCTTCGATTATCTCAATTGTTGCTCCAGTATCTTTTCCAATCCGTGTTGCAGTTTTGAATATTTTTTCGTTTGGATAGTAGCCAGATGGACAACACGCAACCATATCCATACCTACTATTGCGGCACCAAGTAAGAGTGAATTGCACACATTATTTCCATCACCCACATACACGAGTTTCAAGCCCTTGAAATCACCCTTGTGTTCCTTTATTGTAAGCAGGTCAGCAGCACACTGACACGGATGTTCAAGATTGTCAAGAGCATTTATCACAGGCACCGTGGCGTTCTCTGCAAGTTCAACCACCATGTTGTGGTCAAATGCACGGTAAACGATTGCATCCACATATCTTGAGAGCACCTTTGCGGTATCTGCAATTGTTTCACCGCGTCCAAGCTGCATATCCTTCGGGCTGAGATAGAGTGCATGCCCGCCCAGTTGAGTTATGCCAACCTCAAACGATACCCTTGTTCTTGTGCTTGGTTTTTCAAATATCATCCCGATACTGCGATTTTTCAATGGTTCCAGTACCTCTCTATTCCTGCACTTTCGTTTAAGAACGATTGCTTCTTCCAGCAATTGAGGAAGATATTCCTGCATATCCAGCACGGAAATTACATCCTTCTTCATACCAATCACCATTTTTCACAATACAGAAAGTAAATATATATTTTAGCATGCCCCAACATCGAGCAGAAAATTTTAACCCAAAATTTAATTAGACATGAGGATTATGCCTTCCCGATGAAAAAAGAAGAGAATGCGGAAAGCTATTCCCGTGCCCCTTTGCCAGACCGTTCAAAGCACGAGATGTTTGCACTGGCCCAGCAATTACTGGGTTCCACACATATACGGGTTATATGTGAAGATGGAAAATCACGACTTGGGAGGATACCTGGCAAGATGCGAAAGAAAAAATGGATCAGAGAAAATGAACTGCTCATTGTTAAACCCTGGCCATTTGAAGATGAGAAAGCTGATATTGTGTTCAGGTACACAAAAACACAGGCGGTGCATTTAAGCAGAAGAGGGAAACTTCCACCCGTGATAGACATATTCCAGGGAATGAGAGTTGATGAAGAATTAGAGGAAATGGACGAGAAAAATGAGATGTAGAGTGTTACAAATTACAGACATACATGCAAGTCAAAAGGGACTAAATACACTTACAGATGCGATTAGAAGTGAGAAGCCAGATATCGTTGTCGTTTGCGGAGATATCACGCATTTTGGTCCGTATTCGTTTGCAGAACAGATTTTCAAGGGCATAACCCTGCCAGTGATTTCAGTTCTGGGGAATTGTGACCTTCCAGACACCTTTGAAAAAATTCGTGTGCAGGAAAATATTGTACATATTCACGGGAAAACATATTTACTGGGTGATGTAAAATTCGCAGGATTCGGGGGCGCAAATGGAACACCATGGGCATATGGCAATCTCTATACAGAGGAAGAAATTTACAGCGGGCTGAACAAGATTGTGGACAACAACACAATTCTGGTTACGCATACTCCTCCCGTTTCATTTGTTAACGCAAACATCGGAGAAAGAATGGGCAGTGAAGCAGTTGACCGTATCATCGCAGAGCGCAAGCCAGTTGCAGTTCTATGTGGACACATACACGAAGCAAGTGGCGTTTACCGAGGAGAAAATGGAGTGCTCGTCGTGAACCCAGGACCTGCGAAACATGGCAAGTATGGAATAATCGAAATTGAGTCGGGGAAAGTGGAGGCGTGGATAAATGAAGATTAAAAAGATTGAAGCGCTGCATGTGGAACTTGAGAGAAAAAAACCATTTGTCATTGCAACTGGCACATCTGACAGATATTCTGGCATAATTATCAAACTCTATACGGATACAGATATTGTTGGCATTGGTGAGGCATCACCATCCCGTGTAGTCACTGGCGAAACACCAGAAACCATCATTGCAGTGGTGCGTGAAATTGAAAAAAAGATTCATGGTCTGGATGTATATGAATATGAGATAATTCGAGAACGCATGGGCACAATACACGGCAACAGTGCTGCAAAGGCAGGGATAGAAATTGCACTGTTTGATGCACTCGGGAAAGAGGCAGGTTTACCTGTAGCAAAAATGCTCGGGCTGTATCGAAAAAGTATTGCAACATCAATCACAATTGGCATCGAACCAGTTGAAGACACACTTGCGGATGCAGAGCGGTTGCTTGGCGAGGGTGCAAAGATACTCAAGGTAAAGATAGGTCTTGACTGGAAGGAAGATGTTCTGCGATTGAGAAAAATAAGGGAGAAATACGGATACAATTTCAAAATTCGGGTGGATGCAAATCAGGGCTACACTGTAAAAAATGCAATAAAAGTTTGTAGATTAATTGAAGACCTGGATATTGAATTTATTGAGCAACCAGTGAAATGGAATGACCTGCGGGGACTTGCAGAGGTGAGAAAAAGCTCACCAATTCCAGTGATGGCTGATGAGTCCATACACTCGGTGCAAGATTTACTCCGTGCAGCCGAGCTGAATGCATGTGACATGATAAACATCAAGCTAATGAAATGTGGTGGAATCCGTGAGGCATGTCTGCTTGCAAGGATTGCGGAGGAGTCGGGGATGCAATGCATGATCGGGTGTATGAGCGAAACCCGTGTGGGCATCAGTGCAGGCACACATACCGCACTGGGCGCGAAAAACATTGCTTATGCAGACCTCGATGGACATCTGGACTTAAACGGGGATATCGTGAAGGAAGGCGGAGTAGTTACTAAAAATGGAGAAAATACCATTGACCTCTCCCTGCCAGGTCTGGGTTGCAAACTCTGAGGAGCACTATATCTCCAGCCACAGTTCAACAAATCTATCAACCGCATCATCATAGAAGCTTTCTTTATATGTAATGAACATCTTCTTAATTTTATCAGGGTCAGATAACTCATAATAATTTGTGTCATTCTGCGTGCTAATCTTCACAACCCCGCCATCGCGTAATCTGGATAAGCTCGTAGATACAACAGATTTGCTCCTGCCCGTCTTTTTCACAAGTTCGCTAAATGTGTGCGGTCTTTCAATTAAAAAAAGTACGATGCTTCTGGCAATCTTTTCACGAAGGAGTAATATTATCCTGCTATCTGAGTATGGAAAGGTATATGGAAAATAACACTTTTTTCCCTCCTTTGTTTCTGAGCGAATAAATCCTGTTTCTTCAAGAACACCCAGATGATATGTGAGCATGCCTGTTGCCATATCTAATTTCCGCTGGATTTCACGGAGATGAATGCCTGGATGCTTTAAAATAATCTGATAAATTTTTCTTCTTGTTTCCAGTGTGAGTGTATCCATACTCTCACTTCAGCATGGCAAAATAGAACAGCAGTGCAATCGCAAGGTCTATCAAAATGTATTCAATATCTACAGGAAGAGCGAGGTTGAGTAAACTCAGTAACAAAATGTAGATGCCCTGAGCCAGAAAGAGCATGTATGCTCCTGCAAGCCAGATAAACTTATTTTTTTTCGTTCTAAAATATGCGATAAAGCCCAGCAACGCAAGTGTAAATGCAATAAAACACAGCAGAACACTGGCAGTTATACCAATGTAGAGCGTTATTTCGTCCATATCCCATAAATCGCAATGTGATATATATACCTTTCAAGCACCAGTGCTGGATATGGGCGAAAATTTTAGATGCGGAAAAATAGAAAATATTATGTTATGGCATGTATTCTCCTCCCTTGGAGGTAATTTAATGGTGTCTGAGGCGAAAGACCGAGATAATTCGGATGAGGGTTCTGGCAAAGAGATTGAGAGAAAAAAGATTGCGAAGATGCTTATGCGATTGAAGCAGGAGACCGCACGGTTAAATGCCCTCATGGAAAAGGTAAGCAAAAAGGAAGCTCAGGTGGATGCATTACTCAAAGAGTTGAAAAACCAGAAAGACAGTATGGCAATGCGCGAGCAAGAACTTAAGCAAAAGGAGGAGACACTTGAAGAGCAGAAAAAAAATGTTGAAGCACGACTTACTAAAATTCAGGAACGCATAGATGAATACAGAAAAATGCGGGATGAGCTGGATGCAAAGAAAAAAGAATATGCTGAGATTGAGGAAAAAATAAAGAATAAACTGGAAGAACTAAGAAAAAAAGAGGAAGAAATTGGAGCCAGAGAAAAAAGTATTCTTGAAAGCTCCAAAGTACTGGAAGAAAATCTCAAAAAGGCAGAAGAAAGATATCAGGAAGCTGAAAAAACAAAGCGGGAATTTGAAAGCAAATTATACCACCTGGAAGAACGGGAAAAGATACTGGAAGAATATGAGAAAAAACAGGAAGAGTATGCTAAGGTGCTGGAAGAAAAGGAAAAGGAATTGTATGAACGGGAAATGAAGCTTGATGATGAAAAGGACACGAGTGAAAAGAAAAATGAAGCACCTATCACAGATGAAGAAATAAGAAAGAAAGAGAAAGAATTAGAAGAAAAAGCACGCTTTCTTGATGAACGTGAGAAAAAACTCAACACACTGGCTGAAAAATTACGCAAAGAACACGAACTGCTAGAACAACTCAAAGCAAAAGCAAAAAAAGAGGGAATGCAGGATTCCGAAGAGGAAAAGTAGAAGAAAGCTAAGGACCGCTGCGAAGATAACAAAAATATTATCTACTGTTTCTGTCATAAACCCGTGATATGCTGAAAGTATGTATTGTCGGTGCACCACCGAATGCCGAGATTTACTATAACATCCTCAAAGAATTCGCAGATGTTGTTGCAGTTGTTGAAAACGAGTATGAATATGCAAGAAAATTTCTGGAAACATACCAGATACCAGTTTATCCCACGCCCCGTGATGTTTTAAGGGAGAAGAATTACGATGCTGCAGTAGTTCTCGTACCCCCCAGTATGAGATATCGGGTCCTTCAGGAAATTCTCTCAGAGGGAAGACATGTACTCGTTGAACCACCAGTTACAGATAATATAGAAACTGCACTCCGCATATGTAACCTTGCGGATTATCAGGGCGTGCTGCTTGCAGTCGCCTATCCAAAGAGATTCAATCCTGCAATAGTAAAAGCCAGGGAACTCATAGAAGGTGGTGAGACAGGCATGCCCATCTCACTCCAATCTACAATATATACTCTGGAAAGGTATCCGGATATTTTTGATGCGTTTGCACCAGAGGAACTGGATGTGCTAAGATTTATAAGTGGAGTTGATATTGCTAAAATCTCTGTTGTGTCCGCTCAGGGGGGCAGGGTATACTCCGCCTCGATTAAGTTCATCAATGACCTGACAGCGACAATGCACCTTGCCTCTCAGACCTCGTGTGCAATTGAGGAGTTGTTGATAAATTGCGAAGCACAATCTCTCCTTGTGGACTACCGAAACCAGGATTTGTTTCGACTTTCGATGCTCCAGTCCGATGCAGATCGCGAACTCGGACTTCAGCCAGAATTAAAAAAATACAGGGTGGACATTGTGAAGGAAGACCCGATGAAGCTCATTGTGCGGAACTTTGTAGAGGCGCTGACAAAAGGTGTGAAACCACTTACAACTGGATATGAATCAGTTCGTGTTATGGAATCGTATCTTGCAGCAAGGCACTCCGCAAATACAGAAGCACTTGTGCGGTTGAGATAGAAATGTGGGAATCTGCATGGAAGCGGCTCAGGTATGGCGGAGATACAGATATAAGCTGGTTTAGTGCATATCTTACCCAGAATGCAAAAATTTTAGAAATTGGCTGTGGAAACGGAAAGACATACTTGAAATTAAGAAAGCAAGGATATGATATTTATGGCATCGATATTGCACCCACTGCAATTGCCCGTCTCACGGAAGATGCAAAGATTATGGGTTGCGAAGTTGCTGTAAAGGTCGCAGATGCAAGACACATGGACTTCGAAGAAAATATGTTTGATATAGTTCTCGGACTACACATTATTGATGCATTTGCAGAAAAAAGTGATGTTTGCCAGATTATAAATGAATGCCACCGTGTGCTTAAGCCCGGAGGATATTTTGTCTGTGAGGTATTCTGCGTTCATGACATGCGATATGGCAGGGGCAAGCGCATCGATGATGATGTGTTCTTGAGAGGCGGCATCGTAACAAGGTATTTTGACCGGGAAACTCTTCTCAGTGTGCTCAACCCGTTTCAAATTATTCAAATATTGCATGTTCAATCAAAAAAAAGGTATGGCGTGCGCTGTGTCTATCGTGCGATTTGCAGGAAAACACAGGAACAAAGATACCTTTAATATCTTGCAAGATATACCGCACCTATGCGAATAATTTCGAAGAAAATTGTACTTCTGGGAGATTGGGCAACCGGGAAAACGAGCCTCATCAGGCGATTTGTGATGAATACTTTTGATGACAAGTATATCCAGACAATCGGAACAAAGGTATCCAAAAAAATTGTAAAGTTTCAGATTGGAGATGACCAGGTCACGGTCAACCTTATTATATGGGACCTTCTGGGACAGCGTGAATTTCATCGAATTCACAAAGAGGCGTATCGTGGCGTGGATGGTGCGATGCTTGTGTGTGATGTGACAAGAGAAGAAACACTCAAAAGCATCCAGGAATATTGGTATCCCTCGCTTACAGAGGTTGCAGAGAATGTGCCTGTGGTCTTGATAGGTAATAAATGTGATTTAAAGAATGAGGCAGTATTCTGGCTTGATGATATAAAACGCGTGGGACGTGCTCTCGGTATGAGCGATGGTATGTGTCATCTTACTTCTGCTAAAACTGGCGAGCAGGTGGAGCATGTGTTTCATCTGCTGGCAGAATGCACTGCAGTGCTGGATGAAACAATCACAATTGAAAATATGCTTGAGAAAATTGTGCTGAAAGAGGATATCCCTGAACCAACGAATTACAAGGATTACCTGGACTATTTAATTGTGGACTTTGTACACACAATCGGAAATACAGAGCGGGCAATGGACATGGTCAGAATGAGTTTGCGGGAATGCGAAATGGACATTAACAATGTTGAAAGACAGAAGTTGAGAAAACTTATAGATATACTGCAGAGGAAGGAGATTGAGTTCGGAATCAACGCAGATGATGCAAATAAAACCAGAGAAAAACGAATTGCGGTGCTTCAAAAGATTTCGTAGCCCTTGCATATCACATAGATCTCGGAACTGCTTTTCCTGCTTGCCATTGATTTATAACTCTTCACGAAGGCAAATCTTTCCTTGATTTTGTCCAGAAGGCTGTCATAGAGGTCTCCCATAAACACCTTAGCCACAAAATTGCCATTCGGAGAGAGCACTGTGCATGCAAACTCAAATGCCATTGTAACGAGTTCGATGGACCTGGCATGGTCTGTGGAGTAATTGCCACTTATGTTAGGAGACATATCGGAAATTACCACATCCACATCCTTTCTCCCCGTATGCTCAAAAATCGCACTCCTGAGCTTCTCCTGTGTTGAAGGATTCATGAAATTTCCCCGTATGAACACCACGCCCTCCAGTGGCTCGATTTCCTGGAGGTCTATGCCAAACACCTTCCCCTCTGCACCGCACAACTCCCTTGCCACCTGAAGCCAGCCGCCAGGTGCACAGCCCAGGTCAACCACAACATCTCCGTGCTTTATTATTCCATACTTTTCCTGAATGAACAAAAGCTTGTATGCTGCCCTGCTTCGATAGTGCTCCTTTTTTGCCAGTTTGTAGTAGTAATCCTTCCTTCTCTCACGCAGCCATTTCCTGCCCACGATTTCAGGAATGACGGAGGTTATATTAGGTTTTGGATAGCACTACCTTGCAGCATGGCTTTTCATGGCCAGAAAAACGCGGGGTATAAAATCCACAGAACATGCTGGAGAATGCATCGTACAGCACAACCACGAAAAATATATATACCATAACAAACTATAATATACTATGGTGATGTGCCATGGCGACCTCAATCCAGATAAGTAAGGAACTCCAAAAAGAGCTTATTAAAAGAAAACTGACAGATAAAGAAACATACGAGGAGGTAATCTGGGATTTGATTGAGAACACGCAAGAACTGAACGAGCAGACAAAGAGGGAGATTGCAGAGGCACGAGCAGAGATAAAGAAAGGAAAATTCCATACACTCGCTGAAGTAAAGAAAGAGATAGGACTATGACTTACGAGATTTTTTTCTCAGAGCGTGCTCTTAAAGAACTTAAGAAGATGGAGAAAGATGTGCAGGAGCGGATAATTGCAGTACTCGAGCGGAGCAGGATAAGACCTGAGGCGTATGTGACAAAACTTGTCGGAGACCCTGGTTATAAGTTGCGTGTAGGCGATTACAGGGTTATTGTGGACATTGACCCTGCAGAGCGTCGCATATTCGTTTTGAAAGTGGGACACAGGAAGAAGATATACGGGTGAGAAACAAATCAAGTTGGTCCTTATTTTGTTTCATTTGAAATTATCAGGTCTGGATATGTTTTTGGCTCAAAAAAAGTTTCCGGCACACTCACACAGTATGTGTCTCCATATATTACTAGTGCTATCCCGATACCCACCGTGTTGTTTACGGGTTTCAATCTCGTTATGTTAAGAGCCGCTTCAATGATATGTCCCCTGCCCTCCACGAAAGAACATCTGACTGGCTCCTCGGGGTTTGGTTGTGGATAACCAGGGCAAAACGGTGCCACCGGTGCCTTTCCAAAGGCATTGTGTGCTGGGTAAAACCTTAGGTGTTCATCATCTTTCCATATAAAGTTGTGTTTAAATGCAATATCAAGCTGAAGTGTTCCATCAATTATATTTTGATGTTTTTTGCACCAGGTATATGCATAAATTGTCGTATCGCTCCACTCATCCTCCGTCCATTTGCCATCTATATCGGGTATCTTTTTTGCCCAGTACGCTGTCATAGATTTAGGGGTGTGGTCACAGCATTGTGCTGGGTAGAAAATAATGATGGCGAGGATGAGAGCACACACCGTTATTGCAATCGCTGCAAGCACGAGCTTTCTGCCTTTGCTTAGTTGTTTCATTTATCCAGTCCCTCCTGGGTATCAACTAATGGTGGAGAATTGTACACTGTAATGGATGACATCACATCTGTGCACAGAACGAAAATTATGATTAAAGCCACCGTTTTCCTCATACTATCACCGCTATCTCATGTGCTCTCTCCATCATTCTCTCCTCGATGCGGAATTGCATTTCCAGTATTTAACATTTTTTCACCCATGCATATCCATAGATTATCGGCATTGAGAGAAATGCAGTGCCAGATTTTATTGCAGTTTCAATGCAACGCCTTGTTTCCTCATCCAGCGACACAAACAACTCCTCGTAGCCATAACACTCAGCAATCTTCTCTGGAGCGAAAACACCTTGCAGGCACTGCAGGTTCACATCCAGCCCATGGGTAACGCAGAGTTCACGGATTCTCCTGCCCATGTATGGATTTGCACCCCTGCTCCTCAAATCCGCAATTACTTTTTCCCGCACCGCCGTGCATGGATAATCGATTCGCCCTCCATAATCTGGTTCCGAAAGTATTCCCACAAACCCATGGTCTGCCAGCACTCGTGCAATCTCCGAAAAAACTCTATCAGGGTTCTGCACCCACATCAGAAAATTTGCAAAATAAACTGCGTCAAAAAAATGGTCTTCGAACTCAAGTGCATGTGCATCCATGCAAATGAATTTCACATTTTTTCCCCTGCAACGCTCCTCCGCAATAGCCAGAAAATCACGATTTATATCCACGGCATACACATTTCCCATCGTTCTCTCTACAATATCACGGGTAATCACACCCGTGCCGCATCCCAGTTCAAGTATGTTTCTCGCCCTGAATATCTCGGTATGCCTGTACACAAATTCCCTTGCCTCTCTCCCCCATGCCGCCTGATACTCAAAAAACCTGTCGCATGCCCCTGCATTCAAGTGGCACCACCCGTGGGGCTCAAACAAACGGTGCTTGCATGCTGGAGATAGAGCGGACAACCCGCACCGCACACACTGAAATCCGGGCACTTTCTGCATTTTGCAGGTGCATACTCCCTTGCCCTGATCTTCCTGCAGAGCGGAGCATACCATATCTTCTCCCATGGTTCCTTGAGAATATTGCCAGCGCTCTGAAAGTAACTCTGGCACGGAATAACCTCGCCATCTGGCTCTATGCACATGTTGCTCTTTGCTGCGGAGCACTGCTTTGCACCCAGCCCGTAATTCAGTGGATTGAGATTGCAGTACTGCGTTGGCGTATACCAGATAAATCGCATGCCCAGCGAGATTGCCAGTGTTTTTGCTTTGAGAACTGGCTCAAGTAACTCCTTCTCATCCAGCCCGATTTCACAGCCCTTTGCACTACCAGAGTATATTAGCCCGTTACATGCAAAGTTCTTCAGCCCCAGACTATGGAGAAAGCGTACCGTGTCCTCGATTGTGTCCTTGTTCAATTTCGTGATTGTGGTGTTTGTCATTGTATATAACCGTGTGTCCAGGCAATTCTTCAATCCCTCGATTGTCTCATCAAATGAATCACTACCAGTCATTTTATTGTGTATCTCCCTGTCACTGGATTCCACGGTAATCTGCACATGGTCAAGCCCCGCATCCACGAGTTTTTGAAGATATGCCCTGTCCTTCAATTTCCTCCCATTCGTATTCAGTCCAGTCACAATCCCCAGTTTCTCAGCATGTGCAATCAGTTTTTCAAGTCCTTCATAGAGCGTTGGCTCACCACCAGTAAACACGATGTGCGGTATCCCTGCCTTATACAATTTCTCAATCACCCGCTTCCACTCCTCAACACTCAGTTCCTGCTTTTTCCGCTCACCCACATAGCAGTGCACGCATTTGTTGTTGCATCGATAGGTGAGGGCAATGTCCATGCGGTACGGTGCAGAGAGCGGTGTGGTAAACGGCTCGACCATCTGCACATTGTAGTATGAAACAGGACATACATCTGGATTTTTCACGAGATTCACAAGCAGTTCCCGCATTTTCTTCTCATCATTTATTGCGGTTGCTTTACCTACTCTGTATCTGGAGCGTATGTACTTCACAACCTCTTCACTGCTCTTGCCAGAAAGAATTGCGAGTGCATACTCTGCTGCAGTGCTGTTCAGATGCAGGATGCGGGCTGCGTTTATGATTAATATTGCCTTCCCGCCCTTCTCAATTCTGATGTGAAACCTCGTGCCCTCGAAAGGTCCCCTGCCAATGAAATGATGAATCCCAGGCTCAAGTGGCTTTTTTGGAAAGAAAAATCCCAGAAATTTATCAACGAAACTCATCTTCCACCTCCAGCACAGGCACACGCACAGCCAGCACAGGCGCATGCACACGCACAACCGCCACCTCCCCAGCCCCCTCTACCTCCTGACGCGCCCGTGGTTGCGGGGAGTGGATTTGTGACTGCAGAAACGCTCTGTGTAAATCCAGTTAAATTACGCACAAACTGGTTTGCAGAATTCTGTATGCCAGAAACAATCTGATTTGCAATGTCGGAGCCAGGAAGCATGGGCAGGGATGGTGCCTGCGGTGATTGTTGTGTGACAGGTATGGCTTTTGAGTATGCAGAGTACCTTGGATAAAGGAACCCGTACCACACAGGCACCCTATACAGTCCCGCCTTGTAGTGCCGTTTGATGCCACGCTCAAAATTATTGTCCATGTACATCCACTCAAAGTTATCTTCCAGTGCCTTTATCTTTATCTCATCCATCTGTGCAGATTTCACTTGCTCCCATGCACGCTCGATAATCTTTCTGTAGTACTCCTGGGTTTCCTTCCTTGAGAAACCCCGCAGCTTCTCGTCAACACCCTTAATAAGCTGGACTGTTGCACTCTTGAGAATTTCCTCATTTATTTCACCCGTAGTTCTATCAATTGCAGAACGGAATCCGATTTCATAGGGATGCAAGCCCTCATAGTCCTCACGAAGCACACGGAGGCGAAGCGGTTCCCTGCTCTCCACCGCAATCACACCCTTCTTGTACAAACCAAAATACACCATGTTAACAATCTTGTTCAGCGGTACATTGAGCAAAACCGCAGCTTCTGGTGCAGTTAAGCCATACCTGATACCCATTCCCTCAACGCCCACACTTGGTGGCAGATACTCCATCTTGCTACGCCATCGGGTGTAGAGTGAAATAACGAGCACAACGGCAACGATAATCAGGGGTCCATACTGACAGCAGATGTAGGGAAGGTAGAACACAAAGTCAAAGTTTATATTCTCCCAGGGCGACGGTTGCTCTGGTTCATACACATTGGTCACTGCACTCTTCGGAAATGACACACCATACTTGTGTTCATAGTTCCCGCTTGAGTTCCAGGTAAACTTTATCCTCCCATCTTCAAATCGCATCCAGGATGGTTGCTCATGATGCCACTTTGTTGAGTTCGGGTCTGTTACGGAGGCGGGGAAAATTATTGTGGTTTGAAGGGAATCCAGACCCTGACAGAAACTTCCCCAGTATGTGGGGTAAAACTCCACACTTGCATAACTGTTATTTTCAGTGTCGCTGTAAACCATCCTCGATACCTTGCATGTGGTGAAAATCTGAAGTATCGAGGCGTGCTGGTACATTCCAGGTATGGGAATCTGGTAACCGCACTGGATAGCGGTTGATTTTGAAATGCCAGAAATGGTTATTGGGCCCGTTCCATCCGCATACATAATAGCACTTGCACTACCCAGGTCATAGTACTTATTTGGCATACCAATGTCTACATAATCGATAGTTGCATAATTTCTGAAAAGAATGTTGTATGTGATTATGGCAGACCCGTCTTTCTGGATATCGCATGTAGCGATTTCATGCTCTACGGTAAATGAATATGTGGTTGATGGCAATACGGTGTGATTTGCACCCAGCACCGTGCTGGAAAGAAAGATGAGAATTGCAATGGCTGGCAGGATGCTCAGTGCATTCTTTACCATTTGGGTTCCTCCTCAAGCATGTAGGTGCTACCACAGTACTCGCAGGTAATCAGCACACCACCTGAAACAACCTTTACACTTTTCTGCGAAAGTTCTGCACCGCAACTCCTGCACTTCAGGCGTTCGAGGTTCATGTTGCCAGGCAACTCAAGTTTTGTGTGTATCTCAACTTTCTGCTCTGGCTTTGGCTCTCTTAGTTTGATAACCACGATGATGATAATTGCAATTGTGAGCATGATGACTCCCGTGAGCAATGTCATCCATGGGTTTTCATTCGCAGGTGCAGCCCATATCCAGAGTATGCCGAAGAACAGAAGAATCGCAGCAACAATGTATCCCACAACTTTGCCTGCGCTCATCAACACCGAAAATCAAATAGAATATTTAAAATATTCTCCTTTCCACCCTATTCGTTGCCCACTTCTTTCTGCATCTTTTTTATTCTTTCCTTTGCCGTGTATCCAGTTGCCTTCTCTAAAAAAAGATTGTACTTTTTTCTTGTATCCTCAGCAACCGCGTCGCTTACATTCCTCTCCATAACTGTTTCCACGCACAGCACCTTCTTGCCTCTGGGTTGCACCCTGAGTTCTTTGATTGCACCATAACTGGCTTTCAGCATCTCGCCGTCTTTTGTCACATTCCCGAAAATCTCACGGATGAGTTCAGCCAGTTTCTCGCCCTCAATGTTTTTGTAGTTGCCTGGTTTGATTGGATATTCTCGCATATTCGGGTGATAACAGAATTTATATTTAAAAATGGCTGTAACTTTTTATGCGTATTTTTTCGGTATCGCATGTTAATCTTTTAATATCACTTCTTGTATGTGGCTTCATGGACATTGAAGAACTAAAGAAATATTATCCTGAAATAAATCCGCTCATACAGGCACGACTCGAAAAACTTGTGTCTCTCAAAAGCCAGAACATAAATCCATACCCGTATAGATTTGAAAAGACGCACAGCTCGAAGACAATTCGGGAGCGTTTTGCAGGGCAGGGGCACGAGCCAAGCACGGAGATTGTAAGCATTGCAGGGCGGCTGATCCTGATCCGGGAGCATGGAAAGGCATGCTTTGCACATATTCGTGACGAAACAGGAGATATTCAGGTGTACGCGAAGCTTGACAATCTCGGAGAGGAGAATTACAGATTATGGAAGAATCTGGATGTAGGCGATATTGTTGGAATTGTTGGAAGGGTTTTTCGCACTAAGCGTGGAGAGCTCACTGTGAGCATCGACAAATTTGAACTTCTATGTAAATCAGTAAGACCTCTACCGGAAAAATATCATGGACTGAAGGACACAGAGATGCGGTATAGAAAGCGATACCTTGACCTCATCATGAACATGGATGTTCGCATGATTTTTACGATGCGCAGCATGATTGTTTCCCAGATTCGCAAATACCTGGAAGAGCAGGGATTTATAGAGGTGGAAACGCCAGTTTTACAATCCGTTGCCTCTGGTGCTGCAGCAAGACCGTTTATTACACATCACAACTATCTTGACCAGGACTTCTATCTCAGGATTGCACATGAACTTCCATTGAAGCGGTTGATTGTTGGTGGGTTTGAGAAGGTGTTTGAGATAGGTAAGGCGTTCAGAAATGAAGATGTGGATGCACAGCATAATCCAGAATATACACTGCTTGAATTGTACTGGGCATATGTGGACTACAACGACATCATGAAACTCACCGAGAACCTTGTCCATGATGTGGCTCTGAAGGTGCTGGGAAAAGAAGTGATTGAGTACCAGGGCAAGACAATCGATTTACATGTGCCATGGCAGCGACTGAGTTTTCTGGATGCACTGAGGGCTGAGGGAATTGATGTGGATATTGAAAAAATCACACACGATGATGCGTATAAAATCGGGGAGCGTGTGGGTGCTGAGATAAAGCCAGAGTACAACACGGGCAAGATTTTGATGAAGATATTTGAGAAGGTGTGCGAGGACAAACTAACTGGACCAGTGCATATATTCGATTATCCCCTCGAGGTATGCCCTCTCACCAAGCCCCATCGCTCAAAGCCAAAGATTGCGGAGAGATTTGAGAGTTATATTGCGGGCATGGAAATTGCAAATGCATACTCTGAGCTGAATGACCCGATACACCAGCGGAGGATGTTCATGTCTCAACTTGAAGAACGAAAACAGGGTGAGGCGGAAATCTATGACTATGATGAGGATTTTTGTGAGGCACTGGATTATGGCATGCCTCCAACAGGTGGTCTGGGTATAGGCATAGACCGCCTCGTGATGATCCTCACAGGTGCGCAATCCATCAAAGAAGTGATTCTATTTCCAACGGTAAGTTCAGGCAAGAACATGTAGGAAAATGCACGACTTGGTCGCTGTGTACAAAAAGGTTTATATGCAATAATCTAATACTATATCTGTGATACAATGAAATTACGAAGAATAGTTGTGTATCTCCTTGTCTTTGCAATGCTAATCCCCGTTTTTCAGAGCAGGGTTGGAAGCGAGCATATCTTTGTGTCTAGCGAGTATCAACCAGAAAACGCAGTTGCACTCTACTCCAGTGGAACTCACTACTCTATCTGGCTTGATGATGGAAAAATAAATTATATAGCAGATAACACGGTCTACACATATAGATATGCAGAGCATGCAATCTCGCTGCAACCCATCGTGTCTAACATGCGGGCAGGTCTAATCTGGGAGGATGCAACTACCAGGGAGATAAAATCCTACATTTCATGGTTTAACGGTGAAAAGCTTGGAAAACCCACGATGCTGGGATACTCCCGCCCATGCGTGATCAGCGTTGACGATGAACTTCTGGCAGTGAGTATCAAAGGTGATGCAAGTGTCTGGGTGACAAAGAGCAGTTTAAATGAAAAATCGCTTGAGATGTTTCCGCTGGAAATTCAGGGAAGAAATGCAAGTTTAGCATTTTACGATGGGAAGTTCTATGCGGCAATAAGCGGAAGGGACAGCACGGGAAAGGGTGTACACATACTTGCAAGTGAGAATGGGCAGGCATGGGAGAAGGTTAAATTCTGGGCTACCGAGTTTCTCCCGACAGACATCCAGTTCGTTGTTGAGAATGGCCTGGTTGTGAAATGGGTTGAGGACAAAGGTGCATCCTTGCTCCATGTAAGTGCTGGCGTTGAGAAGGCATACTATGCAGAAACGCGTGAGATAAAGAATTTAGCACATGCAAGTGCAAATAAGCCAGCACCGCCACTGCCTCAGCCACTCAAGAACTGGACCTTTGTGATATATCTCAACGCAGATAACAACCTCATGAGTTATGGCCTAGATGATGTAAATGAAATGGAAGCGGTTGGCTCCCAGGACTGGATGAACATTGTGGTGCTCTTTGATGGCAACTCCAACGGAGATTCCTGCCTCTACTACATCCAGCAGGACAGTAACCCGAGTACAATCACATCGCCCACAATACCATTAAGTCAGGTAAATTCCTCATGGACAAATGAACTGAACATGGGTGCGGTGAGCACCGTAGTTGACTTTGCCAGATTCGTGTTTGAAAACTTCCCTGCAAATCACACATTCTTTGACTTCTGGGACCATGGAGGCTCCTGGACTGGCCAATCCTGGGATGACACAAGCGGAGACAACCAGGAGATGGCTGAGTTCAGACAGGAACTTGATATGCTGCGAAATCTAACGGGACGCCAGGTGCTCTGGGACATCTGGACGGGTGACGAGTGTCTCATGGCATCCGAGGCGGTTACATATCAGGCGAAGGCATTTACCAACTACACGCTGAACTCCGAGGACAGTATTGGAGGTGATGGCTGGCCTTATGACCTTACTTTTGCATGGCCAAAGACATATCCAAATATGACGGTTGTTGAGTTTGCATATCATGCATGGGATGAGTATGTAAAAACATATGCAAGCCAGGAACTTGATACGATGTCAGTGGTCAACAACACGCTCTTTGACTACGAAGTTGTTCCACTTGCAAATAATCTTGCACAGAAACTGAAACACAGAGCTGGTGATTTCAAAACACAGATAGAGTATGCAAGGAGCAATGCTCAGGCATTCCAGGCCGGCTATGGCTACGGATTTGACCGTGACTTCTATCACTTTGTCGACCTCCTTATCTCGCAAATACCTGCCTCAAGTGACGCAGAGATATACAATGCTGCAGTTGCCCTCCGTGATGCACTCACACCAAACCCATCGAAGGCGGTGATGTGGGAGGGGCACAACAGTTACGCACAAAACGCACATGGAATCAAGTGCTATATCTATACTTCCTATAACTCAGAATTCGATACTTTGATGTATGCAAGGGAAACATCCTGGGATGAGTTCATACACGCATTCATTGCGGGGACAAATGTGCCAAATGTTGAACCGCATGTCAGCATCACTTCGCCTGCGGAAGGCGGCTTTATTTACCAGACAGGATTTACAACGGTAACTGGCACTGCAGATGATAACGGCGATGGAGGCACTGTCCAGTATGTGCAGGTGAAGGTTGACAGGGAGGACTGGCAGAATGCTTCGGGCACAGCCACATGGAGTTTCGCACTAAATGCAACAAATCTTGAGCCCGGTGTGCATCGGATATGGGCAAGAAGCTACGATGGGAAGGACTACTCCAACTTTGCATGCGTAAATGTCACCGTGGCACTTGACCCCAACCTCCCCGACCTCACCATAACCTCGATTTCAATTTCAAATTCAAATCCCTCAGAGGGGCAGGCTGTAACAATAAATGCCACCGTTGCAAATGTGGGAACAAACTGGAGTGCAAATAATGTGAAGGTTGGGTTCTATGTAGACAGCATCACCAGCACACCATTTGCAGTGGTGAATGTGGGTGACATCCCCGCAGGCACAAGCAAAAACACAGGTGCGGTGTTTGACACTACTGGCTACGCCGGAACACACACAATCTATGTGGTTGCAGACCCCTTCTATGAAATCCCCGAACTTACGGACCTCAACAACACTGCAAATGCACAGATTACAGTTGCTGGGTATAACCTCGAACTCACATGCACGAACAACCAGAGTTCTGTACGGGCGGGTGAGTCCCACATCTATCAGATCACCGTTAAAAACACAGGAACATTCCAGGACACAATCCAGCTCACAATAGACAACCCAACAAACTGGAGTGCAAACTTCAATGACAACAAAATCTCGAGTTCACCGAAACTCCGGCTCGTGAATGGTTATCACAACTACACTGAAATCACAGCTGAGTTGCAGGCAATTGCTTCCGCACATCCAGATATTGCAAAACTCTACAGCATTGGCACATCATGGGAGGGCAGAAACATCTGGTGCCTCAAGATTTCGGACAATGTGAATGTGAATGAGACGGATGAGCCAGACATTGCATTCTACGGGCTACACCATGCCCGTGAGTGGATTTCTGCAGAGGTTCCACTCTACCTTGCACACTATCTTGTTGATAACTACAACATCGATGTGAGAGCGACCTATGCAGTCAATGAGCGGGAAATCTACATAATCCCCGTTGTTAACCCAGACGGGCTTCAGTATTCCCAGTATGTTGGCGACTGGAGGAAGAATCGCAGGAACAACGGAGATGGAACATACGGTGTTGACTTAAATCGGAACTACAACGGGTCGCAGAACGGCGATGCTAACGGTGCCTGGGGTGGTGCAGGTGCAAGTCATAGCACGGGTTCAGATTTGTACTGCGGACCCAGTGCATTCTCAGAACCTGAAACCCAGGCAATCAGGAACTTCATCATTTCCCATCACGACCAGAACAACCAGCTCTCAATTTCAATTTCCTATCACAGCTACGGCGAGGTGGTTTACTATCCATGGGGTTATGCATATTCACCAGAGCATGGTGGCAGTCCTGTGGTTACAACGCCGGATGTGACATACCAGAAGAGAATTGCACAGGATATTGCCAGCAGGATTATAACACAGTCCGGCTCTGGCACCTATGAACCCATGCAGAGCGGAGACAGTTACCTTACAACAGGAGATACAGATGACTGGACATACGGATACTCAAAGTATGTCTGGGGTAATGCCACATTCCCCTTCACAATAGAACTTGCCACATCATTCCAGCCACCTGCCTCAGCAATTACGCAAATATGCCAGTCAAATCTTGAAGGTGCACTCTATGCAATCTGGAGAGCTGGAGATAAATACTTTGATGCACCTACAATCCAGCACACGCCACTCCAGAATACCACGAACACAGTTAAGCCATACATTGTTAACGCAAGCGTGATTTCAAACCTCACAGTAAGCAGTGTGAAACTTTACTGGAAGACAACCGGGAACTTCAACGAAGTGGTGATGACAAATGCGGGAGGAAATCTCTACACAGGCAGTATTCCTCCACAGCCCGCAGGGACACAGGTGTATTACTACATCGTTGCCCAGAATGCAAACGCCACAGCGGTTGCGCCCGTATATGCTCCATATGAAAATTACTCGTTCGGTGTTGAGCCAGTCACTATTTACAATGTCACACTCATGCCTGGCGAGAGCAGGGTTGTGAATTGCACGGTGACTGCACCACCCACAGCACAGCCAAGGGAGATGGCAAATATCACGGTAATTGGCACATCACTCGGAAACTCAACAAAGAGCAGGAGCGTGCTCACACAGACACAGGTAAAATCAGGTTATCTGCTTGTTGATGACACGGATGGGGAGTATGTAAATTACTACAAGACAATTCTGGATAACATTGGTATTCTATACGATACCGTCACATCTGCAAACGCGGATTTAACGCAGTATGCGGTTGTGCTCTGGATTTGCAAGGGGTCTACAACACTCTCAAGTGCAGAGGAAAGTGCAATTGCAGCATTCCTTGATGCTGGCGGGAAGCTGTTTATCAGCGGTGAGGACATTGGGTGGGCGATGAATAACTATAATGATAGTTTCTATGCAAATTATCTGCATGCATCCTACATTGATGACTCTTCGAATATAGATACCCTGGACGGTATCACCGGTGACCCCGTTTCAGACGGCTTTGCGGGCATACCGATAACCGGCTCATATCCAGATGTAATTGCACCTGCAGATGCGTATGCAGTATATTCATTCTACTATACTGGCTCAACATCAGGTGCTGCACTCCGTGTGGACACAGGTACATACCGTGTGTACTACCTTGCCTGCGAGTACTTTGAGGGCACGGATACGCTTGCGAATAAAACCACAATCATGCAGCGCATCCTCACATGGTTAAATGTACAGCATGACATTGGCATTGCATCAATGACACCTGAAAACGGGACCACAGTGCAATATGGCATTGGAGAGGTTTCTGCAGTTGTGAGAAACTACGGTACGCAAACATGTAGCTCCGGTCAGATTTCGTTTGAGATATACAACTATGAAAATGGAGCACACATTGAGACAAGGAACTTCTCACTGCCAGCAATCCCTGCAGGTTCCTCAGCAACAATCTCATTTACCATGCCATTCACACTACCTGCCTACCGGGTTGTGGCAACCGTGAGCACATGCATGGATGAGGTAAGTGCGAACAACCAGTACACAACTATCTTCTTCGTGCAAACCAACGAGTTCGCAATTACATTGCAAAAAGGGCTGAATTTCGTTTCCCTGCCCGTGCTCGGTGATGTGGACATCGCCCCATTGCTCCAGCAGATTGATGGGAGGTACAACATCGTGTGGTATTACTCTCCAGCGATGAATAAATGGCTCACCTATTCCCCATACAAAGCGAGCACACTCACGGTTGTGAATGCCACAATGGGCATTGCCATAAATGCCACAACAAACTGTCAGATCCGGCTTAATATCACGCAGTATCAGTTATCAGAGCACACAACGCTCTATCTGAAGAAGGGCTGGAACATGGTGGGCATTAACCTTAACCACACAGTTACAGCGGGCACGCTACTTTCATTGCTGCCATCTGGGTCAACAATCCAAACATTTGACACCGGATTGCCTTACACAGTTACGGCAGGTCAAACGCTCTTCGCTGGAAAGGGATACTGGATATATGTGCCTGAGGATACCGTGGTTCCTCTATAAACTCCGTATGCAGGAGCATTGCACCAGCTGGGGGTTAGATGCTATAAAGAGCAACCGTTTAGATGAGATTATATATTTCCACTGTGTCCCGCCAAACGAATGAAAGTCAATAAAACCATCACACTGCTTACCACATCACTCACATCCTTTCTCACCCCGTTTATGGCCTCCTCAATAAATATAGCCCTGCCTTCGATTGCTGAGGAATTTAAGGCAGATGCAATCACACTTGCATGGATACCAACAATCTACCTGCTCGCTGCAGCGGTTTTTCTTGTGCCATTTGGCAAGCTGGCGGACATCTATGGAAGAAAGAAAATATTTCTCTCAGGGATTATTGTGTACACAATCTCCTCGTTCCTGTGTGCAATTGCAAACTCAAGCATGGCATTGCTATTTTTCCGTGTGATTCAGGGTTTCGGAGGTGCAATGATATTCGGCACGGGCGTGGCACTGCTCACCTCAATATTTCCACAGAATGAGCGGGGCAAGGTTCTGGGGATAAACACCGCATCTGTGTATTCTGGTGCTTCCTTCGGACCATTGATTGGCGGTTTCCTCACGCAGCATCTGACATGGCGGAGCATATTTTTCCTGAATGCAATTCTCGGAATTATTGTGATATTCTTTGTTCTCGTGTTTCTTAAAGGTGAATGGAAGTTCTCGACTGGAGATAAATTTGACCTCGCAGGTGCAACCGTGTATTCTATCTCGCTCGTTCTATTGCTATACGGAATTGCTGACCTGCCTGGCACAACAGCCATATTATTTATTGCTTGTGGCTTGTTTGGAACCCTGCTGTTTGTTCTCCATGAACTCCGTACGGAATGCCCGATTATAAATGTGAGATTATTCAAAAGAAACTCGGTTTTTGCATTTTCAAATCTTGCTGCCCTCATAAACTATGCAGCGACTGCAGGTGTGGGCTTCCTGATGAGTTTGTATCTGCAGTATGTGAAGGGAATTTCCCCACAGAATGCAGGAGTAATTCTGGTGTCTCAGGCAGTCGTGATGGCATGCGTTGCACCAGTTGCAGGACGGCTCTCAGACCGTGTTGAGCCAAGGATAATCTCCTCTGCAGGCATGTTTCTTACATTTCTTGCCCTTGTATGCCTTGCCTTTGTCTCAGATGGAATAAATCTCGGAATTATTGTGATTATCCTCGTGCTTCTCGGTGCAGGTCTTGGATTATTTTCATCGCCGAACACAAATGCGGTGATGAGTTCTGTGGACAAGCGGTATTACGGCGTGGCTTCCGCAACTCTGGCAACCATGCGCATTATCGGGCAGATGTCAAGCCTTGCCATTGCAATGCTGTTTATTTCGCTCTTCATCGGAAATGTGCAGATTACAGGCGCAGTAATTCCGCTGTTAGTTTCTACAATGCACGCAGTATTTGCGGTGTTTGCAGCCCTGTGTTTCTTCGGAATTTTTGCTTCGCTAAGGCGTGGTAATGTGCATGCAAATCATGAACTGCAAAAAACTTAATTAACTGCGTGCCTTTCATCGCACTATGGCAATATATGCGTTTGAAGGAAAGAAACCAAAGATCGGGAGGACGAGCTATATTTCATCCGAGGCAACCATCATCGGTGATGTAACTATTGGCGAGGGATGTTTTATAGGGCCAGGTGCAAGAATCAAGGGCGACTATGGCACCATTGTGATTGGAGACAATACATCAATCCAGGAAAACTGCGTGCTGCATGCCAGGCCTGAGTGTAAAACCACAATCGGGAATTATGTTACCGTAGGGCATGGTGCAATCGTGCACACCGCTGAGGTAAAGGACTATGCGGTGATCGGGATGGGAAGCATCGTGAGCGATTTTGCCCGCATTGGCGTGTGGGCGGTCGTAGGCGAAGGGGCGGTGGTCAAAAACAACCAGGAAATCGGTGATGCGTGTATTGCAGTAGGTGTGCCTGCTAAGGTCATCGGGAAGGTTGATGAAGAATACAAAAATACCTGGTTAAAGTTTAAGAACATATATATAGGGCTATGTGAACGCTACCGAAACGCAATTGTAAAAGTTGAGAGGGAATAAACATGGGATATACGGTAGAGTTGATTGGTCCAGATGAGAAAGATAACATCTTTGACGAACTGCGTGATAAGTTGCTGTACGAGCGGAAGGCGCACCTCAACGGAGTGTGTATTAAGTTGTACACAAACTCAAAGCGGGTCAAAAATATGTGGGAGGATAACTTCTATTTTATGAGTGAATTTATAAAATCACATGGGAGGGTGATTGCATATTACACATTTAAAGAGAACGATGTCCAGCGTGTGCTTTATGACCCCTACACGAATACCGCCTTCCTGTTTAACATCGGGTATTATGGTTATGTAAAGAGCATTGCACTGGGTGTGGCTGGCGATGTGATGGAAGACGAGCACGGGATATTCTCAATCCATGGTGCATGTCTGGATGTCGACGGGAGAGGCGTGTCCATTATCGCCCCATCTGGCACTGGTAAAACCACACACTCCTTCGGTTTGCTCCAGCTCCCGAATGCAAAGCTTGTTTCCGACGACTGGCACTTTGTAAGAACCTTCGGGAAGGACTTTATTGCATACTCCTCTGAAAAGAACTGCTATATTCGGGATGACCTCTCAAAGATATGGCCAGAGTACAAATATTTGATTGAGAAGGTTGAACTTGACCAGGAGGGCAGGGGTGTGGCAGATATCCGCTGGCTTGTGGGGAAGGAGCATGTAAGGGAAAGTACAGTAATAAAGAAGGTAATACTGCTAAAGCGGGATGCAGATGATGCTAAAATCGTCAGAAAGATGGAGGTAGAGGAAGGGATCAACTATTTGCTTGCCCATGATTTCTGTAATCCGCATTTGCTAGTCCGGGATGAGCGGAAAACACGCCTGCGCGTGAACTTCTTCAAAAAGTTGTTCTCTACAGCAGAGGTTTTCCTCGTGAACACCGTGCTTCCACCCATGGAAACGCAGGAGGAGATACGGAAGATTGTTCGTGAATAATAAAATATGCGTAATAATATTTTTATAAACATATGGTAGTTTGCGAGGTATGTTCCAATTAAAGTATATATATAGTGAAGTACATATCCCCTTTGGTGAGAGCATGAAAGAAGGCAGTATCTCACATAAAGAGCATCGTACATGGCTTTTTAGACACAATGCTAGAGGTGTATCTGAAGTTATTGCAAATCTGATGATATTAACAATCACCGTTGTGCTTTTCTCTACAATCCTATTGTGGGTTCAGGCATTTCCACCAGCCCAGGGCGTTCCAAGGGCAGAGCTACGAGGTACGCTTGAGATAAACGGGAATGGCCCCTATACCTACTTTGTAAACCTGACATTCATTACTGGCGACCCACTTTACAATTCCACCACGCAGATATATGTTACCGTGCTTGCAGACAATTCTGTTTATGCACTGTATGTTAAAAGTGGTACGACAAAAGACCCGCTGAACACGGGAGATGTGTGGTCATGGAACATATCCAAGGCATTTGTGTCTGAAGTGCGTGTGGTGATAATCAACACCGTGAAAAACTATCTGTTATGGCAGGGCACGCTCCAGGGCAAAATAATAGACGCACCGCCGGAAATAACGGACCGGGGCTCAACACCAGACCCTATTGTTATAGAGAACGAATTTAAAATCTGGGCAATCGTCAAGGATACGGACCTGGACTTCAACTCAGTATATGTGAATCTTTCTGCGATAGATAGCGTAAGGTTCCCACTACCATTGAAGATGAACAACACCGTGGGCTGGCGATTCGAGACCCAGAACCTGACATTGAATGAAAATATGGAGCCCGGACGCTTCAATGTGCTTCTCTGGGCAAGGGACATGAAGGGACATAACACTACCGTTCTGATGACCGTAAACATCGTAGCGGGCGTGGGCACGCCCAAGCTCGTTGTAGAGCATATTGACCTCTCCAATGGCGCACCCACAAGGGGCGAGAAGGTTACTATCACCGCCGTGATTAAAAATCTTGGAAAGCGTGCTGCAGAGTCCTCAAATATCTCATTCTGGGACTACTACAACGATAGTGGTGCACTTAAGTACCTCGGCTGTGTCACTAATTTCTCAGTGCCGGGCTATGGTCAGAGCATGGCATTTATGGACTGGGTTGCACAACCAGGTGGAATGCACATTATCTATGTGAATATTACAGAAGTAATGCCCGGGAATCTGACGGGTACGAAGGGAAATCTCACAGTTATAGTTACACCAAAGATTCTACTGGTTGATGATGACGGCGTGCTTCCTGGTAGTGCATATGACTGTGCAACGAATGTGTCTGCCGCCCTCTCCTCTGCAAACCTCAAGTTTGATGCCGTGACCGTGTTACCAGGTGCAGATGGACCAAAGTACGATTCAGGAGACAAGCAGATGAGGGACTACGATGTGGTTATATGGATTGGTGGTAAGGACAACTATACACTAACTGCGAATGATATAAACAATCTTACCAGATTCATGAATGGGGGTGGAAGAACATGGTTGATTGGACAGAACATCCTCGAGGGTGCAAACAGCATGTACACAATGCTCGGAATTACTGGTGTAACTACCGTAACCCTTCCGCCATCACTCAAAGGTGCAGACCCTGGTACAGGATGGATAAACACATCCGCAATGACACCTGTAATTGTACAAAGTTCACCCTTCACAATCGCACGGAGATTAACAATCACGGCAGATGCGAGAACCGTGTTTACAGATAATGCAGGGTCAAATATACTTGTATCCCAGTATAAGAAGATTGCAGGTGCATTTGAGTACAGAACGGTTGTATGGCCATTCGATTTCGGAAGATTAAATAATACTGGCGACCAGGCAGTATCTGCGTTTAAGATAATTAACTGGCTTGGTGGAATCAATAACAGAAGTGGAGAAGACCTTGCGGTGTCAGGACAGGTAATCTACCCGCTAAAACCGCGATACAATCAGCCGGTAAATATCTCTGTAACCGTTAGAAACAACGGAAATTCCGTACAGACCACAGAGGTGGGAATTTATGTGAACGGAAAACTTGAGACCACACTTGTACAAAGCGTCACGCTCCAGCCAAACGGTGACTCAAAGACCTTACCTCCATTTTCCTGGGTACCTCCCGGTGTTGGCACATATGTGATTAAAGCCATGATAGATCCATACAACATGATTGAGGAGACAAATGAAGAGAACAATGTGTATGTGAGTGAACTTGGCGTGTTCTCGATTGAAGTGATATACACTGTCCTTGTGGTTGATGATGATTCTTCAAATGGTACTGCGCTCCCCGATGTTGGTGGAAATATGGTAAACGCCCTGACAAGGATCGGGTATGTGCAGGGCTACAACCTGGATGTGGACTGGATACCTCAGGGACAGAGCAGGAACCTGACAAATTACCCGCTTAGAAATTATAATGCGGTGATATGGGTGACTGGGGCTACAACTGGCACATCTCCCACAAACACATTAACTGCAGTGGATATAGCAGATATTCAGGCGTATCTCTCAGGAGCACCGAGCCAGGTTTCATTCCTGCTTATTGGGAGGAGTGTGCTTTCTGATGCGAATGTGCCACTTGCATTCAAACAAAATTATCTGGGTGCGGACATCTCTGTAGGTTCCTCGTTCCAGCTTACATTGCCTGCATACGGTGTGAAAGATAATCCTATCACGAACGGTATTGCAATCAGCCCGGACAATGGAAGTTTTTCAGGCAATTACTGGGTTCGAAGTTACAGAAATACATCAAACGCCATGCCTTTGTTCTGGTCAAATGCCACGAGTCACTGGTACCGAACAAACGATAATGTAATTGGTACTGCACTGCGAGATTCCTCTGGCTGGCACTCTGCATACCTTGCGTTCGATTTGGCATACACCACGAACATCAGCACGATCAGTGATTTCCTCTATGGCGTCATACACTGGTTTGGAAGAATGGATAATTTGCCTGAGTTAAGAGTCACACCGCCGGATTTGTTTGCAGGCACGAATACAAGGCAGTACATTATATTGCCAGAATTAAATCCGCAGCTGGGTGAGAGCTATGTGCTGAAGGCAAACATCACGAACTGGGGCGGCAGTGATGCAGACA
>Ga0078972_1003639_pt1 | contig 45304 bp, 44 predicted proteins | sample YelNatPaOPGAMG01_FD_67568 | JGI IMG/M metagenome (GOLD analysis project Ga0078972, IMG submission 67568) | Hot spring thermophilic microbial communities from Obsidian Pool, Yellowstone National Park, USA - OP-RAMG-01 (SPADES assembly) (version 2) | ecosystem: Environmental > Aquatic > Thermal...
GCGCCGGAACTTCATGGTGCCGCTGCCGCGGGTGCGCAGCCTGGACGAGTTCAATGCCCGTTTGCTGGCAGCCTGCGAGAAGCGGCAGGTGGCTGTCTTGCGCGGGCACAAGGAAAGCATCGCCGAGCGGTTGCAGCGAGACCGCCAGGCATTGCTGGCACTGCCGGCCGACGTCTTCGAGCCCTGCGAGAAGGTGTCCACCCGTGCCTCGTCGCTGTCGCTGGTGCGCTACCGCAGCAACGACTACTCGGTGCCGACGGCCTACGGCCACCATGACGTCCTGGTGCGCGGCTTCGTGGATCAGGTGGTGATCGCCTGCGGCGCCGAGGTCATCGCCCGGCACCCCCGCTGCTATGGCAAGGCCGAGTTCGTCTATGACCCGCTGCACTATCTGGCCCTGCTGGAGCGCAAGCCCAACGCCCTGGATCAGGCGGCGCCGCTGCAGAACTGGGTGCTGCCGGCGGAATTCGAGGAGTTGCGCCGTTTGCTGGAGGCCCGGCTAGGCAAGGGCGGGCGCAAGGAATACATCCAGGTGCTCCGCCTGCTGGAGACCTTTGATGATGCCCAGGTGGCGGCAGCCGTCGAGGACGCCTTGCGCCTGTCGGCGATCAGTTACGATGCCGTCAAGCATCTGGTGCTGGCCAGGATCGAGCGGCGGGCGCCACGGCTCGACCTCACGGCCTACCCCTACCTGCCGCAGGCCCACGTCGGCATCACCGATGTTCGGAGCTATCTCGCCTTGCTGCAGGCCCGGGCCGGCGAAGGTCTGGAGGTGGCGCCATGAATGCCGAAGCCACTGTCCAGCCGCAGGTGCTGCTGGCGCATCACCTGAAATCGCTGAAGCTGCCGACCTTCGCCCGGGAGTACGAGAAGGTGGCGCTGGCCTGCGCCCAGGAGCAGGTGGATTACCCGCGCTACCTGCTGCGTCTGTGCGAGTTGGAGCGCATCGACCGGGACCGGCGCAACATCGAGCGCCGGATTCGGCAGGCCCGATTTCCCCAGACCAAGAGCCTGGACACCTTCGACTTCCGGGCGATCCCGAGCCTCAACAAGGCGCTCGTGGTGGAACTGGCCCGCTGCGAGTGGATCGAGCGGCGGGAGAACTGCATCGCCTTGGGGCCTGCGGGGACCGGCAAGACGCATACGGCACTGGCCCTGGGGCTGGCCGCCTGCCAGAAGAACCACAGCGTCTTGTTCGTCACCGCGGCGGCCCTGGTCCACGAACTGATGGAAGCCCGTGACGAACGCAGGTTGCGGACGCTGCAGAAGCAGCTGGCCAAGGTCGGTTTGCTGATCGTCGACGAACTGGGCTACGTGCCCTTCACCGCCGTTGGCGCCGAACTGCTCTTCGAGGTGTTCAGCCGCCGCTACGAGCATGGCGCCACGCTGGTGACCAGCAACCTGCCCTTCGACGAGTGGACCAGCGTCTTTGGCTCCGAGCGCCTGACCGGAGCGCTGCTCGACCGGCTGACCCATCACGTCCATATCCTGGAGATGAATGGCGACAGCTACCGGCTTTCCGCCTCGAAGAAGCGAGCCAGGAAAGCGGCCTCGATGACGGAACCTGAATCCAGAAACGATGCGTCTCAAGAGGCGAAAGGAGGGGCCGGCGAATCCACCTGATTGGCGGCGCCTTGCCTTGGCCAGCGCGCTCCGCTACGCTACACGCGCTGGCCAAGGCAAGAAAACTCGCCGGCAACACCACTCGGGTTCTGCGGAACCCTTTTTAACCAACCGACTGGCCTACTTTTACTCCGCCATTCGGCCCAAAATCCCTCCGCCGCGCACAGCAGGTGTTTGGCGATGCTGTGGCGGCCGCCGCCATCCTCGATCGGTGACTGCATCACAGCCAGGTGATCACGATCCGGGGTGACAGCTACGGGCTGCGCGACAAGCGCCGCAGCGGCCTTCTGCACAAGGCCGCTGCCTCACCCCGATCGCGTCCGAGAGTTGATTCACCCAGGGGTCAATTCCAGATGTCGTCAGGGGGTCAAATCTTCGTGTCGCTTGACAGCGCCGCAGGACCCGACTGATGTGGGCGTAGCGCTGCGCATCGTCGCCATGCGGTGAAAACTCGCCTTGTGCATTGGCGCTGAGAGATTGCTCGAGCTGCGCGATTGTGGTCAGTCGCATGTCGTCCGCGTTGATCACCATCGTGTGGATGATCAACCCGCTTGAAACGCAGACTCGAACCCGCCTTCAGGCTCATTCCACGTTGGACAAGGCTGACAGTCGACAGCCGCGCGGTACGGTGAGACACTGCGCCGCAATAGCGACGAGCCGCGATCCCCACCTGGATGGATGACGCAGGTTCGCAAAGAAGACAGACATGTCGTAAAGACCGGAACGCGGCAGCGACTCTATAGCGTCGCCAGCTGGACTGCTGCATGCGGCGCGGCGGCAATACTTCGGCAACGACGCGGACCCGCGCGGGCTGATTCCAAACTTGATCGCCAGATCATGGCAGCGCAGCCAGGAGATCGGCGCCACGGCCGACGATGGTGCCGAGCCGGTGCCGCAGTCCGATCTCCAGCGCCGTCGCGACTAGCGTGGGCGGCTGCGGCAGCACGCGCTGCCCGGGCTGGACGCGCTGGCCGAGGCGCTCAATCCGCGTCCGGTCGTGGTGCTGCTTGACAATCCCGAAGGCATGATCCTCGACGCGACCGGCTCGGACGCCTTCATGAACCGCGCCCAGCGCGTCGCCCTGCTGCCGGAGGTCGACTGGTCGGAAGCGCGGCGCGGAACCAATGCCACCGGGACCGCGATCGCCGAAAGCGGTCCGGTGATCGTGCTCGGCGCGCAACACCATCTCGAGAAGGATGGCTTCCTCGGCTGCACGTCGGGGCCGTTGTACGGCTTCGACGGCAGGACGCTCGGCATCCTTGATGTCTCGGGCGATCCGCGTTGCACCCCCGGCATGACCGGACTGGTGCGGATGGCGGCGCAGATGATCGAGCATTGCATCGCGCTCGACGGGCTGCCGGCGCATACCGACGTGCTGCGCTTCGCCCGCGATCCCGCGCAGATCGGCTCGTACAGGGAGGCGCCGCTTTGGATCCGGCACGACACCGTGTTCGGCGCCAACCGCGCGGCCCTATGCGCCTTGGGAATGACCTTCGATCAACTGCGCGGGCGGGACGTCACCGAACTGTTCGATTCGCTCGGCGAAACCAGCTGGCAGCAGTTCCCAATGGCGTTGCACTCCTGGCTGGTGCGACCGGGATTCTCGACCACATTGGGCGCGTGCTGGCTGCGCGCCAACCGCAAAGCGGCGGCGTCGAGCGCAAGCGTCAGCTCGACCGGGCGGTACGGGTGCACGACCACGGCATCTCGGTATTGGTCTGTGGCGAATCGGGCGTCGGCAAGGAGGTGTTCGCGCGCCAGGTGTATGAGCGCAGCGCGCGCCGCAACGGACCGTTCGTGGCGGTGAACTGCGCGGCGATGCGTGAAGGGCTGATCGAGTCGGAGCTGTTCGGCTATGGGGAAGGCGCGTTCACCGGGGCCAAGCGCAAGGGCAGCGCCAAGCTGATCCGCGAGGCTGACGGCGGGGTGCTGTTCCTCGACGAGATCGGCGACATGCCCCTGTCGCTGCAGGCGCGGCTGCTGCGAGTGCTGCAGGACCACGAGGTCAGACCGCTGGGCACCGCGCAGGCGCACCATGTCGACTTCGTGCTGATGTGCGCGACCCGCCGCGATCTCGGCGCGATGGCCGACGCCGGCACCTTCCGCACCGACTTGTATTTCCGGCTGCAGCACTTTACCGTCGAGCTTCCGGCGCTGCGCGACCTTCCCGACGCAGGCGATCGCATCGACCAGCTGCTGTTGGCCGTCTTTCCTGACGCCGACACGGTGCTGAGCGCGCAGGCACGCGAGGCGCTGTACGGCTATTCCTGGCCGGGAAACTGGCGGGGCAGGTCGTCGCCGCGAGCCAGACGCTCGCCGCGCTGGTGCAATTGGACGGACGCATCGAGCTGGCTGACCTGCCGCCGGCCGTTCGCCTGCATTGGCAGGCACGATCGGCACTGCGTCCGGTCGAAGTCGAGTGTGCCGCAGTTGTCGCCCCAGCGCGCTCGCCGGAGGTCGGAGACGACCGGGTGAACCTAAGGGAGCTGACCGAAGCGGCGATCGACGAGGCAATCACCGCCTGCGAAGGCAACATCAGCCGCGCCGGGCGGCAATTGGGTGCCCACCGCAGCACGCTGTATCGCCACGGAACCAGCGGTCGCGACCGGCTCTGACAGGCTGCCGGCGGCCTGTCAGCGCCTCGGCCACTCACTCGGCGTCGGGCTGCTGGTCGGGCGCGGCGCGGCGGAATGCCTCCAAGTTCTCGCATTGCCGCACGATGCGGGCGATGGTCGGCAGGTGGTCGATGTGGCAGTAGAAGCGTCGCGCGTTCGCGATCTGCGGTACTAGCCTGGATATTTCGCGAGCAAAGAGGTCGGCCGCTTGATCCGGTCGTGCGTTTCAGAGGTATCGAGACTCGAAACGTGACGAACAAAGGAGGAAGCGGCCGATGCCAAAGTGTACCGAGGGCGTGGTGGATTTCGGGCGCGTCGGGCGCCGCGTGGTGCAGGCCGCGTTTGATGGCGGCGACATCGTCAGCGACGGCGGGGTGATGCTGCTGCGTCGGATCGACGAGCGCATCGGCCTGACGCGCGCGGCAGCGGGAGTGTTCGCTGATGGCCGTCGCGCCGCCAGTGTTCGCCACAGCATGCGCAGCCTGCTGGCGCAGCGCATCTACGGCCTGTGCTGCGGCTGGGAGGATGTGACGGACCACAACACGTTGCGTCATGACCTGGCGCTGCAGACGGCGGTGGGCCGTGCCGAGGAGCTGGCCTCGGCCCCCACGTTCAGCCGCCTGGAGCGCTCGGCCACGCCCGCGCATGCAGCCGCGCTGCATGGAGTTCTGCTGGAGAAGTTCATCGCCGGTCGGGATGATGCGCCCGAGGAATTGGTGCTCGACATCGACGCCACCCACGTGCCGTTGTACGGACAGCAGGAAGGGGCGCACTTCCACTTCCACTACGACAACTACTGCTACTTGCCGCTGTACGTGTTCTGCGGCCAGGACATGCTGGCGTGCGTGCTGCGCCCGAGCTGGCGCGATCCGGCCAGCGTGCTCAGCGCGCTCATCAAGCTGTTGGCGCGCAGGCTGCGCGAGAAGTGGCCCGGCGTGCGTCTGATCGTGCGCGCCGATTCCGGGTTCTGCCGCCCGCGCGCCCTCAAGCGCTTCGACGCCTGGGGCGTCGATTACATCATCGGGCTGGCGAAGAACCTCACGCTGCAATGGCAGGTCGCCATCGCCGAACGAGCCCTGGCCGAGCAGTACCAGGACTGCGGCACCAAGCAGCGGCTCATCGGCGAGTTCCCCTACGCGGCACGCAGCTGGGAGCGCGAACGGCGCGTGATCGCCCGGCTCGAACATGGCCCCCAGGGGCCCAATCCTCGCTTCGTCGTCACCAGCCTGAGCGGCGATTGCACCGAGCTCTACGAAGGCCTGTACTGCGCGCGCGGCGAGGCCGAGAATCGCATCAAGGAAGCCCAGCTCGATCTGTTCGGCCGCCGCGCCAGCGCCCATCGCTTCGCCGCCAACCAGTTGCACTTGCTGCTGGCGGCCTTCGCCTACACGCTCATCATCCAGCTGCGCCGGCGCGCTCTGCAGGGCACCGAACTCGCGCGTGCCTGCGCGGCCACCATCCGCATCAAGCTGCTCAAGATCGGCGCGGCCGTCGTGCGCAACACCCGCCGCGTGCGCCTGCTACTGGCCTCCAGCCATCCCCTCAAGCATGTGTTCCTCAGCGCCGCCCACGCCCTGGCCCCTTGAGCTGCGAAAAGTGCTGTCCCCGGCACGTTGACGAACAACGGGGGCAAGGGGGTGGTACGCCTTGCATCGGCGAAAACCACCCATGAGCGCACCCAGACGCCGCAACAAAGCGCGACCCTGCCCACCACGAACTCAGCCTGCCGCGATTTAGCGACTCATGAAATATCCAGGCTAGGCAGCAGTCCGCCAGCGTCGGTGCGTCGCCATGGCAGAAGGCGCCGGGCCGCGGGTCGTCCGTGAGCATGCGTTCGACCGCGGCCAGCCCGCGCTCCACCCAATGGCAGTACCAGGCCGACTTCTGCGCCTCGGTGAAGCCGAGCGTGCCCGTCAGGTACTGCAGCACACGCAGGTTGTCGATGGGATGGATGTCGCAGGCGATGGTCTGCGCGATCGAGCGGATGCGTGCCCGGTCGGCTGGCGTGCCGGGTAGCAGCGGCGGCTCCGGATGCGTCTCATCAAGGTACTCGATGATCGCCAGCGACTGCGACAGAGTCAGCGCGCCGTCCTGCAGCGTCGGCACGGCTTCGTTAGGATTGAGCGCGCGGTAGGCGTCGGAAAGCTGTTCGCCGCCGTTGCGGGTCAGGTGCACCGGGACGGCGGTATAGTCCAGACCCTTGAGATGCAGCGCGATGCGCACCCGGTAGGCGGCCGAACTGCGGTAGTAGGTGTAGAGTTGCATGCGGCTGCGGTGTGTGGTCCGGGGCTCAGGCCGGCAGGGCGGCGACGCGGTTGTCGATGGCACCGAAGATGCTCCGCCCGGACTCGTCGAGCATCTCGATGCGCACCCGATCGCCGTCGTGCAGGAACGGCGTGGACGGCTCTCCCTGCTCGATGGTCTCGTAGGTCCGCAGTTCGGCGATGCAGGCGTAGCCGGCGCCGCCATGCTCGACCTTCGATCCCCAAAGCCCGCCCTGCTTGTTCGACACCGTGCCCGATCCGACGATGCTGCCGGCCTCCAGGTCGCGGGTGGCCGCCGCGTGGGCGATCAGCCGGCCGAAGTCGAAGGTCATGTCGACCCCGGCGTCCGGCCGCCCGAACAGCGTACCGTTGACGTGGACGAGCAGCGGCAGGTGCAGTTTCGCCCCGCGCCACGCCGCGCCGAGCTCGTCGGGCGTCACCGCGACTGGACTGAACGCCGAGGCTGGCTTGCTCTGGAAGAAGCCGAAGCCCTTGGCGAGTTCGGCCGGGATGAGGTTGCGCAACGACACGTCGTTGACGAGCATCACCAGCCGGATCGTCTGTGCGCAGTCCTGCGGCGGCGTGCCTTGCGCGACATCGCCAGTGACCACTGCAACCTCGGCTTCGAAGTCGATCCCCCAGCACTCCTTCGCGACGATGGCGTCGCAGGGGCCGATGAAGCTGTCGGAGCCGCCCTGGTACATCAGCGGGTCGGTGTGGAACGAGGCCGGCATCTCGGCCTTGCGCGCCTTGCGCACCAGTTCGACATGGTTGACGTAGGCCGAGCCGTCGGCCCACTGGTAGGCGCGCGGTAGCGGCGAATGGCAGGCCGCCGGATCGAACGCGACGGCGTGCCGCGCGTGGCCGCCGTCGAGCGCTTCGGCCACCTCGCGCAGCCGCGGCGCACAGGCGTCCCAGTCGTCGAGCGCGGCCTGCAGGGTTCGGGCGATGTCGGCGACCGGCTGGCATCGGGTGAGGTCGCGGCTGACGACCACCAGCGTGCCGTCGCGTCCTCCGGACTTGAGCGTGGCCAGCTTCAACGGAACATCTCCTTGTAGCGACCGTCGTGCAGCCAGGCGGCGTGCTTGGGCGCCTTCTTGGTCTGCGACCACTCCTCGAGCATGTCCCATTTCACCGCGTCGAGCGCCTCCTGCATCCCGGCGCGGGGGGTGTTGACGGCAAGTTCGAGCCGGTGTCCGTTGGGGTCGAAGAAGTAGATCGACGTGAACAGCGCGTGGTCGGTCGGGCCGACCACGTCAATCCCGCCCGCCTCGAGCCGACTCTTCGCGGCGAGCAGCTCGTCCATTGAACCGACCTCGAGCGCGAGATGCTGCGTCCAGGCCGGGGTGTTCGGGTCACGGCCCATCGCCGGCTGCGTCGGCAGTTCGAAGAACGCCAGCACGTTGCCGTTGCCGGCGTCGAGGAAGATGTGCATGTAAGGGTCGGCCTCCTTGGTCGACGGCACCTCGTCCTCGGCGATCGACAGCACCAGCTTCATGCCCAGGTGCTGCTCATACCAGCGCGCGGTTTCCAGCGCGTCGCGGCAGCGGTAGGCGACATGGTGAATCTTTCTGATCGGCATGATGGGTCTCCTTGCATCGTCTCGCGTTCGATTCTCGGACGGTTGCCGAAGCAGCGTCGTCGGTGCGGGATGCCGCGCGAGGCCGGCATCGCGCGGATTCAGTCTTCGTGCAGCATTCCCAGGTAGGTGGATTCGACCTTGGGATCGTGCAGCAACTGCGCACTGGGGCCGTGCAGCGCCACCTCGCCGAGTTCGAGCACATAGCCTTCGTCCGCCGTCTGCAGCGCGGCGCGGGCATTCTGTTCGACCAGCAGCACGCTCAGTCCGGCGTCGCGCAGTTGCGAGACGGCGTGCAACACCTCGCGCACGATGCGCGGGGCCAGCCCCAGGCTGGGTTCGTCGAGGAGCAGCAGCCGCGGCCGGGCCATCAGCGCGCGGCCGAGCGCGAGCATCTGGCGTTCGCCGCCCGACAGCGTCTGCGCCAATTGCGTGCTGCGCTCCTTGAGGCGGGGAAACAGCGCGTAGACGCGATCGAGTTCGCGCCGCCGCGCCGCCTTGCCCTCGCGTCGGTTGCGAAACGCGCCCAGCGTCAGGTTGTCCTCGACCGTCATCGAACCGAACAGGTCGCGCTTCTCCGTCACCAGGCCCATCCCCATCTCGACGCGCTGTTGCGGGTCGGCGCCGCGGCAGTCGTGGCCGTCGAACCGGATGCGGCCCTGGCTCGGCAGCAACCCCATCAGCGCCATCAGCAAAGTCGTCTTGCCGGCGCCGTTGGGACCGATGACGGTAACGATCGAACCAGAAGGCACCCGCATGCTGACCCCACGCACAGCCCGCACCTTGCCGTAGCTCACACTCAGATCCTCGATTTCAAGCAGCGAAGAACTCATGCTGCGTCCCCCACACCCCCAAGATAGGCCTCGATCACTGCAGGATGACGACGGATATCCTGCGGCAATCCTTCGGCGATCTTCTCACCGAAGTCCATCACCACCACCCGGTCGGCGAGTTCCATTACGAAGTCCAGATCGTGCTCAACCAGCAGAATCGCTAGCCCCTCGCTGCGCAGTCGGCCGAGCAATTGCGCCAGGTTGCGCTTCTCGAGATAGCGCAATCCAGCTGCGGGTTCGTCGAGCAGCAGAAGGCAGGGATCGGTCGCCAGAGCGCGCGCGATCTCGACGACGCGTTGCTGCCCCAGTGGCAAGCTGCCCGCGGCAGCCGCCGCCTGCTCTGACAGGCCGCAACGCTCAAGTTGCTCCCAGGCCGTGGCGAGGATGCGCCGCTCCTGCCTCCGGTCGAGCCGCCAAGCTGAGGCGACAAAGCTATGGCTGCCACGCAGATGCGCTCCGAGCGCGACGTTGTCGAGAACGCTCATGCGCGGTAGTAGACGGACGTGCTGGAAGGTACGGCTCATTCCCATCGCGGCGACGCTGCGCGAGTCGGCGTGGTCGATGCGCCGCTGCAGAAAGCGCACTTCGCCCCGTGTCGGCCGGTCGACCGCCGAGATGCAGTTGAACAGCGTGCTCTTGCCAGCGCCATTAGGGCCGATCAGCGCCAAGATCTCACCGGCGCGGACCTCAAAGCTGATCGCGTTGTTCGCGATCAGTCCGCCGAAACGCTTCGTCACCTGTGACAGTTTGAGTACGGTTTCGCCGATGGGCGGCTTACGCCGACTTTCAAGCGCGGCGGCCGCAGGCGGTCCGGCGAACGGCAGAGCGATGTTGCGTCGCGTGGGATCGAGCCGCCGAATCCATGGCCAGACACCTTCGGGGGCGCGTTGCAGGATGACGATCATCAGCACACCGAACACCAAGCCCTCGAAATTCCCGCTTCCGCCAAGTAACGAAGGAAGCTGATCCTGCAGCCATTGCCGCAGCAATGAAAACAGCCCTGAGCCGAGCACCGCACCCCATAGATCTGCGATGCCGCCGACCACGCCCATGAACAGGTACTCGATGCCGGCGCCGAGCGAGAATGGCGTCGGGTTGACGAATCGCTGCATGTGTGCGTACAGCCAGCCGGACACGCATGCGTACTGCGCCGCGAGCACGAACAGGATGGTCTTGAACCAGGTCGTGTTGATACCCATCGCCTCAGCCATCAGCGCCCCTCCCTTGAGCGCGCGCATCGCCCGACCCTCGCGCGAATCGAGCATGTTGTGCACGGTCCAGATGATGACCAGGACGATGAGCCAGATTAGGTAATAGAAATGCCGGGCCGATTCGATGCGCCAACCGAATAGGCTCAGCCCGGGGATGCCGCTGATCCCTGTCTGCCCGCCAATGGCCTGGACATTGCCAAACACCAGATAGATGCTCAACCCCCACGCCAGCGTGGACAGTGGCAGAAAGTGGCCACTCATGCGCAGCGTGATCCAGCCGAGTACCAGCGCCGCGAGGGTAACCAAAACCAGCGCAACGAGCAGCCCGAGCCAGGGATTCCATCCTGACACAGTCGATAGGTAGGCGGTGGTGTAGGCACCCATACCGACGAATGCAGCCTGGCCGAAGCTGGTTAACCCTGCAACACCGGTGAGGAGAACCAGACCGAGTACGACGATTGATGCTAAGCCGATGTAATTGAGCAGCGTGACCCCGTAGCTGCCCACAATCCACGGCGCGACGCCTAGCAGTGCTACGAACAGCACAATCGGGAGATAGCGAACGCCCAGCCTCATGCCTCGTCCTCCTCAGCGTGGTGCGACCCCAGCGAGCGCCACAGCAGCACCGGCAAAATCAGGGCGAACACAATGACATCCTTATACGCACTTGCCCAGAACGACGAGAACGACTCGACCAACCCGACGAAGATCGACCCGGCTGCCGCAGCAGGGTAGCTCGCCAGTCCGCCGATGATCGCGGCGACAAAGCCCTTGAGCCCGATAACGAAGCCCGAGTCGTAGTAAATGATGGTCGTCGATGCGATCAGGATGCCCGACAGCGCGCCGATCAGCGCGGCCAGGGTAAACGCGATCTTGCCAGCGAAAGCGGTCGAAATGCCCATGAGCTGCGCGCCGGTGCGGTTGACCGCGGTCGCGCGCAGCGCCTTGCCGTACAGGGTGAAATTGAAGAATCCGAACAGCGCAAGCACCAGCACCGCCGATAAGCCGACGATCCACAGCGTCTGGTAGTCGACCGGTAGCCCGGCAAAGGTAAAGCTGCCGTCAGTGAATGCCGGCAGGCGCGACCCCTCAGGGCCGAACAGGAAGAGGCCAAGGGTGGTCAGCGCCAGGTGCAGCGCGACCGACAGCAGCAGCAGAGTGAGCACCGAGGCCTGTGCGACTGGCTGATAGACCAGCCGATACAGCAGCGGCCCCAGTGGCACGGTGACGAGCAGAGCCAGCAGGATTTGCCCGGGGTAACCGATCGAGCTCAGTGGCAGGAGATAGGCAGCCGGCAGCGCGAGCAGCGGCCAGACGAGGTCGCCAGCGAGCACGGCGGCGAGGCGGGAACCCTGCCTGTGGCGCAGGAGTTGCCCAGCGTCGAGCAACGCCGCGACCACGCCAAGCACTACCAGCAGCCAGACCACCTTCGGAGCGTGGCCTGAGTGGATGGACACCAGCGACAGCGCGCCGAAGGTCATGAGCTCTCCCTGCGGGATGAAAATGACCTTAGTAACGGCGAACACCAGTACCAGCGCCAGCGCCAGCAAAGCGTAGATGGCGCCGAGGGTGACGCCGTTCTGCCCCAGGTAGAGTGCGATGTCGAGGTTCATTTCAGGCTCAGTTCGGATACTGCAGCAGCGTCCACTGGCCGTTCAGTATTTCCGCGACGGCGACCGCCCGATCATCAAGCCCGTTGTGGTTGGTCGGGCTCATGTTGTAAAGACCTTGCGATCCGGGGAGGTTGCGGATGCCCGCCATGGCACTCCGCAGCGCGGCGCGGAATGCAGTCGCATTCTCCGGACGCGCCTGCTTCAGTGCGAGTGGTATGGCATGCTCCAGAAACAGTCCCGCATCCCAGGCCGCCGTGCTGAACTGGTTGAGAGAGTTCTTCCCGTAGGCCTTTTCGTAGGTCTGCGCGAACAGCATCGTCGACTGCTTGATCGCACTTCCGGATGGCAATTGCGATGCGACGATGCCCGGTGACAATGAAAGGATGGTTCCATTGCAGTCGGCGCCGCAGACTCGAAGGAAGTCTGGATTGGCGACGCCATGCGTCTGGTAAATCTGCCCTTTGAACCCGAGCTGTTTGAGTGCTCTCTGAGGCAAGGCCGCCGGGGTACCCGAAGCCGCTATCAAAACCGCATCGGGTTTGGCGGCGAGCAGGTGAAGGACCTGCCCGGTCACCGATGTCGTTGTCGGCTCGAAGCGCTCGCTGGCGACAATAACGATGCCCTCTGCCTTGGCCTCGGCGGAGAAATTCTTCCACCAATCCTCGCCCAGGGCGTTGTCGAAACCGATGAATCCGGCGGTTTTAACTCCATGGGCTGCCATATATTTGGCAGTGGATCGCGCCATCAGTGCCGTGGTCTGCACTGGCATGAACATCCACTCGCGATATCCCGCAACCGGAAAGGCTATGTTGTAGCCAGAGGCCAGGGTGATCGTCGGCACCTGGGCCGCGCCAATGACATCGACCATCGCCAAGGCGTTTGGCGTGATCGAAGCGCCGATGATGGCGTCGACCTTGTCGACATCAATGAGTTTCTTGGTGTCTTTCACCGCCTCCGTAGGGTCAGATCGATCGTCGAGAACGATGTAACGAATCTTCTCACCGGCGATGGATCTGGGTAGCAGCGCGATCGTCTTGTTTTCCGGTATCCCGAGAGAGGCGGCCGGGCCCGTCAGCGACAGCACAGCTCCTATGGTGATATCGGCGTGCGCGACACCGATGCCCAAGGCCAGCATGAACGCAACGGTCAGTACTCGAGGTGTGTTTTGTTTCACGGCTGTCTCCTGGGGTGGTCGGCGCTGCAGGCCACGGGGTGGGCCATCGACGCGCCGCCACTATCTAATGAAACTACTTGAGCAACTTCCAGTTGCCATTCTCAATCTGCACCATCGCCACGGCGCGGTCATCGAGTCCGTTGTGGTTGGTCGGACTCATGTTGTAGATCCCATCGGCACCTGCAACGTTTTTCAGTCCTTCTAGTGCATCACGCAACGCCTTGCGGAAAGCCGCTGGGTTGTCCGGTTGAGCGGATTTCAAGGCCACTGGAATTGCATGCTCAAGCAGTGTTCCGGCATCCCAGGCATTGGCACTGAACTGCGACAGCTGATTCTTGCCATAAGCGGCCTCGTAGGTCTGTGCGTACTTCATCGCCGATTGTTTGATCGGACTGTCGGCTGGGAGCTGCGCCGCGACAACGCCAGGAGAAATCGGCAGGATGGTGCCGTTGCAATCGGCACCGCAGACACGCAGGAAGTCGGGATTGCCCACGCCATGCGTCTGGTAGATCTGGCCCTTGTAACCAACCTGCTTGAGCGCGCGTTCGGGCAGAGCTGCAGGCGTTCCGGATGCGCCGATGAGCACCGCCTGCGGCTTGGCGGCCATGATGTGCAGAACCTGTCCAGTCACCGACGTGGCGGTGCGGTTGTAGCGCTCGTTGGCGACCAGATCGATGCCTGCGGCCTTCGCTTCGGCGGCGAAGTTCTTGTACCAGTCCTCGCCGTAGGCGTCGTCGAAGCCGATGTAAGCAGCCGTCTTGATCTTATTCTGCACCATGTTCTTCACCACCGCGCGCGCCATCAGACCGGTGGTCTGAGGCGTGTTGAACACCCACACGCGATTGCCTTCGACCGGGAACACGATCGGCCGTCCCGCGGCGAGCGAAATATTGGGCACCTTGGCAGCACCGACCACGTCGACCATCGCCAGCGAATTGGGCGTGATCGACGAGCCGATGATGACATCGACCTTGTCTTCGTCGATCAGCTTTTTGGTCGCCTTGACTGCGGCGGTGGGATCGGAGCCGTCGTTCACGAAGATGTAGTCAATCTTCTGGTCGGCGATCTCCTTCGGGAACAGTTCGACGGTCTTCTTCTCGGGAATGCCGAGCGACGCTGCCGGCCCGGTTTCCGACAGCACGACGCCGACCTTGATGTCGGCCCAGGCCGCCGATGTGGCCGCGAGTGCGATGGCCGCGGCCAGTACGATTCTGGAATATTGCATGATGCGTCTCCTCTCTGGTGTTGTGGATGCAAACGACTTCCGCGCCACGGCGCCTTAAGCGGCAGGCGCCGTGCCGCACTCCGGGGTCAGGTGCCCCGTGATCCGGCAAGATCCGGAATCCGGCATTGCGCCACCCGCTCCGGCTCGATGTCTTCGCGGACGGCGCGCAGCGCCGCGCGCAGCACGCCGAGGTCGCCGACCTGATTGGCAAGCAGCAGGACGAGCTTGGCGTCGAGCATGGCGCTCTGCTCCGGGCTTAGTCCGTCGTGCGCCTGCAGCAGCTCGGCGTAGAACGCGTCGGCGGCGAGGTGGCTGTATGGGCTTGGGTACCCGGGGTCGGCGAAATGGGGTTCCAGGATCAGTTCCATGGCGGTGGTTCGGCTCAATGTCCGCAGGCGCGGGTGAGGGCGGCGCGCACCGCGGCGGCGTCGGGTCTGCGCCAGCGCGCGGCGATGTGCTGGTCGGGACGGACGAGGTAGGTGGTCCCTTCCTGCGCGTCGTAGCGCTCGGCGGCGAAGTGCTGGGCATCGTGGAGCACTACGACACCGGGTAGCGTCCCGGGCTGCTCCGAAACAACGACGCACCGCGCCGGTACCGCGCCGGCGCCCAGCGGCGCAAGCTCCGCGAGCGCGGACCCGAGCGACTCGGGGCGGTCGGTGAACAGCAGCAGGGTGAAGCCGTCGGCGAGTTGCTGGAGCAGCCAGCCGGGCCGGCCGTCGCGCTCGATCGGCGCGTCGTCGAGGGGCGAACCGGGTCGCAGCAGGCAGTCGAACCGGTCGCGGTCGGGCGAGCACAGCGTCGAGTCCCAGTAATGCGTCGGTGCTGACAGGCGACCCGAGTTGACCAGCGCGCGGGCGAAGGCGTGGCGTGAGGCGAGCTGCAGCGTCGCGTCGCGGTAGCGCAGCGCCACCGGTGACTTGGGGGTGATGAAATCGGTCGACCGGGCCGAATTGAGGATGTTCTCGTCCGCCGCCGCGGTGCGCTCGGCGTCGTAGCTGTCGAGTAGCGCCGCCGGCGCCTTGCCGCGCATCACCAGGTCGAGCTTCCAGATCAGGTTGTCGACGTCCTGGATGCCCGAGTTCGCCCCTCGGGCCCCGAACGGCGACACCTGGTGCGCCGCATCGCCGGCGAACAGCACCCGGCCGTGGCGGAAATGCAGCATGCGGCGGCACTGGAAGGTGTAGACGCTGACCCATTCGAGCGAGAAGTCGATGTCCTGGTAGCCCTGGTGGTCGAGCATCGCGCGGATCCGCGGAATCACGTGCTCGGGACGCTTCTCGGCCTCGGGATCGGCGTTCCAGCCGAGCTGGAAGTCGATGCGCCAGATGTCGTCCGCCTGACGGTGCAGCAGCACTGACTGGCCGCGATGAAACGGCGGATCGAACCAGAACCAGCGTTCCGCCGGAAAGTCGGCATGCATCGCCACGTCGGCGATCAGGAAGCGGTCGTTGAACACCCGGCCCTCGGCGTCGAGTCCGAGCATCTTGCGCACCGGGCTGCGCGCACCGTCGGCGACGATCAGCCAGTCGGCGCGCAACCGGTAGCCGCCGGTGGGCGTCTCCACGTCCAGCGTTGCACCGTCGGCGTCGGCACGGGCTGCGGCCACCCTATTCTTCCAGCACAGCGTCACCTGCGGCAGCGCCGCAGCGCGGTCAGCCAGGAATTCCTCGAGGTAGTACTGCTGCAGGTTGACCATGCCGGGGCGTTGGTGCCCGGGCGCGTCGAGCAGGTCGAAGTGGTAGATCTCGTCGTCGCGGTGGAACACGCGGCCGGTGTTCCAGGTCACGCCCTTGGCCACCACGGCGTCGCCGGCGCCGAGCCGGTCGAGGATCTCGATCGTGCGCTTGGCATAGCACAGTCCGCGGGAGCCGACGCTGACGGTGTCGTCGTCGTCGAGCAGCACGACCTCCTGGCCGCGCTGTGCAGCGTCGATCGCGGCGGCGAGGCCGATCGGGCCCGCGCCGACCACGACCAGCGGCGCGCGCGCCTCGCCGGCTCCGGGAACGACACCGCCAGGCAGCCGGAACGGGTACTTCGGGTAGACGTAGGCGGCGGTCATGATGACCTCAAGCTTCGAGCTGCCGCCACATCTCGACGTCGCGCTCGGCGGTCCAGATGCGCGGGTCGGGATGCTGCGTGGCCTCGTCGTAGGCGCGCGAGACGTCGAACGGCATGCAGTGGTCGAAGATCACCCATTGGCCGTAGCTCGGCTTGAGCTGGTCGTAGACACGGCGGTAGATGGCGCGCATGTCCGCGCCGGTTCCGGCAGCGGCGCGGACCGCAGCGAACAACTCCTGCACGAACTCGCGGGTGCCGCGCAGCCCGGCCTGCACCTGTTCGCGTCCGCGCAGCGCGTCGCCGCGCCCGGGAACGAGTTGCAGCGGATCCAGCGCCGCGAGCCGGTCCAGCGTTCCGGGCCAGTCCTGGAAGTAGGCGTCGCCGGCATACGGCGTCGCGTTGAATTCGACCAGGTCGCCGGAGAACAGCGTGCGCTCCTGCGGCAGCCAGACGATGGTGTCGCCTGCGGTGTGGCCGCGTCCGGGATGGCTGATCCGGACCTCGACCTTGCCCAGCCACAGCGTCATCTCGCCGCGGAAGGTGATGTTCGGCCAGGTCAGCCCGGCGGGAATCGATTCGACGGCGCGGAACAGCCGCGGAAACCGGCCGATCTCGCTCGCCTTGTCCTGCTCGCCGCGCTCGCGGATCAGCGCCAGGGTCTCGTCGCTGGCGACGATGTTGTCGGCGCCGTAGGCGCTGGCGCCGAGCACGCGCACCGCGTGGTAATGGCTGAGGACGACATGGCGGATCGGTTTGTCGGTGACGGTGCGGATGTGGCGGATCACGTCCTGCGCCATCGCCGGCGTGGCCTGGGTGTCGACCACCAGCACCGCGTCGTCGCCGACCACCACGCCGGTGTTCGGATCGCCCTCGGCCGTGTAGGCCCAGGCATGTTCGGACAGCTGGCTGAAGGTGACCTTCTTGTCTTCAAGGTCGGCTTGCGAAGCGAAGGTTTTCTGCATGGGGTCGTCTCCGGATGGACAATCAGGTCCAGTTCAACTTGAATGTTTTTGTTGAATACAATGTAGTCAATGTCTAACGCGTTAGCATAGGTATAAACCCTAGAATATGAATTCCACTTCCGAAGATGACGGCGCGATCCGCGGTCCCCGAGGCATCCAGAGCGTTGAGGTCGGCGGGCGACTGTTGCTCGCATTGGCGCATGTCGGACGCGCGCTGTCGCTGAAGGATCTGGCGCAGGAAGCCGAGATGGCGCCCGGCAAGGCCCACCCCTATCTGGTGAGCTTCGGCAAGCTCGGGCTGATCGAGCAGGATGCCGCCGGCCGCTATGGCCTCGGACCGCTCGCGCTGCAGCTCGGCCTGATCAGCCTGCAGCAGTACGACCCGGTGCGCCTGGCCACCCCGGTGCTCGGCGACCTGGCGCAGGCCACCGGCCATACCGCGGCCATCGCGCTCTGGGGCAACCGCGGCCCGACCATCGTGCGCATCGAAGAAGCACCGAGCGCGGTTCATGTCCACATGCGGCCGGGCACGGTGGCGAGTCTGCGCGACACGGCGACAGGCAAGGCATTTGCCGCGTTCCAAACCCGCGAACGGGTACTCGATGCGCTTGCCGATGACGGCTCCGATCGCGCCGCAGGCAAGCGCGCGCTGCCACGGGAATTCGAAGCGGAATTGGCGCAGGTGCGTGCCCGCGGCGTCAGCCTCGCGATCGACAGCACCATGGCCGGCATCAGCGCGATGGCGGCGCCGGTGTTCGATGTCAACGGCCGGGTGGTGATGAGCCTGACGCTGATCGGACCGAGCGTGGTGTTTGACGCCACGCCCGACGGGCCGCTGGCGACCACGCTGCGCAGCTTCGCTCAGATGCTGTCGCGCCGGCTCGGTTCGCCGATCCCGCAGCCGGGCGTCTGAAATGCAGGTGCCCCCCGCGCACAGCAGGTTCGCTGTTCCGCGGCGGCGGTCGCCCGCCTCGGCCGACCCCTCGCGGGCGGGCAGGGGAGGCATGCGCGCGACCACGCCCGGCCTCTTTGTTCAGGCCGCCTCGCGCTTGGCGACCAGGGTGAGGATGTCGTAGCTCGCGACCAGTTCGTCGTCCTGGTTGCGGACCTCGACGTCCCAGGCCACCACGCCCTGGCCACGGCCTTGCGCGTCGGTCTTGCGACGGTCGATCTTGCGCTTGCAGGTCAGGCGGGCGCGGATGGTGTCGCCGATGCGCACCGGCTTGACGAAGCGCAGCGTGTCCAGCCCGTAGTTCGCGAGCACCGGGCCCGGCGCCGGCGAGACGAACAGCCCGGCAGCGGCCGACAGCACGAAGTAGCCGTGGGCGATGCGCTGTCCGAACGGCGACTGCGCCGCGGCGATGGCGTCGAAGTGCATGTAGAAGTAGTCGCCGGAAATGCCGCCGAACGCAACGATGTCGGCTTCGCTGACCGTGCGCCGGTGGGTCAGCAGCGATTCGCCGATGCGCAGGTCCTCGAAGTGCCGCCGGAACGGGTGCACCTCGGTCTCGATGCGCTGCCCGCCGCGGACGTATTCGCCGACGACCGCGCCGACCATGGTCGGCGAGCCCTGGATCGCGGCGCGCTGCAGGTAGTGCAGCACCGCACGCACCCCGCCGAGCTCCTCGCCGCCGCCGGCGCGCCCCGGTCCGCCGTGCTTGAGATAGGGCAGCGGCGAGCCGTGGCCGGTCGACTCCGCCGCGGCTTCGGCATCGAGCACGAGGATGCGGCCATGATGGATCGCGGCACGCCGCGCGGCGTGGGCCGCGATCGCGGGGTCGCGGGTGGCGATCGTGGTCACCAGGCTGCCGCGGCCGCGCGCGGCCAGCGCCAGTGCCTCGTCGAGGTCGTCGTACGGCAGCAGGGTGCCGACCGGGCCGAACACCTCGACCTCATGCACGGCCTCGGCCTGTTGCGGCTGCTCGCACAGCAGCAGCGTGGGCGCGACGAAGGCGCCGTCGCCCGCGGCTGCGGCGCGCATCGTCGGCAGGTCGGCGCCGTCGAACACCGTGCTGCAGACCTGCCGCAGTGCGTCCAGCCGCGACCGCACGTCGGCCTGCTGCTCCTTGCTCGCCAGCGGCCCCATCTGCACCTCGGCCTGCCGCGGGTCGCCGACCACCAGCGCGGCCAGCCGGTCGTGCAGCCGCGCCTGCAGCGCGTCGAGCTGGCGGCGCGGCACCAGGATGCGCCGGATCGCGGTGCACTTCTGCCCGGCCTTGACCCGCATCTCGCGTGCCACCTCGTCGGCGAACAGGTCGAACTCGGCATCGTCGGCGGTCACGTCCGGCGCGAGGATGGCGCTGTTGAGCGAATCGGCCTCGGCGTTGAACGGCACGCCACGCGCGAGCAGGTTGGGATTGGCGCGCAGCGTCGCGGCGGTCGCCGCGGAGCCGGTGAAGGTGACCGCGTCCTGGCCGTCGAGGCGATCGAGCAGGTCGCCGGTCGAGCCGATCACCAGCTGCAGGCTGCCTTCGGGCAACCCGCCCCATTGCAGCATCAGCCGCACCAGCGCTTCGGTGAGGTAGGCGGTGCTGGTTGCCGGCTTGGCAATGCAGGGCATGCCGGCGAGGAAGCTCGGCGCGAACTTCTCGAGCAGTCCCCAGACCGGGAAGTTGAACGCGTTGATGTGCACCGCCACGCCTTCGCGCGGCACCAGGATGTGGCTGCCGACGAAGTGTCCCTTCTTGCCCAGCGGCACCGCGGGCCCTTCGTGCACGACGTTGCCGCCGGGCAGTTCGTTGCCGCCGATCGAGGCGTAGGCGAAGAGCGTGCCGATGCCGCCCTCGATGTCGATCCAGCCGTCGGCGCGGGTGGCCCCGGTGCAGGCCGACCAGCGGTACAGCTGCTCCTTGTTCTCGCCGAGGAACTTCGCCAGCGACTTGAGGCGCTGCGCCCGCTCCTGGAAGTCGAGCGCGAGCAGGCCGCGCACGCCGGCGATGCGGCCGTGGTCGAGCGCGGCGGCGAAGTCCGGGCGCTCGGCGTGGGTGGACGCCACCGGGGCGCCGGTGGCCGCGTCGTTCAGGGTCTGCGCCGGGGTGTTGCCGATCCAGGTGCCGGCGAGATAGCTCTGCAGGACGGGGGTTTGCATGTCGGTTCGGGGAATGGTTTGGGAGTGGGGACTGCCGGCATCCCGTCGGATCGCCCCCGCAGGTGGGCGGGGTACCTTCGGGCCGGGCGAACGTCGTGAATGCGCGGTCGCCTGGCTAGGGACGTTCGAGCGCCAGCGCCATGCCCTGGCCGACGCCGACGCACAGTGTGGCGAGTGCGCGTTTGCCGCCGCTGCGTTCGAGCTGGCGCAGCGCGGTCAGCGCCAGCCGCGCGCCCGAGGCGCCGAGCGGATGGCCGAGAGCGATTGCGCCACCGTTGGGGTTGACCCGCGGCTCGTCGTCGGCCAGGCCGAGCTGGCGCAGGACCGCCAGCGCCTGTGCCGCGAAGGCTTCGTTCAGCTCGATGGTGTCGATGGCATCGAGCGACCAACCGATGCGGTCGAGCAGCTTGCGCGTCGCCGGCACCGGACCGATGCCCATGATGCGCGGCGCAACCCCGGCGCTGCTCGCACCGGCGATGCGCGCCCGCGGGGTTAGCCCCCAGCGCCGCACCGCGTCGTCGGAGGCGATCAGCAGCGCGCAGGCGCCGTCGTTGACGCCCGAGGCGTTGCCGGCGGTGACGCTGCCGCCGGGACGCACCACCGCACGCAGCTTGTGCAGGTCGTCGATGGTCGTGTCCCCGCGCGGGTGCTCGTCATGCGCGACGGCGATCGGTGCGCCCTTGGCGCGCGGCACCGGCACCGGGACGATCTCGTCGTCGAAGAAGCCGGCCTGCTGCGCCGCCTTGCACCGCTGCTGCGAGCGCAGCGCGAACGCATCCTGGTCGTCGCGGGCGATGCCGAAGTCGGCGGCAACGTTCTCCGCGGTCTCGGGCATCGAGTCGATGCCGTACTGCGCCTGCATTGCCGGGTTGACGAAGCGCCAGCCGATGGTGGTGTCCTCGATGCGCGCGCTGCGGGAGAACGCGGTCTCGGCCTTGCCGAGGACGAACGGCGCCCGCGACATGCTCTCGACGCCGCCGGCGACGATCAGGTCGGCCTCGCCGCAGCGGATTGCCCGCGCCGCCTGGGCCACCGCTTCGAGCCCGGAGGCGCAGAGACGGTTGACGGTGCAGCCGGGGACCTCGACCGGCAGGCCCGCGAGCAGTCCGACCATGCGCGCGACGTTGCGGTTGTCTTCGCCGGCCTGGTTGGCGCAGCCGTAGAACAGTTCGTCGACGCGGCTCCAGTCGATGCCGGGGTGGCGTTCGATCAGGGTGCGGAGGGGGATGGCGCCGAGATCGTCGGCACGCACTGCGGCCAGTGCGCCGCCGTAGCGGCCGAACGGGGTACGCACCCCGTCGACAATCCATGCTTGGCGTTCATGCGGCATCTGCGCGTTCTCCTTCGAGTTGGGTGAGGGTGTCGATATGCAGCCCGCCAACGCCGTTGAGGAACAGGTCGGCGACTAGCGGGGCGAGAGTCGAGTAGTCGAGCGGCTGTCCCGGCCTGAACCAGGTGAACAGCCAGTTGATCATGCCAAACAGCAGCATCGCCAGTGGCTTGTCCAGCGCGGCGGGTTCGAGTCCGGGGCGGGTCGCCGCGATCGCCCGGGCGAAACGCGCGACCACCTCGCGCTCGATGCCGAGGATGCGATCGCGGTCGGCCGGATCGAGAAAGCGCACGTCCTCGGTCAGCACGCGGTGCGCGTCCTGCGCGCCGGCGTACTCGCGCACGAAGCGTTCGATCAGCGCCGGCAGGCGCCGCTGCGCGTCGGGGTACTGCGTCTCGACATCCTGGGTCACGGCGAGCAGCAGCCGCACGTGCGCCTCGGCGATGTGGGTGAGCAGGGCGTACTTGTCGCGGAAGTAGTGGTACAGCGCGGCCTTCGACAAGGCGCAGGCGTCGGCCACCTGGTTCATCGACGTTGCCGCGTATCCCTGCCGCGCGAACAGCCGCGCCGCCTGCGCCAGGATGGCGGCGCGCTGGTCGTCGTAGTTTTCTGCGCGTCCTCGGGCCATGGATCCCGCCTATCGGTCGTCGAAGGAGATCTCGACCTGCTCGGTCAGCGGATGCGACTGACAGGTCAGGATGAAGCCGGCGTCGATGTCGGCCTTCTCCAGCGCGAAGTTGCGGTCCATCCGCACTTCGCCGCAAAGCAGCCGCGCGCGGCAGGTGCCGCAGACGCCGGAGGTGCACGAGAACGGCAGATCCATTCCGGCGGCGATCGCGACGTCGAGCACGCTCGGGTCGCCCTTGCGGACCTCGACCTCGCGGCGCTGGCCGTCGCGCACGATCACGACCCGGCTGTGCGCGGCGTCGCGCGCCTGGGCCTCGTGCATCGCCGCGCCGGCCTCGGCTTGGCCCTGCGGCAGGTTGAAGCGTTCGATATGAATGCGTTCCGGCGCGACCCCGGACTGCCGCAATGCCTCCTCGGCAGCGTCGTTCATCTGGTGCGGGCCGCAGACGAAGACGTGGTCGATCGCCTGCGGCCGGATCGCCAGCGACAGGAAGCGGCCGACGCGCTCGCGGTCGAGCAGGCCGTGGTGCAGCGGCGACTGCGCGGACTCCTCGGAGAACACGTGATGGATCTCAAGCCGGGACAGATAGCGGTTCTTCAGATCCTCGAGCTCCTCCTTGAACATCGTCGAGCGCAGGCTGCGGTTGCCGTATACCAGGGTGAAGCGGCTCGCGGGTTCGCGGGTAAGCACGGTCTTCAGGATCGACAGCACCGGGGTGATGCCGCTGCCTCCGGCGATCGCCAGGTAATGGCGCTTGGCTGCGGGATCGATCGGCACGTAGAACCGCCCCTGCGGCGGCATGATGTCGATGGTGTCGCCGGCGTGCAGGTGCTCGGCGAGCCAGTTCGAGAACACCCCGCCGCGAACCTTGCGCACGCCGATGCGCAGCACGGCATCGTCGACCCCGGCGCAGACCGAGTATGAACGTCGCACTTCGGCGCCGTCGATGGTGGCGCGCAGGTTGAGGTACTGGCCCTGGGTGAAGGCGAAGCGGTCGGCGAGATCGCCGGGCACGTCGAAGCTGACGATCATCGCCTCGTCGGTGTCGGGTTCGACCGCGCGCACGCGCAGCGGATAGAAACGGGTGTCCATGAAATGGCTCTTTCAGATCGGCTTGAAGTAGTCGAAGGGTTCGGCGCAGGCCCGGCAACGCCACAGCGCCTTGCATGCGGTCGATCCGAACGCCGAGATCTGCTCGGTGTCGGCGCTGCCGCAATGCGGGCATGACGGGGCGGGAGCGGTGGCGCCGCGGACGATGCGGATCGGCACGGCCTCGCCCGCGGCGTGGACCGGCGGGGCGATGCCGTATTCGCGCAGCTTGCGCCGGCCGTCGTCGCTGATCCAGTCGGTGGTCCACGCCGGCGCGCGGCGCAGCGTCACCCGCACCGGACCGAGGCCGGCGGCGTCGAGCGCCTCGATCACGCTGCGCTCGATCATCTCGGTGGCGGGGCAGCCGGAATACGTCGGCGTGAGGACCACGTCGAGCGTGCCGTCGCCGGCCAGGTCGACCGAACGCACCATGCCCAGGTCGCGCACGGACAGCACCGGGACTTCCGGGTCGGGCACGCCGTCGAGCACGGCCCAGGCGCGGGCCGCGCGTCCGGCCGATGCGGTCGCGGTCGTCACCACGCGCCTCCGGGATAGCTGCGCTGCAGATATTGCATCTCGGCCAGCATGTGGCCCATGTGCTCGCTGTGGATGCCCTGTCGCCCGGAACTGAGGAAGGCGGTCTCCGTTGGCATCGCCAGTCCGGCGGCGTCGAGCGCGTCGCGCATCGCGGCGAGCCAGGGATCGCGCAGCTCGGCCCAGCGGGGCCCCAGACCGGACGCTAAGGCGGCATCGTCGATGGCGTCGGACTGGAACAGTTCGCGCGAATACGGCCAGAGTCGGTCGAGCGCGGTCTCAATGCGGCGGCGCGATTCGGCCGTGCCGTCGCCCAGCCGCACCAACCAGTCGGCGGCGTGCCGATGGTGGTAGCGCGCCTCCTTGACCGCCTTGCCGGCGACTGCGGCAACCTCGGCGTCGCTCGAGGTCTGCAGGCGCGTCCACAACAGTTCGAGCAGCGCGGCGACCATCAGGTTGCGGACCGTGGTGACGGCGAAGTCGCCGCGCGGCAACTCCACCAGCGTCGGGTTGAAATAGTCGCGCTCCTCGCGCAGGAAGGCGAGCTGGTCCTCGTCGAACTGCTGGCCGCCGAGCTGACCGGCACGGGTGAGGACGCCGCGCGCCTGGCCGATGAGGTCGAGCGCGATATTGGTCAGCGCGATGTCCTCCTCGATGATCGGTGCGTGGCCGCACCATTCGCCCAAACGCTGGGCATGGATCAGGCAGGTGTCGCCCAGGCGCAGCAGATAGCGCACCGATGGATCGGTGCTGACCGTGATCGAATCTTGCATGGCAGGTGCCTCACATGTGGTTGACTTCGTCGGGCAGCTTGTAGAAGGTCGGGTGGCGGTATACCTTGTCTTCCATCGGGTCGAAGTACATGTCCTTGTCGCCGGGGTCGCTGGCGACGATCTGGTCGGAACGCACCACCCAGATGCTGGTGCCTTCCTGGCGGCGGGTGTAGACGTCGCGCGCCATCTCGAGCGCCAGCTTGGCGTCGGGAGCATGCAGGCTACCGCTGTGCTTGTGGTCCAGCCCGGCCTTGCTGCGGACGAACACCTCCCACAGGGGCCATTCTTCTGGGTTGTCGGCGGTTTCGGGTGTTGCTGTCGGATTCATTGCGGCTCTCCTCGTCGGAACAAATTAAGTGTCAGGCGGCCTTGCGCTGCGTTGCGGTCTTGGCGGCATGGGCCAGCGCGGCCTCGCGCACCCAGGCGCCATCGTCCCAGGCCTCGACACGGTCGGCCAGCCGCTCGCGGTTGCATGGGCCGTCGCCACCAACGACCCGCCAGAATTCGTCCCAGTCGATCGTGCCGAAGTCGAAATGCTGGCGCGCCTCGTTCCAGCGCAGATCGGGATCGGGCAGGGTCACGCCGAGCACCTTCGCCTGCTGCACGGTGGCGTCGACGAACTTTTGCCGCAGGTCATCGTTCGAGATGCGCTTGATGCCCCAGCGCATGCTCTGCGCCGAATGGTTGCTGACGTCGTCGGGCGGGCCGAACATCATCAGGCTCGGCCACCACCAGCGGTTCACCGCGTCCTGCACCATGTCGCGCTGGCGCGGCGTGCCGTCGCGCATCATGACCAGCAGCGCGTCATAGCCTTGGCGCTGGTGGAAGCTTTCCTCGCGGCAGATGCGGATCATCGCCCGCGCGTACGGTGCGTAGGAACAGCGGCACAGTGGCACCTGGTTCATGATCGCCGCGCCGTCGACCAGCCAGCCGATGACGCCGACGTCGGCCCAGGCGAGCGTCGGGTAGTTGAAGATCGAGCTGTACTTGGCCTTGCCTGCGTGCAACTGCCCGATCAGGTCGTCGCGCGACACGCCCAGCGTCTCGGCAGCGGCGTACAGGTACAGCCCATGGCCGCCTTCGTCCTGCACCTTGGCGAGCAGGATGGCCTTGCGCTTGAGCGTCGGTGCGCGGGTGATCCAGTTGCCTTCGGGCAGCATGCCGACGATCTCGGAATGCGCGTGCTGGCTGATCTGCCGCACCAGCGTCCGGCGGTAATGCTCGGGCATCCAGTCCTTGGGCTCGACGAACCCGCCGTCGTCGATCCGCGCCTCGAAGCGGTCGAGCATATGCTGCTCGCTCGCCGACAGTGCAACGGGCGGCTTGCCGTCGCCCTTGGGCATCAGGTCCATGGCTTGGGTGTACATACTGCTTCTCCTCGTAGGAACAACGGGCTGGCGGCGTGTGCCGCTCAGGCGCTTTTGGGGCGATGGTCGACCACGCGCCGGGCCTTGCCGACCAAGGTGCGTTCGATCGAATCCGGGGGTAGGACGCAGACGCGGGTGCTGATTCCGACCAGCGTCTTGATGCGATGCGTGAGCCAGTCCGCGATCTGCTGGCGCTCGGCGTCGCTTACGTGTCCGAGTGATGGCTCGAGCTCACAATGCACCTCGACCTTGTCGAGGTGGCCGTCGCGGCTGAGGTGGATCTGGTACTGGCCCGACAGCTTGTCGTGTTGAATCACGATTTCCTCGATCTGCGTCGGGAACACATTGACTCCGCGCACGATCAGCATGTCATCGCTGCGACCGACGATCTTGCCCATGCGGCGGAAGGCGCGGGCTGTCGGCGGCAGCAGCCTTGTGAGGTCGCGGGTGCGATAGCGGATGATCGGAAGCCCTTCCTTGGTCAGTGTCGTGAACACCAGTTCGCCCTCGCTGCCGTCGGGCAGCGGGGCGCCGGTGATCGGATCGATGATCTCGGGATAGAAGTGATCCTCCCAGATCACCGGCCCGTCTTGTGTCTCGACGCATTCGCAGGCGACGCCCGGGCCCATGACTTCGCTCAGGCCGTAGATGTCGACCGCCTTCAGGCTGGTCTTCGATTCGATCTCGTGCCGCATCGCCTCGGTCCACGGCTCGGCGCCGAAGATGCCCATGCGCAGCGAGCAGTCGCGTGCGTCCAGCCCCTGGCGGGCGAATTCCTCGATGATCACCTGCATGTAGCTCGGGGTGACCATGATGATGTCGGGCTTGAAGTCGCGGATGAGCTGGACCTGCTTCTCGGTCTGTCCGCCCGACATCGGCACCACGGTGCAGCCCAGCCGTTCGGCGCCGTAATGCGCGCCCAGCCCGCCGGTGAACAGCCCGTAGCCGTAGGCGATATGGACGATGTCGCCCGGCCGGCCGCCGGCGGCCCGGATCGACCGGGCGACCAGGTCGGCCCAGGTGTCGATGTCGCGCTGGGTGTAGCCGACGACGGTCGGCTTGCCGGTGGTTCCGGACGACGCGTGGACGCGCACGATGCGTTCGCGCGGCACGGCGAACATCCCGAAGGGGTAGTTGTCGCGCAGGTCCGACTTGCTGGTGAACGGGAACTTCGCCAGGTCCTCGAGACGCTGCAGGTTGTCGGGATGCACGCCCTTGGCGTCGAACGCGCGGCGGTAGTGCGGCACGTTGTCGTAGGCATGGCGCAGCGTCCACTTCAGCCGCTCGAGCTGCAGCGCTGAAATGGCGTCGCGGCTGGCGTGCTCGACCGGGTCCGGCGTCGCGCGGGTGGGGCTCAGCATGATGGTCTCCTCATCGATGGGTATGGCCGTCGTCGACGACCGACTTGCCGCGCAGCCGGTACGAACGGCCGCGGAACAGCGCGATGCGTTCGCCGCGCTGGTTGCTGACGGTGACGTCGTAGATGCCGGTGCGGCCCCGGGCCGATTGCTCGTGGCACTCCGCGTCGAGCACGTCTCCCTCATGCGCCGGGGCCAGGAAGTCCACGCTCAGCCCCGAGGCGACGGTGACCTCGTTGCAGGAATTACAGGCATAGGCGAACGCGGTGTCGGCCAGGGTGGTGATCAACCCGCCGTGGCAGATGGCGAAGCCGTTGAGCATGTCGCGGCGCACCGTCATGCGGGCGTGTGAGGTGCCCGGGCCGACGCCGACGATGGCGATGCCGAGCGCGCCGGTGGCGTGGTCGTGAGCGAGCATGCGGTCACGTACGCGTTCGGCGAGTTGCTGCGCGGAAAGGTCCGCGGCTTCGGCGGCATTGACTTGCGGTTCAGGCATCGAGGGCGGCTCCACTCCAGCGGGATTCGGACAGTCGGGGCGCGATGCGGTAGCGGGCATCGCCGTAGTGATCGGACAGGTGGCGCAGCACCGTGAGCACCCGCGCCGCGCCGAGCGACCGGCCCCAGGCCAGCGGGCCGCGGGGGTAGGCCGTGCCGAGCTGCATCGCGAGGTCGATGTCGGCGGCGGCCACCGCGTTCCAGCTCGCCAGGTCGGCCGCTTCGTTGACCAGCGCGGCGACCACGCGCATCACGACCAGGCCGGCGACGTCGGCCAGTTCGACCAGCCGCACGCCGGCAGCGTCCAGCGCCGCAGCGAAGGCGGCGCGATCGGGTGTCGCGGCGGCGGTTGCGGCGGCGCCGAGCAGCGGCGTGCGCGCGAGATCCAGCGCGGTGTCGAGCAGCATGAGGGCGGGCTGCGACTCCACCGCGGCGCGGTGTGCCGCGGTCCGGCCATCGGTCGTCGCGATGCGGCTGTCGCCGACGGCCAGCGTCTCGTCCGGCAGCCAAGAATCGGGTTCGACCGGTACGCCGGCGCTGCGCAGGCGCTCGAGCAGCGGCTCGAGCAGGCCGGGCACCGCGGCGTGGCGCACCACGGGAATGCCGAATGCCGGCGCCACCGTGGCGAACCCGGGCACTGCAGCCTCGCGGCCGTGGCGGTACACACCATGGCCGCTCTTGCGTCCGAGACGCCCGGCGCGCACCAGTTCCTGCTGCATCAGGGCCGGAGCGTAGCGCGAATCGAAGCCGGTGGCCCGGAACACCGATTCGGTCACGGCAAGATTCACGTCGTGGCCGATCAGATCCATCAGTTCGAACGGGCCGAGGGCGAAGCCGCCGGCCTGCCGCAGCAGCGCGTCGATCGCCGGGGCGGGCGCGGCACGCTCTGCGAGCAGCCGCCACGCTTCGGCGTAGTACGGCCGCGCGACCCGGTTGACGATGAATCCCGGCACGTTCGGCGCGGCCACCGCGGTCTTGCCCCAGGACTGCGACAGCGCACGCAGCGCGTCGATCACCGCAGCGTCCGTCTGCATGCCGGGGATGATCTCGACCAGCTTCATCCGCACCGCCGGATTGAAGAAGTGCCAGCCGGCGACACGCTGCGGCCGTGCCAGCGCAGCGGCGATGGCGGTGACCGACAGCGACGAGGTATTGCTCAGCAGCAGCGTGTCGTCGGCGACGAGCGGCTCGACCCGGCGCAGCAGGTCCTGCTTCGCGCCCAGATCCTCGATGATGGCCTCGACGACGATGCCGCTGCCGCGGCCCGCCTCCAGGTCTGCAGCAGGACGGATGCGCCCGAGGATCTCGCCGCGTCGTTCCGGCCCGAGCTTGCCCCGGGACACGGCGCCGTCGAGGTCGGCCGCGATCGCGGCGAGCGCGCGTTCGAGAGCTGGTGCCTGGGCGTCATACAGGCAGACGTCGTGACCGGCCTGTGCGGCAAGTTGCGCGATTCCGGCGCCCATGCTGCCGGCACCGAGGACCCAGACGCGGGGCAGTGCAGTCATCGTGGCTCCCCGTTCAGCGGTCGGTGAAGCGCGGCGCGCGCTTCTGCGCGAACGCGGCGACGCCCTCGGCGTAGTCGGCGGCGAAACCGAGCTCACGCTGGGCCGCGGCTTCGGCGTCGAGCGCCTGTTCCAACGTGCCGCCGAGGCCGGCATCGATCAGCGCCCGGGTGCGGACCAGCGCCCGGGTGGGCAGCGCAGCCAGCCGTTCGGACAGCCGCGTCACCTCGTCGTCAAAGGTGGCGTCTTCGACCGCTGCCCAGATGAGTCCCATCTGCTCGGCGCGCTCGGCGCCGAGCTTGTCGCCGAGCAATGCGAGCCCAAGCGCCCGTGCCCGGCCAGCGAGGCGCGGTAGGTTCCAGGTGGCGCCGCTGTCGGGAATCAGGCCGATCGCCGAGAATGCCTGGACGAAGGCCGCGCCGCGTCGCGCCACGACCAGATCGCAGGCCAGCGCTAGCGAGACGCCAGCGCCGGCAGCAACGCCGTTGACGGCCGCCAGCGTCGGCATCGGCATCGACCGCAGCCGCAGCACCAGCGGCTTGTAACCGGTCTCGATGATGGTGCCGAGGTCTTTTGGCGTGCTGCCGTTGGGGGCGACTGCCGGGTCGCGCAGATCCTGTCCGGCGCAGAACGCGCGTCCGGCACCGGTGAGCACCAGGCAGCGGACATCCTGTTGCGCGGCGACGGCGTCGAGCGCGCCGATCAGGTCGGCGATGAGCTGCGCCGTCAGCGCGTTGAGCGCGTCGGGACGGTCGAGGGTGATGCGCGCGATCGGGCCGACGGTTTCGACGCGCAGGGCAGGAGGTTGAATTTGACTCATCGCAAATGGAGAGGGGGCGATGCCAGCAGGTTTGGGTGTCGTTACGAGTGCGGAGCAATATTGACCAACCGGTCGGTAAATACTAGGCTTGCCAAAACGTTTGATGCAAGTCAAACATTCATCAGGACAAACCCTAAGGAGATCCCCGTGCCTTGCTATGCCATCGAGGGCGTGATTCCGGTCGTCGACCCGAGCGCCTATGTGCATCCCTCCGCCGTGCTGATCGGCGATGTCCATGTGGGACCGGGCTGCTATGTCGGACCCTGCGCCAGCCTGCGCGGCGACTTCGGCCGCATCGTGCTGCACGAGGGGGCCAACATCCAGGACGGCTGCGTGATGCACGGCTTTCCCGGCCACGACACCGTGGTCGAGGCCAACGGCCACATCGGCCACGGCGCCGTGCTGCACAGCTGCGTCGTGCGCCGCGACGCCATGGTGGGCATGAACGCCGTGGTCATGGACGACGCCGAGATCGGCGAGCAGGCGATCGTCGCGGCCTGCGCCTTCGTGCCGGCCGGCATGGTGGTTCCGCCGCGGACGCTGGCGGCCGGGATGCCGGCGAAGCTGCGCCGCGAACTGAATGCCGAGGAGATCGCCTGGAAGCTCGAAGGCACCCGCACCTATCAGGAGCTGACCCGGCGCTGCCATGCCAGCCTGCGGCAGGTCGAACCGCTGCCGGCGCCCGAGACCGACCGTCCGGCGCTGCACGCGCCGAAGGTCGAGCCGCTGATCGCGCTGCGGCGCAAGGAGGGCGGGCAATGAACCGGACGCCGGACCGTCCCGAGGCGGACGACATTCCTTCGGGCGAGAGCCCGCGCGGCGCGGCAGAGCGGACCGCAGGGACGCGGGATGTGCCGATGGACACGACCGAATTGCGGGTCCGGATTACCGCGTCCGGGCTGGCCTTCGTCACCCTCGACCGGCCGCAGGTGCACAACGCCTTCGACGAGCCCCAGATCGAGCGGCTGGCGGGGGCGTTCGAGTCGCTCGGCGCCGACGATGCGGTGCGCGCCGTGGTGCTGCGCGGCGCCGGCCGGCACTTCTGTGCCGGTGCCGACATCGGCTGGATGCGGCGTGCGGCGCAGGCCGGCGAGGCCGACAACATCGACGACGCGCGGCGGTTCTCGCGCATGATGCGTGCCGTCGCGGGCTGTCCGAAGCCGGTGGTTGCGGTGGTGCAGGGCGCGGCGTTCGGCGGCGGCATGGGGTTGGCCTGTGCCGCGGACATCGTGATCGCGGCCGAGGACGCACGGTTCGCGCTCACCGAGGCCAAGTTCGGCATCCTGCCGGCGGTGGTCGGTCCTTACGTGGTCAACGCGATCGGCCGCCGCCAGGCCATGGAACTGGCGCTGACCTGTCGCACGCTGTCGGCGCCGCAGGCGCTGGCGATCGGACTGGTCCAGCATGTCGCCGCGGCCGACGCGCTCGACGCCACGCTGCTCGATGTGCTGCGCGGGCTGCTGCGCAGCGGCCCGGCGGCGCTGCGCGAAATCAAGTCGCTGCTCGGCCGGCTGTCGCCGCAGCCGGTCGAGGACGCCACGTCCGAGCTGACGGCACGGACCATCGCCCGGGTTCGCGCCACCGCCGAGGCCAGGGAGGGCTTCGCCGCGTTCGTCGACAAGCGCGATCCCGGCTGGCTGGCAGAACCCAGGCTGGACTGAGCGTCGCCCCGCGCCAAGGCGCGATTTGCGGAACTGAATCACCCGCGGACCGCGCCTGCCGGGGTTGCATGCGTTGTCCACATGCCGGCGATACCGCTCCACGCTTGCACCGGCGGCGTTGAAGTTGCCCTTGCTAGGCCCCACCAAGACCGCATTGAGGTTACTGCGCGTGCTGTCGACGTAACCGGGCATCTAGAAGTGGCTCGGCTTTTCTAGACAGCGGGATCAGTGGATGATCTGGTTTCTCGACCGGGCCGAGAAGGGTCCGGCAAAGGAACGACGATGACAAACAAACCCACATCTGGTCGGCGGCAACGCCGCGCGCACAGTCCGGAGTTCAAGGCCAAGGTGGCGCTTGCCGCGCTGCGCGAGGGCAAGACACTGGCGGAGCTGAGTCAGCAATACGCCTTGCATCCCACCCAGATCACTGAGTGGCGACGGCAACTCCTGGAACACGCTGCCGACGTGTTTGGGCGCAAATCCGGGGCCGAGCAGGCCGTGGACTTGGCACCGCTGCACGAGAAGATCGGCAAGCAGGCGTTGGAGCTGGATTTTTTAAGCAGCGCGCTCACCAAGGTGGGATTGCTGAGCGCCGCGCGATGATTGACCGTGACCACCCCATCCCCATCACCCAGCAGGCGCGTCTGCTGGGCATAAGCCGCAGTGCGGTCTACTACCTGCCTCGGCCACCCAGCGCCGACGATCTGGCCCTCATGCGCCGCATCGACGAACTTCATCTGGAACACCCCTTCATGGGATCGCGCCAGATCGTCCGTGTCCTGCGCCGCCAGGGTCTGGACGTCGGTCGGCTGCATGTGCGCACGCTCATGCGCAAGATGGGCATCCACGCGCTGGCACCCCAGCCGGGCACCAGCCAGCGCCATCCCGGCCACACGATCTTCCCCTACCTGCTCAGGACGCAGGTCAAGCGTGCGCAGCAACCAGGTTTGGGCGCTCGATACGACCTATATCCCCATGGCGCACGGCTTTGTGTATCTGACTGCCGCGGTGGACGTGTTCAGCCGACACATCCTCGCGCACCGGGTGGCCATCACCCTGGAGGCGCAACACGCGGTGGAGGTCATCCAGGAGGCGCTGGCGCGCTACGGCACCCCAGACATTGTCAACACCGACCAGGGCAGCCAGTTCACCGCGCAGGATTTCGTCGACGCGGTCCAGAACGCGGGCGCCAAGCTCTCCATGGACGGCCGTGGTGCCTGGCGGGATAACGTGTTCGTCGAGCGGATCTGGCGCTCGCTCAAGTACGAGCGTGTGTACCTGCGGGCCTACGCCAGTGTGAGCCAAGCGCGGACCGACATCGGCGAGTACGTCGACTGGTACAACCGTGAGCGGCCGCACTCCAGCCAGGACGGCAACACGCCGGAACAAGCGTATCTGTCGGGTCTACCGATCTTGCCCGAGGCTGCCTAAAATGAATTGCCAGTGCGCCCCGAGTTGTCCACCGCGTCGGCCGTTCGTCGCAAGCGACGTCCGCCGCCGTGGACAACTCTGCATGGTCTCAACCCGCCAGGCATCCACTTATCTCTCGGGGAAATCTGTTCAGATCAACCGAGCCACTTCATCTTTCCCGGGCGCAGGTTGTGCCTCGCGACGAACGCGACGCGCGATTGGGACACTCCGGCCAACCGCACCGACACGCGCGGAATACGTTCTTCATCATCTTGTCCAAGCATCGTTCAGCCTCCATTTATGGCAGATACCGCTCTTTTTAAGGCCGATCGCATTAAGCGGGAATCACTAAATGGTGCTGCGCGACACCAAGTCCCAGCGTCGTCCTCCGGGGGTTTGGGGAAGGTTTCGAAAGGAAGGGGCACCCTTCCTTCGCTTATAGCACCCGAAGGGTGCTAAAGATTCGGCCCACAAATAGATTGAACTTCTTGAGTTTTCTCTTACCTCCCGTTTATGGAAAAAGACGATGCAAGAAAACTCAGCCCAGCCGAGCAGCACGAGCGGCGCCGGCAAGTCATCCGCGCGCACAAGAGAGGGCGAACGCGCACGCAGATCGCCCAGGAAGTGGGATTGAGCTACACGGCGGTGAGCAAGACGATCGCACGCTTTGAATCGCAGGGGCTGGCCGGTTTGGCGCCGCGCACACGCGGCAGGCGCAGTGGCGAGGACCGCGCCCTGTCGGCGGAGCAAGAACAAGCCGTGCAGCGCATCATCTGCGAGCGACGTCCGGAGCAACTGAAGATGGACTTCGCGCTATGGAGCCGAGCCGCCGTCATGCAATTGATCGAGCGCGAATACGGCATCGAGCTGCATGTGCGCTCAGTGGAAAAATACCTGGCGCGCTGGGGCTTCACCCCGCAAAAGCCGATCAAGCGTGCCGATGAACAGTCGCCAGCAGCGGTCCAGCAATGGCTGAACACGCAGTACCCGCAGATTGCGCAGCGCGCCAAGGCAGAGGGCGCTGAGGTTCACTGGGGAGATGAAACGGCGTGAGCTTCAACGGGATTCCGGGGCTGAGCTTCACGACCTGGGGGGGTGACCCCGCCGCGCAACATGCTGGAAGCGGCGCTGGGCATGCACGCCCGGCTGCGCAAGAACCTGAGCGCGGAACTTTCGCTGCAGGGCGATTATGGTCGGGGAGTGCGCGCCGACAGCATCGAGGAGCACCTGGTGTGGGGGTTCTGAGCACGCCCCGGGAGCGGCCGCCGACGCGGCCGGTCCCGGGTTTGGAGCCTCAGGCAGCGTCTGCCGTGGCGGCACCGTGTCCCAGGTAGCTCGCCTGCACCTCGGGCGAGGCCAGCAGCTGCGCGGCCGGGCCTTCCAGGCGGATACGCCCGGTCTCCAGCACGTAGCCGCGGTCGGCAAGCTTGAGGGCCATGCGCGCGTTCTGCTCGACCAACAGCACGGTCATGCCCTGCTGTCGGATCTGGCGCAGCGAGCGGAAGATGTCGCGCACGATGATCGGCGCCAGGCCCAGGCTGGGTTCGTCGAGCAGCAGCAGCTTTGGGCGCGCCATCAGCGCGCGGCCGATGACCAGCATCTGCTGCTCGCCGCCCGACAGGGTGCCGGCCAGCTGCTCGCGGCGCTCGAGCAGGCGCGGGAACATCTGCCACACCTGTTCCAGGGTCTGCGCGGCCTCCGCGGCGGGCCGGGTGTAGGCGCCCAGGCGCAGGTTCTCGGCCACGCTGAGGGTGGGGAACACGCGGCGCCCCTCCGGCACCTGCGAGATGCCCAGACGTACGATCGAGTCTGCGCTGGTGCGCTGGATCGGCGCGCCGCGCAGCGTGATCTGCCCGGCGTGGGGGCGCAGCAGCCCGCTGATGGCGCGCATCAGCGTGGTCTTGCCCGCGCCGTTGGCGCCTAGCAGCGCGACGATCTCGCCTTCGGCGACTTCCAGGCTGACGCCCTTGAGGGCCTGGATGTGGGCGTAGCGAACGTCCAGGTCGCGGATTTCCAGCAGCTTCATGCGGCCTCCTCGTCGTCCTTGCCCAGGTAGGCCTCGATGACGTCGGGATGGTTGCGGATGTGCTCGGGCGTGCCTTCGGCGATCTTGCGTCCAAAGTTGATGCACACGATGTGGTCGGTGACGTTCATCACCACGTTCATGTCGTGTTCCACCAGCAGCACGCTAATGCCCTGTGCGCGCACGTCCAGGATGGTGCGGTTGAGCTCAGCCGATTCCTGGTCGTTGAGCCCGGCGGCCGGTTCGTCGAGGATCAGCAGCCGCGGGTTGGCGATCAACGCCCGCGCCAGCTCCACGCGGCGCTGTACACCGTAGGGCAGCGAAGCCACGTCCTCGTGCGCGAGATTGTCCAGGCGCAGCCTGGCCAGCAGATCCATCACCTCGCCGCGCTGCCGGCTCTCCTCGCGGCGCTGCCCCGGCGTCGCCAGCAGGCCCTGCCACCATTGCTGGCGGGTGCGAAGGTGCATGCCGGCCAGCACGTTGTTGAGCACACTCTGGCCCTGGAACAGGCGGATGGTCTGGAAGGTGCGGAAGATACCGGCCCGGGCGATGCGATGCGGCGCCCAGCCGGTGATGTCCTGGCCATCGAAGCGCACGCGGCCTTCGGTGGGCTTGTAGACCCCAGTGATCAGGTTGAAGGCGGTGGTCTTGCCGGCCCCGTTGGGACCGATCAGGCCGACCACCTGGGCGGTGCCGACGGCGAAGCTCAGCGCGTCCACCGCCTTGAGGCCGCCGAAGCGCACGCCAACACCGTCGAGACGAAGCAGTTCGATCGGCGACACCGCGTCCTGCGGGTTGTCGGTGCGGCTCATCGCGCGGCCTCCCGGCGCAGCATGCGCGGCCAGATGCCCTGCGGGCGCAGCACCATGATCAGCACCATTGCGATGCCGAACACGAAGTAGCGGTACTGGGCGAAATCACGGAAGGCCTGCGGCACCACGAACATCAGGGCAGTGCCCAGCAGCACGCCGGGGATCGAGCCTTGGCCACCTACCAGCACGATGGCGAACAGCGTGACCGACTCTGTGAACACGAAGGCGCCGGGGCTGACCGCAGCCATCAGCGTGGCGAACAGGGTGCCGCCGAAGCCCGCCAGCGCGGCGCCCAGCGCGAAGGCCAGCACGCGGTACTTGCGCGTGTCGACGCCCATCGTGGTGGCCGCCAGCTGGTCGTGCTTGATGTAGTAGAAGGTGCGGCCGAGGTGCGAGCGGTCCAGGTTGCGGATCAGCAGCAGCACAGCCGCGAAGGCGACCCAGTCGAGCCAGAACTGCGCGTTCTGGCTGGCTGCCTGCAGGCCGAACAGCGACGGCACGCCGATGCCGAACAGACCGTCGGCGCCGCCGGTGATGTGCCCGAGGTTGTTGTCCAGTGCGAGGATAAAGATGGAATTGAAGCCGATGGTCGCCACCAGCAGGTAGTCGCCGCGCAGGCGGGCGATCGGCGCGGCGATCAACCCTCCGGCGAGCGCAGCGGCCAGCACGGCCAGCGGCCAGGTGGCGAGGATCGACCAGCCGTAGGCGGTGTTCAGAATGGCCGTGACGTAGGCGCCGACGCCAAAGTACACGGCGTGGCCCATGTCGAACATGCCCGCGCGCCCAAGTACGACGTCCTGGCTGAGCGCGACGATCGCGTACACCGCGAACAGCGCGGCGATGAACACCCAGGTCTGGTCCAGCACCAGCGGCACGGCGAGGCCGGCCAGCCAGAGCACGGCGCCGACCCAGGGGCGGGTGAGCCAATCGAGCAAGGATTTCATCAGACTTTCTCCGCGACTCGTTCGCCGAGCAGGCCGGTGGGACGCAGCAGCAGGATGCCGATCAGCAGCGCGAAGGTGATGGCCTCCTGCCAGGAACTCGACACGAAGCCGGCCGCGAAGGCGTTGAACAGGCCCAGCAGAACGCCTCCGAGCATCGCGCCCGGAATGTTGCCGATGCCGCCCAGGATCGCCGCGATGAAGGCGTTGAGCCCGTAGGTCCAGCCCATGGTGAAGTAGACCTGGCGGTAGTACAGACCGATGAACAGTCCGCCCACCGCGCCGATGGCCGGGCCGAGCACGAACACGCTGGTGATCACGCGGTTGACGTTGATGCCCATCAGGCGCGCCGCGTCCTGGTCGCTGGCGGCCGCGCGCATCGCGGTGCCATAGCGGGTGTGATGCACGAACCAGTACAGCACGCCCATCAGCACGGCCGAGCCGCCCATGATCAGCACCTGCACGAGATCGACGCGTGCGCCGCCCAGGTTCCACGAACCGCTGGGCAGCAGATGGCTGGGGAACACGCGCAGTTGCGGCCCCCAGATGAGCATGATCCCGTTCTCGATGAACAGCGAAGCCCCCAGCGCCGACACCACCGCCGACAGGCGATCGGCGCGGCGCAGCGGACGGTAGGCGCTGAATTCCAGCACCGCGCCCGCCGCGCCCACGACGACCGCGGCCAGCAGGAAGGCGCCGCCCAGCAGCAGCAGGTGCGATTGCCCGCTGCCGGCGCCCGAGCCGAGCGCGACCAGGCCGATGTAGGCGCCGAAGATGCACAGGTCGCCGTGGGCGAAGTTGATCAGGCGGAGCACGCCGTAGACCATCGTGTAGCCCAGGGCGATCAACGCGTAGATACCGCCCACGGTCAGGCCGTTGACGAGTTGCTGCAGCACGGTGCTCAGCATGGGAGCTTCTCCTGCGGTGCGCCGCCCGCCGCCCGCCCCGGGCCGCCCGCGACCGCCGGCGCGGGGATCGGCCCGGCCGGAAGGTGGCGGCGCCGCGCCGAAGCGGCGGGCGCGTCGGGGGAACGGTCTTACTTCGCCGCGGCGGCCGGGTAGATGATCTTGTAGGCGCCGCTGGAGGTCACCTCGAAGGCCACGTACGGGCTGCCGGTGCGCTCACCCACGGCGTTCCAGGAGAACGTGCCGGTCAGGCCCTGGAAGTCGTGCAGCTTGTGCAGCGCCGGAATCAGCTTGCCCGGCTCCACGCTCTTGATCTGCTCGGCGGTGTACAGCACCGCGCGCAGGCCGTCGGCGTTGGTCAGGGTGAAGATGCTCGGCGGCTGGTGACCGTAGGCCGACTGGAACTGCGACAGGAATTCCTTGGCCGCCGGGTAGGGCAGGTCCTCCGGAGCGGGCACGTTGATGATCACCGCACCCGCGGCGGCGCTGCCGGCGATCTTGGCGAACGCCACGTTCTGGTTGGCGTCGCCGCCGACGAACTGGGCCTTCATGCCGAGCTGGGCCATCTGCGCCTTGATCAGGCCGCCGTCGGTGTAGTAGCCGGAGAAGTACACGACCTGCGGGTTCAGCGCCTTCAGCTTGGTCAGCACCGGGGTGTAGTTCTGCGAGCCGGCGCTGATGAAGGCCTTGTCGACGACCTGGATGCCGTCCTTGTTGGCGTCGGCGATCACCGCATCGGCCAGGCCGGTGGCGAAGCTGGAGTGGTCGGTGACCACGGCCACGCGCTTGTAGCCCATGGCCTTGAAGTAACCGACCGTGAACACGGCCTCGGCGCTGTTGGGCGGGGCGTTGCGGAAGAAGGTCTTGTAGCCGCGCGCGGTCAGCTCGTCACTGGTGCCGTCCGAGGTCTGGATCACGTTGGCGCGAGCGTAGATCGGCTGCGCGGCCAGCGCGGCACCGCTGGTGTAGCTGCCGATCACCGCCAGCACGCCGTCGTTGACCAGCTGGCGCGCGCAGATCGCGGCCGGGGCGGCTTCGCCCTGGTCGTCGCAAACCTGCACCTTGAGTTCGTGGCCGAGCAGCCCGCCCTTGGCGTTCTGCTGCTTGACCAGCAGCTTGACCGCGTCGGCGATGCCCTGGCCCTCGTTGGCGTACTGGCCGGTGATCGGCGCCTGCACGCCGATGGTGATCGGAGTCGCGGCCTGCGCCGCGCCGGCGCCGAGGGTTCCCGCCAACAGACTGAACAAAACCGTCTTGCAAAGCTTGTGCATCATGGTCTCACCTGAAAAGAGGAATGAACGGGGCGGTGCGCCTGCTCTGCGGCAAGCGCCGACCCAGAAGAGTCATGTGATTGTGGACCATAGCGGGTTGCACCTATGACTGCATCAGGGTTATACCTCACGCTGCAGAAAGGTTGTGTGAATTTTTAATATGGTGCTTTACATCAAGGCGCAGGAGTGCAACCATCCGCCTGTTCCTTAGCAACCGCAACACAGCAAGGGTATTCAATGAGCGTGACCACAATCGGCTTGAAGCTTGACGAGCAGGTGCGCATGCGCATCAAGACGGCCGCCGAGACGCAAGGGCGGACCACACACTATCTAGTCAAGCAGTGGGTTCTGCAGGGATTGGAACGCCAGGAGCGTGGCGAATCGCTACCGGATCGTGAAGTCGGTGACGAGGTGCAACCGGCCGACCACGCGCAGTTGCACGAGCCGCCCCTGGTGCCGTTTCTCGACATGGCGCAGGACGTGCAACCGCAGACCGTGCTGCGCGCGGCCATCACCGCCGCCTACCGGCGCCCCGAGGCCGAGTGCGTGCCTGCGCTGGTCGCGCAGGCGGAAATCCCCGCCGCGATGTCCGCGCAGGTGCAGGCCACGGCGCGCGAGCTGGCGCTCAAGCTGCGCTCCAAGCGCACCCGAGGCGTGGTCGAGACCCTGCTGCAGGAATATGCGTTGTCCAGCCAGGAAGGCATCGCGCTGATGTGCCTGGCCGAGGCGCTGCTACGCATCCCGGACACCGCCACGCGCGACGCCCTGATCCGCGACAAGGTCGGGGGCGGCGACTGGCAGAGCCATCTGGGCGGCGGGCGTTCGCTGTTCGTCAACGCCGCCACCTGGGGCCTGCTGCTGACCGGCCGGCTGGTCGCCACCAGTAGCGAGGCCACGTTGTCGTCGGTGCTCACGCGCCTGGTCGCGCGCAGCGGCGAGCCGGTGGTGCGCGGCGGCGTGAACATCGCGATGCGCCTGATGGGCGAGCAGTTCGTGCTCGGCCAGACCATCGGCGACGCGCTGGCGAACAGCCGCAAATGGGAGGCCAAGGGATTCCGCCATTCCTACGACATGCTGGGCGAGGCGGCGCTGACCGCGCGCGACGCCGAGCGCTACCTGCGCGACTACGAGCAGGCCATCCACGCCATCGGCAAGTCGGCGCAGCGCCGCGGCATCTACGAAGGCCCGGGCATCTCCATCAAGCTGTCGGCGCTGCATCCGCGCTACAGCCGCGCGCAGCGCCACCGCGTGATGGCGGAACTGCTACCGCGTCTGGGGCATCTCGCGCGACTGGCTCGTCGTTACGACATCGGCCTGAACATAGACGCCGAGGAGGCCGACCGGCTGGAGATCTCGCTGGACTTGCTGGAGAGCCTGTGTTTCGACTCCGCGCTGCAGGGCTGGAACGGCATCGGCTTCGTCGTGCAGGCCTACCAGAAGCGCGCCCCCTTCGTGCTCGACTTTCTCATCGACCTGGCGCAGCGCTCGCGTCGGCGCCTGATGGTGCGCCTGGTGAAGGGCGCCTACTGGGATTCGGAAATCAAGCGCGCCCAGCTCGACGGCCTGGAAGGCTTCCCGGTGTTCACGCGCAAGGTGCACACCGACGTGTCGTACCTGGCTTGCGCGCGCAAGCTGCTGGCGGCACCGCAGGCCGTGTTCCCCCAGTTCGCCACGCACAACGCGCACACCGTGGCGGCGATCCACGCCATGGCCGGCGACAACTTCTACGTCGGCCAGTACGAGTTCCAGTGCCTGCACGGCATGGGCGAGCCGCTATACGAAGAGGTGGTGTCGGCCGAGGGGCTGCGCCGCCCCTGCCGCATCTACGCCCCGGTGGGAACCCATGAGACCCTGCTCGCCTACCTGGTGCGCCGCCTGCTGGAAAACGGCGCCAACACGTCGTTCGTACACAAGATCAACGATCCCAAACTCCAGCTCGACGACATCGTCGCCGACCCAGTGGTGCTGGCGCGCCAGGTGCTGCCGCTGGGCGCACCGCACGAGCGTATCGCGCTGCCGGCGGGCCTGTACGGTTCGCAGCGCGCGAACTCCTCGGGCCTAGACCTGAGCAACGAACAGCGCCTTGGTACCCTCGCGACGGCCGGGCTGGCCGGGCTCGAGACGCAGTGGCTGGCGCGCCCGATCCTGGGCAGCGGCGAGCACGAAGGCGTGGCGCGGCCGGTGGCCAACCCGGCCGACCTGCGCGACGTCGTCGGCACTGTGCAGGAGGCCACGCCGCAGCTGTGCGCCCAGGCTGTCGGCGAGGCGCTGGCCGCGGCTCCCGTGTGGCAGGCCACGCCGCCGACCGATCGTGCGGCCATCCTGCTGCGCGCCGCCGACCTGCTCGAGGAGCGCCTGCCGCGCCTGGTGGGGCTGGTCGTGCGCGAGGCCGGGCGCTCGTTGCCCTCGGCCATCGGCGAAGTGCGCGAGGCGGTGGACTTCCTGCGCTACTACGCCGCGCAGGTGTCGGCGCGCTTCCACAACACCGAGCACCGCCCGCTGGGCCCGGTGGTGGCGATCAGCCCGTGGAACTTCCCGCTGGCGATTTTCATGGGGCAGGTAGCCGCGGCGCTGGCCGCCGGCAACGTGGTGCTGGCCAAGCCCGCCGAGGAGACGCCGCTGATCGCTTACACGGCGGTGAACATCCTGCTGGAGGCCGGGCTGCCGCACGGCGCGTTGCAGCTGCTGCCGGGCGACGGCCGCGTAGGCGCGGCCCTGGTGGGCGACGCGCGCGTGCGCGGGGTGCTGTTTACCGGCTCCACCGAAGTGGCACGGCTGATCCAGGCGCAGCTCGCGCAGCGCCTGGACTCGCATGGCCTGCCGATTCCGCTGATCGCCGAGACCGGCGGCCAGAACGCGATGGTGGTCGATTCCTCCGCGCTGCCCGAGCAGGCGGTGGCCGACATCGTCTCGTCGGCCTTCGACTCGGCCGGCCAGCGCTGCTCGGCGCTGCGCATCCTGCTGGTGCAGGAGGACGTTGCCGACCGTCTGCTGGACATGCTTCGCGGCGCGATGGATGAACTGGTCATCGGCCGTCCGGACCGCCTGAGCAGCGACATCGGACCGGTGATCACCGCCGAGGCGCGCGACACCATCGTGCAGCACATCGACGCCATGCGCGGACGCGGCTTCGAGGTGCACGCCCCCGCGCTCCCGGAGGCAACGCGCCACGGCACCTTCGTCGCGCCGACCCTGATCGAGATCCCCTCGGTCGACGTGCTGGGCCGCGAGGTGTTCGGCCCGGTGCTGCACGTGCTGCGCTACCGCACGCCGCAACTCGAGACGGTGCTCGAGGCGGTCAACGCGCTGGGCTACGGGCTGACCTTCGGCATCCACAGCCGCATCGACGAGACCATCGCCCAGGTCAGCTCGCGCATCCGTGCCGGCAATATCTACGTCAACCGCAACATCATCGGTGCCGTGGTCGGGGTGCAACCCTTCGGCGGCCACGGACGCTCGGGCACCGGCCCGAAGGCCGGCGGCCCGCTGTACCTGCGCCGGCTCGTCGCGCCGGCCTGCGCGCCGTTCCTGCCCTGCGCCGGCGCCCCCGAGGCGTTGCAGACCCTGATCGACGCGCTGCGCGGGCAGGGGGTCGACACCTCGGCGATGCAGGTATACGCCGAGCAGGCCCCGAGCCTGGAGCCGGTGCTGCTGCCCGGGCCGGTCGGCGAACAGAACCAGTACAGCCTGTCGCCGCGCGGTCAACTGCTGTGCCGGGCCTCGAGCCGCGGCGCGCTGCTGCGCCAGGCGGCCGCGGCGCTTGCCACCGGCAATACCGCGCTGCTGACCGGGCCGCACGCACAGGCGGCGCTGGAACTGGTCCCCGAGGCGCTGCGTCAGCAGGTGCGTGCGCTGGCCGCCGAGGACCTGCCGGATGCCGCGCTGTACGAGGGCGACCCGGCTGGATTGCTAGCGCTGCAGGGCGAGGTGGCGCGCTACGAGCACGCCGTGGTCAGCGTGTATGCGCTCGCCAGCGGCGGGCTCAAGGAGTCCGAGTACCCGCTCGAACTGCTGCTGCACGAGCAGTCGATCAGCGTGAACACGGCGGCAGCCGGCGGCAACGCCAGCCTGATGACCATCGGCTGATCAGTAGTCGCCGCGCGCTTGCGTGGCGCAGGCCTGGCGGAGCTGCACGCGCAGCGCGTCGAGCAGGGCGCCGCGCCGCGCCGTTTCCGCTCGCTTGCGTGCGTGCACCTGCTCGAGCGGGCAGCGTGCACGCTGCAGCGCGATGCGCCAGCAGCGGCTCAGGGTGGGGGTGGCGCCGTGTTCGCGCGCGAAGGCGTCGTAGCAGAAGGCGAAGCTGCGCCGCTTACGCAGGCTGCGATAGATGTGCTGCGCGTCGCTGACGAGTTCGAGGTGGGTGTATCCCGCGCTGGCCGCCAGCTCGCGCGCGGCTTGAAGCAGCAGGTCGCGCGGGCGCAGACCGTACATGCCGCGAGTGAGTACGCGCACCTGCTCGCGCCCGCCGGGTCCGTCCGGCCCTTGCAAGCAGCCGATATGCAGGCTGTGCTCTGCTCCCTGCCGGCGAAATGCCAGTGCCATCGTTTAGCAGCGCCGGGTGCCCAGGAACAGCGACAGCGCCCATTCGCCTTCCTTCGCGAAGCGTTGGTCGCAATGCAACTCGAGCCGGGCGGACGGATCGAAGAGCTCGTCGAAGCGGGCCAACACCATGTTGCCGCGGGCGATGCGCGCGCACAGCGGCTGCCAGCCGATGTCGGCGCAAGCCTCGTAATGCGCGCGTAAGGCCTCCAGCCGCCCCCAGCATTTCAGGTCGCGACGCTGGTAGGGTCGATGCAGGCGTTCGAGCAATTCGGGGCGCAGCACGACCAGGCGCAGCATCCAGGCGCGCTTGGCCACATAGCTCAGCCATGCCTGCTGGCTGCGACCGTAGAGCAGGCTGCGGGCGATGAATTTCCAGCGTCGAACCGGCTCTTGCGCGTAGAGCCGCCCCGACACGTGCATCAAGGGTTGGAACATGTCTCGCGTGGGTCGTGGGGCCATCGCCTTGGCCGGCGCATTGCGCGAGTCGGCCGAAGGTTGCAATGATGGCGCCGCGCGGGGCGGTCGTGGAGTGGTTTACCGGCGTTTCACGCTCGATCAACGCGATCGTCGACCCCACGGTAACGACAGGCCAGCAGGACCGCTCCCCGGGCCCCACGTCGGCCACACGTCGGCCCCGTGTCAAGCTCCGGCCGACCTCAGGTCGGCCATGAACGGCGACATTCGCACACCCCGGGAATGCCGCGAAGCCGTGCCTGAATGGCGTCGATACGCCACGCGGCTGCTCGCGAGAGAGTGATCTTCACGCGATCCAGGCCAGGCTGTTCGGACTCCTGCACGCTGAGGTGCTCCAGACGTACCGCCCCCTCTCCGAGCAGGTTCTCGATGCGATCGATGCTCACGCTTTCGTGCTTGACCAGCAGTTCGATCGCCGGCTGCTCGCGCGTGAACAGCCAGCGATTCTCCAGCGGCTTGATGCCGACCAGGGTGATCAGGATGATCACCGTCGCGCCGACCGCCACGACGTACAGGCCGCCGCCGACGGCCAGCCCGATGCCCGCCACCGACCACAGGCTGGCCGCGGTGTTGAGCCCGCGCACCATGTCGCCGCGCAGCAGGATGGCGCCGGCGCCGAGAAAGCCGATGCCAGATACCACCTGGGCGGCCGCCCGCGAAGGATCGAGCACCACGTCGGGGTGCCGCAGCGCGTCGTCAAAGCCGAACTGCGACACCAGCATGTCCAACGTGGCGCCCACGCATACAGCTATAAAAGGCGGAGTGAAAGTAGGCCACTTGGCGGGGGTGAGAAGTAGCTGGTCCTGAGCCTATCCTGCGAACCGGGAATGAACCGGGGAGGAAGGCAGAAAGGATGTATGACGTGGACCTCTACGCCAAGGTAAGACGCGCCGTGCTGGTGGAAGGCATGAGCGAGCGCACAGCGGCAAAGCGATTTGGGATCAGCAGGGCGACGGTATCGAAGATGCTTAAGCACTCGGTGCCGCCGGGATACCAGCGCAAGGAAGCGCCGGTATCGCCCAAGCTGGGGCCGTTTGTCGGCATCATTCATCAGATCCTGCAGGCCGACCGGGAAGTTCTCAAGAAGCAACGCCATACCGCCAAACGGATCTTCGAACGGCTGC
>Ga0078972_1002878_pt1 | contig 45246 bp, 52 predicted proteins | sample YelNatPaOPGAMG01_FD_67568 | JGI IMG/M metagenome (GOLD analysis project Ga0078972, IMG submission 67568) | Hot spring thermophilic microbial communities from Obsidian Pool, Yellowstone National Park, USA - OP-RAMG-01 (SPADES assembly) (version 2) | ecosystem: Environmental > Aquatic > Thermal...
TACCCTACTTAAAAATTTTTCCACTACTTACTTTTGCAAAAAAAAACATCTTCTTCTTTGTTGATAGTACAGTACATCTTCACTAACAAACAAGTACACAACAGTACATCTTCACTAACAAACAAGTACACAACAGTACATCTTCACTAACAAACAAGTACACAACAGTACATCTTCACTAACAAACAAGTACACAACAGTACATCTTCACTAACAAACAAGTACACAACAGTACATCTTCACTAACAAACAAGTACACAACAGTACATCTTCTTTTGCAAAAAAAACAAAGTGTGAACAACAATACCCTACTTAAAAATTTTTCCACTACTTACTTTTGCAAAAAAAAACATCTTCTTCTTTGTTGATAGTACAGTACATCTTCACTAACAAACAAGTACACAACAGTACATCTTCACTAACAAACAAGTACACAACAGTACATCTTCACTAACAAACAAGTACACAACAGTACATCTTCACTAACAAACAAGTACACAACAGTACATCTTCTTTTGCAAAAAAAAACAAAGTGTGAACAACAATACCCTACTTAAAAATTTTTCCACTACTTACTTTTGCAAAAAAAAACATCTTCTTCTTTGTTGACAGTACTGTTGCAGGTGATCTTAATAACTTACATTACAAAACAATATGGGAATTCCCATATTGTAAATGAAAAACAAATAAATAAAATATTTGTTCAAAATGAAATCTGATACTGAAGTTAGTCCAGTGTGTTTTATGCTATCCACACTTGTGGGTATAAGTATAATTATTGTGAGTAATGTGTATTATGATATTGATACTCTTAAATATACACTGGTGAACATTCTTTTTGGAGGTTATTTGTTTATAACTGGTGTTATCCTCAGTCATGATAATCGGTTTCTTAGATGGTATTCAGTAATACCAATCATATATATTATCCTGATGATATCATGGTTGCCAACTGAACACACACCAACTAATAACACACTCATACTTACAATGATTATAGTATTAATCCTATCATTTCTGTTAATGATACTGATGATTATTGTTGTTTTATATTTAATGTATACGTATATTATACATTTGAAGGTACCGATTACCTCTCAACAATCAAGGATATTAAAAACTGTAAATGTATATATTGCATTGGTGTTAATTAGTATGTTGACGATATCTGGTATATATGAATGGCGATACATACTTGCTACTAATTTAAAGAATCTGTATGTGATACTGATTGCACAAAATTTAACTTATCTATTGTTGGCATTTTGTTCTGATGATACTTGTACTAATAAGTATCAAACGAACCAATGTTCATTATTCGTATTTATAATCGACATATCGTATCAAATAATCTTGTTCACTCAGGGTATCTTAAATATTCGTATGTATTTGAATAATGTTATTACTACACCAGCTTTTATTGTAGCAATAGTCCAAATTTCACCAGCTGTGTTGTATATATTACTTACAGCCTTGTTATTATTCTTATCATTAATGGATACATTGGTATATTTAACAATGAGATTGATAGCCTATATCAATCCATATTTGAGGAAATATCATGTGATGTAACTTGAAATAATTATTACCACTTAAGCTGTTACTCTGGTTACAAATCATGGGTAATCTGTCCCACACATGGTATGAATTCATTGACTAATTGGAGCTCATCTTTGAAAGTTAGTGAGCTATCGAAAACAAGCTCCGTGACTCGTTCTCGAAGTTTCTCCACATTAATCTTATAAATACGTTTGAGGAGAAATTTATATTTACGGTCATAAAGAAACTCCAGATATCCATTGTTAGTGATAGTTATAACTGCATATTCGATAGATTGGTTGTTAGCTACCTTATAGTCAACATCACATGGTTAATTGCACCATATCGATACAGGGCAATATCACATCCTCAGTATTTTCAAAGATGTAAAAATAGCCGTACTTATCACATTTCTCAGTGAGAATTGCCAGTGCAATGGCAGGTTCATTAGAGAAGAAGGAATTATCAGCCATCGCATCAAATAGATATGGTGATCCATGGAAGAACTGGGTACCTTGAGGTGCAAATGCATTATATTCCTCATCTTGAGACATTTTTCTTAAACACTATTATAATAAATTGAAAAAAACTCTTCTTGGTTTAAATTTCAAATGACGTCAATTGTTACAGCTCCAAACGGTAACGATCGGTATTTTATTTCAAATATAACCGATCTTACCAATGTGTATCATCTTACAGTCCAGGATATTGCAGTGGCTTTGAGTAGACTCTTCGATGGTATTCAGGTATCACAGGTGGGGGCTGTAAAGACAATTACAGTCCCCAATGATATCCCTGAACATACGTTAAATTCATATTTTCGGTATTTATTCTCATATAAGCTGATGTCAGACATGGAAGTGGAACAACAGATAACTCAAAAACCGTCTCTTGAGTCATCTTTAACAATTTGGAACAATGCTCACTGTACATCGGTAGAAACCTCACCTGCATTTACACTCTTGAGTGGAATGCGACCTGAACAATTGGCGTATCTTATACATTCCAATACAGGCTATGGTGTCTTTGTTGACAATAATATGATCATTATCATTAACAAAACCTTAACTAAGGAGCGTGTTGTAGATATTATCCGTCATGAGCTAAAGATGTTCTGCCGACATACTCCATTGGAACAGTTAAATCAATGGATGCGTGCTAAAGTTGAGTAAATACCAAAATTATTTCCCTTATTAGGGAAATATGATACTAAGTAAATGTCAATGTTGTAAACCTTGAACGTGTTTTGAGATCTCCTTATGGTGGAGAGGATACTAAGGGAAGTAACATTCTGTCAACAGTTTCTGCTGATGTTAATTTGTTATCGATGTTAATTAAGGCAGGTGCCGATGTGAGGTTTGATGATAGTGCTCCAGTTATCGATGCTGCAAAAGCGGATCGCACCAATGTTGTTACTCTGTATCTTCAGTATGGCGCTAACCCAAATGCTCATGGAGGACAACCTCTAATGTGGGCGATTATTAATCAAAATCTTGTTATGGTGCTAGAGTTACAGATGATATTATTACATTAGCGCGGGAGAATCCCCAGCCATCTCTTCTAACAGATCTCCAAAAACAGACATCTAGTCTTTCAAGAACAACTTCTGAGTTTCTTGAAAGACTTGAGATTCAGCTGAAAAAAGCTGGTTATCATGTTAAAAACGATACTGTCACTAATCCACTTACCAATTTTCGAATTTATCTTGCACAATCTGGAGATTTAGAAGGTGATATCAGTAATATACTCAATGCATTACAGGAACTGGGTGTAGCACCTCTCACCACAAGTGTTAACAATGGGATATACACTGTAGACTTGGATATGGAACAAACCTGGTCAAAGTTTATACCTACCGATGAAACATTTGTGAAAGTTTCTGGATGGGAACACTTTGAACCTCTCGGTGAAATTGCTTTTGATATCGGTGTCAAATATCCGTCTTTGTTCACCGAGGGTGTTATCCAGCCTTTTGATAGATATCGGAAGATTTTCACTGGAGTAATCACACACGTCATTAATCCCAATACAGAATGGCCATATGGTAAGATCACCGCTATTGCGGAGACACCCCGACGTCACAAGAACGAATCCATCAGTATTTATTTCAAACCTACAAGATGGGGTTTGAATCCCACCGAAAATTTCAAGGCGTTCATTGAACCTTCCAAATATGTATACGATATTAAAAGTAGTCAATACCAGTGGGTAAAAACATGATTATAACATCCGGTATTCGAAGCGATACTGAAGAAATTAAGACTTATTTGTAAATGTTATGATTCCAATGAAAATATTCATTGGAAATTAGAGAAACAAAAGCTGAAATCAATGGTGATTATGTTCAAACTCCGCCTAGAGTATTTTACATAAAATATTTCTTTTAACCTGTTTAAATGTGTGAGTCTCTACCCACTTACCAATTTGTCACCTATTACAATATATATATGTCTAGTGATGGATATAATCTTATTAAAAATCAGGAGTCTATGTATCTCCGCACATGTGCTAATGGTATACCTTTTGTATATAATATCGATATTACCACACGTATAGCCACTATTACCACATCTTTTCCAGATATAAACCGATCTAAATTTCTCTTGCTAATTAAGCAGCGTTTTAGCAGTTTATTACCTCACGATCAGGATGCTAATATTCTGCTAACTCAAATCTTGATTGATATTGGAGGTATGTATCCGAACAAGTATAACTTTAAAGAGATTCTCTTGCGTATTGAACAGTTATATCAGTTGATGACTCAGGTTCCTTTGAAAGCTGTTATGTTGCTTAATGTTACATGTATGCAGCAAATTGCTACATATCCTATTATTAAACAATGTGAGCCAATTTGTTGGCAGGAACGTGCTCAATTGGTTATTGATACATTTACCGATTTACCTTCAACCGTAGCAACAGTAAATTACTTCCAGGAGGCAGCTTTAAGTCTTGGAAGTGTATGGGGGGCAGCTCCGACTATGACTATGCTCTCACCTGAGCAATGGTTGTTATTGGTTAACCTATCCAACAAGAAATGTTGTAGTAATAAGCTCCTTAAAGAACTCGCGAATCAACCTTTCCTGACTGTCGTTTCAAATTTGGTACTTGCTTCAGCCGAACCAACAATTGAAAACTCGTTGTATCTATCTCAATACCATTTATTGTATATCATTATTAGTAAATATTACTGCAGTGTGTATACGAATGAACAGATTCAGGGTGTTATTGACAAGTTAACATCAGATGCCACTGATGTGGCTAATACTACAGTGTTTATATATACTTTGTTTGTTTTAACCACTTTGATCCCTCGTGAGTGTTGTTTCCAATCCAAGTGTTAAACCTCCCGAGCTGTCATCCACCGAGTCAGAATATCTGTGCGAATAATATGTTCCACCTCCATTTTGGCAGTGGAGAACAACATTGAATCAATAGCACCGGTTTGAATATCATCCTGAATACGTTGTACAGTTTCAGCTACAAGATTGACCTCCATAGGAGCAGACTCGCCGATGAATTCATCGGCAATCTTTTTAGCATTTTCAACTGTACGCGGTCCCTCATTTTCAAATGCCAATACTGCTCGGTGGAACAAGATATTTTCCGTACACCATGTTTTGCGGGCAAAGTCAAGCAATGATTGATAATCCATATCATCCAAACCGAGATTGATAGTTAGGTTACTTCGGCTGGCACGTATTTCAGTCATAACCGAGCATCCATCATTGTGAAAGTAATGATATAATACTACACATGGTAGGTTGCATATAAACATAATAGCATTTGAAATAATATAAATGATGCGGAAATCAAAACCGGTACCGAATATCTGTGGGGCAAACGGCCAGATTATCGTAACAATTGTAAGTGGTACCGTAACTACAAAAGTGCCGATAATCTGGGTTTTTATATGATATGGATCGGTAATCTGGTTAATTTTACGCACCAGAAATCCAAAAGGGATAAAAATCAATATCATCGTTCCATCAAATACAAAGAGAGGTAACCGTTGACAGTTTCCGAGATTGTTGGTTTCCACAGTAAAATACAGTGTTACATATATCGATGTTTGGATTATTCCAAAACATACGATGATTAAAATCTTAAACCATGTATATGTGAGAATTTGAAACTGCCACCAATTTGAAATAATTCCTTGAGCTCTGTTCTCCTTTTCAAGATTGAGGATATACCTAATTACCAGTTCTGGAACCATCATTACCATGGGACCGAATACAAACGGTAACAACCATGAATATAATATCCCTATTAATAAACAGTATAAACTGTCAGTTATTAAGCCAATAATCATCAATAGTGAAGTCAACCATCCATACCAATGTGACACTAACATTAACCATACGGATCGTGTTCGAATGTAACGAATATGCCGGTTACGCCAAAAATAGGTGCTTGTGACACCCAAAGCGCCCAGCCACACCAACACGAATAAAAATGTGGGTATTATTACTTGTAATTGCATTTATATTTAAAATCCTTAATTAAGGAGTTTAATCAATTAGCTGAAAAAAAATACACTCATGAATATATCAGAAAGATTCAATACTTTTTGATGTCATCAGTTAAATCATTTTTTTCACCATGTATTTTTTTTGATACCATTAAAAGTATAATCATGAAAGTCGAGTGTGCAAAAATCGTCTATCCTGTTGGACAACCCCTACTTCCCATTAGCATTCCTGGTGGAAAAGTTCTCGCATATCGAGTTCCGATTAGTCTGTCAAGCTGTAGCAAACCTAAGGATCTTATTGGTGGAAATATCACCGCACAAGTTATTCCCATACGAGGAGGTACCGGCGTTCAGGAAACCTTCTCTTTGGGTTTGAATGGTATTGGTGTTAGCTTGGGAGTTACCGGTGATTATTTGGTTGCACCAATATCTTCTATTCCTCTCCTGATTTTGTTAGGTCTTTTGGGCACTGCTGATGGTGCTGATGGTGCTGATGGTGCTGCTGGTGCTGCTGATAATAATGCCCTAAATCATCCACATCTTACACCTGAAGGTCAAGCTAGCAAAATTACCCTGTTCTTTGCTTAAAACAGTTGTTTGATATCAGTAATCACTGATATCATGTCGATAGTAAACATAAAATTATTTATACAACGACTTCGATATCGTAGGAAGAACATTAATCTTAAACTCAAGCAGTTTCTTGCGCATAAGGTTATAAAACGTATAGTCGACAACGATAATTCCACCCTTAGCTAATAACAACAGGTGATTAATATTATGTAAGATATCATCTATACCAAATAATAAAGTTAGGATATTATTGAAAATACCGATCTCTCCAATATATTTCTCGGTGGTTCTTTTGCAACTGTGTCAGCAAGTTCCAACACTTCATCAATATTTTTGAGTGTAATAGAATCATTTTGTCTTGAGATGTGAACTTCACAATTTGTAAGGGATCGTAATTGTCACATTGACACTTTAGTTGTGTATCACGCACATAAGTTCGATCATGGATATAAATACCCATGATCGAACTTAACACCTGGCTTAATTATTGCAAGCATATTGTTTCAGGGTTTTTAATATTTAGGTTCCTGTTGAACCAAAGCCTCCGGTTCGAGTAGTGGCTGAAAGTTCAGAAACCACTATCACATCAGGAGTTTCAATACGCTCCAGAATCAACTGTGCGATACGATCACCTTTTTTGACAAAGTAGACTTCAACACCAAAATTGAACAGAAGCACTTTCACCTCCTGCCGATAGTCACGATCAATAACGCCAGCACCAACATCGATGAATTTTTTGGCACTTAATCCCGATCGGGGTGCAATTCTTCCATAACAACCTTCTGGAATCTCTACTGCGAGTCCGGTAGGGATTAAGGCTTTGTTCATGGGTAAAATAACAATATCATCACATGCATATAAATCATAACCTGCGGAGCCATTACTAGCTCGCAATGGAATTTGAGCGTCGGCCTTCAAAATTTTTACCTTCAACATTTTTGTGAATAAAATGATTTAATTCAATATCAGTAAATTCCCGAAAATTAAAATGCCATTATTAATGTGCGGTGTATATGTTGAGGATAAACTTCATCAGCTTATCGTTTCTGAAAGCGGTAATTACTGCATGTATGAAGTTGATACTCACAATTTGAAAATTGCGTATATCCCTCCAAATCCAGGTGTTACGGAAGTTCTGAACCATTTTGACCGAGTGATTATGTCGCCAATAGGTGTATTAGAAGTACCATTACGATGAATATCTCCTCATAGGCTTATGTTAGTAATGAGATTAATTGGTATACCATTGATCTTCACATCTTGTATACAAGCTTAGTTCTTTTAACCATTCGATATCCATAGTGGGAATTAAAAACAGTAAACATTCACGCCAGCTCGACTGCACATTTATATTTCCCCGATGATTATCAACAACCCATAAATAATCACACTTATCACACCAGAATCTTTCATCAGCCAGAGTATCTTTTTCATAATAGCACACGATTTTAACATAACCAACGTTACTAAATCGAGTAACTAGGAATGTAAAATCCTTAGTATACATTGGAGGTATCGTTGAAATAATATCCTGAATTTTATCCTGGATTTTGGCATCGATAATTAATGTAGTGTCTATTGTTCTGTCTAGTATCTGTTGAGATACTAATCGAGAAAGATGTTTGAAGAACAGTTGCGGTGTTGTCAATGATGATAACAAAACCACTTTGGATCTACCTGGATTATAAATAGGTATTATGGCTACATTGGTAGAGGGAAATATCGCTGTTTTATAAACAGCTTCAATATTCAACTCAACTACACATCTTAGTTTGTTCTGGTGTCGAACTACGAACATCTTCTGAGTTATACTCTTGACTGGCTGTCGAAATAAGACCATTTTAAACGATTGTAGATTTTTACAACTTTAAAATGTCAAAGATAGTTAATATTGTAAATATCATTTTAAGATCTTCCACTGCTGATGATGCAGCGTTTCGACTTCAGAAATACTCAAAGACTGAACTAACCAAATTACTTTCCGAAATAATGGAGCTTCTGTCATACATGCATGATCCACACCCATCGGTGTATGAAATCTATAAGAAACTGGGGATACCTAACACAGCAGAACTATTTGCAAATGTTAATGGTAAGATTGACCATATTGATGATATCGCTAAGGATATCAGAAGTTCCAAGGAAACTCATATGTTTACATCTGGATGGCATAATGTTTCCAACAGTGTATTTGAACAACTTAAGGATGCTATTGATGAATATGGAGTAGAGGATTTCATCAGTGATGTGTTATTAAACCCAGCAGCAGTTGGGTTACTCAAGACATACATAAGAATCTACGACAAGCCACTATATACATCACTGAAGAGGTTTCGAAAGGATATCGATCAGGTTCTCAGTAGCAATATTACGAAAGAGACTCTCCGCAAGCTTCTCAAATTACTCTACAATGAAGTCAAGAGAAATAACTGGGATTACAACAAGGTATTTGGAGACTTAATTAAAAAGTATCGACACAATCCTAAAGTTCTGGAGATTATTCGGCTAGCTGAAAAACACCATATCCCAAAACTTCTTAAGGAGTTTATTAATGAGATGGCTCATGATCAATCAGCAGTTGAAAGTGCGTTTGATATCTATCGAGAACTTGGTGTTCCCATTCCAAAATAAACTTTTCACATTTTCTCTCCAAATTTGGAGAGAACAACATACGGAAATTAAGCACTTGTACATCTTGAGCATTTCGTGTTTTGGGATTTCACTCCGGTGAGATCTTAGATAATGATCCGCCAATGAATTTGTGTAGTATCCGTTACCAAGGTCAATGGCAAAGGAATAACTCTCAGCACCACATCTACACTTATGAATACCTAATGAATGTTGCCTAGGTGTAAAACTGCGCGTGTTTTCATTGTAGGTTCCACATTTATTCCTGTCATCCATAGCAGCCATTTGACTACTGAGGTCATCGTCAATTTCAGCTTCTGGAGAAAGCTTTGGTTCAATATACAGTAACGAGTTTGAATTGCTAAAAATCATGTTAATTTTAGTATTCTCATTAATAAATATCACTTAAATGGATCCTGAAAATAGTTACCCAATTACCTGACAACGATATTGAAAATATGTATAATAATCTACTTGAACAAGTTGAGGAACTTCGGCATGAACTAAGAGAAGTTACGAAACGGATTACTGAAATTAAATCTCAAATCGCAACATTGTGTGGAAAAAAATAACTATCATTAAATGCCGCATCATCGTAAGAGAAAATGTTGTAAATCTCGGTATACATTTCAACAACTTATATATAATATCAAACATCACACAAACTCAGATGAATATGAATATGTGTATGCTAAAAACACGTATGGTAATGATACCTTCTTCCATCGGGATTTCAACACTGGTAATTTCTATTTTACTTTAGCCGCATTACCACCAGCACTGGAAAACTATGAACGAACAAAAAATACCACTTACAGAGATGGAGTCGTTGGTGTTTATTTCAAGTTAGGCGGGTTGCGATATCGAATATATTTTGAGAGGTATCCAGAGATGTATGCTATATTCAGTGTTGATAACAATGATGTTACATTTTATAATGTACCTGAATCGGTAATGATCGATATGGAACGTCTTAATTATGTTGTTAAAGCATCACCCGATACATATGTAACATATGAAGGTGTTGATTACCATCGAGATTATCATGACTAATGTTACTTTGCGATTATATTTTGAGGTCCCACTTGTGAAACACCAAGGCTTGAAGCTCCCAGTAAACTACTGGTTACATCTACCCGATCTGATAATCCTCGGTGTTCACCCTCAGGAAATTCCTGATAATGAGTCTCTTGAAAAGCCCAGGCTATTCCAATAGAAATCAAAGTTAGAAACACAACAAAAACAACCTGTCCTGAAAGATCAATAGGTTTGGCAAGAGGTTCTTGTGGAGTTAACACTTTCAAGGTTATAAAACAATACAGTAATAAATCATACCATACCAATGCTACAGCAAGAAGAAAAATAGTTGTAAATACAAGACCTATAGCTGTAATAAGCATTTTAAAGTCTAGCAAAATAATCTTATCAGATTATTTAGTGAAGAATACTTCTATAATAGCAGCTGATATTTTGGGATAAATCCCAGAGGAGTGAATAATCCTCGAGAGTTGTAAAACGGAGTAAAGATCCATAAGATGTTGTGGGAAGATTTCTCCTGAAAGCGTAACTGACCTGCCGGTGAATAACTACCATCAGTATTATGTCTAACTAGAAGAAGTCCCACACGAATACTATTTTCTCTTAAGAGATACTCCTCAAGTTGTTTTGGAAAAGTAACTGCAAGATGATCATATGCACCCAAGGTATCAAACATTGGATGAAACATAGTTACACTGTAGGTTTGCAATAGCCCATCTATCGTAACAACTACCTGAAAATGATCATATTGAGCACTTCGACATGGTTTAACAAACTTCATTGAGGTGAATGACAGGTGTGGAATTTGGACTAAGTCTACGGTAACATATGGGTGAAGCTGAATAAGACACATGTCCTCCTGAAAATTAAATCGAAGTTCAACAATTGTTCCAATATCTACGTCGGTACCATTTTGAGATTTTAATTTTACCCACCGTTGTGTTTTTGAGGGCATACATAGTTTTACCATACCTATTTCGGAATCTTTAACATGGTCAGCAAATGCCTGTGCTACAGACGTTACATAAATATGTTTATCCTTGAAGAATATCAAGGAGATTAAGGCAGGTGTATGTGTAACACCAACAATTGTATCACCTATTGCAACTGTGGGCATTTTTAAATAAAGATTAATAATTATTAATCCAAAAAATATATTGTCATTTATTAATGAAATTCCAAATACTTTATATTTAAAAGTAAATGGATCACATACGAAATGTTTACACTGTTGGTGATAAAGTCTGTAACCTCCTTCAAGGTGGTCAATGGTGAGTTAAAATTCATATCTAGCCATAAAGATGTTGAAAACTATACTTCACATTCACAATCCAGATGCATAGTTTATTTGGTTGGAACATCAATCTTATACAATAACCAATTATGATGTTAGGTTTACAGTTGAGGAACAAGGATACGTTTTCTCAGTGTAATGTTTTGTGACTTTTTTAATGGGTTTACAATGTTTCCCAAGTGTAATCATATTATTGATTTTACGATCTAACTCCATATTTAATAACACAGATAATTAAAACTTTTCTGGTGTGAGTATTAAACTGTCAATTAGCGAATCTAATTCAGAATCTCCACTTGCACTAGATGTGTAACTTTCCTCATTTCTAATTGGGGGTTTTCTTCGATGTGTATATGGATAATGGTCGTTAACCAACATATATAGACTTATCCCCAGAGCAAAATAATCAGAAGCCATTAAATCATGCAAAGATGCAAACTTGTTTTGATATATGCTTCTAATTACAGTTGATGATATGTATCTTATGGATCCTCTCAAATGATGAATATCTGTCTCAATAGACAGACCGAAGTCTATTAACGTGACTGTCTGTGTTTTAAAATCATATAGAATGTTTGCAGGTTTAATATCCATATGTGCTACATTTACTGCATGGATGTTATTCAAGACCTCCAGTAAAACCTTTCCAATGTGCTTAGCATCATTAATAGGAAAAGTTTGTTTTAATGAAAAATCACCGAGAGATACACCTTCATTATATGTTAACACTATCACATACCTATCCTTGATTTTAAAAGGTTCGATAATATGATTACAATTAGCAATATTGCTGTTTGTTATTTTGGTAAGAATATTAATTTCATTAGCGGCAATTGCATCCCGTGTGTGTATATCTGAATCGACATTGCTGAACTTATTAAAGATCTTAAGAATGTAAGGGCGTTCGTTACGATTTGCGAGGTAAACAGTTGAAAACGCCCCTTTGCCAATGTATTTAATAATCTTATAATCACCCACTGAGTCCATTTGACAATTAAAAATAATATCTATAAATAATTTTATTCAAATTATTATTTGAATAACTAATAGTAACCTATGAAGAAACGAGTTGTGCTCTTACATGCATCAAGGCTTTACCCAAGAGATTACTCCCAGACCATCTTGTGGAATGTAAATCAGGACATACTCTGTGCACTATGTGTTCACGACAGCAGGCACAAGCATCACAATCAAGCTATTCGGTTCATGCCTTTGCATGTGCAGAGTGTGGTCAGAAGATAGACAAGCATCAATTCTCTAAGGTAGCACCGGAAATAATGGAAGAGTCTGAAATTACCGCTCCAGCGTCACATCGGAGTGAAAAATTAATTGTGCGCTGTCCAGAATGTAAGCGTGGAATTGAAAAGTCCGAGGGTTGTAACAAGATGTCCTGTGTATGTTCCAATGCATTCTGCTATTCATGCCGTAAAGATATTACCAGCGATCGGTATGCGCACTTCTGTAACTGTCAAAGTGACACACAGACCTATGCTGAAGATGTATACTTTTTGAAGCACACAATGAGCTAACCTTAAGTCAATATGTGGAAACTGCTCTTGCAGGTAGCCATTCATATGCAGATTTACTTCTGAATGTATATACCAATCAATATCATGTAGCAAACATCTATCAACAGTTTGTTCTTGCCATTCTCCAACTCCGAAGTACATATATCTTTGATGTTAGTAGAAGTTTGAAACCATTGCGGAAAATATATCACACATACATAACTCTATTTCGAGATGTGTTCTCAAAAAATGTACAATCACAGGAATATACTTTGTTAATGGAGATATGATTAAGTTCAAGATTCCCAGCAGTGGTCGTAAGAATCAACTTCTCGCTATATATGTATTAGGTTTGAATACTACCATGGTATATCACTCGCAATTAGAGACACTCCAACGTAATTTCAACATTCGAGTTGATAATCTGCAACGAGATATTGAACACGGTTACTATGAGTTACTGTTCATTCAAAGTGATGGTGAATACTCTGTTAAGATATTGTGTATTCCTTGATCAAGTTGGAAATAATAACATACCCACCAAGAACAACTTACGGAGTATCTCTCTTTACTTTTACTGAGCGGTGAAAAATCACTACCCCATATGAGTAACTTTAAACACTCTTTAATTTTTCACAACTTGTTAACCAATTGGTTAACAAATACTTACTATTGGTATCCAAAGATACATAAGGTAATTTAGTCTTGAATAATGGTAGTGTTTTTGTATAGATGAGAAAACGTTCATTATGGATAAAATGAACGGTATATTCAAAGCCGTCAGAAATGGTTCTTTGACTGAAATCAAAGAACTAGTAGCCGATAGTATCGATATAAATACAAAAGATTCTCTGGGTATAAGTTTATTGTATTATGCAGCTTTAACCAACCAAAAAGTTATTGTCCAGACAATGATAGTGCTGATATTAATTCACGAGATTATATTGAACTGTTAACGGTGCCAAGTAAACATTTCTTTGAATATACTTGTTGATTAATTACTCAACAAAGTATATTCTTGGGATGGTTGTTAACACCTATATGTGTAATCAAAATAAATCAAAGAAACATACCTGTTGGGCTTTGGATCGTATCCGTTCCGCTTCCGGACTATTCCATGATAGTAGTGTTTTAACTTTGTATTCCTCTGAGAACCACTCACGTGGAGTATATTCCCAATCTTCAGGATTACTGTATTCAAAATATGAGTCATCAGTGATTAAAGCTAAAATAGTATCTCCAGTAGTTTCAATAAACGGAGCGATATCTTCAGCTGCTTTATCTAGGATAGATAGCACGCGTTTAATTTCTTGCTTATGTTTTGATAAACGTATTTTGTTGCGTTTGTCAAGTTCAGCTTTTTGTTGCTCAAATTCAGGTTTGATGTCGTCTGTAGACAGGGTTTCCTCAGAAATAATAAGTCCAGGCACATTGATCTTGCTTGGTGAAACAAACACGGCACACATTACTGTTGTGTCAGTGTTGTTATTGCGTTCGAAAGCTAACACTTCTTCATCCGTGGGAAAAACATCTGGGTGAATATAACCACGATAACTACGAATTTTAGAAGGATCCCATGGAGTATATACTATATTGCCATTATTGTTAACAGCATTATTACACCGACACCATGAAGTTGCATACTCCATTTGTGGAAATATAAATAGATTATGTAATCACTTTAGGTTGAATATGATTTCTAGACAAACTAATATAATATATTGTGTCAATTGACTTCTACCATTATTATCTTTATCGAAAACAAAATAAGATATTTATTTTGAACTGAAAAGTGATGGAATTAATTCATGCAGCTGCAGACGGGATGTTAGATGTTGTAGAATACCTAGTTAAAAATGGTGTAAATATAAATTCACAGAATTTATATTTTGGAACAAGTGCTATACACGAAGCAGCTGAAAATAACCATTTGAATATTTTACACTTTTTGATCCAAAATAAGGCAAACATAAATATTCAAGACAATGAAAATTACACCCCTCTGCATCTTGCAATTATGAAAGGTAATATCGAAAGTGTAAAATTGTTAGTAAAATATGGTGCTGATATTGAATTACGGAATGAATGGGGAGAAACAGCACTATTGGCATCGGTTAGTTGGAAACAATTGGATATTGTGAAGTTTCTAATAGAAAATAAACCAAATATTGACGCTGGGGATAGAGGTGGAGACACATCTGTAATTATTGCGGCAAAGAATGGACACTTAGAAATTCTAAAACTTTAGTAGATCATGGAGCGAATGTTAATTTAACAGATCAATGTGGATATACCGCTTTGATGGGAGCAAGTCAGAATGGTCACTTACATATTGTAGATTTTTTGGTAAAAAGTGGTGTAGATGTTAATGCCGTTAATGATAGAGGTGATACACCGTTAATGATGACAGCGTCGGAAAATCATTTAAAAGTAATGAAATATCTAGTGGAATGTTGTGCAGATGTTAATTTAACAAATAAGAAAGGAATGTCTCCATTAATGAATGCATCCTTAACTGGCAATATGGAGATGTTGAAATTTCTGTTAATATCTGGAGCGGATATTAACCTGTGTAATAATGACGGATACACCGCTTTAATGTTCGCGTCATTAAACGGTATTTTGAATGTTGTGAGATATTTAGTGAAGCATGGAGCAAATATTAACATTAAAAATAAAGATAATGAAACTGCTTTAACCCTTGCAGAAAAGCGTCATTATCAAAGAATTGTAAATATACTTTCCCAAAGGTAAACTTCTTGGGTTCTCGATCTTGAGAATGAATTAAATTATTCAACAATAGTTATCCGGGATTTCTTTTACATAAATTCAAGAACATCCCTATCAATGTATATACCTCTGTTAATGTAATTTGTAAATAACTCAAGAATAAACATATTCTTGTTCTTGGTCACATCAGCCATAATCTGCTGATAACTACTGTCACTTAGATGTATATCTATTTCACTACCGGCCTCAATCAACAACTTTACAATATCATAGTTGTGAGAAACTAGGGCTCTTTCTAAAGGTGTGCCATATAATCTATTTTTTACATTAATATTAGCACCAGCAGCTAGTAATATTCTAACAATGATCTCATGACCATATATACATGCATTCATCAAGGCAGTAACTTCGTTATTTGAAACATGGTTGACATGTGCACCAGATGTGATAAGAAGAGTTACCACTTGTTCATTACCGCTAATAGCAGCCAGTATCAAAGGTGTGACACCTTCATCATTAGCGTGGTTAATATCCGCGTTATTACCAATACACGTTTTTACATTATCCAAATCTCCAATCCAACTGAACCATAGCAGTGGATTCATGCCACCTTCTCTACTATTGATATTGGCTCCATGGTCAACAAGATACTTAGCTAAGGTAAAATTACAGTATCTTAATGCCCGTCCCAAAGGTGTCCAATGATATGTTGTCTTGTATACTGGGTTTCTGAAATTTATATCTGCACCTTTCTCCACTAATTTAATAGCAATCTCATCAAGACCATAATTACATGCGAGAAACAAAGGAGTCTCTCCATTTATATCCACAAAGTTAACATTTGATACGTGATCGAGAAGTTGAAGAGCTCTAGAGGTGTCATTTTTCGTTAAGCTTGAGAAGAGCTCGTTCTGGTAGAAATCCATTTTTAATGCGTAATATTTTGTACTTAATTTCAGTCGGAAGCTGTTAACCAATTGGTTAACAAATGCACTTTCTGTTATTATTGCTTTTTGTATTCATTGAATACTTTAATGACATCGCCATAATTATTTATGTAGTGTTTGCTGATTTGTTTCCGTGTCCAGTTAAAGACTCTTTCGTTAACCTTGGGAAATAACAATTTGATAATATCAGTATTAACTCTCTTTTCAATGGCTATCATCAAAGCTGTATCTCCATACTTATCTTCAAGATTAGGATTCGCGCCCATGTCTAACAAGAGTTGAACGTAATCTGGCTTATTTTTCTTAATGGCTATTACAAGAGCATCAAAGAGATTCTTCTCTTTGACTTTAGCACCATGATCAATGAGATACCGAGCACAGGTATAAGCTCCAACAAATAAAGACATGAGCAACAGTGTTGTTTCACCTATTTTTCTTGCTACACAGTTTACATCCGCACCCATTTCCACCAGCTTGACAACTACGTCATAAAGCTTGTATCGACACGCGGCGATTCACCGAGAACATTCTAAATGTTGACATTTGGGACACTATCAAGAAGACGAAGGCTATTTGGAACATTTTTATGTTCCAAAAATAACTTCTCAATACAGTCTGTCATACTGAGAGGGAGAGTTATATTATTTTTTAATATCTTATTCCTTACACATTTCATATGTCCGAAGATCCTCAAGAACATCTCGGGGAGTCATGACTTCTTCTGTCTTCGATAAGGATTCAAATGTGAATCGTGAGTTATGTGATCAGGGTCGCTTTCACGCTTTTTCTTAGCTAGAAACACGTTGGCGCGTCCTCCATAAATGTTAAAACACACACCATCACCGTGGATTACATCAGCGCAAATAACTACCTTGGATAACTCTATACCCATTTTTCTTTTCAAAATGTAATCTATTATATCAGCAATATTAGTAATTACTAATATTGCTGATTGCTTATTATCCACTTTCGAAGATTAGGTTTTGGATATATGTTTTTGTAAGCGCCTCTGGTATTCCATTGGGAAACAGAGGTTCATCTAACATTGCATTAATTTGCTCATCGGTAATGCTTAATATATAGTCAATAGCTGACTCAATGGTTTCATAATCATGAAGGTTAACAAACGTCTTCGGGTTGAATAATTTAGTGATTTCATTGGCACCCCAGTAAATTGGGATTGATCCAGCTTGAAATCCAAGACCTATCTTTTCAGTGATATAGCCAGGTACTGTTCGGTTCTCGCAACATATTACAAACTTCCCCTGTGAATAGAAGTCAACAAGTTCCTGGCTCCGATGATCACCTTTAATTGTAAAGCCGGTATTATTAAGAACTGAACCGGCACAGTCAACCTTAGCATGTTTCATCAATTCAGTAACAAACTGACGTCGGAAACCGGGTTCATTGTTTTGAGCTACAAACGAGCAAAACCGACTTTTTGGTTTTCTGTTCCGTTGACGAGTTTGTTCCAATTTTTCAATATCGATACCACACCAGTTGAGGTAAGGCACCCACGTTATATTGTTAGATTCATCTGAAAGAGAGGTTGATATCACCAGATCATATTTTGTTGTGTCGATCTTGCGATAAACTTCCCCAGATATTAACACTTTTTTCTTTGCTAAATATTGTTCAACATTGTTACCAAACACACTGCATAAAAGAACATCAGGTTGACGTCTTGGGTCGATAAAAACACATTCAGGAAGAAACTCCAACTGTCGAGATGTGAATCTCGGCCAGAAATCAGTAAAAGCAACCTTTAACGGTTTTGAGACATTGTTTAAGAACTTATGGGGTGTGTTAGAGACTTGATTACAGCCACCGGTGATGATATAGTTCTTACGAGGGTAATCATCAACTCGATGGCCTGTTAATGTTATTCGGTCAGATGGTAGATTTCGGAATGTCCACCGGGTAAACAATGGATACTTATGAAGCCCAATCCATGCGAATCGTTCTGTTTGCACCTGTGAAATAAGAACCTCTCGAGGTGGCACCTGCTCCCAAATTTTGATTTCCATATTGGCATAGATAGGTATTTCAGCCAATTTGCTAACATTATTCTGACCCACATGTAACACCAGTTTATTATATCGTAATGAGTCAAGGAACAGACCAATAGCCTCATAATTAGTATCTGGCATTAACGCCGTTACAAACGTAGTGCATGGAAGAGTTGTAAATAATGCCTGTAGTAAATCACCATCATCTTGAGTGATTCGATATGTGGGACTTTCCCACACCCCACCATATAAATATACAATTGTCCGGGCAATAATTTCCTCATCTGGGAGATCATTAGGAGGTCTCCCAACTAACATATGTTTAACCGGAATTGGTAATTCAGGCCATTTGGACATATTATGAACTTTATCTGATCGTGTTGCACCTTGTTTCACAAGATTCCGAAGTTCATAATCTCTGCGATATAGTGACATATTTATTCGTTCATGAATCTGTATTATAGAATTTGTTTCTGTGGAGCTATCATCTCGCCAAATATTCTCATATATAACAGGTTCCTTAAGAGTTAACTTGGGATAATGATACCGGTCGCATATTAAACCAAGTTCTACATCATAATAATCATATACACCCTCGAATGATTCAATAATCCGTTCAGCAAACTCTCGAGTCACCAAGCATCCAAAGGTACCTAACGGAAATGAATTGGTGATAAATCGCCCTGAATACTTTCGAAGTATTGGTCTTGGACGACCACCATTGTTATGATGACTTGTAGTCCGACCCAAAAAACATATTCCCCAGCGACCAATTTGATTAAGCTCCAAAGGAACATTTTCAACCACCTGTTTAAAATTGGACATCACAATAACATCATCCTCACTCACATAAAGATATTCCTTAGTGGTTTTAAGAAATAACTTACATATTTCAACATGCGACGCATAACAACCTGCATGTCCAGGAGGAATATGCCGCACGTATTCAGTTCCAACCACCGCTGAAAATCTTTGAATAGGAATATCTTGAGCTTGATATTCTTTTAACGTCTCGTTCCATCTATCTACCTTGGTATCCAAATTAATACAATAATATGCAATATCTGCCATTTATTTCTTTTAAAGTGGCTTTAGATGTATCAACAAACATTACAAAATAACTGTTTTGGTTAAATTCCCTTCCGATGCACGCGACAATAATCATTACCATCATATACACCATTACCACACGCCTGATCCTTACGTTTACCACTTTTTAGGATTGCAATACAGTGTTTCATATTCTTTTGACGTTCAGATATCGCCCTACATGCTTCTGAAGGTGCCAACTTATCAATACGTTGGTGAGGAAAGTCACTCGGCCACACATATCCTAGATTGTGATATACATCCTCAACATCAAACTTGTAATAATCAGGTGCTTTTCTCATTAATGCCATTTGGTGAGACTTGTGGAGAACATCTACTCCCAACCATGGTGGTGGGTTCTCGGGTTTCACCGTATGAAACTGAGCACTAGTATTTAAACCGCGTGCTTTAGCCTCCTTGATCATAGCATTTATATACATGCGTAGAGTTTCACAATAATTCCACCACATCTTGACTGCGGGATGATTTAACCACCCACTTCCATGTTCGATAGATTTTAGAATTTGATTACCCTCCACAATCTGTTTGAGTAATCGACGGGAGTCGAGACATTGAGCACTCAGGTTAAAATCAGCGTATGGTAGGAATGTAATAACCATTTTTATTACAGTTACAATAATAAATGTCAATGTTCATAGAAAGAATAAATTAGTAACATTAGATTTTATAGCTGATTATTACGATATTAGCAAGAACACACTTTTAAAATGTATAATAATTATTATACATATCTTCGTCACATTAAGATGTTAACATCTTGACTATATCTTGGTGACCATTTTGGTATGCTAACTGTGCTGCAGTCAGATTCCTATTATTTTTAATATTTACATCAGCACCATTAGCTAGCAATATTTCAGCTATTTCCTTACGTCCATTCCGAGATGCTAAATGTAGAGGAGTATTGTTAATTCTATTTGTAGCGTTAACATTAGCTCCAAGAGCTAACAACAATGTAGCTATGTCTTTATAGTTAAATAAAGCCGCTAAATGTAGAGGAGTATTGTTATTATATTCATTTGTAGTGTTAATATCCGCCTCTTCATTGAGCACTTTGATAACAGCATTTAAATTACCACTTGTAGTCGCTTCGATTAAATCAGGCATTTACTATTTTATAGATTTAATTATTTTTGTTATCAATAACCTCCACTACTTAACAACATTACAATGATTTCGTTTTATTTATGCATCGAAGCAAATTTTAAGGGGTACCAACCAAAAGCGTCTTTAACATCAGCTCCTGCAGCCAACAATACTTCAACTATGTCTCTAAGTCCATACCAAGCTGCTAAGTGTAACGGAGTATTGGCAGTATTATCTGTAGCATTAACATTAGCACCTGAAGCTAATAATCTTACGACGATGTCTGTATGTCCATGTTTACACGCCATGTGTAATGGCGCGTGATTAAAAATATCTTTAGCATTGACATTCAATCCCTTCGCTAATAAGCTAATGGCTACATTTGCATGTCCATACGATGCTGCCAAATGTAAAGGAATATTCCTATCATTATTCACAGCGTTAACATCGGCACCTACAGATAGCAATATTTCAACCACATCATTATGACCCCCGCTGACACGCCATGTGTAGCGGAGTGTCACCATTCTTATCTGTTACATTGACTCCTGCAGCTATTAAATTCTCAACCTCAGTTATGTCACCTGACTTACTCGCTTTCAATAATGAAAACATCTGTCTCAGTATATAATTCATATTTTAAATTAAAGACGTCATTGAAGATAACAATTGATATTGCTAAGCAATAATTGAAAATAATATTCACGTAGCAACCAATACAAAAAGATGGAACATTTAAGAGAACTTTATTTATTTGCCGTTGAACATGATGGCCTTGCATTGCAGTTTGTTGAAGATCAAACACCAGAGATCTGTATGGCGGCGGTGAAACGAGAGGGATCTGCCTTATTGTATGTTAAGGAGCAATCTCCCGAGTTGTGTCTATTAGCAGTGAAACAGAATGGTTTGGCTTTAGAGTTTGTCAAAGAGCAAACACCTGAGTTGTGTTTGGAGGCAGTGAAACGGAATGGTCTGGCATTGAAATTCGTCAAAGAACCAACTCCCGAGTTATGTTTAATAGCTGTGAACCAGAATGGATGTGCCTTAGAATTTGTCAAAGAACCAACTCCCGAGTTGTGCTTAGAAGCAGTGAACCAGAATGGTATGGCATTGAAATTCGTTAAGGAGCAAACTCCTGAAGTGTGTTTGGCAGCAGTGAAACAGAATGGATGTGCCTTAGAATTTGTCAAGGAGCAAACTCCTGAGTTGTGTATGGAAGCGGTGAAACAAACTAGTTATGCACTGATGTATGTCGAAGAGCAAACACCTGAGTTGTGTATGGAAGCGGTGAAACAAACTGGTGATGTGTTGCAATTTGTCAAGGAGCAAACTCCTGAGTTGTGTTTGGAGGCGGTGAAACAAACTAGTTATGCACTGATGTATGTCGAAGAGCAAACTCCAGAGTTGTGTTTGGAAGCAGTGAAAAAGAATGCTATGGCATTACAGTTTGTTAAAGACCAGACCCCAGAGTTGTGCTTAATTGCTATTCGAAAGAATCCTCATGCCTTACTTCTTGTCAAAGAACAGACTCCTGAGTTGTGTATGGAAGCAGTGAAACAAAATAGTTCGACATTGGCCCTAGTTAAGAAACAGACTCCTGAGTTATGTTTGGCAGCTGTGAAACAAAATATCGAAACATTACGTTTTGTTACAGAAGAAGTTCCAATATTATATTTTATCAAACAAAACAGTGAAATTTAATCTCTAGAAGTATTGTTATCCTTGCAATTACAAGGATATTTACTTATTGTTTTTAGATTAAATCTTACGTCTAAAAATATTTAAATAAAATTGAATAAAATATTTTTTAATAAATAAGATAGAGAATGGAGCAATCAAGAGAAGCGTATTTGTTTACCGTTAAAAATGACGGTCTTGCATTGCAATTTATCGAAGATCAAACACCAGAGATCTGTATGGCTGCAGTGAAGCAAAATCCTTATGCACTGAAATTTGTCAAAGAGCAAACACTGGAGTTGTGTTTGGAAGCTTTTAAGAACGGTTATACATTGCAGTATGTCAAAGAGCAAACTCCTGAGTTGTGTTTGGAAGCTGTGAAACAACATGGTTATGAATTGAAGTTTGTTAAGAAGCAAACTCCTGAGTTGTGTTTGGAAGCTGTGAAACAAACTGCTTCTGCATTGCAGTTTGTCAAGAAGCAAACTCCTGAGTTGTGTTTGGAAGCTGTGAAACAAACTGCTTCTGCATTGCAGTTTGTCAAGAAGCAAACTCCTGAGTTGTGTTTATTAGCTGTGAGTCAACATGGCTTGGCATTACAATTCGTTAAGAAACAAACTCCTGAGTTATGCTCAGTAGCTGTGAAACAAAATGGTTATGCGCTGCAATTTGTTAAGGAGCAAACTCCTGAGTTGTGTTTGGAAGCTTTCAAACAATGTAATTATATATTGGAGTTTATCAAGGAGCAAACTCCTGAAGTGTGTTTGGAAGCGGTGAAACAAACTGGTTATGCGCTGCAATTTGTTAAGGAGCAAACTCCTGAGTTGTGTTTGGAAGCGGTAAAACAGAATGGTTATGCGCTGCAATTTGTTAAGGAGCAAATTCCTGAAGTGTGTCTGGAAGCGGTAAAACAGAATGGTTATGCGCTGCAGTTTGTTAAGAAGCAAACTCCTGAGTTGTGTTTGGAAGCTGTGAAACAAACTGGTTATGCGCTGCAGTTTGTTAAGAAGCAAACTCCTGAGTTGTGTTTGGAAGCTGTGAAACAAACTGGTTATGCGCTGCAATTTGTTAAGGAGCAAACTCCTAAATTACGTTTGGAAGCGATTAAAAACAATGGTCTCGCGTTGGAGTTTGTTGAGAAGCAAACTTTTAAATTGTGTTTGGAAGCGGCTAAGTCCAATGGTCTCTCATTAGACTTTTTCAAAAAGCAAACTCCTGAGTTGTGTTTGGAAGCAGTCAAACAAAATGGCCTGGCATTGAAATATGTCAAAGAACAAACTCCTGAGTTGTGTTTGGAGGCAGTCAAACAAAATGGCCTGGCATTGAAATATGTCAAAGAACAAACTCCTGAGTTGTGTTTGGAAGCAGTGAGACAGAATGGCCTGGCATTGAAATATGTCAAAGAACAAACATTGTAAGTATGCTCAGTTGCATTGCGACAGAATAGTGGCACCCTACATTAGTATCAAAAGAGGTTCCAGTAATACCATTTGTTACTCATGTTTTAAATGCTTAAATATAAGTATCTACATTATCCCTATAATTATAGGGATAATTACCTTTTTAAACCTTGATTTATGTTTTACAATCTCCATATTTACGAATATTTACATTTTTTTGCATAATGATTATAATTATCTTCATATTAAAATTAAATGGAGTCGAAATACCTGCCAGATGAAATATGGGTTAATATCTATGAAAAGATGGATATTGCTCAGTTGGAGAAATTGCGAACTACCAACCGGTTGGCAAATGATGTATTTATCGAGCGTCGCAAACGCGGTGTTGAGGACTTAGCCAATATACATCACATGCATCCATATATTACTATTTTGGACACTACTGACAGTGATTTGATTGGAACCTTGGCTGGATCTGAACTGGTTAAACTTGAGGCTGAAAATTTACGGGGAAATAATAAGATGTTTCATTTGGGGCTTGTGATGGGTATTCCGAAGTTTATTAATGAATCTATTGATAACACATGTATGGTGCAGTATTTTCAACTCTTAAAGGAGCTTCAAACAAACACTGAACTTCGCAAGAAACTGGAACAGAGTCCGAGTACCAAACCATTCTTGAAATTACTACTTTCAAATAGAACTGTAATGGAGTTTGAATTTATTCGGGAGGCGGGTGAACAGGCACGGCTGAAATGGTATAGTTATGTAATATATATGAAACGCTTTGAATTACTACCCAAAGGTTATGTTAACTACATTAAACGAGACATTGCTTATATATATTATTATGCTGGATACAATCAGGATTTCGAATATATTTACAAGATGATAGATTATAATATTGCCGATTTTGCATCTGGGCTTCGTGGATATTACACAGCTACTGGCTCAGTTACTGGATTTTTGAATGAGTTTCGGTTTCTTGGGTTAGAACACATTTTTCCAATCAGTGGAACACACTACAACCCCTATAGTGTATATCAGTTGGTTGCAAAATTAGCTGATAAATGCAATATTCTTCGAAGTATTTACCCAAGTATTCACGCAGGTCCTCTTGAGGTGATATTCAAGTGTAATAATTATTCCTTACCACCATCCGGTGTAATATATCTTAGCACATATACAGAACTTGCAAATGTTAAGCATAAAGTGGACATTAATTACTCATATACTGAGTTCATTCATCGCCATGGTTTGCTATCATATCAGATGTTGAATGAAATTTTGAACTATGATCGAATACCTCCGTCTGAGAAGTTTGTGCTTGCTACATATCATGATGATTTCAGTCTTCTTCTCCAAAGTAATTACTTTCAAGGGTGGGGTAAAATTCCCATATATGCCCTATGGTTATGTGCCATGGTTAATGGTTATCAGCTGACATCTAAAGATGTTGAGAATCGAAGATATGCGTCTAGATATGATATTGATGTCATTGCTGCGCTAATAGCTCGCAGTGATAATTTTATGGAACTGTATATGCGTTTTATAAATACTTTTTCAAATGATCCAAATGTTTTCAAGATTACCTTACAACTCATCGGTAGTTTTAACATGGTTGAATTAAGACATTTTCTCCTTTAATACTACAAGGTAAACATTAGTATAAATATTTTTATACTAATCGTCCAAAGTGTGTTACTCAGGGTTGGTTATGGCTGTTAATACTGCTGCTGTTAATACTGCATCCTCGTAGGCACGATGTGGATGAAAGGGTACTTCACAGAAGCATTGTCTGACTGCATCGCTTAATGAATAGTTACTGGTGCGACTTTGTTTGGTATTGTCTAACCAGGCACGGAATAACATCATTGCGTTAACCTTTGGATTGTTATTAACTCCAAGTAACGCGAGATCCTTGTCAGTAGCACCCCAGTATACAAATGTGGGTGTGCTGGAAATAGAATCTACCCAGCGATTAAATTCAATCTGGATTTGTTTTTGATCATGCGCGAATGGAGACTCCTGCGGTTCGGGGTTAAACTTCAAACCTGTGATATGTTCAAAATGTTTTCCAGGCATACACGCAACACCTTCAATCTCTTCCTCAACCTCCGTAATATCGATATCAGACATAAAAAGAGATTGGGTTCCAGTCCAGATACGGTGAAAGCGTCCAAAGACACGGTCTGTATGAGGTTGATAGGCTACTGCCCCAACCTCATAGATGATGTCGTTGATATATTCCAGATCTACACTGATATAAACACAGGTAGTGGGTGAATGTTTAATCCGTTGTGGTAATCGTTGCGCAACAACAGTGGCGGTTTTAAAGATGAGCACAGCCCGCGCAACATCGTTGATAACATCACGATCAAGTTTAGTAACTTTGAACATGTCTCCTTCTTTAAGATTGTAAATAACAGGTGTCTTGTCTAATAGAGCCGCATAAATACGCACCTGATTAAAATGATACGGGAGAAGCTGGTTGGTATATTTAATCTCCACCACATAATCTCCACCAATAATATCAGTAATGCCTGAAATACAACCAACCTCTTCATTGGAGCGGTGACATCTTATGGTATGTTGAACTTTGCTTCCATGTACATAATTCACATCGCCAATATATTGTTGAAGTGTATGTGCATATTCAGTCATATCTGGTTTAACATCGATTAACCGTTCGGATACTGTCCAGAGATATCCAGTTTCCATATCAATGGTTTTGTCAATTACAGCTCGGACATACTCCGGATGAGTCTTACACCGGGTGTTTTCAGTTATTTTCATTAAACTGTCCTTCTTGATCTTATCGCTGTTAAACACTACATGATAGGTATTATCCTCAATAAAAACCCCGACACTTTCCTGTAATACACCACTGATATTCTTGGCTGGTTGAAACACATATTGATAATCATTCTTAACACCCAATGTGGTTGCTAGGTGATTTTCAGCGAAGACACCTACGAAGTCACTATCGTTCTTAACCTCTATTGACAGGGGTAAACTTTTGGCTACTTTTTCATTACCGAATGTTCCCCAGGCTTCCATCTCTGCCAGATCTGTAACTGTGATGAATGTCTTGTTCAAAATTGGACGTTCAGGTTTAATCGTCTCGGTTAGTAACTCTCTGGGTGCGATATTCCACCACCAGCTATCTGGGTGAACCTTTTGTGACAGAACAATTTCAAGATGACTTCGTGCTCGTGACAGAGCCACATAGATCAGCTTGAGTGCGTTAACTTTGGACAGACCATAATCATGGTATTCGATATCGCTATGGATTACATAAACATGTTCCCGTTCAGTGCCTTTGAAAGCATAGCTGTTACCTACTGCCCATGCGTGAACACTGATATCAATACGATTGTTCTCATCGGCAATAAATAAAGTCTTTCCTGGACAGGTATTGTAAACAACCTGTCGCAAAGTGGTAATATTCCTACCTGCTAAAAACTTGCGAATGGTAACTGGAGATATACAATAGCAACTGGTTTCATTACGTTTAACCATTTCATGAGCTACATATGTGCCTATCTCTCTGTTAGCATTGACGAATTTCACAGTTCCATTTCTTGATGTGCTCGCAATCTGGTCATAATGCAAATCTGAGAAATGAACCCGACTAAAATCATTCACCAGCTCCACAATCTCCGGTGTGGATCGATGATTGTATTTTAAGGTTCGGCGATACTCGTCAGGGGTTTTCCGCCATAATTTTGAGAACCATCCAGAGCCCATATAGATTTCCTGACGTGGGTCACCAGCAATCACAACATGATATGACCAGTTGCGCAACTGAGATATTAGCTGTACATGGTTCGGTAACAGATCCTGTGCCTCATCAATAATCAAATAATGATACCATTCATTGGATTTGCGCGGAATATCCAGCCCATACTCAAATGTTTCCCGAAAAGTTCCTAGAAACGATGAGATTGTGCCTGCAACACGAGTATGATATACATATTCATCAAAGGTAACCACAAACACTCCCGATGAGTTGGTCAATTGCTGTTTGGGAGTTACCTTTACATTCAGTCCTTTGAGCTTGCTTTTAAAGGCTGTGCGGGCATTCCGGTTATACATCAATGCTAAGACACGCATATCTGGAACCTTACTGACAGTTGCCACCAAGTGAGCCATGGTTGTGGTCTTTCCAGACCCTGGACCCGCATTTATAATCTGAACACTATCATCAATATGATTAATAATTTCAATCTGGCTATCATCCAATTGTGTTGGAATAGAATCCTCCTCGGATGAGGATAGAAGACGATCAATTAACTCCGCTCGCGTTCCACTCACTGCTATTCCCCGCTGTCGAACCAAATCCTTTAATTGATTCACAGGTATTCCATCGTAGGCTTTACGCGCCTCAATCTGTTTCGCAATAGTGTCAAGCTCTGTTTGCTCCAACTCGCCTATTTTTTCATATAATTCCTCTATAGACAGTTTGCGAAGCTGGCCATTGGTTTGAGGGAGGTTACGACCCCGTGCAATCTGAAGTAAATCTCCTTTGGTTATCTTTAGAGACATTTAAGTCATAAATATCATTAATCGAAAAAACATTTTAACCACATAAAATGTCACTTCAATCATTGAAGAATCTTGCATCTATTGATGCAAGATATCATGCCATGATAACAGATAATGCGGATGAAGTGAAAATATTATACAGACATGGAGTGAAATTTACCTTTCTGGATTTTATTACAGCCTTGGGAGATGCTAAAACCAAAGTGGCTCTAGCTATCTGGAAGTTGAATTTACAAGGGAGTGTGTCTAAAGAAGATTGGGATGTTAACGATCGAGTAGAAGACCCTGTGCCTCTTGAGTCAACTATTGATTTATTCGCATCTGTATGCGATCCACCGTTGGTAAATTTCTGGTTTCAGGAGTATGGTAAAGAACAATTCTTGGAAATCATCAATGAACAATCCAAAACAAATATCTTTGGTCTTTCAACTGATAAGGATGTTATCATCAGTTACATGCTAGAACACTTTCCAATGCTACCAAAGTTGATTATGTTTCATAATTGTAAAGGTCTTGTTGAACTTGTGAAGGCGCTCAGAAGTACTGCTAGTGAACATGTTTTTGATTTGGACAACCTCCTAAGTGTAATGTTTATTAGTTACGGATGGTTAGGTGCTATTATAAGGTTTAAAACCATTGAGGTTAGGCAACGGGCTCGTCCATATCTGGATTACTATTTCCAATTGGCGATGAAGTGTGAGAACATTCTCATCATGGAATGGTTGCGGAAGACCTTTCCACATGTGGATCAACAGTTGCAACGCGGTAGATTCAATGTCAACATTACCAGACGATCTCCAAATATTCAGGAATATTTGACATCCTTGACTTTACAAAATGAACGTATGGCTAAGTATACAGCTATCGAATATGATGATGTGGAGACTTTGAGGTCCTTAGAGGTGAATTTTGACATTAACGACTTTATAATGGCACTCGCAAACCGTAATGTTAAAGTTGCGGATTATCTTATGAAACTATTTGTTCAAAGAGCTCCACGTGAGATAGCACCAATATTTCAACCTAAGTATATGTCTCCAATTACTTCACAGCAAATCTTGGATTTACTTGGAGATATTTGCACTGATGATATGTTCCAACTCTGGTATGAAAATTACGCCTCTACCAATTTGGAGGGTTTGTTAACAGATCTTTCAGAGTTGCGTGATTATACTATACTGGAAACTACTATATATCTTGATTATAACTGGCCGTTAATTGTTAAAATAGTTGAATACCGAAATGAAGCCTGTATTCAAGCATTGAGTCACCTGTGGTCTTCATATCAGGGGGCAAATCTCTTACTGATAGATGTTCTTGGAGCTTATGGATGGGTGGATATTATCAATGATATACAGCAGGAGTATATACCTATATATGACGATAATGCGATGATAGAGCCTCTTGTATACGATGCTTTGAATATTAAAAATTTCCTTCTAGTTGAGTGGGTTCGAAGAAACTTTGAGAATGCGCGAGAGTTCATACAAGAGATTGAGGAATACTATGGTGTTGATATGCTGCCTGAGACGCTAAAGTATCTCCAGTTCTTTTCGAGAACGTGAATGGTTTACAAACACCGTCAATTGACGGTGTTATTTTTACACTTACATTGCGAACCAGCTACCGGCTAATAAACGTGTGTTGATATAAAGCTTACACCCATGTCTGTGTAGGCATTCATTGAAAGGAACGTGTTCACATACCTCTCGATCGTTGCGCATACCTTCATAATGACAGCACTCTTTGATGTCTGAGTGCGATAAATGCCGATACCTCCGAATGCTGATGTGACTTCCTCCAATTTACCTGAAGGATATCTGTATACTTGATATTTTGCAAATGCATCTGTGAGGAACTTGTTCTTGTTTTCAGAAGTGTCTGCATCTGCAAGCAAATCTCCGGGACAGTAATCAGTCCGCAACGCCCAAATATCATAATATCGATCTGTTGAATTTGCAAACATGGCCGTCCAATCCCGGTGATAGAAACAGGTGCGGAAGCCATCCAGATCCCAAGGATCCTTATTAACATTGTCAAAATCAATCATAATCAGATAATCACCAACTGCCTTGTCAAGGATTAAATTGCGACATTCAGCCAAGCGAACAGTTCGGCTTGGATGTGTCTGCTCCAGGTGAATGATTTCAGCTGGAAACTTCCACTCTCGAAGTAGATCCAGAGTGTTATCACAGGAACAACTCTCAACAATCACGACTTTCACTTGGGCAAATAAATCTGCTAAGCGCTCGATATTTTTCAATACTCTCGGTGCATACCTGGAGACATTCTTGCATGCACCAGCGATCGTAACTGAATATGGGTATTTGTCTGGTGGAGACGTAAACCACACACTGTTATTCTCCCACTCAATAATGTTATCATGATAATGACCGAAGAGATTTCCATTGAGAATTGCAATGTTTCCACTAAGTTCCAAGTCGACAGTAATTCTACTATTAGGGGTAATGCATTCAGTGAATTGCTTATCCCCTCGAGGAATCAACAGAATGTTGTCAGATTCAAGGTTAATTGGAGGGTAGTAATCGGTTACAAAATCAACAATGTTGAAGTCTTTAACTTCACTGCTAATAGGCATAATGTCCTCCATTGAAGACGTAACAACTTTATAGTTACGTTCAAATAGAATTACGGGTCGATCTCTTCTAATCAGCTGCATAGCGCCATAGAATGCTAATGGTTCACTACCCTCAATATCCATCTTAATAAAGCCAACCTTGTCCTTAATTAACGTATCTAAGGTATACATGACTACTTTGCGGTTTCCATCTCCAAGCTGGATGCCGCCAATATTAATTTGTTTACCAGTTTCAATTCCCTGATATGCATTGAGACCGTCACGAGCGAAATCCTCCATAGACACAAGGTAATTGTCAAGATGACCGACAGCATTGTTATATACCTTTACATCCACATGATTGTCAGCGATGTTCCGTCGGAGTATGTCGCAGATTTCTGGCTGCGCTTCAAACGCGACAACTTTCTTTCCAGTTTTAGCTAATGGTATCGCAAATGTGCCAATATGAGCACCCACATCAAGCACAATTCCATCAACACCCTTGACTAATGGCAGTATCTTGTTGATAATGTTTTCCTCCTATGGAATGTTGCGTCGCAGAAAATCACCGATATACAGTTCATTATTTGGACACCAGAATACACCCATTCTATTACATGCGAGGAACATATTTCCATCGAGTAGATGACTGGGTTTGGGTGCTTCAATCAGTGTTTCTTTTGACATTTCATAAATGAACGTCTTGAGTGACAGAGATGGATTACTGGTAGGTGTCATCAACACACATGGAGAGTTAAAGATAAGCACATCGGAAGTGTGTCTTTGAACTCCACCACTGTATACATAATCCTTAATTGTTCGGAATCGAGAAGAATGGTAAGTGTTTAATCCATACACACCTGTAACTGGAAAGTCAAATGTAAATCCAATTTCAATATCTCCAAATGTAATTATGCATTTCTTACCTCCAAGAAAAGTATTGGCATACTCCAAAGCAGTGTATTGGTTATCATCTGGAACAATCGTCAGCTTGGGGTGGGAAGTATATTCATTATTGAACAGATACACATGTTCAATAATGGGATTGGCCAGGTTTTGGCTTAAAGTTTGAACACCTGTTGTCAACAAAAGAAACATTTTACATGAATAACGATAAGGAAATAATTCAATTACAAATATCTTTCGTATTTAACTGTGCCTATCGATGTGTAAGTATTCGGATTAGTTACAGTAACAAAACCATTTGAAAGAACAGTCTTCATCACACTAGCGGGAATATCTCTGAATTCTATCTTAGGAATAGTACCGTCAATATATTTGGCCTTAATTGAATATTTTTGTAGGTTGATTGGATACGGAGCAGATCCATTGTTACTGAGCAAATAAAGTAATCCATTCGTATACTCAACAATACCCTCGGTATTAAACAAATTTATGGCAGCAGGTGTGGCATCTAAGAGTGCTGTATACGTGCCATTAGGTATTGTGTATGAAAAGGTTGTTAAACTACTAGCTTTGTTTTCAGCAAAAGTAAGCGTGATAATAGTAACGGGACATTGATCTTGACTTGTATAATTACTGACAATCTGCATTTGTTGATTATCAATCTGCATTTGTTGATTATCAATCTGCATTTGTTTATCAATCTGCATTTGTTGTCTATCAATCTGCATTTGTTGTTTATCAATCTGCATTTGTTGTCTATCAATCAAGTCTACTACTCGTTTCATCTGCGATAATGTGAACACTGGTTGTTCACATTCATCTTGTTTAGAGCACTTGGAAGAGCACTTGGAAGAAAATCTGTGATGTGGCATTTTTAAGCACGCGGAAAAAAATAATATCTGTTTTTTCAATCATTGGTGATAGTTATTGTAATCATCGGCAATAAAAGTAGAACATAATTCTCAAATAATTTATAAATATCGAGATATAATTAAAGCTAATTGATAAATATTTTATTTTTTTTAGGAAATAAAAATGCATCCTCTTTTGAGAAATATTATTCGCGTGTTCCAAGAACGAGGTTACTCATTGACTTGGAGAGATCTTTATAGTTTTACATATAAGCTGACTGAAAAACAAGATTCTTATGAATCTTTTAAGAATTATGTTCGGCAAGAGATCAACAAGGGAATTGAAGGTGGTTATTTTGAGGTGAAGAAACATCAGAATGTAATCTTTAATCCTTTTGGAAGTCAACATGCTATGTGTGTTATTGTCAACAATACCACCCATTTTTATACATATCCTGCCTTTATGGAACATGAATTTATGCAACTTATACCCTATATTGATTCATGGAATGGACTTGAACTTATCGTTCGAGATACGCATGTGACAACTTTCATGAACATGTCAGGATACACCCCGGTATATTTCAACAAATTTGAGATCGATAACACAGGTAACTTATGTTATCATGGTAATGGATTAAACGTTAAAACACACAAAATCACATCCATAAATGGAGCCACTAAAAAACCGATAACTGGTGGTGTCGTAAAAGTAGGTTGTAATTACTACACCGATACAGGATTCCTTCATGATCTACGATTTTCACAGGTATTTACCCTCCCAAAAGACACTGAAGGCGAACCCGGTAGCACAATTAAAATACCAACTCATACACCCTTACCAGTTATTCCTAGTGAACCACAGATGGAACAATGGCAACCAAGTCTGAATAGACCACTTGAGGAATATGATAACAAATTACCAATATTTACGGTTGCGACTGAACAGAGTGAACGTTCATCACCAAAACCTTTAAATATCGGTAAACTAGGCCTAAGTTTGTTAGATCATCTACACTTTCCAAGCAAAGATATGAAGAATAACCAAACCGTGGATACAGAACCATTGCTAAGTAGCGAACATAAAGATGAACCTAGTTACGATGAGATTGTTTACGTGTCAGAAGGTTCCACGTAAATATTCCGAAAAAAATAGATGAATAAACATTCATCTAAGAAGATGGTTACTTTGTGTAATTATCTTGCTAATTAGCAAGATACTTATTGTGAAAAATACCTTAACTGAAGTTTGGCCAGTCAGAAACTTCTTGACAGTTGATAACATCAAGATCGACATTGTAAACCGGATGTAAACCAGATGGACATTCATTAGCTATTGTGCATGCATATGTGACACTGTTGGTTTTTTGAATTTGGGTAAGATTACCAGCTAGACATCTTCTATTTGCGACCACTGACAGAGCACTCTTGGTGAGATCACAAAAACCGTGATTGTTACCTATCCCAGCTGAGAGTGGAGGTTGGTAATTAAGCTGGTTAGGTAGTGCTGTAAAGTTCTGACCGGTAGCCCATTGAGTGTAATATCGATTGCCATTGAGTGTAAATACATGTGGTATAAAATAACTGGTAACATAATATGGACATAATTTATATGCAGAACAGGTACAACCTGGAGATGAGCACACTCCACCTCCAGGTTCATCGGGACATAAAGAGGAGCCGTCTGGTTGTATAGCACATGGTGCTGATGAGCTTGAGCATGAATCAGCTGGTTGACAGGTTTCAATTGCTGGATCATAGGATTGAGTATCACAATGTTTCACACCGGTAAAGAGATTGGTTGGACATTCTCCTGTTTTACATACATATGTGAATGGAGTTGGCTGTGTTAACCATGCTGTTACCAGGAGTGTAATTATAACTATTGTTATAATTGCAACACTGGTGAGGATTAGAGCTAATACCCCAGCCATTTAATATGTATAAAAAACTTATGTAAGTGGTTGACATTCTGGACACCAATGGGTGGTTCGCTTATCGTTAAAGGTGCTTTTTTGAATTAAGTGTCCTGTGGGACATTTTTGTTGCTGATACACTAATAATTGTTGCTGATAGCGGCCTTTTTTACCGTCAGGTGTGATATAGTCCTTGAGAGTTGCACCACCATTTTCATACGCTTCCTGCACTGTCTTTAAGATATTTGTGTGGAGACGTGTTAGTTGATCAATGGTTAAATCTCGAGCTATCGCTGCGGGATGTATTCCACTCCGATATAGAATCTCAGCCTTCAAATAGTTACCGATACCTGCATAGAATTTCTGATCCATGAGCACTTGACATACTTGCTGCTTCATTCTCCGGTGATTTCGTTGATACCAATGAGCGATCCATTCCTCACATGTTGGAGGGTTGTCAATAAGATCGGGACCTACTTTGGTTTCCAACCATGTTTGAAGATGATCACTTGGGATTATATCCAACATACCAAAGCGAGTATTGTTATAATACATAATGGTATCAATAACACTGTAGTCTTCACCTGGAGTTGCACATATTAAAACTGCTTGGGTATGTTTACTGGTTTCGAAATCCCACCTGCCTGTCATCCCTAACCATGATACGAGAGTATATGTTTCGGTGAGACTTCGTGGATGAATCAAATTGATGAGTATTCGTTTCCCTTGGGTGGCAACATTATTGATCAGATATGGAGGTTGAAATAACTCATTGGTGGTGCTTTTACTCTCTAATCGGGGAGTAAGAATAATCTTGAGGAGTAACTTACCAGCTAGCTGGTGATTTAGCTGTTCAGCCACATGCCTAACCTCTGCGATTTCAGGCATTTTTAATATCCAAATTATATTATTTTTTCAATTAACTGTTGATTATATTTGAGCTTTTTTTCACAGCGGTGGTTGAACTTGATTAATATCTCAGGATTGTTATCTTTATATATGTATTTTTCCTTGATGTCACTAATTGTGACACCAGAAATATACTGGTCATATATGTTGGCTGCAATCTCTTACATCGTTACTTATACTATTAATTGATTTTTTTATTTCATCTATTTTTCTAAACTCAATTTTTCAATATGGCTATCGCTTGTTGGGAACATGAGTTGGTAAATATCACCGATATTGAAAATAAGAATGTGATTAGATGGCAGTTACCATTAATCAGTCGTTGGACGCAGACTGATAATCCAATAATATTCAAACAGATAGATCTTGTCAGGCCTGGCTATGATTATACGTTGTTTCATACTCTTCACAGCTTGGGTCTTGTCCCTGACATTAATAATGTTGATGTGACTTATGGTGTTGAGTCTACTCTGAGGGGTCCTTTTGTTAGTCCAAGTTATGCTATTGCATGTCTTGTGATTACACCAGATATTAATAATGATCATGGTGATGGTTTAGTTCTTGATGATTACCAAGTTCGTCGATGTATGTATTTCAAAGTTGGAGCTGGCTATATGTATTTAACATTGTCACCAACGTGTCATCACTATCAAATAGGTAAACAAGCAAATATCAACAGTATAATGGACAATTTTACACCAGAGCGCAAGATAATTAAAGAGAAGTGGACTGGCGATAACTGGAGTAGGTATCAATTACCTCGTGAGTGGAAGCCATGGCAATATTTATTTCCTCACGAACATGCCACTCAACTTCAATCATTCTTGAGAATGTATTAAGTTTGAGATATGAATCGTTCCTAGATCTAGGAACGATGTAGATATATTTGTTTAAAGATATCAGTCATTTTGCAAAGAAAAATGATTTAATTTATTAATAATTTGTGAAATTAAATCCGTTGCAATGACTGATCTCCTTATTTTGAACGTGTTCTGTGATCACGAAATCACCTCAACCTTATCCTTCACAGCTCCTCATCAGAGAATGGGAGCTATTATGACCGCTCTTCGGTATCTTAATAAAAATGGCTTATTTATCCATTTTTCAGAGAAGAGTATGATGACGCTAAAGATCCCATCTCAGATAGTTTCAATCATTCTTAACGACATGGGATGGAATGTTGTTACCGATACAGAAGAGAAAGATAACATATATCCTGACTGGCAGGAAATGGAAAATGTGATATTTTTCGCTCCGAGAAGTGATTCCAATTTACAACTGGTTACAAGCACAATAAATAAACATATTGATGACTTATTCATAGAAGATATTCATATGTAATTATTGTCGATCTTATGTTCCTAAATTTAGGAACATCATCAATCGGTAAGATATTCAAGAGTAAAATTGGCTTTCACGGGTGATAAACACGAGAGGATGTGCTCGTGACCAGTAACGGGTAATAAAACTTAAACATTCATCTTCCAAGTTAGACGTGGGTTCCACATCAACAACCTTGAAATTCTTGATAAGCACTGAAAGTGCCATGCAAAGCTCTATCTCCGCAAGTCGTCTTCCGGGACATGCTCGAGATCCATATCCAAAGGACAGGTTTTGACGGCGAGCATCGTGAATGTCAAAGGTTCGCGTAAATGGCTGCATGATGAAATCATTGGAGATAGCAAATACAGTTCCCGCTGGAAACACTTGACCATTAAGGTTTACATCTGTGTTGGAAACACGGCCTCGAAGTAGTGGAATAGGGGTGAGGTAGTTGAGACTGGCATAGACAAACTCAAGTATTTCTGGACATACGGTAATTAAGTCGGTATATGTCCAGTAGTTATCTAGAAGCGCTATCTTTTCATATAGATCCTCCTGAACCTGTGAATAGCGACCCAAGCAGATAATAGCAACCTTAAGCGCAAAAGCAGTTGTTTCCGTACCTGCCTGGAACAGGGTTGCCAGATGACATTTGATTTGCTCACGGGTAAATCCCTGTTCCTCCATTCGAACAGCCATAGACACTTTGCGATCTATTAACGATTCCATAAACCGCATAGTGCCTGAAACATCCGGATCAATACCTGGCATACCAAAGAGTTTGCGATAGCCCATAACAAGTGTTTTGAGCACAGGGTGATCTCCGATAATACTGGAAATCATCCGCTCTCTGGCTGCGGGTCCCGTTTGCATTTGAGGTAGTTTCTCTACCTCTGGCAGTTCCAACACTAACAAAAATAGAGTTCTAACAACGAAGTTTTCGATAGCGATGTCAATATCCTCAATCTCGGTCACAAACTTGTTCAAACATGAGTCCCAGACCTGTTGAGATAAAACTCGACTGAGAACAGACCGGTTAAGACTGGTAGCTAGCAAGGTTGAACGGAGAGAACTGGCTAGAGTTGGATTTGACACAAATGGAAGACCATACTTTATCATGGGGTTGGAGGTTTTCACCGGAACCTTAAGCATATTTGGATTAGCCAGAACCTGAACAGCCAGATGTCTGTTCAAAACTCCAATCTTGTATCGTCCAATTTGGAGTAGTCCACCTTGATATCTTGCAACGTTTTGAATTCTTTGAATGATCTTTCCAGACAATGCCCATGGTGAGACCATGCATGGAATAAATTTAGCACCTAGCACACTGGGAAGATCTTTGAACGGATCAAACCACCGCCACACACCAATACCGGACACAACAAGGATAATAATTATTGCCAACATTATTTTATGTTAACAACTTAAGATACTTATTTCATTTTATTAGCTCAATCGAGCTAAAAATCTTTACATACCTTTACTTTCTCTTATTTCGGTCAGTGTTATATTGCTTAATTTCAAACATGTGTTTCTTACCGGTTCCGTCGGTAAATGTTGGGTATCGAGCCATAGTCATGGCTACCAGTGCATCCAGTGTGCCTGTCTTGAAGTTTATATAAACAACATGTGGTGCTTTGTCTTTTCGGAGAATGGACACCTCTGGAAATCTGCTGTCGCTAGAGTAGATCAAGAAACGCTTTTTGACCATATCAGGGGTAAGGAATGCAGGAATTGTCTTATCTCCCTGTAAGAAGCCAGGAGGCATCATCACTAAACTGCTGGTGCTGAGATTGTCAGCAAAATAGCGCTCACTGAACTTATTAAAGAAGTTATATCCAATGTCAGCAGGTGCTGGCACCAAAGGTGGTAGAAGAATTATATTTGCATCCTCATCATCGAGTGCCCAGTCATCAACATTGGGTTCAAAGGAAAAGGATGTGACAGTGTCTTCATTGGCACTGGCAACACGTGTACTTCCATCTGGATTGCGTCCTATCATCACAAAGGCCACCTCCTTATGACGCAGGAACAAATAGCAGTAGCCAACATACGTATCGCGATTTTTCACGTAGTTGAGCTCGAAATCCCCCGAACCTTCAAAATTAAAATCCCGTTTAAGCATATCGACAATTTCATTGATATACTTACTGGTCTTCTCACGAATAAGAGCCTCAGACATTGTTGAAAGGGTGCTAACGTAAACCAAATGATCCGTCATTTTTACGTGTGCTTTACACGTTTTTCTTAAAAAATTAAATCAATTAAATTATGAATTTATCGGATTCAATATTGTTAATATCTGAGAGTGTGCTAGGTGCTTTTTTACTTATTGTAGCCTCGATGTTGATTGTTGCTCTAGGATCGTGGAGAGGATTCTTATGGGTATGGATAATACTTTTCTTAGTGTATTTAGTTGCAAAATTAATTGTCTTCTGCGATTGATAAAAAGAAATCCTCAGGTATTAAATGGATTTTCCAGATTATACCCAGTTGTATTATGCTGTTGAAACTTCAACCCCACGCAAGTATTTATATCGTCATGGCAATGAATGGATGAGCTTAGCAACAAAGGCTGAAGAATTTGATTCCCTAGATACTTTCGCAACCTTTGTGGGTGAACATACACCAAATCTGAGGAATGACTGGCTTATTATTACATATCTATGGCTGCTATCGAGATCGGAGAATTTACCGGTATATATCGCCGAGGTGCAGAAGTTTCTATTCGAACATGAGATGAATATCCCAAATTCCACAGATGAGTTAATCGATAAGTTAAATAGATGGATCACCGATGATTACAACACAGCCCTCACACTAGATACGGAACGGTTTCAGTTACTGGAGAATGATAACACTCTTATTATGTCCTCTCCAATGTGTTATTATACATTACCTGTATTAGATCGAATTTTAGTTACCCTGACAGTGAATGAAGATACACTTGGGATTGATGTTCTGAACCGTTCTATAGTGTCTGAAAACATCCCTCTTATTGTGGATATTAATCAGGATGGTAAAACTACTGTTAAAGCATATGACAAGGACAATATCAAGAATGTAAATTTTAATGTTAACCGTATCGAACAGAAGGGCAATCTGTTCCTAATCACGAAGAGCAGTCGGGTTATTACATATTCATATGTTGATAATCATACTGTGTCTTTTAGTGTTAAAAGTAATGAGAATATTGAAAGTATTATCGACCTTCTTCGGAATACGAGTATGTTTCAGTTTGGAGGTATCACCAGTAAGGAATTGGTGAGCAGTTTCAATATTTTTGGCAGTGCTGAGGATGATTACAGCTATCCATTGCAACTATATCCGATGCTAATGTCCTTACTTGGAAACGGTCTCTTGAATAGATATTTATATACTGATGAGGTTCGAAAAATATTTCTAGATCGCTCTCGGTTTTCACTAACGTATCGAAGGGTCTTCGATAACTCCTTTCCCAAAATCGCCATTGATTTTACACCGCAACAAAGTGTTCTGGAACAGGAACACATTATCTATGATGTTGAAGGTAACAGTTACTCATTAGCAAATCAAGGTATTTTGTATTTGAACATGACTATCACCACCCCAGATGAGGAAATGCGGAATATGCTTATTCCATATTTGACACAGCTGTTCAGTCTGTGGCGAGAATATCAAAAAGATACCTTTGCAGGTATCGAATACTGGACAAATGAAACAATCACATCGCTATATGCCAGCAAACAGACGGTCACAACTGGAGAGCGACGTAAGATCTTTCTTCTCCGTGAACTGGCTGGGGATTTGATTGTTCCTGGATATGCAAAATCATGTATTGGTGACTTTCAACCAACTCTCGTGCCTCACGATAGGGTGGATGAGTGGCGATCGGAAACATTTGAATGGAAAGGAGAGATTCACCACCGAGAGGTAGTTCCAATTCCGCGAGATGATCCGAAGTATTTCTTCGGTTGTGATTCCAAAGACGCTCCATTTATCGGCGTTAAATGTAACACCAAGGAAAACAAGAACACATATCCAGTTATTCCCTGTTGCTACAAAGAAAATCAAAACCAACCCCGAAAAATGCTGTGGAGATATTTCACAGATGAGAATGCAAACCCATGTCAAACCCGAGGTGCTCAAAAAGGTGTTAACACTATTCGAACGATGAAATTGTTATCTGCGAAGCGTGAAGGGTATATGCCACCGCTAATGACATCATTTCTGCACACTATCGGCTTTGAAAACCCAGTCCGTTATGGAACTGTTATCAGTCCCAATTCCCTGTTACATTCCATCTTAACAGCTATCGGTGATGAAGGTTATTATCAACTTCAGAATGAGGAACAGATGGAGGAATACGTGCGTGAATACCGCCGGGAGATTGCTAAAAAGGATCGAAATTTGAATGCGTTTCGCCAGGAGCTGTATGACAAGAGCATTCCAGAGATTAGAGCGATGCTGGAAGATGTTGATTCATACCTTGACCCAAAGATATACTTTCACGGATTGGAGCGTTATTTCCACGTGCGACTGTTCCTATTTGAACTAGACAATGATAAGCCTATTTTTGTATTGCCGAGAGGTAAATGGTATACAGTATACTCACAGGAGATTAACCTACCTTCAATCCTCATTATTACCCATCGAGGAACCACTGTAGATTCAGCTGTTAAGTATCCACAGTCAGAGTTGATTATTAACGCTAATAGTGACATCATGGCATACACAGAATATACACCCAGACTCAATGAAACACTTAACAGTGTCCAGGTAAATTCACTCTTACGAATCATCCCCAAACATATATCACATATTACCGGCACCCGTTTTGATCCTGTACTCTTCTTCAAGGATGTTGGAGGTATTGTCAGTCAATATATTGACGGTGCAGGTAAAGGCACCGGTGTCATTTTGAAAACCGCCACCAAAAAGCTCATAAGTGTTATTACCCCTCCTTTTGCACCTTTACGATTACCTGTTTCAGAACTAAAGACATCCTCTCTGGATGACACTCGGGAGCTACTGGACAAACTACCCGCTCCCAATTGGTATTTCCAAAACGATAACTATCAAGGTTTTGGATATTATCTCAGTAACAAAACACAGAGACTATATATTCTTCTAGATCAACTACCGGCAAATCTCGAGTTTCCAAAAGGTGTATCACCTATCACACCAATAGCTAGCGAGGATGAATCTGAAATGGAACTCCTTCACAAGACCAAGAGAGGAGTACTGTTTCTTCTTCAAACAATGCTATATTTATATTCTATCTACAGTATTGATAACAATCTCGCCTTTAACGCTGAAAGTGTGGCCAGATTCTGGGATGAATATGTTACTATCGCCGATGGTGTCTATGACTGGACACATCTCCAGCGTAGATTCCCCCAAGGAAATAATATTCAAGAGTGCATTCAGGAATACGTGAACACAGTGCCAGGACTTGTTCTTGACGGCAAGGTGCGAGTTACTGATGCCGTATCTCCCAAACTTCAAAGCACCATTATCAAATGGTTTGCAGATCGAAGAAATGAGGTATTTGCACTTCCAGAGTATTATGACAATTACTTCACTAATGAGAACGATTTTGAATATCAACCCAATCAACGAATATTTCTTAACTGGAATAACTACAAAAGCTGGGTCAACTACAATTACAACTCTCATAACTTTGTACGGACATTCCTTGATCAGGAGGATAACACTCTTGAGGAACCATATGTTTATTACAATGCCGACACCAAACGCTATTGGATTATTCAAAATGTTACAGGTGGTAATTGGAAGCGAGCTATTAAGGTTGCAGTTGCCTGGCGGGAATTAAAGATTAACATCGGTTTTCTTCCTGATGAATATACTCAGGAACTCCCTAAAGTCAACATCTATAAAATCTCAGAAAGTAACCAACTTGAACTCACTACCCCTGAAGATCCGGAAGGTATTAATATCTATGAATATACAGCAGGTAACTTCTCAGCTTTGCTACCTCTCTTCAATGAGTAAGAACACTAAAAAAACTATCATCAATTGATGATAGTGGTAAAAGATATTTTGTTAATGGTAGTTAGTGATGAGGTACTGTTTGTTATCAAAGAGGAAGATGTTTTTTTTTGTAAAAGTAAGTAGTGGAAAAATTTTGAAGTACTGTTTTTGCGTACACACTTTAGTACTTTTTTCAAACGGAGATGTTTTTGTTAATGGTAGTTAGTGATAAGGTACTGTTTGTTATCAAAGAAGAAGAAGATGTTTTTTTTTGTAAAACAGGTAGTGTGTAATTTTTGAAGTACTGTTTTTGCGTACACACTTTAGTACTTTTTGCAAATGGAGATGTTCTTCACTAACTAATAAGATAGTGAAGATGTACTGTTTGTCAATGATGATGTACTGTACTATCAACAAAGAAGAAGATGTTTTTTTTTGTAAAAGTAAGTAGTGGAAAAATTTTGAAGTACTGTTTTTGCGTACACACTTTAGTACTTTTTACAAACGGAGATGATCTATACTGTTAATGATAGTTAGTGAAGATGTACTGTTTGTTAGTGAAGATGTACTGTTTGTTAGTGAAGATGTACTGTTTGTTAGTGAAGATGTACTGTTTGTTAGTGATGATGTACTGTACTATCAACAAAGAAGAAGATGTTTTTTTTTTGTAAAACAGGTAGTGTAATTTTTGAAGTACTGTTTTTGCGTACACACTTTAGTACTTTTTTTCAAACGGAGATGTTCTTCTTTGTCAATGAATACATAGTAGAGTAACTTCTTATCTTTGCTACCACTCTTCAATGAATAGATTACACAAACATTATCATCGATTGATGATAGTGGTAAACACTTATGTGTATGTTAGAAATCGTTGCCAAATATACTTTATTTAAGTATACCATTGTTATTAATTTTAAGCGAGGATTGTACCTGTACACAGAGCCTGATTAAGATCTTTTTTCAATACATGTTATGAGTTAATTAAAGTTAATCAACCAGTAAACTAGTGTATAACAGTATAATTATCTGTATTTCCGCGTAACATCAAAGCATGCCATGGCACACCTGATATATTCGCAATTAAATATTTACATTTAACCATAAGATACACAATTATAAGAACTTCTTCAGCGTCTGATCTCTGTCCAGCATGATGGATAGCTCTATCGGAGAATTTGAAACCATCAATAGTGAAGGCTCTATCTGGATGTTTAGCTAACATAACGTCAACAAAGGCTTTTTCATCTGATTGAATCCACAGCCGACCAGTTGGTGGTATATTTGTATAATACGTTTCTAAGGATGCTCTTGGTCTATCTAACATATCCGTACCACGAAAATAGACACAGGTTACGTCAGGAATACAATATTTTGCTGAAATATCTTCCACTCGATCTAGAATATACTTTTTAGGTATAAGGTATTTTAGGATTATTTCCCGACATTCTAATAAAAAATTGGTTTCATAACCAGGACGAAGACTTTCAGGGGTTTGAAAATATAATGTATCTGCATCATAAGTCGAGATGATAGGTGTATCTCTACTAATGAAATCTTCAAATAAATCTTGCCAAGTGCACGCGTAATTATTTAGTGGAATATCTACAATGATAGGATGTTTAAGGTGAAATTTAAAAACCTGCAGAATAACTGTAACAACATTAAGACTGGAAGTTAAACCAGGTGTTATTCTTCGGGTTAGAACTACTGCCATTTTTTAAGAAAATACTTCTGTTTAATTGTTATTAAAGATGTCATGTGATCATTTCTTGATCTTCTAACAAATAATAGCAACGAAATCAGTAAAAAAACTATCATCAATCGATGATAGTGGTAAGCACTTTATGGTTATCAGTGATGATGTACTGTTTGTCAACAAAGAAGAAGATGTTTTCACAAAAAAAAGGTAGTGTGTAATTTTTGAAGTACTGTTTTTGCGTACACACTTTAGTACTTTTTTCAAACGGAGATGTTTTTGTTAATGGTAGTTAGTGATGATGTACTGTTTGTTAGTGATGATGTACTGTTTGTTAGTGATGAGGTACTGTTTGTTAGTGATGAGGTACTGTTTGTTAACAAAGAAGAAGATGTTTTCACAAAAAAAAAGATAGTGTGTAATTTTTGAAGTACTGTTTTTGCGTACACACTTTAGTACTTTTTTCAAACGGAGATGTTTTTGTTAATGGTAGTTAGTGATGATGTACTGTTTGTTAGTGATGATGTACTGTT
>Ga0078972_1003175_pt1 | contig 45239 bp, 70 predicted proteins | sample YelNatPaOPGAMG01_FD_67568 | JGI IMG/M metagenome (GOLD analysis project Ga0078972, IMG submission 67568) | Hot spring thermophilic microbial communities from Obsidian Pool, Yellowstone National Park, USA - OP-RAMG-01 (SPADES assembly) (version 2) | ecosystem: Environmental > Aquatic > Thermal...
AAGGAAGTTGATTTGGAGTTGTCGGGGTTTGAGCCATGGGAGCTGGATTTCTACAATCCAGGACCAACCAATGAAGAGTTTGAAAAGGAGCTGGAAGAATTAAAAGGTTATACACCAGCACCACCTCTAACGATTACTTTGATTTTCAGAGAAGCCAATCTTTACTTTGAGTTTTTGAAAAGAGTTAGTAATGGGAAGCCTCGTTCAAATATAATTTCCGTTATATTCCGGGATATGAACGAGTATGAGGAGTTTAAAGATTTGGTTTTGGTAGAACAAGATATTTAGGATACTATTTAGATAGAATGTTAAGAGAAACAATTCAAATGGAGAAAGATTTCCCTTATTTAGATTGGTCAATGATATGGGAAGCACGAAAAAAATTTTTTGATAAAAGATTTTTGGGAGAATTGAATGATTGGGATGGAATAAGACCAGAAAGAGTAAATCTTTTTATGGATAAAGGAGTATTGTTTTAAAAATTATACTTATGACATTTTTAGAAAGGAATTTTATGGAAGAAAAAAACAACCCGCAACCCAAACTTCTAAAAGCCTACGAGCAAAGGGCAATCCAGTTGAAGTATGAAGGTGCCTCCTATGACACCATCTCCAAAACCCTGCTTGAGGAATTCAAAGTAGAAAGGACACCAAAAGCAATCGCCGACTGGTTCACCAAAGATGGTCGGCTAAGAGGAGAGTATGAGAGATATGCCGAGAAAGAAAATGAAATTAGAAGACAGGAGGCGATTAACCTTTTCCGTGCCAACCTAAAGAGGGCGGTCTTGCTTTTGGTTTCCAAACTTGGTTCTTCCGACGAAAGAATACAGATAGATGCGGCAAAAGAAATCATCAATCGGGAACTTGGCAAGGCAAAAGAAATAATGGAAGCAGAATTAAAAGGAGATATCTTTAAAGACCTCGCCGAATGGGTAAAGAAGCAAGAATAAAGGGGGCTAATAGATGGAGTTGAATTTTGAGAAAATCTTTAGGGTAAGAGATTATTTACTTGAAAGACACGGAATTACTTTTTACCCATTTCAAAGAGAAATAAGCAATGCTATTATCCAAGCGGTCTATAATCCCTGGCGGCTACAAGCCAAAGTTCCTGGCGAAGAAATTTTTGTAGAAGTTTCACGTCAGGCAGGCAAAACGACGGCCATCGCCTACACTGTTGAATTCCTTTTTGGGTTCACGAAGCCGTTTCTGGGGCAGGAGATTACAATTGGGATATTCGCCCCCCAGAGGGAACAGGCGAAAACGGACTTTGACAGGCTCAAGCAGTATTTTGAGGTTCTGAGAAGATTAGGCACAAGTGTTGAATTTGACGAGTATAATTCACAAACCCTAAATATCAAAGATAAAGGTGTGGCATATATTTTTCCAATAACAGAAACTTCTCGTCCCGAGTCAAAGTTTTTGGATTTGATGGTTTTTGAGGAGTCCCAACACATCAACGACCAAAAAATGATTCGTGATATCTTTCCAATGGGAGCGGCAAGGAATTCTGTTAGGGTATTCATAGGCAGTGGAGGATTCCGGGTTTGTTATTTCTATCGTGGTCTGCAGAGGGAAGATACAAGGAAATTCATTTATCCTTATGATGAGGTGATAAGGCAGAAAAGAAAGGTTTATGAGTCAACTAAAAATTCCTTCCATCTCCAGTATGAAAGATACATAGAAAGGGAAAAGCAGGTGTTCGGTGAGGACTCTGACGAGTTCAAGGCTCCTTACCGCCTGATTTGGGTTTTGGGGGCTGGGCAGTTTATCACCCCAGAACAGTTCGAGAAGTTGGTTGGCAATTTCTCAAGATGCTACCAAGAGAAAAAGGACCCAGTTTATGTCGGGATTGATACCGCCAAAGACCCAGATTCAACCGTCGTAACAATTCTACGCTGGAACTCGGATAGAAGGAAGAAAGAAATAATAAACTGGTTGGAGTTAAGAGGAGATAACTACAAAGACCAGTTTGATATTATTATGAGTTTCTTGTTTAATTATAATGTTAAGGCAGTAGCGATTGACTCAACCGCCCAAGGAGATTTTATGCCCGACATGTTTGAAAGAGAGAGCCAATGGAGAGACGAAAGGTCGGGACTTTACAGGGTCAAGTTTTCGCTTCCGACAAAGGACATCCTTTACAAGAATCTCCTGCAAGTGATTAGGAACTTCTTGACAGAAGTGCCTAAAATTGAGACAAAAGAGGCAGAAAGGTTTAAACAACAATTGTTGGATTTGCAAAAAGAGTATAAAGGGGAGTTGTTGTCCTGCCACCATCCGGACGACCCGAATGCACATGATGATTACGCAGATAGTTGGTCGCTTGCCGAGTATGCTTATATGAAGGAGCAAGAAAGAGGCGAACCAAATATAAGAATTATTGGTGGAGAACCTTTTGAAGGAGTATAGTATGGGATTACTTGATAGATTTCTCAAAAAGACAATCATTGAACCATTAAAAGATGAACTCAAAGGAGAGGTGGTTAAGGATTTTGACTTGACCTTGGTTCCTTTCAGGTTTGCCCAACCCCCGGCAAAAAAAGCCAGTCAGTACATCGAGGCATACAAGGGTTGGGTCTACGCTAATATAGCGGCCCAAGCCGATGATGTCGCTGATATAATCTTCAAATTATACCGTGCCGTCAGGAGAGGCGGAAAGATGGAAGTACAGGAAGTCACGGAACATCCTTTACTGGAACTCCTTTACCAAGTCAATCCCAATATGACAAAGCACGAACTCATTTATACCACAGTTGCCCATCTTAGATTGCTTGGTGAGGCGATGTGGTATTTGGTTAGGAAGAATCCCAATAATCCAAAAGAGTTGCCGACTGAAATTTATCCCTTGAGACCAGATAGGGTTAAGGTTATGCCAGGTGATTTATCAAAAGGGCAGTTTATCTCACACTATGAATATACGGTTTACGGGAAGGAAAAGACAAGGTTTGAACCCTGGGAAATCTTGTTTCTGAAGACGCCTAATCCCAAGAACCCTTACAGAGGATTGGGGGTGATTGAGGCGGCGGCAACGACTTTGGATATTGAGGAATACTCCGAGATGTGGAATAGGAATTTCTTTTTTAACTCTGCTCAACCCGATGCCGTTCTTTACACCGACCAAAAACTTACCCCGGAGACGATAGAGAGACTTGCAAGAAGTTGGGCAAGCAGTTACCAAGGAGTAGAGAGGGCAAGACGAACAGCCATTTTAGAGCAGGGACTGAAATATGAAAAAATACAGATGTCTGCTCAGGAAATGCAGTTCCTTGAAGGACAAAAGTGGACAAGGGATAAGATAATGGCGATGTTCCGGAATACCAAGATTGCCCTTGGGATAGTCGATGACGTGAACAGAGCCAATGCCGAAGCCTCCGAGTATGTCCATATGAGGAATGTCATCCGTCCTATAATGAAAAGAATAGTAGAGTTTTTGAATGAATTTCTCGTCCCGCTCTATGGAGAGGACTTGTTCTTGGATTTTGAAGACCCAGTCCCAGAGTCAGTTGAGTTGAAACTAAAAGGATATGAGGCAGGATGGAACAAGTGGTTGACTATAAATGAAATTAGAACCATGGAAGGATACGAACCGGTAGAGGGTGGAGATGTTATCTATATGCCTATCAATCTGATGCCAGTCGGAAGTCCGCCAGAAACAAAAGTTATTAAACTAAGAGCAACCAAAAAATTGAGGAAAAAACAAAAAGATTTTACTGAGCAGTTGATGATGTTGCAGAATCGGAATGTTAAACTAAAAAGACTTAAAGCCGAATTTTCTGAGAAACTAATCAAAGTTCTAAAAAACCGTTTCAAAAAGCCAGCGGTTAAAGTAGAAAAGAAAGAATTTGAGCACCCGGAAGTAAAGTTCTACAAGGCAATTACTAACCTATCCGAGAAATGGAGAAAGTTACTAAGTAGTAAAATAGATAAGGTTATGGCCTGGCAGTTGGAAGAGATTTTGGGGAAATTGGCCAAGAAATACAAGGCAGTATCAGATTATCTATTCGACAAGAAAGAGGGCATCCAGATGACAATTGACCTTTCAACACCAGTTATTAGGGAATTGGTCAAAGAGATGGGGAACCAAGCGTATGACTATTTGGGAATTCCAGACGAGTATCCAGAAACTTCAACGGCTTTGAGTTTTGTTAAGAAAAGTACTTATGAATTTGCCAAGTCATTCAACGATACCGTCACGGATAGAGTGAAAAATGAGCTGAAAGAAGGGATGACTGCCGGCGAAGGAGTAGACGAGATAAGTAGAAGATTGAGAGATGTCTTTGACGAGTTGAGGGATTGGGAGGTTGATAGAATTGCGAGAACAGAAGTGATGAGGGCTTCAAACTTCGGGACCATGGATGCCTATCAAGAAGCAGGGATAAAGTATAAGAAGTGGTTCACCGCTCCTGATGCCTGCGAGGCCTGCTTGGAACACGAAGGAGAGATAATAGGAATTGAAGATGATTTCTTTGATGCAGAATACGGGAGCGGAGAGTATCCCCCATTGCACCCCAACTCTTATCATAAGGATACAGAAGCATATACCAAAGATGGATTTAAGAAAATTAAGGATATCAAAGTGGGCGAAGATGTTTTGTCCTTAAACCCTGAAACGAAAGACCTTGAATGGGTAAAGGTAAAGAATCTCATAAGCCATTTTCAGGACAAATTGATTTCATTCAAGTCAAGAAACTTTGATTTGGAGGTTACTCCTGAACATAGTATGTTTTATCAGAAAAGATGGGACAGGAGGCAAGGAAAAGAAGCCTTCGGCTTTATAGAGGCCAAAAAGCTTCCTTCAGAAGCAATCTTCTACCGTTCTTCTGAATGGAAAGGTAAGGATGTAGAGTTTGATACTTTCGGATTGACCAAGGAGGATTTCTGCAGGTTTATGGGTTATTATCTTTCTGAGGGTAGTATAGCAAGAGATAAGATATATATCGCCCAAAGTGGTGATAAGAGACAGGAAATGGCTGATGATTTATACTCTATGAATTTAGATGTTAAGGAATATAAACAAGTGTTTGAGATTAAAAACAAAGAGTTATCTGATTACTTGAAGCAGTTTGGGCATAGTCATCAAAAATACATACCTGTAGAGATAAAACAGCTTCCTCCAGCATATTTAAGATTGTTTCTGGACGCTTTTAGGTTAGGCGATGGCTCTACAAGAAAATCAAAGAAATTTAAGAATGGCGACTTCAGCGACGAATTAGTATATTTCACCGCCTCTAAAAAGTTGGCTGATGATATAGGTGAACTGATACTAAAGACAGGTCGTAGACCATCTTATTATTTGCAAAAGAACAAAGGTAAAATTGTCAAGCACAGAAACGGGAATTATAGTGGGAACTATGATATCTGGGTAATCAGGGAATGCTACTCTCAATATGCTTACTCCAACAACTTAAAGATAAAGACCATAGATTACAATGACTATGTTTATTGTGTAGAGTTGGAGAAAAATCATACCTTATATGTCAGAAAGAATGGCAAATGCGTTTGGTGTGGCAACTGCCGTTGCGTAATTGTTCCATCTGTTGAAGGTCCGACTAAACAAATGAAGTCCAAGAAAAAACCAGAAGAAGGGAAAAACGATATTGAGGAAGAAATAAAGAAAATCCTGGAGGAATGATGGATGAAAACACAACCAAGAAAATTCAGGAACTTAAAAATAAGACCAAGATTTTAGATGCTTTGCTTTTTGAACCGGTTAAGGAAAAGAGAAAAATCTACAAAGCACTGGAACTTATTGGTTCAGAGATAGCCAAGATAAAAGAAACCCAGAAGTTTCAGAATCCGGAAATTGAAGAGATTGCGGTAAAACTTGAACAGGTCAGGGATATGGTCAAGGAGATTCCCGCCGAGTTTCCGGAAGAGGTCAAGGTATCCAACTTGAAGGACTTACCACCCCCTCAGGTGAAGGTGGAAACAAAAGAAGTCAGGGTATCCAATCTTCACGAGTTGCCCCGACCAAAAGTGGAAGTACCCGAGAATCTGAAAGAGTTCAATTTCAGAACTCTGATTAAAATTCTGGAAAATGGCTTCTTGGGGATGGTCAAGCAATTGACCCAGAAGGTGACCCTTTCTCATAGGAAACCAGAGGAATACATTCCAGTCAGGTTGTCGGATGGGAAACTTTTCTATGAGGCAATTGGTGGCAGTGGAGGTACCGCTGGTGGTCCCGCTGTTCCAACTGTTTGGGAATCTGGGAGTAAAACCGTCACAACCGCAGGAGTGCCGGAGGTATTAGCGAGTGATACAAAATGTCAGTCAGTAACAATTAAGGCCAAATCGACAAATACAGGAGTTATTAAAGTTGGCGGATTAACTGGTCCCCCTGCCTTTGAACTGGCGGCAGGGGAACAGATAAGTGGAGATATTGATAATCTAAACAAGATAAGAATTGATGCAACTGTCAATGGAGAAGGTGTAACCTATCTCTATGTTTGGTAAGGAGTGAAGATGCCACGTACTTTAGGTGATAATACCATAAATCTATCAAGTTTAGATTCCCGCTATCTTAAACTTGACCAGACCACTCCGCAGACGATAATAACAACTAATCTCGTGACTAATCTTAATGCTGACCTTTTAGATGGTTATCATAAAGGAACATCTGGTGACACTTATCCATTACTTTCAGGAACAAACACTTGGTCAAATCCTCAAACTCTTTCAAGAGCGGACTTGAAAACAAACTATGATAGCACAGGTCTGATTTTATCAAATCCAACGGCGGCAGATGCTTCCAATACCAAACAATGCTCTCCTTCTATTTTGATGAAAGGTCAAGGATGGGTGAGCAATACTTCTAAAACCCAGCAGTTTGCGGTGGTCTTTGACCCAATGGATAATGATAACCCAACTTTGAGATTTTATCTAAAGAAAGGGACTGGCAGTTGGACAGAATATTGGAATCTTGATTCGAATACTCAATACGGGTATCCGATGAGGTTTGCGAGATACGACGCCAGAGAGACTTTGGTTGAAGGAATTGGGTTAAAAAATGACGCATCAGCAACTGCCACCTACGACCAATATTCTCCTTATACAAGAATATATGGGCAGGGATGGAAAACAGGAGGAACTCCCGCTGCTCAATATATGTCTCTTGGTCAGGTAGTCGCCCCCGAACAGGGAGTAACATATCCTATTGGCGTCTATAAGTTTTTTTACGGGATAAACACCTCGACGCCAGTCGAAGCCAATGAATTGGTAAGATGGGAATGGGGAGATAGATTAGGGGTAGTTTTCAATGATAAAGCCTTGGCAGGTTATAATTTTCGGGTTGAGGGCAATTCCGACGCCAATCTTCTATATACTGATGGAAGTAACAATAGAGTAGGCATTGGGAAAAATAACCCTGGTGCCAAATTGGATATTAATGGAAATGTTTATTCAACTTCAATCTCTACCGATGCTGGGGCGAATAAGTGGAAATTTGGGGGTGTCACGAATGTAGGAGGTGGCGTATCCCTTGATACCGCAAGATATTTGACAGTGAATATTAACGGGACAGATTACTATATAGCATTGGTAATATTTGCTTAAATGATTGTTTTAAGGAGGAAATATGACAAAAGATGAAAAGATAGATTTTATCACACGATTAGTTACCCAAACGGGATTCTTACAAGATTTACCAGACAATGTTATTGATACTGTCTATTCAAAAGCGTTGAGTTATTGGAAGAATAAACGGAAACAAGAGATTATGTTAGAAATTGAGCAATTACAAAAGGAGTTAGATTCAAATGCTTAAGAAATTTACTTCAGCACAAAAAGAATTGTTGGAAAAGAAATTAACCCAATTTAATATTGCTCGGGCTCAACTTGATGAGATTATTGACTATTTGAGGAAAGAGCATAATGTTGACGGAACCTGGCAAATCTTAAATGACTTATCTGGGTTTGAAAAGATTAGGAAAAAGGAGTTAAAATGAGCCAAACTAATAGAGAGGATGTTTTAATGAGATTAACAAAAGTAGAGGCAATTATGGCAGAGCATTGCAGACAGAACGAGAAAGATTTTGCCGAGATTAAGCAGTTGCTAAAAGATGCCTTGGAAAACAAGGCAGACAAGTGGGTGGAAAATTGGATGTATGGCATTATCTTTTTGATTACCTCATCCGTTATCGGATTGATTATTTATTTAGTAGAGAAAGGAATATAGCATCTTTTACAATATAAGGAGGTGAGAACAATGTCTTTGTGGGAGGAGTGCCAAAAGATACCCAAAGATGATTACGAAGATTGGATTTTGGTGACAATTATGATGAGAAATTTTTACTTTCACATGAAGTTGCCTTCAATCATTGATGTATTCCGTTTGGCTGAAGCATCAGATGGTTGGGTAGTTTATTTTAAGAAGAACACTCCTGACAAGGCATTGATTGTAGTTTAAGTTCAGGCGGTAGAGGCGCAGACATCAGGGTGCTTTGGCTGGTACAAGCAAAATTGCTCTTGGTCTCTACCCTCTACCGCCAAAATTAGGGGGTGAATAAGATGGATAAGGATGAGAGGATTGCCTACGAGATTATTCTGAAAAATCTGCAACAGCAAGAAATTTTAATCAGAAACATCATTACCACTTTGAAACTACCTTTCGGTGATTATGTAAGGATAAGATTTGAGGAATTGCAAAGACAAAACAAAGAAATCCAAAACCAGATTAAAAAAATCCTTGCCGAGTGATAAACTCGGCTCTTCTCCAAAAATTATGAAGTAGTTTTTGGAGAGGAAATATGAAAAACAAATCATCCATAGTTCAAGGTAGATTAGGCGAAATAAAGTTCTTCACAAAAGATGTTTTTAGAATAGATGATGTAGGAGATTACTATGACAATAAGATTATCGTGTATGGTGGATTAAAGAAACCAGAATATATTACGGCTGTGGCAATTCACGAATTCATAGAATATTTATTAGTAAAGTCTTTCGGGATTTCTGCAAAAGAAATTGATTATTGGGATTTTCACAAGGACTGGCGGAAGTTCTTTACAAAAGGCTACTGGCTTTATAATCTTAGTCATAAGATAGCAACCTGGTTTGAGAAGAGATACATTAAAACGGAGAAACTGGATTGGAAAGAATATGATGATTACATAAATAACGTAAAGGTGAGAATGAGATGAATTTAAAAGATAAAATAGTATTAGTAATAGACAACGGGCTTTTCACCGAACAGGCCTCCCGGCTGGCGAGGGACTTCGGGAAGGTTTACTATTTCTGTCCTTGGGCTTCGGCCTTCCCAAAATCCAACTTGGCCCTGATTGGGGAGGGATTTGATGGTTTGGAGAGGATACTGAACTTCTGGGATTATGTTGAGGAGGCGGACATTATTTTTTGTCCCGATATGTATTCAAGCGATTTGGTGGAATACCTGAAATCTAAGGGATACAAAGTAGCAGGTGCAGGGGCGGCCGAGATTTTGGAGTTGAACAGGTGGTTCGGCAGACAAGTTCAGGAACGGGTCGGCCTACCAACCCAGAAAACAGTTAGAGTAAAAAGTTTGGGGGAGTTAAGAGAATTACTAAAAGAAACAGAAAACAAGTTTGTTAAGTTCAACACATTCCGGGGGGAGATTGAAACCTTTAAGCACATTGACTACGAATCCTCACTACCCTTACTTGACCATCTGGCCTATGAACTGGGACCGAAGCAGGATAAAGTTGAGTTTATCGTTGAAGACGAAGTGGAAGGGGTAGAGCCAGGAGGAGATATGATTGTCTTTGGAGACCATTACCTCTCTCCGACGATGTATGGTTATGAGTTTAAGGGAATGGGCTACTTAGGACGAGTCTGCTCTTATGAAGAAACACCGAAACCAGTGAAATTAGTTCACGACAAGTTACTGCCCGTTTTTCAACATTACAATACCCATTTTTTCATCTCATTGGAGATGCGAATAGACAAAAATGCCACCCCTTACTTGATTGACTATACTATCAGGATGGCCGCCCCTGTCGTTTCGGCGGTTCAAGTAGAGTTGATAGAGAATTTTTCAGAAGTGGTCTGGGGATTAGCAACTGGAGAAGAAATCCAACCCAAGATTTCTTACAAGTACGCAGGAGGGGTTGTTCTTGAATCAGAATGGGCACAAGACCACTGGACAAAAGTTAATTTCCCACCCGAGATTAGGAGGTGGATTAAACTCAGAATGGCGGCGAAATTTGGAGATGATTACTATACAGTACCAGGATTTCCTTCTTTGTGTTCTGTCATTGCTTTGGGAAATTCCATTGAGGAAGTAATAGAACAAGTTAAGAAAAGGACACAAGAGGTACAAGCGTATCTTATCCAAAGGAACTTATCCGGGATGGATGAGATAAACGAGGCAATTGAAGAAGGAAGGAAATTAGGTGTAGATTTTTGAAGTTCTTGACAGGAATGAGGCTGTACCACTAACCTGAAAATAGAATAATTTCAATACTTAGGAGAAAAAATGATTGACAAACTTTTTACTAAGGCTTATTTAGAAAAGTCTGACGGAAAGTTTTTGGCAGTAGCCTCTGAGGGCGTTGAGGATAGAGAAGGCGAGACCTTAGAGGTTGAGGGTTGGGAATTAAAGAATTTCAAAAAGAATCCAGTTTTGCTATGGTCACACAATGCTATGGAGCCCCCTATTGGAATCGCCAGAAATATCAGGATTGCCGAGATTGACGGGAAGAAGAAACTTGTCTTTGAACCCGATTTTGACAAGGCGGCCGAGATTTATGACAAGGCAAGAATTATCAAACGGATGTATGAAGAGGGAATTCTAAAGACCTTCTCTGTCGGATTCATACCTATTGATGCCGATGGGAGACGCTACCTTAAACAGGAACTTTTGGAAATTTCTGCGGTTAATATCCCCGCCTTGCCAACAGCAGAGGTTATTCAGAGATGTAAGAGCTTAGGGATAGATGAAAAAAAGGTCAAAGGACTTTTTCAGATAGAAACAAAACCATACCCCAACGAACATTCTTGCCGATTGAGAAATCCGGATGATTTTCAAGATGGAACTTTCAGGTCAATGACAAGAGAACATGATGGTAAGAAGTACCGAGTGATAATGGGCAAACTGAAAGGTGAAACCACAATGACCGAGCAGGCGTATAGATATCCAAAAGATATCTGGACGGTAACTTCTGCTCAAAGTCATTGTAAAGACCATGGTGGCTCTTTTGAGCCAGCGACAGAGACAGGTTTAGATGTAGATTCAACATCGACATTTACAATTAACTATCAAGGAGAAGTGGAGGAAAATATGGAAGAGAAAACAAAAGGAGTAGTACCATACAAGGAGTTTCCAAAAGCGGACGAGAATACACCTTGGGATGGAGCAGGAGCAAGAGATAGATTATTTAAATGGGCAGGCGGAGGTCCAGACACCGACCCTAACTGGAGTAAGTTTGCCCAGGGTTTTGCTTGGTTTGACTCAGATAGAGCGGACACCATCGGGGCATACAGGCTTCCCCACCATGATGTTATTGGTGGAACAGTGAAGACCGTCTGGGCTGGAACGGCTGCCGCAATGGCCGCTTTGTTAGGAGCAAGAGGAGGAACCAACATCCCAACGGGAGACAGAAAAGGAGTTTACAACCATCTGGTTAAACACTACAACCAGTTTGATAAAGAACCACCTGAATTTAAAGAATATACAGAAGAAGAATTAAAAGGGCTATTTCCTGAATTCTACAAAGAGAAACACGCCTTAGTTGATTATCTCTCTTATATCAGAGAACAACTGGACAAGATGTGCGAAACTCTGGAAGAGATACAGAACTTCTATGACGAGATTAAGAATACGGAAGGAGATACAGCCAACAAAATCTTTATGTTTACTGGAACATTGACTTTAATTCATAAGGAGTTACAGGAACTGGTTGATAAACTTTCCGAGAAGATAACCGGAGAATCATCAGTACAAGGAGAAATCCCACCACCAGAGTTAGAGGAAATTCCATTTGGTAGGTCAATGGAAGTTGTATCAAAAGAGGGACGAGTGTTATCAGAGAAAAACAGGACATTGATTTCAGATTGCATATCGCAAATGAATAAAGCGATTTCTGCCTTGGAGGAGTTGCTAAATGCAACTGAATCTCCTGCAGGCAAGACTTCTGATAATAAAAAGGAGGCAGAAGTAGGTAGGTCGAAGGATGGAGTATTGCATAAAAACCGCAGACTTCTCCAAGCAATGGATAAAATGTTGGAGCAAATGCTTCAACAAGTAAAGGAACAAAATGGGTAGAATTAAAGAATTAAGGAAAAAGCAAGAGGAAGGAACCATCACCCCAGAAGAAAAAGAGGAACTCGAAGAATTGGAGGAGGAAGCCAAAGAAGGGTCTGATAAAGTTGAAGAGGATGGAGAGGACAAAGAGATGCAAGAACTGGTCAAGAAATTCATGAGACTGGTTGATAATGAGATGGATAGGAAAATGGAGGTCGTCAAGGACACAAAAAAAGGAAAAATCTACACGGGCATCTACACCCCCGAGCAGGTAGAGGCAATGGATAAAGATACCCGGATTTTGGAATTCGTCAAGGCTCTAATTTCTGGTTCCCATGAGAAAATCCAACCTCTTTCAGAAGGCACTGTTGGTCTGGGAGGCTACCTTGTGCCCGAGGTTTGGGCAGACACCATTGTTGAGAATATCCTTGATATGACTGTTATCCGTCCAAGGGCAACAGTTCTCAAGATAAACACCAACAAATTGAATTTGCCTACCTTGCAAGCCAGGCCAAAAGTCTACTGGAGAGGAGAACTTGCCGCCAAAACCACAACTACTGCTCAGTGGAGTGAAATTGAGTTGACCCCGTATTCCCTTGCGGCTATCATTCCCATTTCACAAGAACTTGAACAAGATGCAACTGTTGGCGTCGGAGCCGGTGGAATTGTCAATTACTTGACAAAACTACTTGCCCAAGCAATTGCTCAAGAGGAAGATAGAGCCTTCGTCAACGGAAGCGGAAGCGGTCAACCAACCGGCATCACAACTTATACCTTCCAGCATACTATTGACGCTGGCGGTGCCTTGACAGGAGACCATTTGATTAGGGCTTTCGGGAATCTTCCTCAGGGGTATAGAAATAGGGCGGTTTGGTTGATGAATAGCCGAACTATTACTGCTTGCCGACAACTCAAGGACTCGCAGAACCGATATCTCATGCAGGACTTGGCGGGGACGCCAACCTCTACTATCTTGGGACGCCCAATCTTGGAGCAGAACGACTTGCCTTCCAGCCAGATATACGTCGGTGACCTTTCTTACTACTACATTGTTGATAGACAACTATTGACAATGGAGACAAGCCGTGAGGCAACTGTCGCTTCTTACTCTGCTTTTGAAAGAGATTTGGTCCATATCAAGTGCGTAGAGAGGGTTGATGGCGAACTTGCTTTGACGGATGCTTTTTCACAGATTACCAACACCGGGATAAGTTAATCCTTGGTGTTTGCAATACTCCCTACTTGGGTTTCCTCCTTGTCTCAAGTAGGGAGATTGGAGGCACTATGGTAAAAGTAGTTATTTTGGAAACAGAAAAAGTAGAGTTGGTTGAGAATAACACTGCTCACGCCTTGATAGAGCAAGGGAAGGCAATGCTCTATTCGGTTTGGCTTGAGAAGAAAAGAAAGACCAGGATGATGACGCCAGAGAGCCCAAAAACCAGATATAAGACGAAGTAAGGAGGAAAAATGCCTCTATACAGTTATGCTATTTGCTCGTTGGATGAAGTCAAAGAAACACTCAATATCTCTGACACTTCGCAGGATAGTTTCTTAACAAACTTGATAAACAGGGTAACAGATTGGATTGAGAGGTACTGCGGACATAGAAGATTCTTGGCGACTGACTATGTAGAAGAACTTTACTCAGGAAATGGGACTCCATACCTTGTGACTAAGCACTGGCCGATAAATTCCGTGACCAAGATAGAGGAAAGGGATACGGAATTGAGAGAGGATGAGTGGACAGAAATTGATAGCGAGTATTACCACATCAAAGAACCCGAGAAAGCCTCTATCTATCTGATTGGGGGTACATGGGGAGGAACCAGAAATGTCTTCAATGAGGGGGTGAATAACTATCGAGTTACCTACAATGCAGGATATGAGACGATTCCCGAGGACTTAAAACTTGTCTGTATAGAGTTGGTTAAGAAATTCTACAATGACAGGAGAAATAGCGGGATGAGGTCGGAAACTCTTGGAGAGTACAGTTACACAAGGATGGGAGCAACTTTGAAAGAATTAGGTCTTGATATCTTATTAGACCCATTTAGGACACCAACGATATGAGATACTTTCTTGACAAGAACATTACACTTCGCAGGTTAAAAATCAAGAGCGGTGATAGGTCGGTATATTCCGCCACAGGGACTGCTTATGTTGCCAGTTGGCAAGAGCCGAGTATAGAGAGAAGGCAGTATTTTGAAGGAATAATCGGGCAACCATATGAGGTTTTTGTAGAAGAGAATTGTCCGGTAGATGTAGGTTGGCAGGTAGTTAAAGATAATTCCATTTATTCTGTTGCTGAGATAAAAGTAGTTGATTTTGGAACCCAGCACTTTAAGAAACTGATTGTAACAAAACATGATTAGGAGGATAGATTGGTAGAAATTAAAGTAGAAATTCCAAACCTGGATAAAGTTAAGAGTGCCTTGAATAATTATCCGGAGATTGCCGCAAGAAGAGTGCAAGAGGCGATAGTCAAATCCATCGCTTCAATTCACGAATCAACCATTCCCGTGACGCCAGTAAGGACAGGAAGGTTAAGGGCATCCTTCGAGACACGGTTCGGTCCTTTGTGGGGGTCTTTGTATCCGACCGTCGATTATGCAATCTATGTCCACGAAGGAACGAGACGAATGTTCGCCAGACCGTTCCTAAGATGGGGTATAGATAAGGCATATAGCCAAGTAGAAAATTACTTTGAGACTGCCTTAAGAGAGACCTTAGATGAGGTGGCGAGGAGAGCAAAATGACTGATATAAACAAATTGAAACAGACAATAATGAACCGAATTTCATCAGAAGTAACAACAGTCCAAGATGTAGCCGATTACGAAAAGACGGGATTTAGAGGTTTCCCCGCCGTAACTGTTATTTGCTCTGGTAATGAAAACGACTACGAAAGCACTTCTGAAAATATGAGGGCGTTTACTTTCATTATCAGAGTTTACGAACAGTTGGGTAATGTTCCAAGTCTTGATGCGATTTCGGACAATGCCAAAGAGAGGGCAGAGAGAATCCTCGGCAATGTGGTTTCAGAGATTATTGACACCTTTGACAAGTTCTATGGGTTCGGAGGAGAAGCGGATTATACCTTGGCAACACCTTCAAGGTGGGGATATGCCGAACTGCCCGAAGGTTGGTGTCGGACAGCCGAAATAAGGATAGAAGTAAGAAAAAGTTTTGATGTTTCAACATAAAAAATTAGTTTAAGAGTAGGAGGATAGAATGGGAACAAAATTCATCGGTCGTAGAATTAACGTAGGAATCGCAAAGGAGACAACAAGGGGAACGCCAGTAAACCCCGTCTTTTGGATTCCGCAAACTTCAATCTCCTTTGATGACAAGGTTGAGAAGGTGGATGAGGAATCGGCAATGGGTCAGATTGCCGACACCGACTCTTCGGTAGTGACTGGTAAATATGCAGAAGGAGAAATTGAAGGGGAAATCAGAGACAAGGCATTGGGGTTGATTCTGACAGGTGTGATGGGAGCATCACCAACATCTACTGGTGTTGGTCCTTACACGCATACCTATACCTTGGCAGATACTTCCAATCAACATCGGTCATTATCAATACTAAAGCAAAACCCAAATGGTGCCTCTATGTTCGCCTTGGCAATGGTTGACTCATTTGAAATATCAGTTGAACCGTTAGGGATTGTCACTTATACAATTGGATTTACCTCAAAAAGTAGTCAGGATTGGACTCCTCAAACACCCACCTTTACTTCCTTGGGAGAGAAGTTTCTCCATCAACACCTCCAGTTCAGGGTGGCAGACACCATCGTTGGGTTGGCCGCCGCTTCGGTCCTTTCACTTAAAGCACTAACTCTTACTATTAACAAGAATCCTGTCAGGGACAATGTGATGGGAACCTTGCAACCAGAGGATATCTTTAACGCCCAGATTTCAGTGGAAGGCAGTTTGACCTTGAACTACGAGGATAGAGTCTGGAGGAATTATATGCTTGACGGGACATACAAGGCGATGGAGATTAAGTTCTATAAGGACGCCAACTCCTCTTTGACAATCCGACTGCCAAGAGTATCCTTTAACTCTTGGGAGCCCGCTTCCGATTTGGACGACATCATCACTCAGGATATTGACTTCAAAGCACATTATGATGCGGCAGCTCCTGAGAAGATAATCCATTCAGTCGTCTTGGTGAACCAACAAACAGGCGAAGAGTACTAAAAACAATTGATTGAGATATAAAGATTAAGAATTAAGATTGGAGTTAGAATGGAGTTTGAAGAATTTGAAACACCTATTGGAAAACAAAAGGTAAAGATTAAGAAATGGCTGACAGGCGGGGACAGGAGAGACTTGAACCTCTTTCTGTTCAAAGATGTTAACTTGACCTTGAATCCCGCCAACCCAGAAGCGGCAGGGATAGGGGAACAGCAAATTCCCGGCGAAAAACTTATCCAATTGAACGACCTGACTATTGAGAAAGTAGTCGTTGAGGTTGATGGTAGTTCCGAGGACATCCTCAAGAGGGTTTTGGAGATGGATGCGAGGGACTACGATTTTATTTTGGACAAGTGCAACCAGGTTTCCGGACAGAGGGAGTTTACCGAAAAAAAAAGATGATTGAGGAACAGTACTGGGACTTACTGAATTATGGAAAGGGAAGATTGCACCCGGATATGCAGATGGTCATTCTTTGTAAGGAGATGAACTGGACTTATGAGGAGTATCTTAGACAACCAGATTGGTTCTTGGACTTACTGGTTCTGAAAATGAACTTGGACAGCGAGTACGAAAAAAAGGAAATAAGAAAAGCAGAGCAAAAGGCAAAAATAAGAGGAAAACATGCCTGAAATACCAATAAGAGCAGTTATCACTGCCAAAGATGAAGCATCTGCTACTTTCCGAAATCTTGGAAAGTCAGTAGAGGATTTAAACAAAACAAAAATAGCCTATGCCAGAACTTTGGCAGGGGTTGGTGCTGGTATGACGGCGGTAGGGATAGGAGCATTAGCCCTTGCTAAGAATTTTATCTGGACAGCGGGTAGAACTGAGGAACTTGGATTGGCAATGAATGCGGTGGCAAAGGCAACTGGTACTTCTACTGCGGTTTTGGCGGAACAAGAAAAGATATTGAAAAAACAGGGAATTACCACCCAAGAGGCAAGAAGTGCCTTGACTCGATTCATGCAGGCAAATCTTGATGTTGCTCAGGCCTCCAAAGTAGCAAGAGTAGCCCAAGATTTGGCCGTCATCAGTGCAATGGATTCTTCTCAGGCAACAGGTGTATTGATTGATTCCATATCATCTCTAAATACTATGCAACTCCAACAGTTTGGTCTAACCAAGAGCGCAAACGATATCTTTCTTGAGTATGCTAAATCCCTTGGTATTGTTCATGAAAGAGTTACAAAGACAGGACAAGTTCAACGTATATGGTCTCGGGAACTGACCGAAACAGAGAAAAAACAAGCCATCATGAACTATATTTTAGAAGAAGGTGGTAGGGTTACGGGCGTCTATGAAACAGCAATGACCAAATTCTCAAAATCTTGGAGGTCTTTAAGAAGATATGTTGAAGAATCTGCAAACGCTTTGGGTAAAGCATTTCTACCTTTTATGGCAAAACTTGTTGAAGCAATCACAGCAGTTTTCAAGTGGTTTCTTGCACTGCCAGAGAGTGTCCAGAAATTTATTGGCTTGGCAGTTGTTTTGGGAGGTATACTGTTAACAGTAGGAGGAACGATAATAACCCTTGTAAGTGGTTTTGTTTTACTTTCTTCGGCTTTAGCAGGAGCAGGAGTTTCTTTAGGAATTATAATAGAAATTGTTGCTATTATCCTTGTATCTTTGGCTGCTCTTGGAGTGGCCGCCTACTTCTTGGTTACCCGTTGGACAGAATTCAAAAACTTCTGGATAGACCTCTGGAATACAGTTAGCAGTTTCTTTGTCGGAGTATGGAATAGTATAGCCCAGTTTTTTATCGGGGTTTGGAATTGGATTAAAGGAACACTTTATCCCATTTTGGAAGATATTTTTGTTGGATTAACTTTACCTTTCAGGATTGTATACGCTATCATTTACGGTATATTCTATGGACTTTATGTTTTTTTCAAGTGGATTTGGTCGATGATTGGGGATGAGGTGACTGCGGCGGTGATAGCTATCTGGAACACAATCAGCGGGTGGTTTAATGTAATCAAAAACTTTTTTGTGTCAATCTGGGGCAGTATAAGAGATTTCTTTGTCGGGATATGGAACTCCATAAGCAACACAGGAGGTTCTTTGGCCTATGGTCTGTACAACAGGATTATCGGTCCTTTGAACAATATCAAGACCTTCTGGACCAACATCTGGAACTCCATTGCTGATTTCTTCTCAGGGGTGTGGAACAGGATAGCAGATTCCATAAAGGAGCCTTTGAATAGGGTTATCGGTGCAATAAATAGGGTCATAAAGGGATACAATGACCTACCTTGGACTCCGAACATTCCGACAATCCCATACCTCCAGAAAGGTGGAATTATGCCATATGAAGGTCTTGCTTACCTTCACAAAGGCGAGCGAGTAACCCCGGCATCAATGGTGGCAGGCGGTGGAGGGGGTGTCACCGTCAATTTCTATGGACCCGTATCGCTTGCCTCTGACCAGAACATAGAGGAAGTGGCGAGAAAACTGGGTCGTCAGTTGGAGTTGGCCCGCCAGGGAGTCTACTAAGGAGTGAGAAATGGCTACTTCAATTACACTTAACGGATATGACTTACAATCCACCACGGTCAAAACAAGAACCATCTCGCACGATGATGGACCGCCTTTGGAGTTGAACACCTTGGAAATAGCAAGGGAGGATGGAGCAAAACTCGTCTCCTCTTCTTATGGGGTCAAGGAAATAAAACTTGAGGGAATTATCAAGGGAACTTCGCAGTCCGATTTAGAGACAAACATAGACACTTTCAAGAAGAATGTAATCGGGACTAATCTGGACTTAGATATTTCTTATGCGGGTTCAACGAGGAGATACAAGGTCTCAACAAACGTAGTCATCACAAGAGATTTTTATCATCTTACCTTTGCCCCTTTCTCTATTACCTGTAATGTTTTAGACCCGCCATTCGGATTGGACACAGGGATAACGGAGGCACTTTCGGTTGACAATCTAACTTTGACGACTGAAACTCTCTCTGCCAGTTTTGATGGGACGGCAAAACCAAAACCAAAGATTTCCTTCTCATTGGGAAATCCGACAAATCTTGACGAGATACAATTCAAGAATCTGACAACGAATACCCAGATGAATATAGGAACGGCTTGGAGTGACTTGGATATAGTGGAAATTGACACAGATCAGAAAACGGTAAAGAAGAATTCGCAGAACATCGGGTTTGAGGGAGTATTCCCAGAGTTTGAACTTGGAAACAACGACCTGTATCTCAGTTTTGTTCCTTTTGGGGCGTTGAACCAAGAACAGACAACCTACAATTCGGATGCCGATACCCAGAGCAGTTGGATAGCAGAAGCACAATCATTCCAGGTCAGCCTGACTGGAACATACAACCAGATTGAACTTTTACTTAAGAAACCGACTGCCTTCACGACGGACGAGTGGATAGAGCAATTTACTTCAACTACATACAAGGATGCGACGAACACGACAGGGGATTGGAATACGAGTGAGGGTGTAGCGAAATGTTCTCTTACAGCCAGTCAATTAGACCAGCAACAAACAACACAAAATAACAGTGATGCTACATCTTCGGGTAATAGTTTATACCAAACTTTTATTCCAGGGAGTAATTGTTTTTTGGATAAAGTTAGTTTGTATATCTATAAATATGGTGGCCAAACGGACAGTGCTACATTAAAAATCTGGCATAAGTCTGCTTCTGGTAACTGGGTTGAACTTGCTTCGGCTACTGTGTCGGCCAGCTCCATTGGTACAAGTTATTCGTGGGTAGATTTTTCCCCACGGAGTATTAATGGTTCAATGGCTACATTGTACAGTGGTTCAACATACTACATCCATTTGATTGGTGGAGATAGTGCATCTGCGGGTTTTGCCTGGGGTGGTTCATCTGATGCCAATTCTTACTCAAACGGAGTTGCAAAATACTGTTTAGGGGATAACCCTTACGATTCGCCTACTGACCCACCATCAGGTACAAGAGATTTCTGTTTCAAGACATATAATAAGTATTTCAATACATCCGGTATCATACAATCTCTTGGATTTGACACAAGTAAAACAACTAACACTTTTCTGACAGGAACCCAATCTGTCACCTTGAACGGTGGAACCTCTACACTTTATTTTTCGGATAGTGCCGACAATTCAACTTGGAGTGATTGGACAACCGATATCACAACCCTATCAAGAAGATACATCAGGTTCAAGATAGAATTGACTGGTTCCGCTACTGCATCTCCAGTTGTGGATTATGTGACCATTACCTGGACAGGAAATGTTGAGGTAAATGTATGTAACGATAGTGCTGGAACGCCTGGCTCTGTCATCTCGACCTACTATATTCCTTATTCCAACATAGGAACGGGTTATGGGTGGGTTTCTATTACAACCAATCTTTCTCTGAGCAGTGCGACAACTTACTGGATTTGGATAAAGCCTACCTCAACTTATGGGACGAACAGGACTGTTTATTGGGCTTACCAGTCATCGGATGTTTATGCCAGTGGACAAAGGGCAAGAAAAACCTCATCCGGTGGTTCTTGGACGACCTATGCCCATGACCATAGTTTCAGGATATACAAAGAGGTGACAACCGGATGGGAAATAGATACAAAAATAACTTATACAAAGCGATACCTGTAAGATGAAAAGATACTTATTCAAAGTCTACAAACCCAACGGAAACTACATCACGACTTGGAATGATGCCACTTTTGATGGTTTTAGAATGCAGATAAATGGTGGACTGGGCGAATGCAATGTGAAGTTGGCGAGGAAGTTTGACGACTTCGGAGAAGATGTAGATGTGAAACTCAACAACAAAGTAGAGATTTGGCTTCACGACAAAGATACAACACCAGAGGGTCTCAAAATCTACTCCGGCTACATCTCCGCCTACGCTCCTTTCATTGACGGACACAACGAGGGGGTAGGGGTTACCCTGATGGGCTATGTCTCCAAGTTGGCAACTGCTATTTTGAAGAATGGCTCAACGATTGCCATCACCTACTCCTCAACCGACCCAAGCCAGATGGTCAGAAACATAATTGACAGGTACAGGGCGGAATGTGTCAATCCCCAGATAAACTACTCCTCAACCTCAATCTACAATACCGGGCAATCCAACACCTATGAGTTCCAGGCACTGACCTATGCGGAAGCACTGGATAAGTGCCTCGGGATGGCACCAGCCAATTACTGGTGGTTCATTGGGGCGGACAATATCCTTTGGTTTCATCCGAAGGACACCAAACCGAAGCATAGGTTCATCTTTGGCAGGCACTTCAAAAAAGTGGAGGTTTTTAAGAATATGGAGAAGGTAGTTAATAGGGTATTGTTTAACAGTACACCAGAGGAAGGAAGCCATATTCTAAAACTTTATTCTGATACTGATTCTTCTGATAAGTACGACGATAGATGGGAAATTGTTTCCGATTCTCGGGTTAGGCTTGAGGAGACCGCAGATAGTATAGCCAACTCAGAATTGAATGAAAAAAAGGATGCCGATATTACTACAAAAGCGGAAATTATAGACAATAATGAGTCGGAGTTTGGTTATGATATTGAATCAATAAAACCAGGAGATACTTGTTCCTTCTTGGGGTTCTCAGATATCACTTCCAGGACTTTTGAGGACGTTATGCTCATCAAGGCCGTGGATTATTCATTAGATAAAGTATCAATTGAGGTAGAATCCTTGTATGAGAGTTTGGCGAGAGAATTGGAGAAAAATAAAATAAGACTACAACAGCAAGAACTTTCTGACATTCCAGATAGCTATCCTACCGTGACGATAGGATGGAAATCTTGGACACCGACCTTTTACAAATCAGATGGGACGACACAAACTACCCCTTCTTTTTGCGAAGCAAAATACACTCAAATAGGCAAAACTGTAACAGGAAATGTTAGAGCATCAGGATTAACAAATAATGGCGGTTCTACATTTTATGTGACCCTACCAGTTACCGCAAAATCTTATTCTGGCAATAGAGAGGTAGGAACAGGAGCTGGTTATAATGGTTCAGGCACTTATGTCAGCCGAATGTATATTACATATACTGATTCCACGAAAGGTTGTGTTACAATTCATTGTGGCACAAATGGCGCAGAAGGAAATTGGAGCAATACTGGTAATAACATACTTGATATACATTTCACTTATGAGGCAGAATAAGGTAAAAATGATAAACTATTATAAGTGTCAATAGGAGGTCATATGACACCATTCTCGCAAAAAGATTGGCGTTGGTCTTGGAAAAAACTTGGCTTCTCTAACACAACAATCGGGCAGGCAGGCTGTGCTATTACTTGTTTGGCAATTCTAACTGGAAAACGTCCGGATGAAATCAATGAAATTCTAAAACAAGGGAATAGTTTTGCTCAACAAAACTTGGTTATTTGGAGCAAGGCGGCAAGCGTTTTGGGATTAGAATATAAAGAGGGGGAAAAGAGGTTATTCTATCCTTGTATTGCAAAGGTAAGGATGAAAAACGGACAAGAACATTTTGTTGTCTTCATAGAAGGGAATACTATTATTGACCCGTGGGATGGCAAGACAAAATCCAATCCTTATATAGTATTGAAATGGGTGAACATCAGGCCAAAGCAGATAGAACAGCCTTCATTCCCAAAGTTTCCCCGACAAGTAAAAGTTGTGGTTTCGGTTTTGAATGTTAGATGCCAACCTACTACAAAAGCAGGACTTTGTGGTTCAAAACAACTTCATTATGGCGATGTTTTTACAGCGGTTGATAAGGTAGTAGGTCAAAATGTCAACGGTAACAATCTTTGGTATAAATCGTCAAAAGGCAACTTTGTTTGGTCGGGTGGTTGCCGTGAAGTTTAGAAAGGAGACAAAATGACAGAATTTAGTCAATGGTATGGTCTTACTGGCGTTCCAGTTGTTACCCAGATTGTGGAGGCATTAAAAGAAGCAGGATTACCAAAGAAGTGGGCGCCTGTGGTCTCGCTTGTTGTGGGGGTTATTCTTAATCTTGCTTTAGCGATTATTCTTGGCAAGGCTTCTGTTGAAGCAATTGCTGTTGGTCTTGTTACTGGGATTGCCGCTTCTGGTTATTATGATGTAAAAAGTGCCATAAAATCTTGACAGATTTCTAAATTGGATTTAGAATTGTTAGACAAACTGACCCTTTTGAAAAGCAAAATTATGCAATCTTCTGAGATTGTCTTGCTTCCTTCTTTGGGGTCGGTTTTTGTTTTTGGAAACCTGTGGATAACTCAAAAAATTGTAGGGGACTTGATAAAAATTAAGAAATATATTATAATAGTAATTAGGAACCTAAAAATTAGAGAAGGTTAACAAGACTGGTGGGAAGTGCCCCTCCGTCCCGCCAGTCTTGTGCAGAGGACGGCATCGCAGGGCATCGTCCTCTGCCCTACCTGACAGCAAGGTAAAAATCACCCTCATTGCCCCTCAACCTTGCTGTCAAGTGGGGGAAAGGAGAAAAATGAACAAACTAAAACAACTTTACGAAAAGGTAGCGGGAGTATTGCTCATCATTGCTGTTCTGATTGGCATCGGTTTTGGGCTTGCCTACAAGTTCTATGTCAAGCCCTTAAAGGCGGAACTTCAACAAAAACAGAACCAGATTGAGGAACTTTTAAAAAAATAGAAGTCAGAGTGAATCAAAAAACCATTGAGGTAAAGCGAGACACAATCCCCTTGGCATCCTCAAAGGTTTTAAGAAACACCCTGACGCAAGACGAGACGATTAATCTAATCAAAAAATATTTCGGAAAAGATTGGGAAATGGCGGTAAAGGTTAGCGAGTGCGAAAGCCATTTAAATCCAAACGCAGTATCAAAAACACAGGATATTGGATTATTCCAGATAAACCTTGCCGCACACGGAAAGAGATTTCCAAAAGAGAAATTGTTTGACCCAGAATATAACATTTGGGCGGCACACACTTTATGGATTGAGAGCGGAAAACATTGGGAGACACATTGGAGGTCATCGGCTAAATGTTGGAGAAAGTGAGGAAGGAAAATGACTTTAAGAGAAAAGATAGAAGAAATTTTAGAACCTTTTGAATGTCTTTCAGAAGCAAGAGAAGAAGAAGGAATTGGAATTGTCGTAACTGATATTAGAAATGAAATTGCCGACCAAATCCTAAAAGAAATCAAAAAAGAAGTTATGAAGATAATACCAAAAATAATAAATCCAGATAAACAACCAATTATTATTAAAAAAATACCCACAGCACAGGGTCAAATTGTGGGTTATAATCTCGCCTTAGAGAAAGTTAAAAATAATCTTAAAAAGTTATTTGAGAAGGAAAAATGAAAAAGCCTTGTAAGAAAGACGAATGCCCAATTTGCGGAAAAGAAGTTGATTGTAATTGGTGGCATCAAGTTAAAGAACATAATATGCCTATTGGTTTTTGGGGAATAGAGAAAATATCCGACGAACTTTATTATCATCTTGGTTATTTCTGGGAACAAATAAAAGAGTTAATAAACAATCCTAAAAAGAACATCTTATTGGGAACAGAGCAAAGAGATATTAAGCATTTAGCAAAGGAGGAAAAATGAAAACCTTTTCAATCGCTTCAATCGTCCTTTCATCACTCGGCTTGCTCGGGAGTTTTATGCTAATTTTCGCTCCCGCATCCACCCAAGATGTCCAAGATGGAGTAATCGCCTTGCTCGCCTTCGGATTCTACTTGGTCTTCTCAATCTTGGTCTACAAGAAAAGTAAGGAGTGGTGAGATGAGGTTTTTGTATTGCTTGGGAGTGTTAATTGCCATAGTGGCGATTTGGTTTTTAATTGTGTATGGCGTGTTTCTTTTGTTGAGATTGTTTTTTGGAGGGTAGGTTGTATAAGATAGAGGAGATTAAAAACAAGATTTTGTGCGGGGATGCTTTGGAAGTTTTGAAGGAAATTCCGAACAATTCTATTGACTTAGTTCTTACCGATCCGCCTTTTATGATTAGTCAAGAAATAAAAATTCACAGAGCATCTAATATAAAATACAAAGGAAATGACATAAATTTAGATTTTGGTGAATGGGATAAACAATGGGAAAATGAAAAAGATTACTTAAGATGGTGCCAAAAGTGGTTAAAAGAATGTGTAAGAGTATTAAAGGCTTATAAACATTTATTATTTTTCTTTGATAAGAAAAAAATCAGTTATGTATGGGAATTTTTAGAAAAATTAGGGATGAAAGGAAGAAGTCCTTTGTTCTGGATAAAAAGTAATCCAGTCCCACGAGGAAGAAAAGTAGATTTTATGAAATCTGTAGAAATGTGTTTATGGTTTACAAAAGAGAAAGTTAGGCAAGAATATTTTAATTATCATTTAGGACAACAGAAAGATTATATATTAGCATCTATCCCGCAAAATCCACGATACCACCCCACCCAAAAATCAGAAAAACCTTTAGAAGTATGGATAGATTATCTCACAAATAAAAGAGATATTGTCCTTGACCCCTTTGCGGGAAGTTGCACCACCGCAGCCGTTGCTAAAAGATTGGGCAGAAACTATATTATGATAGAAATAAACCCCGAGTATTGTGAGATTGGTAAAAAAAGATTAGAGAAAATACCAAGTCCATTACCAGATATGATATAATAAAAGCAGATGAAAAACAGCCGACGCAAAGGATTAAAGGCAAAACTTGATTTTTTCTAAAAAATAATTTATAATAAAATTAAAGAAAAATTGTGGATAACTAACTTGATTTTTCTAAAAGAATAACTTATAATAGGAATTGAAATGGAACAAATAAACAAAAAGCAACCGCAATCAAAATCTGGCGATTCCAACTTTGCGGTTGCGTCGCCAGATTTTGATTTAGAGAGGAGAGAGAATGCCAAAAGGACATTCAATCCAAAAAATTGCTCAAATTGCGATGAAGTCTAATGGAAAGTGTTTTTACTGTGGTAATGAACCAACAGGCATCGACCATTTAATACCTTTAAATAAAGGAGGAACAGAAGATATATCTAACAAAGTTTTGTGCTGCCGAAAGTGTAATAGTAAAAAACATACTCGAACATTAGAAAATTTTCTTTTACTTCTTTCTCTCCAAGAAATAGATAAATCGGTAAATGCACGATTATCTGAAGATGGAAAAACTATAACTTTAATTATTCCTACTGGATATATTCTTGAAGACCATAAATTATTACTACAATTTATTAACAAACCTTTCTTAACAGAAAAATACAAAAAGTTATTAGAGAAAACAAGAATAAGTTTAACAGAAGGGAGAAAAAATGAAACACGAATTTAAACTTGAAGAAGAACTTTGTATTATTTCAAGATATACTCTTGATACCTTATTCAAGAAATGCTCGGATGCTGTTACTTTATACTTATTTTACTACTACACCGCTAAATGGCAGAAGACAAATCAGCCGAAAGCCACTCCTTCTTACTGCAAAAAAGGATTAGGTTGGGGGGATATAAGATTTGAAAGGGCGGATAAAGTCTTAAGAGAACTTGGTTTAGTAGAAAAAATTGCTGATAAAAATGAAAAAGGTCAAATAGTTGGTTGGTATGTGAGATTGAATTATATTTGGAGTAAGGAAAAAACTAAATCATTGGGTAATATAAAACCAGAACCTATGAAAACCAGAGGGGTGGAAAACCCATATTCTGGGGAAAAAAGTATAAATGCTTTAAATGTAAATAATATAAATGCTTTAAATGTAAATAATAATAATGTCGAAATCCAAAGGATTTACGACTTTTTCATTTCTTCTTTTGGGAAAAATCCCAACCAATACAAACTGACACCCTACAGGAAACAAAAGATTAAACTGCGCCTAAAAGATGCCGGGGAGGAGATGTTGAAGCAAGCCATAACAAATACGGCAAACTCTCCTTTTCATAGAGGCGACAATGATAGGGGTTGGCAGGCGGACTTGGATTTCATTATTCGCTCTTATGAGCAAGTGGAGAGGTTGGCAAATATGAAGCCGAAACAATGGAAGTATGGCGACCAGGTTTTTGACAATGAACAAGATTATTTAAGATATAAGGCCTATAAGGAAAAGAAAGGAGAATTATGAAGCCTATTTACAACTACAAGATTGAAAAGTACGGAGGTGTAGAAATCCCGGTTATTGAATCCGTTAAATGGCAATGGGTCAAGAAAGAATTTTCAAGCAGGAAGGCGGAAGAGAAACTGGAGATTGGAAGTTATGTTATGCTACACGATTTTGGCAAGACCAAGGTGCTGGGTTTTAAGAGACCCTTGTATGAAGACGAGGAGGATTTGCCGGAAGGAGTGGAACCTTGCAATGAAACAGAAATCAGACATTGTGAAAATTCTTCGAAGTTAAAACAAGGACAAAGGGAGAATTTTTAAGGAGAAGGAGAAATGACTTGAGAGACAGTTTGTTGGTTTGTTGATTGTTTTGGCGAGGAAAAAATGAAGAAAGAAAAAAAGTATAGTGAAGCAGAAGATAGTTTTAAAAACTATATGAAGGAAAAACATCCTGAATTGAAGATTACAAAAAAAGGACTGCCAGATTTTATGGTTCTAACTCAAAATGACGAAATAGTTGGTTTTGTTGAAGTTAAAAGAGTAAATTTAAGTGATGTTCTCAGAAGAGAACAAAGAATATTCAGAAATTTTTGTAAAAAAAGAAGAATTCCTTACCAAATCTGGTCACCAAATATGGCAAAGAAAGAATGGAAGAAAAGAATTAAATATCACAAAGTATTCACAGAACAAACTACTAATTGGAGTTTATAGAAAAATGAACATATTGATTCAATCAAAAAAATACCGACTGACAAAAACAGGGGTAGTATTTGATAACTCGCTTACTTATGAAGAGTGGGAAGCATTCGGTAAAGAATTGCAGAAAGTACGGATAGCAATCCAGTGGTGGTTGGGGGACTGGATTTTGTGGGGTGAACAGAAGTTTGGCGAGAAGTATACCCAAGCCATAGAAGAGACTGGTCTGGATTACGGGACGCTGGCAAACTATGTCTATGTCTGTAGGAGCATTGAATTTTCACGACGCCGTGAAAAGTTGAGTTTTAGTGTCCACGCAGAAGTTGCTCCTTTACCAATAGACAAACAAGACGAGCTGCTTGATAGGGCGGAGAAAGAGGGACTACACAGTCGGGACGTAAGGCAGTTGGTTCAAGAAGTCAAGCAACAAGAATGCCAGCACGAACCCATAGTTATCTGTAAAAAGTGCAGAAAAGTGCTGGAAGGCTTCAAAATTCAAGAATAATACCCCGTATTATTTAGTAAAACCTGTGGATAACTCAAAAAATTAAGCACAAATTAAGGGGACTTGACAAAAATTGAGAAATATATTATAATATATATGTAAGGATAAAAAATAAGGAATATTAACAAGACAACTTTAGGGCAAGACGCTATGGCACTCAAAATCAAGAAGGAGTCAACCATAGGACGGTCAAGTTCTAAAGTAAGAATAATGGATATAGTCCTCTGGGGGTTGGGTATCCATTCCCCCAGTCCCCGGAGGACTTAAACAAGGAGGATTAAATGAAAAAAGAATACAAAGAATTCCTTTACACTTACAGAGACAAAGATAAGGACGAATGGACGGTTGGACTTACAACCATAACCTTGGAAGAAATACTAAAAGTAAAAGAATTTGACGAAAAGAAACTTGGAAAAGAAGTTAAGATTTACGAATTCGACCGCCAAACAGGTCAGATAAAGAGGTTGTATGAGAGAAAGTAACATTTACATATACATTGGGACAGCCACAATTGAACCGATTGAAGCCGAGACGAAAGAGATGGCTGTAAGGAAACTTATTAAAAAATTCCCTTGGTTGGATTTCTACCCAAAAGCAATTCTTAGGCAATCAATAAAAAAATTAGGTCAAAACGAAGTAGAAAAAATAGAGGAGGGAAGATGGCAAAAATAAGAGCATACAACACGCTAACAGGTAGAATAGAAAACTTATGGACTTGGGATGAGAGAAGGAGAGAAAAGAAATTATATTCTATGCCCCATAAGTTTAGATATACCAAAAGACAAGACCAAGCAGTGCTAAGAATGAGTATTGGTTTAATAAAACTTAGTTTACTTCTTATAGCGACTGCTTGGATTCTTGGGGTTTTGGGAATAATTAAATAAGGAGGATAAAGTGAAAACACAAAAAGAAATTCTTCAATGGTGCAAGGATTTAAACAAAAGAATAAAGGGTATAGATGATTGGGAGAACCTTCGGGGAAAACTTGATAAAAGTTTATCTACTCAAGAGATAAGAGAAGGGAATGTGCTTATGGTTAAAATCAAATCTCCTGCATGGAAGTATTGCATGTTCTTAAACTTTTACGATATTGAGACCCCTAAAGTAGAATTTTGAAAGGAGGAATGAATGACGCAAGAAGAAAAAGAGATTAGGGAAAGAATAAAGTTTTGGATTATTGCCTATCTGATTATCTTTTTCATGGCCTCGCTATTATTTGATTTATACATAAGGTAAGAAATAAGACAAGGAGGACAAAATGCAATTCAACAACTTTTTCAGGAAATTTAGATGCGAGTCCTGTGGTAGAGTAAGAAAAACCTATCCTGTCCCGATGGCCGATACAATGGAGAATTTAAGGATGGGGGTCAAAGAGTATGAGGTAAGATTATGTAAAAATTGTATACAAAGTTTAAAAGACAAGGAGGATAAATGTATTTAATCAAAGTTGACCCAAAGATAATGGAGACACTTTACTATCTCAGGGAGCAGAGAAAAGCCAATGGAGACAACAAGGCGACAATAGTGGGAATAGTCAGAGAAGCCCTAACAGAATACCTCAAGCCCCAAAAAAGAGAGGTTAAAAGGAGGGTTAGATGAAAATAACAAAAACATTAAAGGGTATTGTCTTTGAGTATGATGATGAAAAAAAGATGTTGACCATCGAGAAGGTCTCAGAGAATAACGCTCTCTATGAAAGAATGGAAATAAGTAAAGTCTATATGTTTTCACTGATGAGGTTTTGGACGAGAATTACCCAGAGGGAGTTCCGGAGAAATACGAGAACAAAGAAGGAAGTCAAAGAAACTTGGGTCTTTGCTGATGCCGAACACGAAGCAGAAGAATTCCTTGGCTCAAGGAATAAGGCGGTGGAGTATTTCGCCAAGAAATTAAACAAGAGTAAAGAATACATAAACTCAATGTTAACACCCTTCTAAAAGAAAGGATAATGATGGCAGAAAAAGAATTAAAAGAAAAGTTAGAAAAAGTTCCCAAACGCCGGGCGGGTTTTTACTACCTCAAAGAGGTTGACAACAAGCCTTTGGTATCTGTCACAACGGTATTAGAGATTATTAGTGCACCCGGTATGATTTATTGGGCGGCGAAGAGAATGTTTACTACTCTTGCAGAAAACCCAGAGAAGTTGGGAGATATGGAATCCGCAATCTCTGATGCAATTTACAAACCAAGAAACGATGCAGGAGAAAGAGGCGGTAAAGCCCACGAGATAATTGATAACGAGGAAAGGGGGATGATTTACGACAGGAAAACTCTTGATTCTCAAGTAGTTGGATATCTAAAGGCAAGAGATAGGTTCTTGGCCGACCATCCGCAATTGGAGACGGCTTTCTCGGAAGCGATAGGCTTCAATAAAACTTTGGAGTACGCCGGACAGATAGATAGAATTGTAAGGGATAAAAATACAAACGAGTTATGGATAATTGACTGGAAGACGGGGAATGTCTACCCTGAAGCAGGATTACAGATGGTCGCTTACAAGAATTTTGAGATGTTAGAGGATAGAAGAAGGAATTGTTTTGTTGAGATGCCAAAGATTACAAGGTTGATTGCTGTCAGACTAAAAGATAATGGGACATACCAAACAATAGATTTTAGCAATGAATTATTTGATAATTTTTTGGCCGCATTAACATTATGGAGATGGAGAGATGATTTACAGAATAAGAATAGGTAAAGGAGGACAAAATGAAAAGTGAAATTGAAAAACAAAGGCAAGCAGAAAGATTAGTTGAAAAACACATCTTTGAAAACATCAACTTAACAATGGAAAAAACGTTAAAAGAAGACCCAGAAATCTTATATGAAGCAAAAAATTACAAAGAGGATAAAGAGACAGGCGAATATCCAGAAATATACGAATGGTGGAGTGTAAGCGATTGGCTTGCTGATAAACCTGAAAGTTGGAACGAGATAGTTTTGGATTATTTAGATTTTAAGGTTTGGGGTCGCCAAACAACAGGCCAGGCGATTATACTGGATAGTGTTATCCAAGAAATCGCAGAAGAGTATAAGTTTTAACTAAATAGAAAGGAGAAAAAATGCCTTACATTGATGACAAATCTTACGAACCAGAGATTAGTTCAAGCAACTTTATGAAGTTGCAACCAGGAGAGAACAAGATAAGAATTGCTTCGCGAACATTTCACTTCAAGAAACACGGATTCAGGTCGGAAGGCAAGTATTCTTCTAAAATCTGTCAAGGAGAAAATTGCCCTTACTGCCAGCAAGGAAACGAACCAAAAAATCGTTACGCTTGGATAGTGATTGATAGAAAAGAACAAGACCCGGAAAAGATGGTAAAGGTATTAGAGGTTGGTTGGCAGATTTATAGTCAGTTGCTTGCTTATGCTAAAGATGAGGACTATGGCGAGTTGACCAAGTATGATGTCAAGATAAAAAGAACAGGGGAAGGGCTTGAAACAGAATATAGTGTTGTTGCCTCTCCAAAGAAATCTGAAATAACAGAAGAAGAGAAACAAGCAATAGAAGAATCAAATATAGATTTAGAGAAGTTGTTCAGTGGTGGCAAGTTCGCAAAAGTGGAAGAACCACCAGTAGAAGTATATGAAGAAGAGGTAGCAGAAGAAAGAGTAAAACAGGTGGTTGATGAGATACCATTCTAAAGAACCGGCATTGGCATAATTGACATAAAAGTGATAACTTCAAAATACTTGACAAAAATAAAAAAAATCTTATATTGTAAAAGTAGCAAAGGTCGTTAAATGGTAAGACTAAACTTGGAGGTTGTATGAGCGTAAAGTACTACAGCATTCAGCAGTTAATGAAAATGGATTGTCTTCCTTACCGTTCACGCTATGGAATCCAGAAGTTAATCCGAGAGGGTTATCTCAAGGCAGTAGTCAAGAGAGGAAAAGGAATTGGGACAAGGTATTTTATCCCTGAAACTGCTATTTCAGAGTGTAACAGGTTATTTTTCGCGGAATCATTAAAAAATACCAAGAATCAATAAAGGGAACCAATGGGAAAGTCAACGCAAAATATAGAGTTGATAATTTCGGTTGATGATAGTCACCCTTTGAACTATAAGAGTGCCGAGTTGTTAAAAAAGTATGATTTGGTCAAGAATACAATTTTCTTTCTGGATACCGCAAGGATGGAAGCAGAGCAGTTAGAATATCTACTTGAGCAGGGCTTTGAGATAGGGAACCATACCAAGAATCACAAGATTCTTACAGAAATTCCCATAGAGGAGGTTAAAGAAGAAATCCTTGCCCCAGAGAAAAACTTGCCCTTTAAGTGGTTTTGTTATCCAAGAGGCAGATATAACCAAGAGATTATCAAAGTACTGAAAGAACTGGGATACAAAAGAGCAAGAACGACAAAAGTATTTCAGATTTTGACGCCAAAAAATCCATTGGAGAGTCATTCTACGATTCATTGCTACCAAAGAAAAGAATATGGTGATACAGACTGGGAAATAGTTGCAAAAAAGTATTGGGACAAAGTCAAACAAGGAAAAGGAAACTACTATCATCTTTGGTGGCATTCGTGGGAAATAGAACGTTATCAAGGATGGATAAAACTTGAAAGGGTATTAGGTTACATAAAGGAGGCATTGTGAAATGTTCTATGTGTAGGAAAAAAGAAGTAAAGATTTACAAACTTGATGGTCAAACCAATGGAGAAACGAATTACTGTTTTGTTTGCATCAACCCTCTTTGCCCTATCGGTTTGGACTTGGAGAAAGTCCCGACGTGGACAACCAAGAGGGTAAGGCTATTCAAAGACAAAAATGAAAGAAGAATTTAAAACCGCTGATTTAAGTTTGACTGCTTATTTAAGTTATTTGGGTTATGACTTTGAGGCAGAGGTAGAGGAAACCAAACGAGGGGAGATAGTAGAGAGACAAGTTGTCTTCTGTTTTTGGAAAAAAGTGGAGTGTATAAAGGCGATGAGAGAATTCTACAGCAATAAGGCGATGGTGGAACCCCAAAGGTATTATCACGTCATCAGGACTTTGAAAACGCTCATCCGAGAAAAGTTAAAATTTACGTAACGACAACCTATTGAAACCTGTGGATAACTCAAAAAATTGTAGGGGACTTGATAAAAATTAAGAAATAACTTATAATATAAATGAAGGGAGTTGGAAACCGACGAGGATACCAGCAAGAACCACTTAATAGAGACTGCGAAGTTAAGGTAGCACTTTAATAAGTCAGTGGGATTCTGGGAAAAAACAAGGAGGAAGAATGGGAGTATACTATTACAATACTCAAAAGAACGGCAGGAAGTATGAGATTAGTTGGAATACACACGCTTTTTACAGGTGTAGTAAAGATAGGTGTTATGGCAAAGATAGAAACTGTTATGACCCACAACATAGTAATGCAAATCTCTATCGCGGAAGGGAAGTGAGAAAGTTTGTTAGGAAATGGAGAAAGGGTGATAGAGAATTTACCGAAACAAAGGTCTGGAAGTTACAGAAGAAAAGAGAAGAATGTCCAGTTCTGGGTTGTGATGGAGAATTGATATTTATGGGATATCCTGTCTGGGTGGACAGGGTTGATAAAGAAGGCGATATTGTTGGGGGGATGTTTAGGATGGGCACAAAAACAAAGAGACTTGAAAAAAGATACTGTAAAACGATTAAGGCAAGAGATGCATTAGTAAACAAGTTAGTTGAAAAATATTCAAGTAAAAAATAAACAACAATAAGTAACCCAGAATTAAGTCGTAGGACAGGCAGTACTACGACTCTGCCTGTCCAAACCTGCTGGCTTATAAAAATGCTATTTTACAAAAAACGGGTGCCTCAATGATAACTGGAATGCCTATGAGGACTGGGGGTAAATGGAAGATAATCCGCAATGAACTTTCCAGCCCGAATAAGTAAAGAGGAGAACAGATGAAGGTTTTAACCACAAAAGGATGCCAGCCATTAGTTCCAGAAAGTTGGATTGGGATAGATACCAAGAAATTGATAGTCAAAGTAAAAAGGAAAAAGAGGAAAAGATGAAGAAACATAGATGGACTAAGGATTGGCTTAAATATCAAAAAGAGACACATAATTGGCTACAAAAACATCGTCTTTCGGATTATCTTTCTCCAAGAGAAGAAAAAATACTTCGTATGAGATATGGATTAGAACATCCTAATGATGATTGTGATTTATCTAAAAATAAAGGGGCAAAGTTTTGTAATGAATTTCATACTTTAAAAGAGATTAGTCAAGTTTTTGGAGTAGAGGTTGAACGGATTAGGCGAATAGAAGCAAAAGCTTTACAAAAAATAATGTTAAGAAAAGATTAGATTATTGCCTTAAAGAAGGATTAAGATGAAGATTTTTATCCCAATGGAATCCAAACAGACCCTTGGCGGCGGATGGACGTGGATTAGGACATTCACAAAGTTCAGCAAAGACTGGGCAACCATCACCCATAACCAGGAAGAGAAGCACGATTTATGTCTGATTGCCGGAGTAACCCAGACATCCAGGGAGACAATCATCAGGGAAAAAGAGAATAAGATACCCATTGTTCTCCGCATTGACAACATACCCCGCAATAGCCGTAACCGAAATACAGGGACTTCGAGATTGTATGATTTTGCCCAATGGGCAGACCTTGTGGTTTATCAGAGTTCTTGGGCTAAAAGATATATTATGCCTTTTATTAAGAAAGACGGACCGGTAATTATCAATGGGGCGGACGAGACAATATTCAGACCAGAAGGTGAAAAGATAAGAAAGGATGGAGAACCCCAGTATCTTTACTCCCGTTTTAATAGGGACGAAACCAAGCGATGGGAACTTGCTTGGTATCAGTATATCCTAATTCAAAGAAAAAATCCTAATGCTCATTTATGGATAGTTGGTAATTTTAGTTTTGAACATTTAGAATACAACTTTGACTTTTTTCAGGGAGAAAGATATAAATATTGGGGAATTATAGACAATCCAGAACTGCTGGCACAAATTTACAGGTCAGCAGATTATTTAATGTATACATACTGGAATGATGCCTGTTCCCAGACACTTATTGAGTGTTTGTTGTGCGGCATTGAGCCCATTTACTATGAATTGTCCGGTGGGGCAAAAGAGATTAAGGAGAGTTTTGAGAAGTATGGAAGAGAATACCTAATGGCAACAAGAATGTGTAAAGAGTATAAAGAAGCATTGGAAGGGGTTATAAGATGAAAGGAAAAATGAAGAATAAAACGAAATTAGAACCCATATCAAGCGAAAAAGTAGCGGCAAGTAGTTATGGATTTATGAGAGATTGGGAAGAGAAAGCAGAGGAGGTACTAATTACCGATGAACCAGAAAAGAAGGTATTCGTGAATAAGAAGTTTGCTTCTGGAAGTAAGTTCGGTGATGATTGCATTTTTGTTAGATGTACTTTTGGTTCTGGCTGCAATTTTGGTTCTGAGTGTATAAAAAACCTACCCTACTGGGATGAAAATGGTAAACACGAAAAAAAGTAGATAGGAGGACAAAATTCCATCACTAACACGCTTACAATTAGAAAACTGGTTAAAAGAGATAGAGGTGGATTGTGAGAAGGTTCTTGATGTTGGGGCTGGCTCAAACCCCGCCAGAAAAAGAATTAAAAGATGTAAATATAAGGTTTATCATACTCTTGATATAGAAGGTAATCCGGATTTCAAGTGGGATATCAATTACTACAAGAAGCCAGAGGAGTTGTTCGGCTTTGACCCTTACCCGCAGTATGATGTTATCTTTTGTTTAGAGGTTTTAGAGTATTGCTGGAATCCTTACACTGCATTTCAAAATCTTACGAATTGGTTAAAGAAAAATGGAACACTTTATCTTTCTACCCATTTTGTCTATCCAATACATCCGCCAAAAGGCAGGGATATGATTAGAATCACAAGATACTGGTTGGAAGAGCAATTCAAAAGATTTAAGTACCAATTATTAGAAATCACCCCAAGAGTAGCGACAAAAGGCAAAACTTTACTTGAACAATTTTACTCAATAGAAGAAATGCATACCCAAAAAGACGAAACAATTTATGATATAGGGTATTTATGTAAAGGGGTAAAATAATGCCAAAAAATTCCAAAAAATACCAGTATCTGAAAAACCTATTGGTTCAAAATAAACAAACTTACGGGATTTAGGAGGATTATGAAAATTGGTGGATTTTTGACACTAACCAACCCAATCTGGAGGCAAGACCCATACCTTGAATGTATCAAGCAGATGTTGGATTTTTACGATGAGGTGGTGATAGTTGATGGCGGACACGATGATGGTTATTTAGACACCATTCCGAAAGATAAGAAAATTAAGATAGTAGAAAGAGGATGGCCAAAAGAGTTTAGTTGGGAGTTTATTAGTCAGCAATTTCAGTTGGGTTATGATAGTTGTAATTCTCAATGGTGTATAAGACAAGATTGCGACTATTTTTTTCATCAAAATGATTTAAAGGAATTAAGGCGACGATTAGAATCTCCCAATCTTCAAAATTACCCTGTGGCTAAATGTCCTAAACGCCAATTTCTTCTTGTTGATAGATATACTATAAAGGCAAGAGTAGTAGTTGCTTTTAATAAGGAAAGATATCCAAATGTCAAGTGGGACTCCGGGGAGGATTTATGCCAACCTTCATTGAATGGAGAAGAGATAAACCAAGATGCAATACCAGATTTAGAAGTCTCTATCTACAATTATGATTTTTGCTTTAAAACAAAAGAAGTAATAGATAAAGAATTCCCAAGATTTCAAAGGGCTTGGCGGAGAAGATTCGGAAAGAGTATGTCTGACTTTGAGGTAATGATGAAAGGCAGGTTCAAGGCAAGAGGGAAGCAAAATGTTATTAGGTTAGAGGAGCACCCAATATACATACAAGATAAGATTAAAAAGATGACGCCTGACCAATTCGGTTATTCCTGTTTTGGTTGGGCGGAGAAAGCGAGTTATTTCAAATGAGAAAACTAAATCTTGGCTGTGGCAAGAATTGGCAAAACTATCCCGATTACGAGGGATTGGATATTGGAGATTATGGGCAAAAGTGGAAAGGGGATGTTCTATTGCTATTAGTTGGATTTGGAGACAATTCATATGACGAGGTGATGGCGAATCATTTCCTGGAACACTTTGACCAAGACCAGTTGAGAATAATTTTTAGTGAAGTTCATAGGATTTTGAAGCCAGAAGGAAAGTTTGAGTTCATAGTCCCACACAAGATTAAAGATAGGGCATGGGTATTGTCGCATAAGACATTCTGGTGCGAAGAGACGGTTAGGTTTTTAGAGGAATATGGAGAGGAATACGGTTTTGGAAAATGGAAGATTAAAGAGTTGGTTGTGAATGGTAGATTGGACATCTGTGTTTGTTTGATTAAAACTTGACAAATAATTTCTATTATTCTACTATTTTAGTAAGATTATATAAGGGGAGTATGAAAATACTTACTATAACAGATAAAGAAAAGAGTGCAATTCATCGCCTTGCTCTTGGTGTCCAGAAATATAACCCCCATTTAAGCATTGAGATATTGGCTGTTCATCCAAAAAGACCGGATAACAGTCAACTTTTAAAATATAAAGAGTTAGCAGAATGGGCAGACATTTTGGACTTCCAATACTGGAAAACGGCCTTGATGTTGCTTGAGAAGTTTCCGGAGTTTAAGAGGAAGAAAAAATTGTTGACTCATCACAACCCTTATTCCATTTGGGAGAGCGACTGGCAGGACTTTGATGGCCTGGTTGTCGTGAATCAGGAACAGAAATCATTGTTGCCAAACGCCAAACTGATACCCCTGGCGATTGATTTTAACTTCTTCAAATGGAATCCCGACTACACGGAAGAGAAGACGGTCGGGATGGTTGCCGCAAGAATAGAAGGCAAGAAAGGGATTTTGCCCGTCGCTCAGGCCTGTAAAGAATTGGGATATAAGATGATTCTGGTTGGTAGGGTTTCTGATGCTAATTACTTACATGAGGTTTTAAGGACAGGTGTGGTGGACTTTAGAAACGATGTTTCAGACGAGGAGTTAAGAGATGTCTATAAAGAGATGGCCATCTATGTTTTTAACTCTGTGGATAATTTTGAGGCGGGGTCTCTTCCGGTGCTTGAGGCAATGGCAACTGGTGTTCCTGTCCTTACCAGAAGGATAGGTCACATTCCAGATCTCTATAACGGGATGAATATGGTGGTTAGAGATGGTCAGCCTGACGACTTGGATGATTTGAAGGAGAATCTAAAAAACCTGATGGAGGACAAAGAAAAGAGAATGGATTTGCGAGAGAAGGGGTGGAGAACTGTTCTTACGAGGAGTGATGAGATAAGAGCAAGAGAATACTCAAAGACCTATCACAAGATATGGTCTAAAAGTACTCTTGTTTCTGTAATCGTTCCCACTTTTAACCGAAAGGATATCCTCGCCAAAGTTTTGGACAGGTTGCTTGGGCAGGATTATCCTTCTTTTGAGATTGTTGTCGCCGATGATGGAAGCACCGATGGGACGAAAGAGATGGTTATGAAAAAAAGAAAGAAGTCCTTTGTGCCGATTAAATACATAAATACAGGTGATACTGAAAAGTATCATTTGGCTAAGGCAAGGAACATGGCCGCAATTGAGGCAGAGGGAGACATTCTTGTGTTTATGGATGATAGATTTTACCCAAACAAGAACATGATTTCAGAGTTTGTAAAAAATCTCTATCCGGGATACTTCCTACACGGTAACAAAGGAAGCGAGAAGTGTGTTTTTGTTGAGAACCTCTCTTGCGTCTACAGGCAGGAATTTATCAACGCCGGGATGTTCTGTGAAAGGATTGAGCAGTACGGGGGATTGACCCAAGAGACCCAGAAACGCTTTCAGAGGCAAGGATTTAGGTTTCTGTATGTAAACTCTGCCCAAGTCAGGCCGATATTTTCTTCTCATAGCAAATGGACTAAGAAGGAAGAAATAATGAAGTCAAAAATTATTCTACAGAAGATGGGGATGTAAGATGAAAAAGATTAGGATTTTCTCGTGTCCTTGGCATCTTGGTCATCAGTACGAGTTGCTCAAGTTGAACCCATACACAGACGGGCAGATTGAGTTCTATTATTGTCTGAATATGATAAGGAAATGGTCAAATTCCGCCCGTCCGATGCCACCACATTTAAATTGGGTGACACATTACGAGCCAGGCAAGTATGACCTTGCTATCTTACATATTGACCAGCAATGCGTTGACCCGACAATAGGCAAGAGTTGGCTTTACAACGACTTGAATAGAGTTATTAAGGATATTCCCAAAATAGTTGTCTGTCATGGCACTCCTCTTTGGCCTGAACAGTTTGATAAGAACATAATTATCAACGGTGGTAGTGTATTTTTTAGAGGAGAGTTGGTTAAGATAAAGGGAATGAAGGAACTTGTAGGAGATAACTTTTTTGTGGTCAACTCCTACACAGCGGTAAAAGAATGGGGATGGGGGTATCCGATAATCCATGGACTTGACCCAAACGAGTGGTATGACCTGCCGAAAGAACCGATGGTCACAACCATGATAAGTCCCGCCGGACTGGACAGGTATTACAACCGAGACCTTTTGCGAGCAGTTAAGGAATTGCTTATACAAGATTATGGAATCACGCTTTATCAAATAACCGTAGATTTCCTTCCAAATGATTGGGAAGAGTATAAAAGATTTTTGGGGCGATGCTTGATTTACTTCAACCCGACTTATGACTCTCCGATGCCCCGTTCACGTACAGAGGCAATGTTGTCAGGTTGTTGTGTGGTGACGACCAAGTATCACGAAGCAGACCAATTCATTAAGAGTGGAAAAAATGGTTTTATAGTGCCAGACAATCCAAGAGTAATTGCAGATTTAATCAATATGCTGATAACCCAACATTATAAAGAGGCGGTGAAGATAGGGGAAGAAGGAAAAAAGACCGCTCAGAAGTATTTTCACATAGATAGGTATTTAGAAACCTGGTATCACTTGATTAAGATGGTTCTTAACGGAAAGAAACCCACTATAAGAAGACCGCCTTGGGAGGAGAAATGAGAATCGGATTCGTGCTCTTTGAGAAATGGCACAACAGGAAAGACATCGCCAGTTCAAGATATCGGGGACATTGGATAATCAAGTACTGGCCGGAAGCGGAGGTATTTAAACAAGGACAAAAGTATGATGCAGTGATTTATCAGAAGGTCTACTGGCTGGAACATGCCCAACAGTTTGAAGGGATAAAGATTCTTGATATCTGCGACCCTGACTGGCTCGAAGGGCATATGGTTAAGGAAATGGTTGACTTGGTGGATGCGGTAACTTGCTCTACAGAAGTGTTGGCAAGGTTTATGAGACAACTAACGGACAAGCCGGTAATAGTCATTCCAGATAGGCAAGATTTAGAATACTGCAAGGAAAAAAAGATACATAGAGGGAAGGCAAAGAGTTGCGTTTGGTTTGGTTATTCACACAATTCTCATGTTTTGAGGCAGACGATTCCCTATCTTATGGAACTTGGTCTAAAATTGACTATGATAGCAGAGAAGCCGATAGTGTTATCCGGCTATGGGGACGAAGGGTTCAAACAATATGAAAGTTGGAAACTATGGAAATTGGATACAGTAGGAAGAGAAATCATTAAACACGATATTGCTCTTCTACCTTATTCTATTAGATTAAAAGACCAGTATAAGTCAAATAATAAGATGACCTACGCTTGGTCTCTTGGGATGCCCGTTGCAACAAACTATGATGAATTACGACGGTTTATTGATGAGAAAGAGAGAAAGAAGGAGGCAGAGAAGAGACTGAGGGAAGTAAGAGAAAAGTATGATGTTCGTCAAAGTGTGGTTCAGTTTAAAGAGTTGGTGGGGAGGTTAAAGAAATGAACTACGAAAAAAGACAAAAAGAACGTCGACAACTCAAAAAACGACTTGATGACCTTTGGGGCAAGATTATCCGTTCAAAGGGAAGGTGTGAGTGGTGCGGTCAGGTAAAACCTTACTTAAATGCGGCACATATCTTTTCAAGGCGGTTCCTTTCTACCCGTTGGGATGTAAGTAATGGGTTATGTTTATGTCCCTCTTGTCATCGCAAGGCACACGATAGACCATTGGACTTTGCCGATTTTGTTAAGACAAGGTTGGGGCAAGAGGAGTATGAATCTTTGAGAAGGAAGGCAAAATACCCAAACAAGCCAGACCTTGAAAGGATTTACCTGGTCTTAAAAGAGATAGCAGATGAAAGGAGGATAAAATGAAAAGGATAGCAGTTGTTGGGTCGGAAGGATATGTAGGGAATGCAGTAAAAAGGATGTTAGAATCCCACTATCAGATAGTGCCTTATGATATCATAGGTATTGGTTCAAAAGAAGAAGTAAATAAGAGTTCCCTTGCGGTAGTTTGTGTCCCGACGCCAATGAAAGAAGATGGTTCCTGCGACATCTCAATCGTGGAGGAGGTTGTTAGTTGGATTGATACGCCTGTCATCCTAATCAAATCAACCATCGCCCCTGGAACCACCGACTACCTGAAAAAGAAGTACAAGAAAAGGATAGTTTTCAGCCCAGAGTACATCGGCGAAGGTCGCTATTATGTTACACCCAGAATGGACTTCCAGACAGATATGAAAAAATGTCCGTTTCTGATTCTCGGCGGAGATGACAAAGATTGTAACTACATTTTAGACTTGCTTGTTCCTATTCTCGGACCAGAAAAGATATACTATAAAGTGAAACCAATTGAGGCGGAGTTAATCAAATATATGGAGAACACCTACTTCGGAGTTAAGATAACTTTTGCCCAAGAGATGTATGATATCTGCCAGAAGTTTGGGGCGGACTGGTACAGGGTTTGGAAGGGTTGGGCTTTAGACCCGAGGGTGGATGTAATGCACACCGCAGTTTTTCCGGAGAATAGGGGATTTACAGGGAAATGCCTTCCAAAAGACCTAAATGCCTTAGTCAAAGCAAGCGAGAAAGCAGGATACGAACCGATTATGCTTAAGGCAATGTTGAAGTCAAATAGAAAGATAAGAATAAGGAATGGCAAGAAGCCAGACTATTAGAAAGGAGAATTATGAAAGTAGGAAAGTGCTTTGAGTTTGATGCTGCACACAGATTACCAGACTACAAAGGAAAGTGTGCTAACCTACATGGGCACCGATGGAAATTTCAAGTAGTGATTGAGGGCGAAGTAGATAAAAAAACTGGAATGGTTAAAGATTTTAATGAACTAAAAAGAGTAGTAGAAGTTTTGGTCCTTGATGAACTTGACCATACTTACTTGAACAAAAAGATAAAGAATCCAACAGCAGAAAATATAGCGACCTGGATTTTCAACACATTAAAAAAACAAGGTGGATTAGATATAGTTAAAGTAAGGTTATGGGAGACCCCAACATCTTTTGTGGAGACAACAAATGAAGATTAACTTAGCAGAACCCATCTTTGAATCAATACAAGGAGAAGGAAAGAATATTGGTTACCCTGCTGTTTTCATTAGGACTTCTGGTTGTAATGTTCATTGTGTTTTATGCGACACAAAATACTCCTGGGGTGAAGGTAGAGAGGTAGATATAGAGGAAGAACTAAAGAAATTCAAAAACAGACATTTAGTGATTACAGGAGGTGAACCTTTGCTCTGGCAGAATAGATGGCGAGAGTTTGTAAAAAAACATCCGGACTATTTTATTGAATTTGAAACAAATGGTACAATTAAACCGAAGATAAAAAATGTTCAGTATAATGTATCACCCAAGTTTGGAGCAATCGCCGGTAAGGATTTTGTTAATCTTGATGTGCTGAAAGAGTTCAAGAAATACAACTCTTATTTTAAGTTTGTTATTAGAGATGAAAAAGACTGGGAAAGAATGGAAGAGATAATTAAACTTGTCAACTTGCCCAAAGAAAGAATCTATGTGATGCCCGAAGGTTGGAAGGATAGAGTTATCAGAAAACACGCAAAAAAGTTCATCAAAAAAATAATTGAAAGAGGATACAAACTAAGTATGCGAGCACAAATATGGATGTGGGGAAGAAAGAGAGGAGTATGACTTGGAGAGAATTTGAAGTCTATTGCCAATTCTTAGCAGAAAAGATAGAGAAATCTAAAATTGACTTTGATAGTATCTATGGAATTCCAAAAGGAGGATGTTTTGTTGCTTTAAAACTTTCAACTTTACTAAGTAAACCTCTTGTTGATTCTCCTCTGAAACACAGTTTGATAGTAGATGATATTGTAGATTCAGGAAGAACTATTTCTAAGTTTACTGATAGTCCAACCGCTACTCTTTTTATCAAACCCCACAGTGAAAAGAAACCCGACTTTTTTATAGAAGAAACAAAAGAGTGGATACATTTCCCCTGGGAAGAAAAAGAAGAGACTATTGAGGATAATATAACGAGGATTTTAGAGTATATCGGTGAGGACCCAAACAGAGAAGGATTACAAAGAACACCAAAAAGGATGGTTAAACTTTATGGGCAGATATTTTCTGGTTACAAAGAACCAATGCCGGAACTAAAAACTTTTACTACAAGTAATGATACAATGGTAGTGAAGTCGGATATTCCTTTTGTCACTTGGTGTGAACATCATATGATGCCAATTGATGCCAAAGCATACTTTGCTTATATTCCAAATGGTAGGGTAGTTGGAATTGATAAGATTATTAAACTAATTGAATGGGCAGGAAATAGATTGGTTATCCAAGAGAATCTAACAAAAGAAATAGTAGATATTTTTGATAAAGAAGTTAAGCCGTTAGGAGTTTATCTGGTTATTAAAGCAACCCACTGGTGTGAAATTGCAAAAGATACAAAGAAAAGAACAATAACAACAACTGCTGCTTTGAAAGGGGAGTTTGAGAAGTTAGAAGTGAGAGCAGAAGCATTAACTTTGATGGGGTTAAAATGAAGATAATACACATCTTGTCAGGAGGTATGGATTCAACAACTTTACTTTATGATTTAGTAAGTCAAGGACACCAAGTTGAATGTTTGAGTTTTAACTATGGACAGAGGCATAGTAAAGAACTTAGGATGGCGAAGAAAACCTGTCAGAAACTGAAGGTTCCGCATAAGATTGTTAACATAAAGTCCATCAAAGAATTGTTACAAGGTTCTTCTTTGACTTCAAAAGATACTGAAGTTCCAAAAGGATACTATGAAGATAGGACTATGAGACAAACGGTTGTCCCGAATAGAAATATGATAATGCTCTCTCTTGCTATTGGTTATGCTGTGTCAAAAAACTTTGATGCTGTATCTTATGCTGCCCATGGTGGAGACCATGCAATTTATCCTGATTGTCGTCCTTTGTTTGTAAAGAAGATGAATGAACTCAGTTTAATTGCTAACTACCAACCAGTTAGAGTGATAGCCCCTTATCTTAAGTTAGATAAGGCCTCAATTTTGAGAAGAGGATTAGAACTTGGAGTGAATTACTCATTGACCTGGACATGCTACTGTGGAGAGAAATTGGCTTGTGGGAAATGTGGTGCCTGTCGAGAACGACTTGAGGCTTTTGAAAAAAATAAGAGAAAGGACCCAGTTAAGTATGGTACAACAGTGGGGAAAATTGATAAACCCACCTTCTCGCCTAAATCTCAAAGGAATTCTTTGGTAGAAGATTAAATTTAGGAGGATTTATGGAAGAAACTAAAAAATGGACTTTTGTTAG
>Ga0078972_1003644_pt1 | contig 45228 bp, 44 predicted proteins | sample YelNatPaOPGAMG01_FD_67568 | JGI IMG/M metagenome (GOLD analysis project Ga0078972, IMG submission 67568) | Hot spring thermophilic microbial communities from Obsidian Pool, Yellowstone National Park, USA - OP-RAMG-01 (SPADES assembly) (version 2) | ecosystem: Environmental > Aquatic > Thermal...
GCATCCAGGCAGAGAACCTGCAGGCAGCAGAGTCCCAGATCTCAGATGTGGATGTGGCCACAGAGGTAACCACACTGGTGAGGAACCAGATCCTGGCACAGGCAGCGGTGAGCATGCTGGCACAGGCCAATACCTTCCCACAGATGGCATTAACTTTGCTAGGTAGAATTTAATAAGGTATTGAACACAAGGGGGCCTTTTTAAGGATGGTGTTTAAACCCAAAGGCCCTCTTGGGACATTTTTAGGGGGAGAGGTATGGCCAATGCCATTACATTTACAGGCCTTGGAAGTGGCCTGGACACAGATAGCATCGTAAAAGGCCTCGTGGATGTACAAAGGAAAACTCGTATTGCCCCCCTTGAAGAATGGAAAAGCCAATGGGAAGAAAAGCAAAAGGCACTAAGAGAGATAAACCAAAAACTCTCTTCATTGTATTCAACAGTCCAGTCAATGGATACAGAGGGAGAGCTAATTCCCAAATCAATATCCACAAGTAACAGTACTGTTTTAACGGCCTCTGCCACATCTTCTGCCTCCAATGGATCCCACGATATTGTGGTGAATCAATTGGCAAAACCCGAGGTGGAGGTGCACACAGTAGGTGAGACATCCTCGGATACGGTGATTAACAACTCAGGTTCCACCCTAACCTTTAAGTACAGTTATGGCAGCTCAGGTGTAACAAGCGTTGATGTCCCACACGGAACCACCCTGAGCGGTCTTGTTTCGTTGATAAATAATGATCCCAATAATCCAGGGGTTAAAGCATCCATCCTATATGATGGATCAATGTATCATCTGAAGCTCACGGGAAATGATTCAGGAGCTTCAAACACAATAGTTATTGACCCAGATTTAACTGCCACACTTACAAATTACACAAATGGCACATTTACAGAATCTCAGACAGCACAAAATGCCCAGGTAAAAGTTGATGGATATCCTCCTGGTGGGTGGATAGAAAGATCTAACAATTCTATAAATGACATCATAACAGGGGTTACTATAGACCTTCTTTCAACAGGCTCCACAACTATCACAATTTCAGATGACATTTCTTCCATGAAAGAAAATCTCCAAAAGTTCATAGATGCTTATAATGAGCTCAGTTCAATAATAAGAACATATTCGTACTACGATCTTGACACAAAAACTGCCGGTATATTAAACGGTAACTATGCAGTGCAAATAGTTGAAACACAGATCAGACAAATTCTAAATAACACCCCTCCAGGGTTTTCAAGCTCATCTGATCCATACACTTCCCTATTACAGATAGGCTTTTACAACGACACAAGCACAAAGGAATTAACCCTTGATACCGCTATCTTTGATAACGCATTCAATTCCTACCCTCAGGCAGTTAAAGATCTTTTGGTTGCAACCTTCAAGGCATCAACCACTGACAACAATATAAGCTACTACGGCAAGACCTCTGGTACCCAACCAGGCATCTATGAAGTGGAAGTGGATACAAACACAGGCCAAGGAAGGTTCAGACCCCAAGGGGATGATTGGCACCCGTGGGTCACTTTGGAAGGAACTTCTGGGAACTATTTTCTCACAGGCCAGGCAGGCTATGCAGAAGAGGGCTTGGCTGTTCACATAACATATACGGCCAACTCTGGCACACATTCTGCTACCATAAGCCTGAAAAACGGTGTCTTTAGGGAAGTGGGTCAAACCTTAAGTGATTTTACAAATACATTATCAGGCCCGTTCAATGTTTTGATAGATAACTATAGCGATGTAATAGATGGAATAAGCAAAAAGATAGAAAGCGAAGAGGATAGGCTTTCCAAGTATGAGGAAATGTTAAAACAAAAATATGCAAGACTTGAAAGTATTTTGGGTAATATGAATGAAACACTAAACTATTTGAGTAGATTGTCTCAGAATAACAATTCAAATAAATGAAGGAGGGTAAAATGCTAAACGAAAAAAACTTAGTAATTTACAAGGAATCAGATATTGCCACATCCTCACCAGAGGATATCGTAGTTGCTTTATACGATGGGGCAATAGAATTTCTAACAAGAGCAAAGGATTGTATGTTGACAGGTGACATAATTGGAAAACATAACTATATCAATCGTTGCAGGGATATCTTGCTTGAGTTAAATGATTCACTCAATATGGAAGTCGGGGGAGAGATTGCAACCAGCTTGAGAAGACTCTATCTCTTCATGGCCAGGTACATACTACAATGCGGATGGAGAAACGACACCTCAGGCATGGAAAAGTTAAAAAACATGCTGTTGGAGCTGAGGTCTGCATGGGCTACCTGCAGGGATATTGTAAAGAATAGCCAAGGAGAAGAAAAAACCTTTCAAAAGGTAGCAGTGAGTTGCTAAACCACAATTGGACTGCTCCAAGTTAGAGCAGTCCAAGGGATTATCACCTTAAACCGTCTTCCTTTTTGGCCTCTTCTTTTTTTAATCCCCCTACCCTTGGAAGGGGTCTTCCTGCATCTGTGACCGCAAACACCAAGAGGATCTCGTCGGATTTGGGCGCATCCTGTATGGAGATACTCATGGCATCAAAGTGGCTCCTCACAAAGGCAGCATCCTTGTAATGGAGCGGAACATCTATGCTATCTCCCATCTTGCCGATCTTTTTTGCAGAAGGGATGATGGCCTTGCCCCCTCCACAGGCCTCCCTCAAAGGAGTGCCCAGCTTTGGGTGAAGGAGGGCAGCTGCGTGTTCCAGCTCACCTTTTTCACCCACAATGGCAGCCTTACCGTATGATTCCACTGGCGCCCCAAGGGCCTTCACAGCCCTCTGGGATATCTCCTTCCCCAGCATTTCGCTATAGTCTATGAGTTCAGTTAGATCCTCTTCATATACACCTGCGTACGGATTCTTGATAACTACTGCAGAAGCCACTTTCTTGATGGGTCTCTCCAAGGACTTTTCCCCATCTCCATAAATCTCCTCCACTATCGTTACAATCTTTCTTATAAGCATCTTTCACCTCCAGTTTAAATTTTGTGCCTTTGGGCAAAAAACATACAACTTCACCCTGAACAAAAAAGATAAAGCCAAGGATATATCCCTGGTCTATTAACTGTTTTGCCACGGAAATACCATTTTGAATTGCCTTTAACCTTTCTTGATCTGTGAGTGTTCCCACATCCAATGTAACGAATTCACTTGAAATATCCGCTGAGATATCAACATCCCTTGCAAGGATTCTTTTGACATCAATGGAATCCACATTAACATGATTGGCTATAAATGTGGCTGCAGCGTCTGCAATGGCTGAATCCCCTGCAATTATCGTAACAGAATCTGCTATGCCTTTTGTAAAGCTCCTTCCTCCAAAACCACTTGTGGCTATGCCAATGTCAAAAGGTCCTTGAATCTCAATCCTTGCCCTACACTCACTGTTCAAACCAAAGACCCCTGTTGTTATTTTGTTATCATAAGCTGAATAGAGGGAAATATCTCCTCCGTTGTTTACAAAGACGAAGTCATAGCCTTCATCCAAAATCCTTTGTCTAATTGCATCTGCAATGGCCCCTGCAACACTTGCAAGGCCCATTAGTTCATCCCCACATATTAGTTTAGAGGCCTGGAGCATCCTTTTCACCACCCATGGAAGGTGTTTGGTGTTTTTTACCTCCTTAGCCTTTAGTTTTAATATGGGAACATAGTCTGAGATCTGGCCCAGAAGTCTTTTGAGTTCCTCTGAAATCAATTCCACACCAGGCCCTTCTTTTCCAAGTGCCTTGGCCTCCACACATATGCTGCTGGGGCCCTCTTCCACCAATATCATTCTGATAACCCTTTAACAACCTCTTCCAAAGGTCTGATGGCATCCAGGTGGCCTCCAATTGCCCTGAACGTCTCAAGCCCGTAAGATAGATGCTACCAAACCTGATCTCCTCAACATTTACCAGAAAATTTATCCCACCTCCAGGTAATATAAAGTGCCTTGCTCCGCCTATGGTAATTTCCACCTCTCCTTTATGAACTGCCCTCGTAAGTCTGATGGGGTTTTTTGTGACCCCTGCCCTTGCAGAGCCTCCCACACCCGCTGCAAATATGCCACTTACCCTTGTGGGTTCACAGGAATCCCTCAGGACCCTCAAGAATTCCTTTGCCTCCTCTGTGAGATCCCTTTCTCTTAGGCCCTCTTCTGCCATCTCATAATAGGCCCATCTTTCTCCTGTGGTCTCTGTGATCAAAAGGGTGGAGCTTTTCTTAAACAACCTGGTGTCAATGTGGGCTATCACCTCCAGAGGCTCCTTATGCCGTAATACATGGAACCCAGCCCATAACCGGTATTCTTGTTAAAACCCCTTTCCCTCCAATAAGGCTCAATGACCCTGAGTGTGTCTTCAAACCCAACGCTATGGTCTAACCTTTGGCCTGTGGCGGTGAAAGATCCCTTCCTGAGGCAATTCTTTAACCTTATCTCCAATGGATCCATTCCCAAGAGCTGGGCTATCTCATCCATTTGAGATTCATGGGCAAATGCCATCTGAGGGACTCCAAATCCCCTCATGGCCTCTGCCACAGGATTATTCGTGTAATACATTAAAGATTCCACATAACAATTGGGAATCTCATATGGACCTGTTGCATGGACTCAAGCCCTCTGGGCCACCACCTCTCCATAAGAGGCATGCCCCTGTATCACCCACGATCCTCACCTGCACCCTTGTCAAGGCCCCATCCCTTTTGGCACCTGACTTGTACCATATGGAGAGGGGGTGCCTCTTGGTATTGCTGAGCATGCTTTCTTCCCTTGTGTATCTCACCATAACAGGCCTTTTGGTGTGGAATACTCCCAATGCAACATAACCTTCCACAGTCACATCCAACTTACCTCCAAAACCGCCCCCTGTTGTGGCCTGGATCACCCTTATCTTTGATTCAGGCATATTCAACAATGCCGCCACTTCCTTTTGCTTGTAGTGGATGTTTTGAGTGGAAGAGATGATCACAATTTGTCCCTCCTCTTCCATGTATCCCACACCTGCTTCACATTCCAAGAATGCATGGTCCAAGAAATGGGTCACATAGTGGTGCTCCACAATAACATCCGAATCCTCAAACCCCTTGTCCCAGTTACCCTTGATCAGCCTCTTCTGGGTTAACAGGTTTCCTCCATCGTGTAAGGGTGTCCCCATCCTTGCCTCTTGTGGATCTGATATGATGGGTAGATCCTGGTACACCACCTTAATCCTTTTAGCCGCACGCCTTGCAGACCTCTCATCCTGGGCAACCACCAACAATATGGGCTCACCCAAGTACCTCACATATCCCTCTGCCAAATAAGGCTGATCCTTTCTAAGCACCCCAAATCTGTTTCTGCCTGGGATCTCCTTGTGTGTAATGATCTTTACCAGTCCGGGTACCTCCCAAGCAGCCTTATCGTCTATCTCAAGGATCTTAGGATGGGGTCTATTGCTGCGAACTACCACACCAAAGATCATTCCCTCCATTCTTATGTCGCCAGCAAATAGGCAGTTTCCCAATACCTTTTGAAGCACATCTATCCTTTCAATCCCCTTACCTACTCCCATGCTCCACCCCATAGGATCTCTCTAAGCAAGTTCCTAAGAATTGGAAGTTTGAACCTGTGACTTTCCCTCACATTAACTTGGCTTTTTATCCTCAAAATTGTTTGTTCTATTGCCTGGTTCAAAAGATCCAGATCCTTTAGCTCACCTGATAAGGCTTCCTCCAGCTCCCTGGCCCTGATACAAACAGGAGTTGCAGACCCTATTGCAATCCTTACATCCAACCATCTTTTCCCCTCTTCTTTTATGACATAGGCAACTGAAAGTCTGCTTAAGGCCAAGGCTTCCCTTATTGTAAGCCTTTTATATCCCTGCCTGTAATTTTGGAGGGGGGTTATGCTGACGGAAGCTATCACCTCATCCTTCCTTATTTGGGTCTTGTAGGCATCCACCAAAAGCTCTTCCAGTGGGAGTTCCCTCTCTTGAGAGCTGGAGATTAACCTTACCCTGGCATCGTAGATCATCAAAGGAGGGATACTATCCGCTGCCGGAGAGGCATTTCCGATATTGCCTCCCACAGTACCCATGTTCCTTATCTGGGGAGAACCCACCTTTGAGCAGGCCAAGGCAAGGGAAGGAAAGGTATCCTTAATCATTGCAGATCCTGCCACAAACCCATGTGTGTAAAGGGGTGAGATAAGAAAAGGTCTGTCTTCAGGCCTCCACATGAGTTCAGGGATCTTGGTCACATCCACTAATAGAACCGCAATATCTTGGTGCTGAAGTTCAATTAAAAGATCCGTCCCCCCTGCAATTACTTTACATTCGTTGTCACTCAGCAAAGTGAGAGCTTCTTTAATAGACCTTGGGACCACACATTTAAATTTGGGCAACATCTTTGATCGCCTCTATGATCTGAATATAGCCGGTACACCTACATAGGTTACCACTTATGGCCTCTTTTATTACATCCTCTGTAATTTCCTTTTTTGTGTTTATTAATGCATAGGCACAAAGTAACATACCTGGTGTACAATAACCACACTGCACTGCCCCATTTTTGATGAATACCTCTTGGATTTTACTCAAGCTCCCATCCTTTGAAAGGTATTCCACGGTCTTCACATCCCTTTCATCCACCTTAAGTGCCAGTGTCAGGCACGAATAGATTGGTTTACCATCTAATAACACAGTGCATGCACCACATTCACCTATACCACATCCCTCCTTAACACTGGTTATGTTTAGTTTGTCTCTCAAAAGTTCCAGCAAGGTGATGTGATCTTCCACATCTATCTCAATGTTTTTTCCATTCAATAAAAAGTTAATCCTGTGCATCTAATACCCCTATCTCACCATCATCTTTGGAAGATAAGTTGCCAAATGCGGGAAGAGTGTTATGACCAATACAACAAAAAAAATTGCAAACAGAAAAGGTAGCGTGCCTTTAAATATATCTCCCATGGGAACATCCCTGGCAATACCTGCAAGTGTATAGACATTTAACCCAACAGGTGGAGTTATAAGCCCTGCTTCCATCATGAGGACTGCAATCACACCAAACCATATAGGATCAAAATTAAGGGAAACGATGATGGGAAACACCACAGGTAGAGTGAGGACCATCATGGAGACCGCATCCAAAAAACAGCCTAACATCAGGTAAATTGCAAGTATTATGGTAAGTATTAAGTATTTGGAAACACTCAATCCGGCTATCCAAATGGAGACCTTGGTGGGAATGGTGGAAAGGGCCAGGAAATAGCTAAACATGTTGGCGCCTGCAACCAAAAAGATCACCATGCAAGAGATCCTGATGGTATCCAAAAGCCCATCCACCAATGCCTTCTTTGAAAGTCTCCCTTTTAGGATCACTATCACAAACAGGCAGAATGCACCCACTGCACCTGCCTCTGTGGGGTTTATGAGCCCTCCGTATATACCACCCATGACGATACAAAACACCAAAAGTGTCTCCCAGACACCCTTTAGGGCCAGTATCTTTTCCCTAAGGGAGACCTTTTCAGGTACCATGGGAGCTAAGTTTGGGTTGAGCTTTACCCTTATGTAGACAATTAGGGCGTAAGAGAGGCTCAGAAAAAGCCCAGGGATAATTCCCGCAATCAAGAGCTTTCCAATGGATTGTTCTGTTAGCATCCCAAAGATAACAAAGCCCAAGGAAGGCGGGATCAGAAAGCTTAGGGTTCCGCCTGCTGCCACAACCCCTGTGGCAAGCTTGGGATCATAACTAAAACGCCTCATCTGGGGTAATGCCACCTGTCCCATTGCAGCAGCCGCTGCCACAGATGAACCGCTAACAGCAGCAAAGCCTGCGCAGGCAGCGATGGTGGCAATCCCCAACCCACCTGGAAGCCTTCTCAGCCACTTTTCAAAGGTATTGTATAGCTCTGTGGTAATGCCTGCCGAGGTGGCAAATGTCCCCATCAACACGAAAAGAGGGATAATGGTATAAGGGTAGTGGGCCACTCCACTATAGAGATTGTCGGCCAGCAAAGGCAGGGCTGTTTCAACTGAAGAGAGATAGGAGATCCCCAAAAACCCCACCAGCATCATCACAAAGGCTATGGGCATGCCCCAAAACAACAGCAAAAGCAGAAGAGCGCAACCTAAAAGTCCCACCTCAACCGGGTTCATCCTTTGCCCCAAAGCACTTGGTGAGGGATTGGATTACATCAACCAAGAATTCCCAAAAAAGCCCTATCCCTGCCACAAACACAAGGAACCTAAAGGGAGCTTGGGGGATCCTCAACATGTCAGAGACTGTGCTCTCCTCCATGGCCCTCAAAAGGCCTTGCCAGGCCAATAGGCCTATGATTATCAGGCATAAAAGGCCTGTAACTGCCTCTGAAATGGCCAGGGCCTTAGGCCCAAGCCTCTTCAACACAAAATCCACACCCACATGGCCTTTTATTTGCTGGGTGTAGGCAGCTCCCAGTAGGATGCTTATGGAAAGTAGATACTCGGAGAGCTCAAAGGTGCCTGGAATAGGCTTTCCAAAAAGGGCCCTCATGATTACATCACAGGTGGTAAGAAGCATTAAGGCAAGCAAGAAAAACATACCCACCATGCAGGTGTAATAATTGAAGGCCCTTATAAAGCTTTTTAATCTTGTCAACATGCCCAAGCCCTATCTTGCATATTCAGGAGGGAATGCAACCAGCTCAACACCTCTTTTCTTACACTCTTCATTCATTACTATAACTGCCTTCTTTGCAGGAAGGCCTTTGGCCTCTAAGGAATCCACCCAATCCCTGGTTACCTGCCTGAACCTTTCATACCATTCCTCCTTTTCCTTTTCAGGTATCTCAATAAGCGTCACTCCCTTGGAAGGTATCTCCTGCATCATGGACTTGTACACATCCCTTGTAAGACCACCTGTCACCTTAAAGGGGTTGGAACACACCTCTTCCACCATTTTCTTGTATTTATCATCCAGCCTTTCATAGGTCTTCTTGTTCATCACCAATCCCTCTGACACGCATCCCAAGGTGAGTATGGTCCCGTATTTTGCAACCTCGTAGAGTTTGAATGCCAATATGAGTGGTGGACAGGTGACCAAGCCATCCACGGTTCCTGTCTCCATGGCCATATAAACATCTCCCAAGGGCATAAACACAGGCTCAGCACCCAGTGCCTTTATATAATTGGTCTGATGTCCACCTGGGCTCCTGAGTTTTAGCCCTTTTAAGTCTTCAATGCGCCTTATGGGCTTGTTCTTGGTCCAGATAAAGGACTGTATACAGCCGTTTAGCTCCAATACCTTAACGTCCTTGAACTCATCCTTTAAGACCCTTTCGTACACTGCATTCCCTATCTCTGCTGCCAGATCCTTTCCATCCACCCAAACAGCCAAGGATAACACATCCGTGAGGGGAAACCTCCCAGGTGTCCAAGTTGCTGTAAAATAACCCAAATCCGATAAACCCCTTGCCACTATGTCGTAATGATCAGGTCCCTTACCCAAGGCTGCACCCGCGTACATGGTGTATAGCAGCTCTCCTCCGCTTCTCTTTTTAAGTTCCTCCATCATAGGCTCCCACACCGTCTTCACCTCACGGCTCACAGGCGGGTGCCATGTGGAAAACTTTAGGTTTGTCTCCTTTGCAGAGAGCTCGTTCACCTGAAAGATCCCTGAGCCCAAGGCAGCTCCACCTATCAACGCTGCCTTCAGAAATTCCCTCCTGCTCAGCCCCTCACATACCTCACACATGGTCTCCTCCTTTCATCTTTGGGTATAGCTATACCCATCTTTCTGTGACTGTCTTTTGGTCCAGGAAAAGCCTTATGGAATCTATCCTGGACTTGGTCATACCGTAAAAGGACCCCTTTCTGGAGCCCAGAGGATAAAAGGCATAGGGCTGGGGGATGCCTGCATTGATCCCCACATTACCCACATTGCATTGGTACACAAACCTTCTTTCACTCTCACCCGATTTAGTTACCAAACAGGCAGAGTGACCATACTCTGTGTTTTCGTTTATGATCTCTATGGCCTGATCCAAGCTATCCACTGGGAGGAGATTACAGATGGGACCAAAGGACTCCTCCTTTGCTATCCACATGTCCGTTGTAACATCTTCCAACACGCAGGGTCCCACAAAATAGCCCCTTTCGTATCCTTCCACCTTTGGATTCCTTCCATCCAGCAAAAGCCTTTCTCCTTCCCGGAGCCCCTTTTCCAAAAAGTTCAAAACCCTTTCCCTACCTTTTTGGGATGTGAGAGGCCCCATCTCAGTTGCCTCATCCAGGCCGTATCCCAGCCTGATATTTTTTGCCCGTTCTATCAACAGTTCTCTAAACTGGGCATACACATCCTTTTGAACCAACACATTGTCAGAGCCCAAGCATCTTTGGCCAGTCATTCCAAAACACCCTCTTACTACATACTCCACTGCCTTTTTGAGATCTGCATCCCTTAGGATCACAATATGGTTCTTCCCATTTCCGTTGATGGAAGACCTCTTTCCCAGATGCCCACATTGCTCAAACAACAACCTGCCAACCCTGCTGGAACCAATAAAGCCAACACCTGCAACCCTTTTATCCTCAAGGATCTTTTGATTCAAATGATATCTTTATCCCACATGAACGAGATTCATAACACCTGGAGGAAGCCCCACCTCCTCATATACCCGAAAGAGCATATCAGTGGCCACAGGATTTTGATTGCTGGGAGACAAGATGACCGTGCATCCGCAGCCTAATGCGTATGGGACAAAGGAAGACCAGGCATGCATGGAGATGTTGTTAAGTGTGAGGATCAAAAATACACCCACTGGTTCCCAGATCATGTAGCAGTCTATATCCCTTGCAAGCTGCATTACGTCTTCACCTTTGTAGAGGCTGTATAGTGCAGATAAGGCGGATTCTATGTTCTCAATGCACCTTTGTATGGTCCCCCTTGCCTCTGATATGGTCCTACCGTGATCCTGGACCAGGACCCTGGCCAGCTCTTCATGCCTCTTCTGCAACACTGCCCTAAGTCTGGAAAGGTAATCTGCCCTGTCCCTAAAGGGCACATCCTTCCATTTCAAAAAGGCTCGGTATTAAGAGGAAATGACCTGCTCCACTTCCTCCTCTTTCAGCACCTCCACCTGGGCTATCTCCTGATCCTTGGCAGGATTTTTGTCCACAGATATCTCCCTGGTTTGGTCAAAATTCCATTCACCGTTTATGTATGCCCCAAGCCTTCCATAATGGGGCTTCACTTCCCCTAAGATTGCCATCTTTCCTCCTCCCTAAAATGTGGGTGGCGTTATCACCCAAATAAGCTCCACATCCTCACTCCCTTTGTTTACCCAATCATGGGGGATGTGGGATGGAAAATAAAAGCTTTCTCCAGCTCCTATCTCATACTCCTTGTCCCCAAGGATCAAAGTGAGTCTTCCCTTTAGCACATATCCGAACTCCTCTCCCTCGTGGTGGTACATGCCATGGGGCCCTCCCCCTGGCTTTATCACTGTAAAAAAGGGCTGCATCCTCTTGTTCCTAATGGACCTTACCAACGATTGAATGCTCGCATCCCATCTTTTTAGGCGTATCTCTACCCTATCCTTCTGAGTGGTGACCACCTCCTCTTCCAAGTGGTACTGCTCCATGAAGAAGTCCACAATGTTTACTCCCAATGCCCTGGCTATGCGCTTTAGGGTGGATATGGAGGGATCTACCTTGTTGTTTTCCAACTGGGAGATGAGGGATCCAGAACAACCCACCTCCTCGGCCAGTTGCCTGATGCTGAGGCCTCGTTGCTCCCTTAGCTCCTTTACCTTGTTCCCGATGGACATTCTCTGCTCACTATTTTTGAAATTTATAACTTATACTGAACAGGGGTGTCAAGCCCTTTTTGGAGGGTTGACTTGGGCCAAGAGTGGGGGATAAGATTTGGCGATGAGTAGACTGAGCCCCTATCTCAGCACTTTCATATCCCTTTTAATCCTATTTGCGGTCTTGCTTTTCATCTCACCAATGTTTGTAAGTACACGGTTTTTAAAGGGAAAAATCCAGGAAAGCCTCACGAAAATTACGGGCCTCAATGTGGAACTAAGGGGTCCCATAAGGCTCTCACTTATCCCAAGCACCAAAATAATCCTTGAGGAGGTAGCCTTCTCTAATCCTTCCAGAGGGATAAAACTCGAGACAGCCTCCCTTGACCTCAAACTAAAAATCCTGCCACTTTTAAAGAAAAAGATCATGATAGATGATATTATTGTTAATTCCTTTGTCCTTGAACTAAATACTTCCAAGCTTAATACAATAAAACACGAGGCACAATCGGATTTAAGACAAGATATGGCTCAACGCACATCATACATGCCAAGTGTCTCTAATGGACTTTACTTAGGAACCCTAAGGCTACATAAGGGCACCCTCAGGCTTAAATACAACGATCACTACAAGGTTATCAACGAAATTGAAACAGACATATCATCCCATCATGACAATAAGGAATTGACTTATAAGGCCAGTTGTGCATTGGATGGATTAAAATTAAAATTTAATATGACTACTTCCAGCTTGAATGAGATCATATCGCAAAGGTCATCCAAGATCACTCTAAAACTTCAAATAGTAGATATAATGGACCTAAGCTTATCAGGCCATATCTCATATAATAGTGGCATATTCATACCAAACATCAAGGCAGATGCTCATGTATCCCAACTATCAAAGATCTTACAGGTTTTCGGATCCAATCCCAAAGACTTTGGACTAAAAGATCTCCACATAGCAAGTGACATATACTACAAAGAAAAACTTTACCATGTGGATGGAGACATTTCATTTAGAGATCAAAGGCTGAAACTCATATTAACTTTTCACAAAGATACAAATGATGCCATCAATCTCAACATAACCTCAGATGTGCTCAACCTAAATAATATCCTGAATGACTTGAATAAACACACAGGCCGGGCAGGTTCAGACAACCCTCCTGAAACTAAGTCAGAAAAGACGTCTCAAAGAGATTCCACTTCCAAGACCATCCATACCACAGTTGCCATCAAAAGACTTTTGCTCAGAGACCAAGAGTTTATGGATGTGAGACTAAAGGCATACATAAAAGGGAATGTAGTGAGACTGGAGCAAGGTTCTTTGAGGGCATATGGAGGCATTGGAGACCTAAAGGCCATGTATCAGATCTTTCCCAATCATTCATCCCTTTGGCTACATATTGGTTTAAGCTCAGCGGATATATCTTCCATCATGACCAATCTATTTCAAAACACAGACATCACAGGAAAACTGCATGGAGAATTGGATCTTGAAACCACCCTTGGACAAAACTCTTCACCCATTATCAATAATAAAGGCCATGGTAGATTGGTCTTATCTAAGGGTGTGATCAAAAAAGGGAAGACACTCATAGAGATCATAAACTTCCTTCAGGCTATCAAGGGTAGAGAAACAGGTATAGATTCTCTCTCCTATAGGTTTATAATAGCACCATTTGAACTTCAAAACGGAAAAATCATAATAAAAGATGGTACATTTGATTCAGAGATCCTGGCCGGCAGTTTTACAGGCTATGTAGATCTTAAAAATGAATCTATGGAGATATTTGTCAAGCCGAAAGAGTCAAAATTACTGGGTAAAAAGAAAGTTATATCCTTTAGCATAAAAGGCAATTTCAAAGAAATAAAAGTGATTCCTCAATTTCAAGAAGTATTGGAAGAGAAGGCCAGAAAATATTTGGATTTAAATAAGATAAAAGAGAGATTAAAGGAGCTAAGTTTTTAACACAATGGATAAAGAGGGAAAAAAGATATTGGGCCTCACCACCTGTTCCCACGGATTGGTACATCTTTTTGAAGGTGTCTTACCTCCCCTAATACCCATTATGATATCCCAGTTTAATGCAAATTACTTTCAATTGGGCCTGATCGTAACTGTTTTTTCCTATGCCTTTGGACTGGGATCCTTGCCAGGCGGACTCATTGGAGACAGGGTAGGGCCCAGGAAACTAATAAGCTTTTATCTTTTTTCTTCTGCTGCCATCGGGATATTTATCCTATTTTCCAATTCCCTTTTCACATATGGTGTTCTCATGGGCCTATTGGGGCTTTCTGCCAGTGTATATCACGCCGCCTCCAATGCCTTAATAAGCCTTAGGATAAAGGAAATCGGCCATGCCTTTGGTCTACACGGAATAGCAGGAAGCCTTGGGGTTGCCTTAGCCCCTGTGATATCTGCCTCCATGGGCGCCAGGTGGGGTTGGAAGGTTCCACACGTGGCACTTGGACTGTTTGCCCTGTGCCTGGCATTCTTTTCCCTTGGCATAAGGGATATTCACCCAAGGAGGCTTGAGGGGACAAAAGAAGACAAGGCCCAAAGAAGGATAGTTATCCTCATACTCTTTTTTTCAACTGCTGCCTTCCTGGGTATCACCTACAAGGCGGTGATGACATTTCTACCATCTTATATGGGAGAAAGGGTGAGCAATCTCTTTGGCATCACACTTAACAAGGTGACCCTTGGGGGAACTGTAGCCACCATTGCACTTTTATCCGGCAGCCTTGGGCAGTATCTGGCAGGCAGATTTGTGGGAAGATACCAAGGAGAAAGACTCTATCTCCTTGTGATAATTTTGGGTGCACTCTTTAGCCTGCTCATGTACTGGGGCTGGGGCCCATTGTTGGTGCTGTCCACCGTGGGCTTTAGCCTCTTTTACTTTGCCACCCAACCCATACAGAACTACCTACTGAGCACCTATGTAAGTCAACAAAAAAGGGCAGCCAGTTATGGGCTTCATTTTTCCATAACCTTTGGAATAGGTTCTGTGGCCGCTGCACTGGGCGGGCTTAGCGCGGATAAATTTGGTTTGGCCTCTGTTTTCTTAGGTTCCACTGCTTGTTTTGTAATCTCAGGGGTCTTGTGCTTCATCTTGCTGAGGCTGAGAGGAAATTGATCCTCCAAGCCCCAACAAATACATCTGATCGGACAACTCCAAGAATTGATCAATGGAAAGCCTTTCTGGCCTCAAGTGGGGATCAATGCCTGATCTTAAAATGATCTCTTCCAACATATGCCTTGGCATGTGAAAACCCACATGGGAAAGGCAATTCAAGATCGTTTTTCTCCTATGTTTGAAGATCTCCATTGTAATATATCTAAACAGTTTCTCATCCAAAGCCCTTCGGGTGTATGGGAATAGATAATCCAACTCCACAAGTGCAGAATCCACCTCTGGTCTTGGCCAAAAACATGTGCCTTTCAACAACAATAACATCTTTGGCCTACAATTGTATTGTGTGAATATACTGAGACTTCCATAGGCCTTACTCCCCGGCACGGCTACCAATCTTTCAGCCACCTCTTTCTGAACCATTAGGATTGCTTTTCTTATCTTGTACCGCAGCATCTCCAATCTTGAAATTATAACCGTTGCGATATTATACGGCAAATTTCCCACAACGATTGTGGCATCCTCAATCAGATCATTTAAATCCAAATTCAACACATCACCACGGATAAGCCTTATATTATTTAAATCAGCACTCTTAATCTTCTCTTCGATTAATTTCACCAAATCTGTATCTATTTCAATGGCAGTTACTCTTTCCACTTTCTTTGCCAAAGAAATGGTTATTTCACCTCTTCCAGGCCCTATCTCAATAACATGTCTGGGACTTTCATTATCAATTATTTGAACGATCTTATCCACATAGGATTTGTCTATCAAGAAGTTCTGGCCATATCTTTTCTTTGGAAAAAATTTAGACAAATTCAGGCTTCCTTGAACTATTTCAGGAATCTTGTTATCAAGAAGCTTAAAGATGCAACAATGATTATACAAGCACCGGCTGGAAGATTAAATTTATAGCTTATCTGTAAGCCAAGAATAGAAAAAAACATAATAAAAAATGAAGATAAAACCATCATTTTACCTAAGGATTTGACAAATTTTTCGGCTATCAAAGGAGGTATAGTCAATAGTGCCACCACAAGCAAAATGCCAACTATTTTGATGATCGTAACAATACTTATCGATATCAGACAAATAAGCAAGATGTATAGCCGCAAGGTGGGGATACCAATCACCATCGCAAATTCCCGATCAAAGGAAATTGCCATAAATTCCTTGTAAAACACAGAGATCAGAATTATAGCAACAACATCTATGGCCAGAAGGGCATAGGTATCTGTCTTATTTACAAGCAAGATGTTCCCGAAAAGATAGCTCAATATATCACCTTTGAAACCAGGGGACTTATCCAAGAGGATTACACCCACTGCCATTCCCAATGCCCATATCACACCTATTATGGTATCCACCCTTTCCTTATGCCTGAAACTCAAAATTGCAATCAATACACCCACTGCCAGCGCAAAAAGTCCTGTCCCAAGCATAATGGGGATGCCAAAGAAGATGGATGCGCCAACCCCGCCATAGGCTGCGTGGGCAATACCTCCTGAGATGAATGAGATCCTGTTCACCACAACGTATGAGCCCATGATACCGCACAGTATGCTCACCAACACAGAGGCCACAACTGCCTGTCGCATAAAATCAAACTGTAATGCTTCCCACATGACTTATGGATGCCTGTGAAAGACCCTATGGGGTATTCCGTGGGCCACAAGGTCCACGGGGCACGGATAGGCCTTCGAAAGCATGGCCTCTGTGATCTGTCCCTCCTCGTGGAAGGTGAGGTGCCTGTTCACGCAGGCCACAGACTTCACATGGCTGGAGATCACACCTATGTCGTGGGTTATCACCACAATTGTGATCCTTTTATTCAATTCCACCAGGATCTGATAGAGGTCTGTTTGAAACTCCGGATCCACATTGGAGGTGGGTTCATCCAAGAGCAGGATTTCAGGCGAGGTGGCCAAGGCCCTTGCTATAAATGCCCTTTGCCTCTGGCCACCTGAAAGGTTTGAAATGGGCCAATCCCTCTTATCCCACAGGCCAACAAGTTCCAGGACCTCCTGAACCGCCTCATCATCTTTTGCCTTACTTTTGCCATCCCTCCCCACCTTTCCAAGCCTTCCCATCCTTGCAAGCTCCTCCACAGTAATGGGAAAGGAGAGATTAAAATCCCTTTCCTGGGGCAGATACCCTACCCTATGCCTTGTGGATATGGGAGTTTTGCCCAGCAATCTTATTTCGCCCTTTTGTGGCACAAGCAATCCCAAGATGAGTTTCAGTAGGGTTGTCTTTCCCCCTCCGTTGGGGCCCAAGATGGCCAAGAATTCCCCTTTCTTTACAAACAGATCCACATCCTCCAACACAGGACTATCCCCGTAGGAAAAGCACACACCCTTCATTTCAATGGCATATTCCATACTATGTGCCAATCTCCTCTAATATCTTGAGGTTCTTGAGGATCCTTTCCATCTCCAGCTCCTGTCTGGCTACCCTCTCACTCACCTCTTCGATTACTTCCTCTGCTGCCTTGATCAAAAAATCAGGGTTTGACAACTTCCTTTTGCCTTGCTCCAGCTCTTTTTCCAGTGTGGCCTTGCCCTTTAAAAGCCTTTTCCTTTCCTGTTCAAGGTCTATCACATCCAAGAGAATCACATAGATCTGATTCTCTCCAATAACCGCTGTGGCAGAGCCTTTTGGCCTGGGGACTCTATCTCCTATAACAAGTTCCTTTACACGAGCCAAGGTTTTTATATGCTGTAAATTACGATTCAAAATCTCCCTATCCCGTTCATTGGGTATTTCCATGTGCACATCCACAGTCTTAGAAGGAGAAACATTCATCTCTCCTCTTATGCTTCTTATGTTGGAAATTACATCTATCAAAAATTGAATCTCATACTTGGGTTGAAAATCTTTAATCTCTTCTCCCTTAGGAAACTCAGATACCATAATGCTTTTTTGGGTATTAGGCAACCTCTGCCATAATTCCTCGGTTACAAAAGGCATAAATGGATGCAGCAGTCGAAGGATAACAGAAAATGTATGGTATAGGTTTAGTCTTGTGGCATTTGAAATCTCTTTATCTTGATTATAAATCCCCCATTTGGAAAATTCCAAATACCAGTCACAATATTCATGCCAAACAAAATGGTAAACCAATTGTGCTGCATCATTAAAACGATACTCTTCAATCGCATTTGAAACGGCCTGCGTAACCTCTGATAACCTTATGTTTATCCACTTGTCAATCGTACTGAAGTTTTTTCCATCCAGGCTAAAATCACCCATATCCTGAAGACTTGTAAGAATTAGCCTTCCTGCGTTCCAAATCTTATTCACAAAATGCCTGTAGCCTTCTATCCTTGCCTCAGAGAGTTTAATATCTCTTCCCTGGGCTGCAAGGGCAGCCAAGGTAAACCTGAAGGCATCTGTGCCAAATTTATCAATCACTTCCAAGGGATCTATTACATTTCCCTTGGACTTGCTCATCTTCTTACCTTCTGCATCCCTAACCAAGGCATGAATATACACATCTTTAAAAGGCACATCCCCCATAAAATGTATGCCCATCATCATCATCCTGGCCACCCAGAAAAAGAGTATGTCAAAACCTGTGACCAAGACCGATGTGGGATAGAATGTCCTAAGCTCCAATGTATCCTGGGGCCAACCAAGGGTGGAAAAAGGCCACAATGCAGAGCTAAACCAAGTATCCAGGACATCTGACTCCTGCTGAAACTCCTGGGACCCACAATTTGGGCACTTTGGGGGCCTTTCCTTTTCCACCACGGTCTCGTTGCAGGTGGTGCAGTAATAGGCAGGTATCCTGTGCCCCCACCAGATCTGGCGGGACACGCACCAGTCCCTTATGTTTTCCATCCACTCAAAGTATGTCTTCTCCCACTGTTGGGGATAGATCTTGGTCTTACCTTCCTTTACCGCCTGAAGGGCCTTTTCCGCCAAGGGCTTTACCCTTACAAACCACTGCTTTGAAAGCAGGGGCTCTATCATGGTCTTGCACCTGTAGCAATGCCCCACCTTGTGCACATAAGGTTCCACCTTTTCCAGAAGTCCCTTTGCCTCCAAGTCCTTCAGTATGCGCTCCCTACATGCAAATCTATCCAGGCCTTCATATTGTGCTGCCAAGCTGTTCATGATACCCCGCTCATCTATTACCTTTATTGCTTCTAAGCAATGGTTCTGACCTATCACAAAGTCGTTGGGATCATGGGCAGGGGTTATCTTAAGCGCGCCCGTTCCAAATTCAGGATCCACATATGGATCAGAAATCACAGGAATATGCCTCTCAAGTATAGGCAACAGCACCTTTTTCCCCACAAGATTTCCATACCTAAGATCCTCTGGATTGACTGCCACAGCAGTATCACCCAAAAGGGTCTCTGGCCTTGTGGTGGCCACCACCAGATATCCACTCCCGTCCTCCAAGGGATACCTGATGTAGTACAGGTGGCTCTTCAGTTCCTCGTGCTCCACCTCCAAGTCTGCAAGGGCGGTCTGGCACCTGGGACACCAGTTTATGATGTAATCTCCTCTGTAAATAAGACCTTGTTTATAGAGCCTCACAAACACCTCTTTAACTGCCTGGGATAGGCCTTCATCCATTGTGAACCTGGTCCTGGACCAGTCACAGGAGCACCCGAGCCTTTTAAGCTGATTTATGATGATGTTCCCATATTTTTCCTTCCACTCCCACACCAGCTCCACAAACCTCTCTCTCCCAACCTGGTGTCTGCTCTGGCCCTTTGAAGCCAAGTCCCTTTCCACCACATTTTGAGTGGCAATACCTGCATGATCTGTCCCAGGTTGCCATAGGGTCTTATATCCTTTCATCCTTTTGTATCGGATCAATATGTCCTGAAGTGTGTTGTTTAAAGCATGGCCCATGTGAAGCGTACCTGTGACATTGGGCGGAGGTATCACTATACAATAGGGAGGTCCATCTGATTCCATATCAGGCCTAAAAAACCCATTCTTCTCCCAATATTCATACCACTTCTCTTCAACGTTCTTTGGATCATATCCCTTTGGAAGTTCACCCTTATCCATACATTTCCCCCCTCTATAAAAGTTTTAACAAAGATTTGTGATGTAATCCTATCTAAAGGCAATATGTACCCAAAATTTACAAACACAATCCTTTCCCTCTTTTATCGGAGACATAGCAACCAAAACCTTGGATGGCTTAACAGGAAGATGAATTCTAACTTCTTTATTCCAATTCCTTCCCTGTCATCTCCTGGTAAATCCTCTTGTATGTCTCATAGGCATCCTTTCCAAAGCATACAAATACCACTTCCAGTTCAGGCTGAGATTTAAGGAACTCAAGTGCCTCTGAGATGGCTATCCTGCAAGCCCTTTCAAAAGGAAACCCATATGCACCTGTGCTTATAGAGGGAAAGGCTATTGACCCAATCCCCAGTTTCTGTGCAGCCTTTAGGCTTTCCCTGTAACAACTCCTCAAAAGCTGATCCTCATTGTGGCCCCCGCCCTTCCACACCGGTCCAACCGTATGTATCACCCACTTTGCCGGCAACTTATAACCCTTGGTGACCCTAACCTCTCCTGTGGGGCACCCGCCTATCTGCTTACACTCCTCCAAGAGCTCAGGCCCTGCTGCCCTGTGAATTGCACCATCCACACCTCCACCCCCTAAAAGTGTGGGGTTGGCAGCATTTACAATGGCATCCACCTGCAATTTTGTAATATCCCCTTCCACAATCTTAATCCCCATGGCAACCTCCCTAACCAACTATATCTCCGATGGCCTCCAGATAAAGGCCTTTTACATATTCATAAAACTCCTCTCTACCCATCTCTTCTGAGGGATCCCACCAACCTATTTGGTTTAGGTGATCCAGATCCCAATATCTGTAAAAATAACCCTCATCATATACAGCAGATCTCACAGAAACAAGGCCATCATTCTCACCTTCCAAGGCCTCAAGAACCCTATAACTTCCTCTGAAGAGGAAGAATGTGTTATTATAGGATTGCAGCCCTGCTATTGTCCATAACTTAAGATCTCTCCTCTTCTCTTCCCTTCCCAATACTTGGTTTAATTCCCTCATCCTGCTTGTTGTGAGATCAAAAAATCCCCTCAGATCCAACCCAATCTTAAGGCAAAGATCAATGAGTCTTTTGAACCTAAGGATTCTAATGTCTGCCAAAGAGGTCCCATGATGTGGGGTCCCGATTGTAATAACATGCTCCACCTTCTCGTACAGGTCAAATCTGTAAATCATATACCTTACATCCAGACCGCCCATGCTATGGGCCACAAAATTTAGCTTTTTAAACTTACAAAAATCATCGCTAAAGTTTTTTATCTCATAAAAGAGATCCATTGCCCTCCTCTCAAGGGACCCTCCCCACGAGACCCAGGGAGAAAATATCTTGTATCCCTTTCCCTCCAGGAAGGACTTGATCCCTTTGAAATAACTCAGCCTGTCTGATCTAACCAGTCTACCAAAGGGCTTTAAATAGAGCCTGTCAAAAGGACAGATGCCATGGCATAGCACTATTGGATTATCACCCATCCTAAATCACCCCTATCCTGAACAAAATTCCAGCTAAGAAGTAAATGATCAATAAGCACAAAAACATCCTAACAAATATAACATGTGTCAAAGGTAAAAACATCCAAATCAAAAACATGATCAAAGGGATAACAACACCTGCAACTACAGAGTGAATATATTTTAACAAAAACTGTATCCCCCACAAAAACCAAGGAGCATATACCTTTTCCACAACAATATCAGGCGAAATATCGTGGGATACAGTGAAAAATTTGAAATATAGCAAAGTGAGAATAACTATCAAAGAGATATAAGCTGGGCCAAAACTTTCCATTGAAAGCATGTGTCTTTTCAACAACAAATAGATAAGGGCGGGGATTATGATACAATGATAAACATGAAAGTAATGCAATCCATCTGAGTTTCCAAAAATTAAAGAGCGAAAAAAGTTCCCCAAAAAAGGTATCTCTTCCACAAGCGTCCTAAAGATACTAAGGGCTGATTTGCCTTCTTGATCGTATTTTAGCACAAAACCTGTAAATGCACAAATAACAAGTAAAACAATTGCGAAATTTAGATGCATAACAACCTCTACTTTGGGAGTTTTGTCCGTCAAAAGATAGTCAGAGGCATGGAACAAGGCGAATACAATAGAGATCTGTGCAGAAATAAAGTGAATATATCTAACAAACCAGCCAAATGGAACAAGATAGGTTATTTCCTGGGTTGATTGGAACTGGTTATGGAAAGGTTCGTAATGGAAACATAAAAGTATCCCACTTATAGCACAAACATATAGGCTATTGATTGCCAAAAGTGAACTATGTTTTGTAAAATAATTATAGTTTAACATCAAATGGGAACTTTAACAACAATACTTCCATCTTGATTTGAAATATAGCTGAGTTTTAAAAGAGCTTTAGTGGCAGGGCCTTTTAAGTTTGTGCCATCAATGGCAAACCTACTACCGTGGCAAGGGCAAACAAAAATACCGTTGACATTGTCATAGTTAACATTACATCCCAAATGAGTACATTTCTGTGAAAATATTTTTAACTCCTTATCATCCTTGACGATCAAGACCCCATCCTGAATAGAAACACCAGGAGGGATCTCATCCCTTTGTAATCTTAACTCTTTAAACCTTGGCCTGCCTCCCGTAACAAACACAAGACCTGGGATGCATAACAAAGCAAATGAGATCTTTTTAATGGCCTCTCTCCTGTCCATCTTCCATTCCCCTTTTCCCAAGCATCATTTTTGTATTTTTTAAAATTTTTACGAGATTGGCAAGGCGATAAGGGAAAAATTATCCTCCGCTCCTTGATTTACGGTAGATTAAGACCCTCAATTGAACACCAAGGACTTCAGGGGTACTGGCGTGCTATATCGCAGTGTATCAGTTTAAAAATATAAACAGGGAGCCACGCCCCCGCAGCTCCCTGTTTATCAAAAAAGTTACTTAAATAAATTGCTAAGATCCATATTAGATACAGTTTTGAGAAACTTCCCGTTTCTATAGATCGTATATGAACCATTATTTAATTGTATTGAAATTGTTGAGTTGTAGGTTAAGAGGTTTAACTGTCCACTAACGGGATTATCGTAGTAGTCAAATTGCAAAGGATTTATTGTTTGAACATTTACCGTACCGTTGGTATAATTGCTAGAATACTTACCACTTATTGTTTGCTGGTATCCAGGGTATTGCTTTTTTTCCTTTATCTTGAAATTAGAGTATCTTGCAATTATATTTTGGTTGCCCAAAGAAACATTACCTGACCCATTTACGGTATATTCAACCTCGCTTGAACTTATAATTGTAACGCTCGTAACAAAATTGGAAAAATTAAATGTAACACTACCATATGGCTGGAGTATAATATTGCCGGAAAGTTGGGAAACCGTAATCGTCCCACCGGTAGGATTCGAAAGGTATCCATAAAGTTCTATTGTCATATTACCGTTGAAAGTTCCTTCCTCAGTCTTACATTTAGCAAAGTTAACTGAAAGCTTTGGATTATAAACCTCTGCCTCTGAAGAAGGGTAATCAGAACCTGTCCAACTGGCAGAAAAACTCATGCTTCCACCATATGTACATGAAAGACTATCCGAGTAACTTCCGTAAAGCCCCTCCTTAAAAATAGATTCAGGAAGTTGTATCTCAAATGCACCTTTTTTGAAAAGCTGAATCTTCATGAGACCACTTGAAATATCATAAGGCAATTCCATGCCAGTTTCGCCCGAAGCACTGGCCAGTGATGTCCCAACATTGATACTTGCAGCGGCCTTTTCTACCTCTTCATCTGATAGGGTGGATTGGGAGGTGTCCACCTGAAAATTGGTGTTAGAATTCACCCAGAATCCTTCATTGGGCAGTATGTGAGATAAGGGTGAGAAACCCTTGGATGTTGCATAGGCCTGGGTATCAGATCCTGGTAAATATACAGCCCAGTTTCCATTATCCCACTTCCAGACACTTTTTACCTTTGTGCTGTCATCAAACATCTCTGGCACATAGACCTTATTATTCGTCTTAAGACCTTTTAGATTCCACTTCTCAGAAAAACTTAGATTCCCATCATCCACCTCTGTGCCTGAGACATTTAGGGCAAAAGCAGAGTTGGACTTGACCCAGAAACCCTCCCCTGGCTGAATGCCTGATATGAGGCTAAAACCTTTTGTGGAGGCATAACTAGCACCCTTATCCGATTCCTGAGGAAGATAGACCGCCCAAGATTCTGACGACGCCGACCACTTCCATACTGATTCCACAGGCCAGCTTGATAGGTTAGAGGAAGATATGGCTACTCTTGAAGACACAAGATTCCAACCGGTCTTTAAATTGAGTGTTTCTGAATTTGCTGTTGAAGCAATACACAGGAAAGAAATTGCCAAAATTACAAGGAAACATAGCCTGCTAAATCTAAATACCTCTCCACGCCAAAATTCCAGGTGGCCCCTTTTCATAAAAGCAGGTTTCCTCATCTCAAACCTCCTTCTATGAAAAATTTTACACCAAGCCTCTACCAAATAATACGAAAAAGTCAAGAGGCTTTTCGAAAATGGTTTGTAGTGGCCTCGGTTGAGAGCGGATACCCACTTAAGGGAAATAAGATATAGCAATAGGCATAATGTTATTGGTAAAATCATCTGGTAATGAGGAGCTCCTTATTCCTCATTGCAATTACAGGTGGAATTACATGGGAATTAGTAAAGGACCTTATAGCAGAATCCATTGAATACCGTTTCGGTCAAGTAGATAGCCTCCCTCACAGAATCTAGTGTTAAACGGTAATGCGCCTTCCTATACCTGAAGGGCTACAATAGAATTTGTCCACATGATGGCTCTTAAGCTATGCACCACCCCTTGCCACATTTCTGAATCCAATGGTAAGGCAAAATTCTTCGGAAAGACATTTAAGAGGTATTGCCTCTATATACATGATCTGCCTGATGCAAGAACCATTATGGGACTACTTCCCTTGTGGTTTGAAGATTATCACATAAATCATCCCCATAAGGGGCTGAAGAGGAGATCACCAAGGGAATAAAGGATGATGCAGAATAAGTTGGAGGGGTTTCAGGCTTGACGGCGGCAAGTTTAGCATCCTGGGTTTACCTGCAAGAGGGCAAAGATCCTTCTTTGGTTTAATTAGGCCTAATTCAGTTACAGTCATTTCATTGCCAGTTACTCCCTTGCCTTCCACAGTCCCTAACGCTTCCACAGTCCTTGACAATGGTAACAGTGGTCTGTAAGTTTTTTAAAAAAAGGAGGTGAGAGGAATGACCAATTCGCTCAAAACTTGGCTACTTTTCGGAGCCCTTACTATGCTCTTTGTGGTGCTGGGAGACCTTATAGGGGGAAGACAAGGCATGTTTATTGCCTTCTTATTTGCCTTGGGTATGAATTTTTTCAGCTATTGGTTTTCAGACAAGATCGTCTTGGCCATGTACGGTGCCAGGGAGGTTGGGCCTGAAGAACATCCAGAGTTGCATAATATAGTGTCGGGCCTCTCTCAATCTGCCGGCCTTCCAATGCCAAGGGTTTACATCATCCCACAGGATTCCCCCAATGCCTTCGCAACGGGCAGAAATCCAGAGCATGCTGCAGTGGCAGTCACAGAGGGACTTTTGCAGCTTATGAACAGAGAGGAACTCACCGGGGTGTTGGCACATGAACTTGCACATGTAAAGAATCGGGATATCTTGATCGGAACCTTGGCCGCCACAATGGCAGGTGCCATCATGATGTTGGCAGATATGTTTCGCTGGACTGCAATCTTTGGAGGTGCAAGGGGAGATGATGAGGAAGGCGGAAATCCATTGGGGCTTATTGGCGGCATAGCCCTTGCCATCATCGCACCCATTGCGGCAATGCTCATACAGATGGCCATCTCCAGATCCAGGGAATATCTGGCGGATGCAACTGGAGCTAAGATCGCCAATTCGCCCATGGGCCTTGCAAGGGCATTGGAAAAATTGGGCGCCTATAGTCAAAGGCTGCCGATGGAGGCAAAGCCCTCCACCGCCCACATGTTTATCGTTAATCCCCTTTCAGGTGGGGGATTGCTAAGCCTTTTTTCAACCCATCCCCCCCTTGAAGACAGAATTCAAAGGCTAATGGAAATGGCCAGGCAGGGGATCTTTTAACCGTATTGAAGGCCTGAGAATATGGAGTGTTTACTAAGGAGACTTGACTCCTTCATCTTCAACACATATTCAGGCCTTTTCCCCTCTAACCATTTTGGATAACCTCCCAGCCACACATAATTTAGTAGCTGGTGGAACTGCTTCCTACTGAATAGATACCTACCTATCCTTACTGTGCCAAGCTTAGGTTGAATCTCCAAGACCCCATGTTTTACTTCTGCATATCTTTTCAAGACCTCCAAAACCACATCTCTATTACGCCAGCCTTCCGGATCTTGTTTAAAATCAGCCATATCCTTTGGAAAAGGAAATAGCTTGTAAATCTCTCCGATGAAACCTTCATACTTCACACCTTCTATCGCAGATCCAAGGTCACCTATTTTTTGGTATGGATAAATCTCATATATCTCAAAATTCTCGATGATAACATCATCATTACTATTTTGAGCGATCTTTGCAATGCAATTACAAAAATCCTCTGCAAAGAAAAAATAGTTTTCTAACAAAAGCAGATCGGTTTTTATGTTGAAAAATCCAAAGGAAACTATCCCATGGCTTAGACAATGAAATGCAAGTGGCATGAGCCCTCCTAAATCAAGAATGATGGTGAATTTTTTATATCCTCTTGCAACAAATCTGCAAATATCCATCCGAGTGCAGCTATACATTCCACATCCAAGTATCTCTCTATAGATCCATCAAAAAGAACAACTGATTTAGGCGGAAAAATTTCCTCTTTATCGTTGAAATAAAGCCTAAGTCTTATCATTGGTAGTGCAACAAACTCATATGCCAAGTAATAGTTTGGGAGATCCAAACAAACACCTCCAAGCCTCTCACAGGCTGATTTCAGTATAGCTGCCTTGCCTTCAAAGGAAGTTTCTAAGCGCAGTTCCACATTTTGTCTGAACGCACCCACAAAAGGCCCAGAACCGTTGATATCCTTAAACGAAACCCAATCCCCATAGGCCTTGGCCCCTCTGCTGCCTGTATAAAGCATGTATTTCAAGACCACTATGGCTACAGTTTCAAAAGCCCTTTGGCCATCTTTCCATGTGACCCCGCCTTCTTTTATCAGCAAAACGTCCGTAAAAAAACGTACGTGGTAAGCATCCTGCTCCACATCCACCCCAATCCTCTCCAACAAAGGTTTGGGAAGAGAAAACACATCCCTTAGATATTCACTTATCACATGAGCGTATCCCATGACATTCTCCCTGAGCATCCTCCTTTGCATTTATCTCGCTCAAATTCCATTGCCTTATGGAATTGCTCCACAGATTTTTTAATCTATCCCATCAAAAGGCATTTACAAAGGAGTTTTATTTTTGAAAATGGGACCATTAGGGATCCTCCATTGGGTGCCATGGGATGAAAAAGAAAATGGGAGAAGATGGACATGAAAAAGAGGATATGGATAGAATCGGTGAAAAAGACCTTATATGGCATAGGTGCTGTTGAAGAAGTGGGGCAGAGACTAAGGGAGCTTGGCATCAATAAGGTCTTGTTGGTCATGGACAAAGGGCTTTCCACAACAGCCCTAAGGGAAAGGGTGACCCAGCTTCTAAGGGAGAGCAAGGTGGAATTCTTGGAATATTTGGAGGTGACATCAGAACCAGCCCCTGAACTGGCAGATAAAGGAGCCCTGCTGGCCAAAGATGGAAAAGTGGGTGGTATTTTAGGAATAGGGGGAGGTAGCACACTGGACGTGGCAAAGGCAATCTCAGTGCTTGTCACCAATCCGGGGGATGCAAAGGCCTACATAGGGTTAAACCTGGTAAAGTCCCCTGGAATCCCATCCATCCTGATTCCCACCACCGCAGGCACTGGGAGCGAGGCTACCTTTACAGCGGTATTTACCATGCGGGATGAACGCAAAAAGGGCGGCATAAACAGTCCCTTTTTGTATCCTGAGTTGGCCATACTTGATCCTGAGCTGACCCTCACCCTTCCTCCAAGGGTCACTGCCTACACAGGCATGGATGCCCTAACCCATGCCATAGAATCCTATACAAGCAGGTCTGCCCACTTCATGAGCAGACCCATCTCCTTGGAGGCAATAGACCTTATTTGGAATTCCTTAAAGGATGCGGTTTACAACGGAGAAGACATACACCCCAGGGCCAGGATGATGAAAGGAAGCTATTTGGCAGGTCTTGGATTGGCCATGGCAGGTGTTGGAGCAGTACACGCAATGGCCTATCCTTTGGGTGCATTCTTCGACATCCCCCATGGCCTGGCCAATGCCGTAATGTTGCCCTATGTGATGAGTTACAATCTGCCGGGGGCCATCAAAGGCTATGGGGCAATTTCTTACATCACAGGCTCTCCAACAGAAGATTTGAAGGAAGCAGCTTCAGAGCTACCAAGTAGGATATTTGAGCTCTTGGAAGACATTGGACTTCCCACAACACTCAAAGAACTTCAGATCCCCAAGGAAATGATCCCCAACATGGCTGACATGGCGCTCACGGTTTCAAGGCCCATGGCCAATAACCCAAAACCCCTTTCAAGGGATGAACTTGTGGAGATATATGAAACAGCTTATGGAGAATAAGGAGGTCACATGCCTGGTTTCGAGGTCTTAGGAGAGGAAGAAAAACAAGAGATCTTGGGAGTTCTGGAAAGGGGCGTCCTTTTCAGATACGAGTTTCATAACGAGAGAAAAGGCGTATACAAGGTAAGGGAATTTGAACAGGCCTTTAGCCACTATGTGGGTGCCAAGTATGCCCTTGCGGTCTCTTCGGGAACAGCTGCCCTTAAAGTGGGGTTGGCTGCCCTGGGTATAGGCCCCGGAGATGAGGTGCTCACACAAGGCTTTACCTTTGTGGCCACCTGGGAGGCCATCTTGGATTTGGGTGCCATCCCTGTATTTGTGGAGGTGGATGACACCCTCTGTATGGATCCCCAAGACCTTTTAAAAAAGATAGGGCCTAACACAAAGGCCGTGGTCCCTGTGCACATGTGCGGTGCCCAGGCAAGGATTGATACAATCGTAGAGATTGCAAGGGCAAATGGACTTAAGGTGTTGGAAGACACAGCCCAGGCCTGCGGAGGCTCCTTAAAGGGCAAATTCTTGGGCACTTTCGGGGACTTTGGAGAATTCAGCTTTGACTCGGTCAAGACCATTACAACAGGTGAAGGTGGAATGCTTGTCACAGACGACAAAGGGCTTTACACCAAGGCATCCCAGTACCATGACCATGGACATGTGCACGATCCAACACTCCCAAGGGGGCTTGAGGGAAGAAATTTTGTAGGCTTCAACTACAGGATGATGGAGATTCAGGGAGCCTTAGGCCTTGCTCAACTGAGAAAATTGGGCTTTATAATAAGCAGGCAGAAGGAAAACAAACTGATGATCAAGGAAGAATTGTCAAAGATAAGCTCAATCACTTTCAGGAACATACTGGACGAAGGAGGTGATATAGGAAGCTTTTTGATCTTTTTCCTGCCTTCCCAAGAAGAAGCCAAATGGTTCAAAAAGAGTATGGATGAAAATAAGATCCCCAATGTGTATTGGTATGAGAATCTGTGGCATTACTATAAAAGGTGGGAGCACCTCTTGGAGGGGAAAAGTGTAATAACTTCAGGTTATCCCTTCAAGGATTCAGGAGGTAAGACCAGGATCAGCTACGATGAAAATGCCCTTCCGCAGACAGAACATCTTCTTTCAAGGGCAATAACGATCCCCATAAACATAAACATGGAAAAACAGCTCCCTGGTATCTTGGATGGGATTAGAAAGATAAAATCCCAATGGACCGCTTGATCCTTGCATTTTGGATCTTTCTTTTTTTATTTAACTCCTATGCCTCAGGAGGAGAGGAGATGATACAACTTCCCAAGCCCAAGTTGGAAGGCAAGGTCTCTGTGGAAGAGGCCATCTCCAAAAGGCGCTCCCTTAGGGAGTTTAAGGGAAAGGCCTTGAGCATTGAGGAAGTGGGCCAATTACTATGGGCAGCACAGGGTATAACACATCCTGCAGGGTACAGGGCAGCTCCCTCAGCAGGTGCCCTGTATCCCTTGGAGGTCTATTTGGTTGTAAGGGATGTGGAAGGCCTTGAGCCAGGGGTGTACAAATATCATGTGAAAACTCATTCCTTAACCATAGTAACAAAAGCCAGTCCAGGGAAAAGCCCGGTCTACGAACTCTACCAAGCCGCACTCTCCCAAGAATGTATCCAAAGGGCCCACATAAACATTGTGCTGGGCGCTGTATTTGAAAGGACCACCAGCAAGTACCGTGAAAGGGGTTACAGATATGTGTATATGGAAGCAGGCCATGCTGCACAAAATGTCTTGCTCCAGGCAGAGGCCTTGGGCTTAGGAGGAGTGGTGGTGGGAGCCTTCTACGACGAAATGGTAAGATCAGCCCTTTCAATGGCTGCAGAACCTGTGTATATCATTTCCGTAGGGAGGAGGTAGCCATGCCCATATACGAATACCAATGCCTCAACTGCAAATCCCTCTTCCAGAGGCTGATGCTCACCAAAGACGAGCTGGAAATGATCTCTTGTCCCCATTGTCATAGCACGGATCTCAAGCGGCTGATATCAAGGGTTATATTTCACACCAAGGAATCGGATAGGATCAGAGAATATGACCCCATGGCCAGAAAAGATGATGCTTTCTTCAAGGATACCAGGAATATAGGCCTTCATGCGAAAAAGCGGGCCATGGAGATGGGGGTGGATCTGGGGGAATCCTTTGAGGCAAAGCTGGATAGATTAAGGACCGATCCAAAGTCTGTGCTGGATGAGGCATAAGATCCCAAGGATCCTCATTTGGATTCAGGGATACGGCAAAGTTGTTTTTTCCTATGCTTAATTCCACCTGCATAGTGGCCACTTACGAAGTGGAAAAACTTGCCAGAGCCCTGGCCTTTGGATTACTAACCTTGACATAAAAGAGCTTCTCGTTTAAAAGGAGCAAAAAGTAAAAATAAGGAGGCCTTCGGTGAACACACAAGAGTTTATTGAGCTTATGGACAAGGTGGAGGCAAAGGGTATTGATTGGGCAGAGGTGGAACAGAAGACAAAGACCCCTAAGCAGATCCTGGACCTTTACAAGAAATCAGGTCCTGTGCCTGTGACCATCATTAAGGCCTTGAAACAAATTGCTGCCTAAACAAAGGAGGGAGAAATGTCAGATGTAGTGTATGTAACCGATTCAAATTTTGACCAAGAGATAATCAACTCAGACCTACCTGCCATGGTTGACTTTTGGGCAGATTGGTGCGGACCATGCAAAATGGTTGGACCGGTAGTGGAAGAGCTTGCAAAGGAATACAAAGGCAAGGTAAAGATAGCAAAACTCAATGTGGACCAAAACAGGGAAGTAACCTCCAGATACGGTATAAGAAACATACCCACGATGATTTTCTTCAAGGACGGTAAGGTGGTGGACACCATCATAGGTGCCTACCCCAAAAGCTTCTTGGAAGAACGCATAAAGAGTCTTCTTTGACCATGCATAACCTTGTGATAATCGGCGGTGGACCTGCAGGCCTCACAGCGGGTTTGTATGCCGGGAGGGCCATGCTTGAACCAATACTATTGGAAAGATTAAGCCCTGGAGGCCAGGTCCTCACCACCAATTGGGTGGAAAACTATCCCGGATTCCCAGGCGGCGTGGGTGGATTTGATCTCATGGATAGGATGAAATCCCAGGCGGAGGAATTCGGGTTAAAGATCATAAGTACTGAAGTAAAATCAATTGTGAAAGAGTCGGGATATTTTTCCCTTCAAACGGACTCCCAAGAGTTCAAGGCCAAGGCAGTGATCCTTGCCATGGGCGCAAGTCCCAAGAAACTCCACATACCAGGAGAGGAACTTTTGACCGGAAAGGGTGTTTCCTATTGTGCCACCTGTGATGGTTTCTTTTACAGGGATCAAGAGGTGGCAGTTATTGGAGGTGGAGATACGGCCATCGAGGAGGCCCTTTTCCTCACAAGGTTTTGTTCCAAGGTACATGTGATCCATCGGAGGGATAGGCTTAGGGCCATAAGGGTTTTGCAGGAAAGGGCCTTCAAAGAACCCAAAATAGAATTCATCTGGAACACCATTCCCTTAAAGATCTTAGGAAACGATCAAGTACAGGGGCTCCTCCTTAGGGACTTAAAGAGTCAAAGGGAGCAAGAATTAAAGGTGCAGGGTGTGTTTGTCTTCATAGGATATGCCCCCAATTCAGCCATGGTTAAGGATCTGGTGGAATTGGACCAGATGGGTTTTGTCATCACAGATGCAGATATGCGCACCTCCCAAGAGGGAATGTTTGCAGCAGGAGACATAAGGGCCAAATCCCTGAGACAGATCAGCACAGCAGTGGGAGATGGCGCGATTGCAGCCAATTCTGCCTTGAGGTACCTGGAGGGATATTGAAAAAGTATATCTTGGCCTTTCTATTGGTGTCTTTTCTTAGCGGCTGCGGAACACTGGGCTCCATCTTTGGAAAGGGGAAGAAAAAGGAGGCCGAACCCCAAGATCTATTCCAAAGGGGTGTAAGCCTTATGGACAAGGGGCTTTACTCAGACGCATCCGAGGCCTTCCAGGAACTAACGGAGAAATATCCCTTTAGCAAACTGGCAATTGAGGCAGAACTTCGGTATGCAGATTCACTGTTCTTTAAAAGGGCTTATGATGAGGCCTTTGAGGCATATGGAAATTTCGAAAGGCTTCATCCAAGGGACAAGTCCATTCCCTATGTGTTATACCAAATGGGCATGTGCCATTTTAAACAGCTAAAGGGACCTGATAGGGATCTGGAAAAGGCAAGGGAGGCAAAGAAGGTATTTGAGAGGCTAATCAAACAATACCCTAAGAGTAGGTATTCGGTTATGGCCAAGGAGGCCTTGACAGAATGCTACAAGGCCCTTGCCAACCATGAGGTGTATGTGGGCAAGTTTTATTTCAGGTCAGGAAGGTATGAATCTGCCCTTGTTAGATTCAAAGAAGCAGTGCAGCAATACCCTGATGTGGGCCAATACAACGAGGCCTTGGAGTTTATCGCCAAGTGTAACGAGGCCCTAAGCCATGGGCCACAAGGTCAGAAGGTTCCTTGGTGGAACCTACCCAAGAAGCTTATCTATTAGACCATAGGCCATTTGAATGGCCTCTCCCAAGGATTCCTTCTTAGGACCTCCTCCCTGGGCCATATCAGGCCTGCCTCCTCCACTACCTCCCACCACCTTTGAAAGCTCTTGTATTATCTGGCCTGCCTTTATCTTACCCACAAGGTCCTGGGTCACATTGCACAAAAGCATGGCCTTGTCGTCGGAGGCGGCGCCTAACACGATCACCCCGGATTTCAACTCCGCCTTCAGATGGTCTCCCATACCCCTCAATTGCTTTGGGGAATTGGCATCCACCACACGGCTGATCACCCTTATGCCTTTTATCTCCCTTAGCCCTCCCAGGAGCTCCTCTTTGCTTTTGCTCACAAGCCTTTGATTCAGTCTTTCAATCTCCTTCTGAAGCTCCTTTTGCTCCCTGATTAGGCTATCCAACTTCTTGGGCAGGTCATTGGCCCCCACCTTCAGGCGCTCCGTGAGGGACCTGATAAGATCCTCCTGCTCATGCACATACCCCAAGGCACGGTCTCCGGCCAGGGCCTCTATCCTCCTCACATTGGAGGCAATCCCAGATTCATTGAGGATCTTAAAGAGACCTATCTCACCTGTTGATCTTACGTGCGTACCCCCGCACAATTCCTTACTCACATCTCCTATCTCAACTACCCTTACCACCTCTCCATACTTTTCTTCGAATATGGCCATGGCCCCGGTTTCCATGGCCTCTTTCTTGGACATTATATGGGTGTTCACTGGTATGTTCCTCAAAATGGCATCGTTTACAAACCTCTCTATCTCCCTTAAAAGCCCTTGATCCACTTGGCTAAAATGTGTGAAATCAAACCTTAGTCTGTTGGGGGAGACCAAAGAGCCTGCCTGCTTTACATGCTCACCCAAATAATACCTCAAGGCTGCATGGAGAAGGTGTGTGGAGGTATGGTGCCTCCTGGTCCTCTCCCTCTCCTGTTTAAAGACCTCTGCCTCCACCTCTTGCGCCACACACAAGGCCCCCTGTTCCACCTTGCCCAGGTGCACAAATAGGCCCTGGCCGTATCTCTTGGTATCCAGCACAACAAAGCTACCTGTGGGAGATACAATCCGTCCCTTATCCCCCACCTGCCCCCCTGCCTCGCCATAAAAAGGTGTCCTGTCCAGGATTATCTCGCATTCCTCTCCTGTCCTGGCCTCTTTAACAGGCTCGCCTTTACAAAAGATATGGGTGATGACTCCCTTGGATAGAGTGGTTTCATATCCCAAAAAGGTGGTGGAAATGCCTTGGGATATCATATCCTTTAGGTGTGAAGGTACATCATAGTCTGCTCCACCCTTCCATGCCTCTTGGGATCTGAGTCGCTGGGCCTCCATCAAGGATCTGTAGCCTTCCATGTCAAGGCTTAGGCCTTCCTCCCTTGCAACATCCTCCAATATATCAGCGGATAGGCCATAGGTATCGTAGAGCCTGAACACCATCTCGCCTGGGATAACCTTGTCACCTTTGTCCTTCAGGCCTTGGAGATATTCCTCAAGGACCCTCATTCCGTATTCAAGGGTATAGGAGAACCTCTTTCCTTCATTTATTACGATCCCCTTTATTGCATCCCTTGCCTTGATGAGCTCTGGATAGTCTTCACCCATTATCTCCAAGACCCTTTGGCACACGGGCCACAAGAAGGACTCTTTGAGCCCCAGATTCAGTCCAAACCTGAGGGACCTTCTAATCACCCTTCTTAGCACATACCCCCTGCCCTCATTGGAAGGCATTACCCCATCTGCCACCAAAAAAGAGATGGCCCTTGCATGGTCTGCTATTACCCTAAAGGCGCTGTCCTTTTTATTGTCCAGGCCGTATGCAGTTCCGGCCAAATCCTCAATCCTCTCTATCAAGGGCCTAAACAGATCTGTCTCAAAATTGGATTTAACACCTTGGATAACAGAGCATACCCGTTCCAACCCCATGCCCGTGTCTATATTGGGATGAGATAAAGGCGTGAGCGTGCCATCTGCTGCCCTGTCAAACTGCGTAAATACTAAGTTCCACACCTCCAGGTACCTGTCGCAATCACATCCCGGACCGCAGTCCGGCCTTCCACAGCCCATCTCAGGCCCCAGATCCTGATAGATCTCAGAGCAAGGGCCACAAGGTCCTGTATCTCCCATGGTCCAAAAATTACTCTCTTGCCCCAGTCTCACAATCCTATGGGAGGGTAAGCCTATTTCCCTCTCCCAAATGCCATAGGCCTCATCGTCTTCCTGGTATACAGAGACATAGAGATTCTCTTGGTTCAATTTGTATACCTGTGTTAGTAATTCCCATGCCCACAGGATTGCCTCTTTTTTGAAGTAATCACCAAAGCTAAAGTTGCCAAGCATCTCAAAATAGGTATGGTGCCTGTGGGTAAATCCAACATTTTCCAGATCATTGTGTTTTCCGCCAGCCCGCATACACTTCTGAGCAGTTGCTGCCCTTTTGTAAGGCCTCTTTTCTTCTCCCAAGAATAGCTTCTTAAACTGGACCATACCGGCATTGGTAAACAATAGGGTTGGATCATCCTTGGGTATAAGGGAAGAACTCTCCACTATCTCATGTCCTCTTACTTTAAAGAACTCCAAAAAGGCCTTACGAATCTCTCTAAAATGCATCTTCTTTTAACCCCCTCTTAATCTGTCACTTGCTCTTGGCCCATGTCCTCTGAACTTCCACGCCTGATACCCATCTTCTCATAAATCGAAGACACCAACTGCTCTTTTATATCGGGATTTTCCTGCAAAAACCGCCTTGCATTCTCCCTCCCTTGCCCCAGCCTGGTTTCTCCAAAGGAGTACCAAGCACCGCTCTTTTCTATCAACTCCAGATTGCTGGCCATGTCCAAGATCTCTCCCTCTGAAGAGATACCCTCACCAAAGATGATGTCGAACTCAGCCTCCTTAAAAGGTGGAGCAAGTTTATTTTTTACCACCTTCACCTTCACCCTCGCCCCTATCTCAGAGGTCCCTTCCTTGAGGGTACCCACCTTTTTGATGTTAAGCCTTACGCTGGAATAGAACTTTAGTGCCTTTCCGCCCGTTGTGGTCTCAGGGTTTCCAAACATCACACCTATGTTGGTCCTGGTCTGGTTTATGAATATCACGCAGGTCTTGGACTTGCTTATGGTGCCTGTGAGCTTTCTCATGGCCTGGCTCATGAGCCTTGCCTGAAGGCCAACGTGTTGATCTCCCATGTCACCGTCCAATTCTGCCTTTGGGACCAGTGCGGCCACAGAGTCCACTATCACCAGGTCCACGGCCCCACTCCGGATTAGTATCTCTGCTATGTCCAGGGCCTGCTCCCCTGTATCCGGCTGAGAGACCAATAGATCGTCCACATTTACCCCTATCTTTTTGGCATAGTTGATGTTCAAGGCGTGCTCTGCATCTATAAAGGCAACCATACCCCCTCCCTTCTGGGCGGACGCAGCCACATGTAGGGCCAAGGTGGTCTTTCCAGATGCCTCATCACCGTAAATCTCCACAATCCTACCCCTGGGTACACCTCCTATACCAAGTGCCATGTCAAGGCCGATGGACCCTGTGGGGATTACAGGTACATCCAACAACTTTTGGATCCCCATTCTCATTATGGAGCCTTTGCCGAACTGCCTTTCTATCTGGCTTACTGCCTGCTCCAAAGCCCTTTCTCTGTCCATTTATCCCTCCTGTTTTGATCCCAAAAGCTTCCAAGTATGGAGTTTTTCATAAATAGAACCCGTTGGCGTAAGCTGGCTCTTAAAAAGACAAAGCTCATCAAAGACCTCTTCCTCACCCTTTATCTCCCTATATTCCTCCAACAACCTCTCAAGTTCCACACTGTCTTTGAAACCCATTCTAAACCTCCCCAGGGTCAGATGAGGTTTAAATGGCCTATTTTCCCTTTTGATTCCAAATGGTTTTAGGATCTTCTCTAAGTAATTCCTTAAGTATTCCATGGGCCTTGTGTCTCCCTCCATCCCCACCCAAAGCACCCTGGGATCACGACGGGAGCCAAATATCCCCACCTTGTTGATCTTCATCTTAAAGGGAGCATACTTATGTTTTACAACTGCCAAAGACTCCTTCAGAGGTTCCAAGTCCTCCTCTCTTATGTCTCCCAAAAACACCACGGTGAGATGTATGTTGTACAGAGGTACCCACCTAACCCCATTTAGTCTTTCCTTGCAATGCTCGTAGATCTTCCCAAGCTCTTTCCTCAGGCCCTGGCTAAGTTCAAACGCCAGGAAGGAACGGATACCCACAGAGATACCTCCTAATCCAGTCCAAGGCCATGGCAGCAGAATTCTGTTTCACCTGGATCCGTGAACCAAAAAACCTATATGTGCGAGCCTCAGAGAGATCCTTGGAAGAAAACCCAAGACAAACCGTTCCAACAGGCTTCTCCTTTGTACCCCCAGAAGGTCCGGCTATGCCACTTATGGCCACGGCCAAATCGGACCCTGTAATCTTTCTAATGCCCTCTGCCATCTCTTTAACCGTCTCCATGCTAACTGCACCAAATGTATCGAGGGTCTGGGGTGTAACACCCAAAAGGCTTTCTTTGAGATGGTTGGAATATGCCACCACCCCACCCAAATAATATTCTGAGCTCCCTGCCACATTGGTAAGCCTATGGGAGACCAAACCTCCTGTACAAGACTCTGCTGTGGATAGGGTAAGCCCTTTTTCCTTTAAAAGCCTTCCAACCACCTCCTCCAACTCTTCATTATCCACCGAAAACACATGTTCCTTTAAGATCCCCAAAACCTCTTTCTGCGCCTCTTCCACAAGCTCCTGAACCTTGCTTGAATCCTCTCCGTTGGCGGTAATGGTGATGTGATTTTCCGGAAACTGGGGATAGAAACCGAAAATAACCGACTCCTCCAATGCCCTTTTCTTCCTAAAGGCCTCTGCTATCTCAGGCTCGGTTAATCCATAGGTCCTTATGAGCTTAAATACCCTCACATCCTTTACTTGGAACCTGTTTAGGATGTCCGTTAGCACAAAGTTATCCAGTAGATAACGCATCTGTTCAGGAATGCCTGGCAAGAAATAGAAAGGTACCCCCTCTTCTATCAGATAAAATCCGCATGCCACCCCCTTTTCGGATATAAGCTGGGAACCCGATGGCATGTAGGCCATCTTCAAGAGGGAATTTGTCACGGGGATATTTCTCTTGTGGGCTATCTTTTTTATCTTTTTTAGCATCTCCTGGTGGATACAAAGGGGTCTTTCAAGGGCGAGGGCCACCACTTCATTGGTGATATCGTCATCTGTGCTCCCAAGGCCCCCTGTGACTATCACAAATTCAGAGCTATGCTTTGCCTGCCTCAAAACAATGGTCACCATTTCAGGATCATCACCCACCATAGTCATGCGCTTGACCCTGAGACCTGCCCTGGTGAGTCTACCGGCAGCATACCAGGCATTTAGGTCCTGGGTTTCACCCGAAATGATCTCATTCCCTATGGTGATAATCTCGCCTATCATCCTATCTTACCAAAATTTCAAGGACTCTCATGGATAAATTTCCATAAACGCCTGCCAACACATCATCCCAAATCACCCCGCCCCAAAGCCTTTCCAGTCTCTTTATGGGAAACAGTTTTAGTATATCAAAAAACCTAAAGGTTACAAAGCCCAAGAACATCCATGAAATACCCCATGAGATACCTGTCATGGTAACTAAATAGCCTATGACCTCATCCACAACAATCCATTGGGGATCAGGGTCCTTGTATCTTCTCACCATCTCATTGGATACCATGACACCCAGCATTGTTAACAATATCAGGGATAGGACGTAGCATTTCAGGCCAAGCTGTGACAGCAAAAGGTACAAAGGAACTGCTGCCAAGGTTCCCAGGGTTCCAGGTGCAAAGGGTATGTGGCCAACAAAAAACCAGGTGGAAAAAAATTTCATAAAAAAGAGACCGGCTGAACTCTTCCCTTTAACTTCCATCTAATAATCCAATAGCTTCCCAATAACCCATTCCCTTATCTTCCACAAAGGCAAACCGAATCTTTGGGAGATCAACCTGAGATCCTCATACTCCGGCCTGGGCATGACCTTTCCATTAGGATCTTTGGAAAACTTTACCCGTATATCCCCCCAGGGAGAGGATATCTTCTCCTCCCATCTTTCCAGAACTATCCTTGGAAGCACAGCATATCTCACACCCAATGTGATGCCGTGCTGAAATAGTAAAGATGTGATCCTTTCCAAGTGAGTTGGTGATAATAAAACCTGCAATTGAAATGCAGGCCTGTTTTTTTTCATGTAACAAGGCAAAAAACACACATCCAAAGCACCTGCTTCCATCAAAAGATCCATCAAAAAGCCCATCTCATAAGGGGCTCTGTCGTCCACATTGGCAGTGAGTTCAATCACCACATCCCCTGGCTGATTGGATAACCTCTTTCCCACAAATAACCTCAAGACATTGGGCCATCCTGCTATGTCCCTATGCCCGGCACCCATACCTATCCTTTCCAGCATAATGGGAGGTATCTTTCCAAAGCCCTTTGAAAGCACCTTAACCACCGCAGCCCCTGTGGGTGTCACCAGTTCTTCCTCCAAGGATACCCCGTACACAGGACAACCTTCCAGCAGCAGCATGGTAGCAGGCGCAGGCAAAGGTAGGGGGCCATGCATGGTGTTCACAACACCCCTACCCAAGGGTATGGGGGAACAGTATATGTCATCTATCTGTAACTCCTCCAGACCAACGGCAATGGATAGCACATCCACAATGGAATCCACTGCGCCCACCTCGTGGAAATGAACTTCTTCTGCAGGAACCCCATGCACCCTGCCCTCTGCCTCTGCCAAAACCTTAAAGATCCCGCAGGCCTTTTCCTTCACAGATGCCTTGAGCTTACTTTTTTGGATTATGGAAATAATCTCTTCTGCCTTCCTAATGGGCTGGGGCTGTGAGACCTCCACTTGGAACAAGTATGCTCTGATGCCACCCCTTTTTACCCTTTTTGAACAGATCCGATACCCTTCCACAGGGATCTGGGACAAAAACCCCTTGAGGGTCTCCAGATCCAGCCCCAGATCCAAGAGACCGGCCACCATCATGTCACCGCTTATGCCCGAAAAACAGTCTATATAAAGGCAGGGCATGAAATCAAAAAAGGGGCCCTTTATGGGCCCCAAACATTAGATGGCCTCGTTAATCAGCTCAGAGATATCCTTTATTACGATCTTCTCTTCGTTATTGGTGGTCTTTCTGCTGTCTTCCAGCATGGAGATGCAATATGGGCATGCAGTTGCCAAGACTTCTGCACCCAATTCCACTGCCTCCTTCACCCGCAGATCACTAAACCTCCACTCGGGCTTGGTCTCCATCCAAAGTCTGCCACCACCGCCACCGCAACAAAGGCTTTCTTTCTTGCTCCTTTTCATCTCCATAAGCCCGTTTCCTGTTACAAAATTAATGAGCTCCCTGGGGGCTTCATATATCTCACTGTGTCTTCCCAGATAGCAAGGGTCATGATAGGTTACCTTTTTATTTAGGGCAGATCTCAGCTGTACCTTTTTGGACGCAACTAGCTCTGACAAAAGCTGAGTATAGTGGTAAACCTCAAAATCTGCACCCAATTCAGGGTATTCCTTTGTAAAAGTGTAGTAGCAGTGCGGAGAGGTTGTTATGATCTTTTTTACCCCTTTACCCTTGTAAAGGTTGATATTCTTTTCAGCATTTCTGCCGAACAGCTCTTCGTCACCCATTTTTCTAATGGATTCACCGCAACAGCTTTCCTCATTCCCTATGATACCAAAGCTGATCCCCAGCTTTTTTAGAACAGATGCAATGGACTTGGCAATGTTCTGGCTCCTCACATCATATACAGAAGTACAGCAAACAAACAAAAAGTACTCCTGGGAGCCGTCAAAGATGGGGATATCCAGACCTTGAGCCCACTGAGTCCTATTCTCCCTTGCACCTGACCAAGGATTACCCTGGCTATGTACACTGCCTATGGCAGTCCTCAATGCAGCAGGCATTGCACCCGTCTCTGCAATCATGGCCCTCATGGCCCTTACCACATCAATAATGGTAACTCCCCTTGGGCACTTGAGCACACATTTGTTGCAGGTGGTGCAACCGTACAAGATGTCATCGGACTCATATCCCTCAACCCCAAGTTGGGCCATCCTTATAAGTCTTCTCACATTAAACGGACCATCAACCAATCTCCATGGGCAGGATCCTGCACACATACCGCATTGCATGCATAGATTGAGTTTCTCTGCTCCCATGGCCACTAAGGCCTGATTTACCTCATAAAGGGGGGACAAATATTCATCCATATCCTTTCTCCTTTCAAGTATCTCATTTCAAACAGATCTTTGGTCTGTTTACAAAAGGAGCCTTTCTGTGTCAACCAAAATGGCCAAGGAAGCCCTTGTTACTCGTACACCTTTTCTTCCTCTGCCTCTGCCTCTTGGGCATCCAACTCATGGGCCCTTGCCCTTGTATTCTTTATGTGTTCAAGCTCCTGATACCATTCATGAGCAATCACCGAGGCCATGATCTCGTTGGTGCCGGTCCATATGCTTGCAAGGCGCAGATCCCGCATGATCCTCTCTATGGGAAATATGTTGGTATACCCAATTCCTCCCATCACCTGCATGGAATTGTGAACAACCCTTTGGCACGCCTCGGTCACAAATTTCTTGGTCTCGGATATAAGCCTTCTGGTGTAACCCTCAGCTGCCCTTTCATCCACTGCCTTTGCAGTGGCATACACCAAGGCCCTTGCCGCGTCCAACAACATCACAGACTCTGCCACCTGAAAGCTCACCCCTTGAAACTCCATTATGCGCCTGCCAAAGGCCTTTCTCCTTGTGGTATAGGCACTTGAAATCTCAAGGGCTGGCCTTGCTGCACCAATGGTCATGGCCGCGGTGCCCAGCCTTTCGGGTATCATCATGGTCTTAAAGACCTCGTAACCTCCGTTTAACCTGCCCAGGATATTTCCCTTTGGGACCTTCACATTGTCAAACAAAAGCCTGCTGGTGCCACCACCCCTACACCCCATGAGACCATAGTGGTACTTTGTCTCAACACCCGGCCACCGCTCCACTATGAAACAAGAGATGGCCTTCTTTGGATTTGGATCGTTGCTTGTCCTGGCATAGACAAGAAAAAAGTCCGCACCATCTCCCCCCACGATGAACCTCTTTTGTCCTCTCAAGATAAAATAGTCACCTCTTTCCTCAGCGATGGTGGTTGTGCCGAAAAAATCAGAGCCTCCCCTTGGTTCTGTGAGACACTCTGCTGCGCATAGATCTCCCCTCAGCAAAGGCAAAACATACCTTTCCCTTTGTTCATCGGTTCCGTGTAGGACTATTGCATCTGCCACCAGTTCACCACTCACACCAAAGACACAGGCAAAAATATATCCAAGGGTGCCTATCTCCTCCATCACCATACAGGTACTCACCCAATCCATGTCCCTACCACCCCATTTGGATGGATACCTAACACCCATCAACCTCCTTCTGCCTGCCTCTTTTAAGAATTCTCTCGGGAATTTCACCTCGTCTCTATCCATCTTCAATATCAATTCCCTTGGGATGCTTCGCACAAAATCCTTCACCTCTTCCCTTAGGGCCTTTTGTTCCTCTGTAAGCAAGTGTTCAAACATGGCTCGCTCCTTTGTTTTATTATTGTGTTACAAATTCCAACAGCCTCTTTGCGTTCTCAATGGCATGGCCACCAATGTCATTATTGAAATAGACATAGACATCTCTGTTTACTGCACTTTCTTGAATCTCTTTCGCAAGTTCTTTTAGAGAATCATCCGTATAAGAACCAGCATATCTTCCCGATGGACCATGCATACGAATATACAATGAGTTTGCTGTGATCATATGTGGCACCTTCAAGCTACCATAGTCGTGCCAACAAAAGATTATGTTCCTGCTTTTTAGAAACTCAAATATTTTATCTTCAAACCAGGTTTTATTTCTAAATTCCACTGCAACAGTATAACTCTTAGATATCAAATCAATGAAATCAGATAGTAGCATAAGGTCCATCTTTAAACCTGGTGGTAACTGGATAAGAATAGGCCCAAGGTTGCCCTTAAACATATCACATAATGTTAGGAAGTTCTTTACACTTTCCTCAACGCCCTTTAGTCTTTTTATATGGGTTATCATGCGGTTCATCTTTACCGAAAACAAAAACCCCTCTGCCACATTTGCCTGCCAGTTAAGGACAGTCTTTTCCCGTGGCATGCGATAGAATGTACTGTTTATCTCAACGGTGTTAAAATGTTGGGAATAAAAGGAAAGCCACCTCTTCGTTGGGAGGTCTGGTGGGTAAAATTTACCCTTCCAGTGCCCATAACTCCATCCTGATGTGCCAATTTTTAGACGATAGGCAAGCATCTTTAATAAAATTCCGGCCTGGGCCGATATATACATTAAAAGGCATCACTATTGCAAGTTAACTGACACAAAAACCAAAGGAGTTTTGCCATGGAAAGCCAAGTCCACTGGATGGAGGAACGTTACAGAGACCATATGAGGGAGTTGGGAAGGCTCCTTAAAAACCTATCCGAAATCCAACAAAGAGGCGCCAGACACAGTCACCAGGTTCCCAAAGTCCATCACCATCCATCTGCGTGGCCTACTAAAAATACCTGCTGCTCTTTTGCTCCCCTGCCTTGCTCCTGAGGAATAAGAAGGCCTGGTTTCTATCCTCCAACTGAAGTGCATGCTCCAAAGAAGGTGCATCCAAGTTCATATTGATAGCCTCTTTGGTTAAGGCTAAGCCTAAGGGATTCTTTGAGTTCAGTAACCGTGCCATCTGAACACCGCTGTCCCAAAGCTTTTCCCGCTCAACCACCTTGCTTAACATGCCTAAGGCATAGGACTCCTGGGCAGAGATGAATTCGCCCGTGAGCAACAGCTCTGAGGCCCTACCTGCTCCAATCATCTTGGGCAAAAGGTATGAGCAGGCCATATCCGCACCCCCCAAGCCTATGTTTATGAAGGCAGCACAAAACCTTGCGTCAGAACTTGCTATTTTTATGTCAGAGGCCAAGACAAAGCTAAAACCAAGCCCCACTGCAGCTCCGTGCACCAGGCATATAACAGGCTGAGGAATAAGTCTTAATTTAAGCACCAACCTTGCAAGCCTCTTTTGGAACATGTAAAAAGATCTGGCATCCCATGAATCCGCAAGCTTAGCAGCCTCTTTAATGTCCAAGCCCGCACAAAACCCCTTATCCCCATTTCCTTTTAAAATCAACACATTTACCTCTGATTTCTGGCTGACATCCTCCAATAATTCTTCCAATTCCTGCATCATCTTGAGATTCACAGAGTTGTACACCCTTGGTCGGTTTAGGGACATCACGCCAATACCAGGTTCCAAAACCTCAAATTGAATGGTTTCAAAGCCCATCTATCCATCTCCTAAAGCACTTTTTTGCCACCAAGAATCTTTGTGTAATACACCCTCTTAGTGGATAAGTCCACCATAGCCGTTAGGGTATCCAGGGATACGGCAAAGTCATATTCGATTAGGGTCCCTTTTGAGGATCTTTAAGAGAAAGTTAAAAATATTGGCATGGTACATTAGAGAGATTGGGTTTTCCTAACCCATAAAGGCTCACATTTGGCGAAATTAAGGCATACTTTGACAGAGCTTACCCTTCTTTAGAGATGGAGAGAAAAAAGAGTAACGAGAACTCTCTGATTCAAATCCCTAAAAGCATCATAGCCTTATCTATATGCATGCTGAAGTACCTTAAGGCAGATGGCATATCTGAACTCTCTTTTAAGCCTGATAAGTGCCTGCTCTTAACCAAAGCTACCACTCAGAATTATTCAATCTGGCCGGGCAATATTGTCAAACAAGGCCACTGATTCTTACGAAACAAGGCCAGCCATTCTTACGAAACAAGGCCATCTCCTTCAGCAATCTGCTATCCTTGTTCTTAAAAGTTTTTTAAGGCAAGGAGGCAAGAATATGGCAAGAAGGAGGTTACACATGCGTAAGACGAGACAGGTATTAAGGTTAGCGATGAAGGAGAGACTACCTCAGAGGGTAATAGCGAGGTCTCTGATATTC
>Ga0078972_1000692_pt1 | contig 45210 bp, 44 predicted proteins | sample YelNatPaOPGAMG01_FD_67568 | JGI IMG/M metagenome (GOLD analysis project Ga0078972, IMG submission 67568) | Hot spring thermophilic microbial communities from Obsidian Pool, Yellowstone National Park, USA - OP-RAMG-01 (SPADES assembly) (version 2) | ecosystem: Environmental > Aquatic > Thermal...
GTCAGGTTTCATAAGCGGGTATGGGAGACTTTTGTAGTATGCCACCGGGTTCAAACCTGACAGGTCTCATAAGCGCCTATGCTGATTGAATCGTTTGAATACATAAAAAACTCAGAATGCAAAACTTTTGCGAAGACCTGTCAGGTTTCATACGCGGGTATGGGAGACTTTCGCGGTATGTCACCGGGTTCAAACCTGACAGGTCTTATCAGTACCTATGCTGATTGAATCGTTTCAATACATAAAGAACCCGGAACGCAAGACTATTACGAAGACCTGTCAGGTTTCATACGCGGGTATGGGAGACTTTGCGGTATGCCACTGGGTTCAAACCTAACAGGTCTCATTTGCGCCTATGTGATGCGAATAGAAATTATGGATATGAAACTCGGAACGCATAACTTTTCCGAAGACCTGTCAGGTTTCATACGCGGGTATGGGAGACTTTCGCGGTACGTCATCAAGTTCAAACCTGACAGGTCTTATCTGTACCTGTGCTGATTGAATCGTTTGAATACATGTAGAACTCGGAATACAAAACTTTTCCGAAGACCTGTCAGGTTTCATACGCGGGTATGGGAGCTTTTGCGCTATGCCACCGGATTCAAACCTGACAGGTCTCATAAGCGCCTATGCTGATTGAATCGTTTGAATACATAAAGAACTCGGAACGCAAGACTAATACGAAGACCTGTCAGGTTTTATACGCGCTGGCCGAATCGCTCGCATCTATATGAAACTCAGGATGAAAAACTTTCGCTGTGATCCATCATATCTTGTGCCAATGATTTTAATTGCTCCGAATTACAACCCGCTATAAATGATTTATGAGCATGATTTTTCATATAAATAAATACCAAAGAATGAATTACTTCTCGTCTCTACAAAATGCTCTTTTTCCATGTCAGGCTCCTGCATTAAATTAGCTTGATTGCAGCTATTATTATCGATTGCAAAAATAAAATGAAAGTCTGACGATTTGGTTAATTAAAAACTTGTTTTTCAACACTATTCTTAATCCAATTCTCATATTTGGTGTATAATATAAATTATAGTCAGTTATCAGCCAGCGAGCGAGACCACGTATCCGGCATGTGACCGGGCCTGGGGGAGATTTAAGCTGCGATCTGCTTTTGCCTTTTGTGTGTCATGCAGCAGGCCGGTATCTCAATGATATATTTTATGGAGAAGATATGGAACCCAAATTGTATGTAGGCAACTTGCCGTACACCGTCACCGAAGATGAACTGCGTGATTATTTTGCGCAGGCTGGGACAATTAAGTCAGTAGCGCTGATTCGCGATCGCGATACCGGCCGGTCAAAAGGTTTTGCCTTTGTGGAATATGAGACCAACGAAGAAGCGCAAAAAGCAATTAGCTTGTTCAATGGCACACAGCTTCAGGAACGCACGTTGACTGTCAACCAAGCTCGCCCACGCGAAGAACGCGCACCTGGTTCCGGTGGCTTCCGCCGCGATGCTAATGCTGGCAACCGCAATCAACGCGGTGGTGGCAGCAGCAATAGCAATCGCCGTCGGTCCAACTGGTAAATCAATTGTTATAATTAAGCGAAACAGGGCTTCCAGATGATGCCCTGTTTCAGCGCGCATATTCAATATGACCATCAAAACACACGCCTCATCCTCATCGCGAATAGTAGCGGATTTGTCTTTACTCCTCGCCGCTTTATTGTGGGGGAGTTCTTTTGCCGCCCAACGTGCTGCTGCTTTATCGGGCGGAGTTTACCTTTACAACGGAGTGCGATTCTTACTTGGCGCTCTATTCTTGTTGCCATTCCTGTTGTTTTCGAAATCTGATCTGAGACATATTACGCCTCGAGCCTGGCTGGGTGGTGGGCTAGCCGGTTTGGCTCTTTTTGCCGGGAGCTCTTTCCAACAATTTGGAATGCAATATACAAGTGCAGCCAATGCCGGCTTTATCACTGGATTGTATGTCATCTTGATCCCGTTCTTTATGGCATTCATTTACCGAAAAGCACCGCGCGGTTTGGTATGGGGCGCTTCGGTTATTTCTGTGATTGGAATGTTTTTATTGAGCACGGGTGGAAAATTCGCTCTATCGGTGGGGGATGCTTGGGAATTAATGGGGGCGCTGATGTGGGCAGCACATGTTTTAATAATAGATCGGGTAACCCATCATCTCGACCTGCCAGTTTTGGCAATTTTACAAAGTAGCGTATGTGGTGTACTTAGTTTGTTGTTAGGCATCTTTTATGAGCAAGCTACTTTAAGCACACTAAATGGGATTTGGTGGGCAGTAATTTGGACTGCCATCGCATCCATTGCGCTTGGGTTTACCTTGCAAGCAATGGGCCAAAAGGTCGCCCCTGCTGCTGATGCCGCGATAATTTTGTGTCTAGAGTCGGTATTTGCGGCATTGTTTGGCTGGATTATTTTAGGAGAAGGATTGACAGCCATCCAGACTTTGGGTGCATTACTTATGTTCGCGGCAATGCTGGTGGTGCAGATATCGAATTTCAGTATCAATTCCAATGGAGTTAAGGATTTATCTCGGATATGATCGAAATAAATGATTTAACAGCTATTTTGTTCGATTTAGATGGAACGGTTTACCTTGGAGAGGACTTGCTGCCTGGCGCGGAAAAGCTCATCATGGCTTTGCGAAACAGGAATATACAAACGCTCTTTATCAGCAATAAACCCTTATATCCCCGCCAAGTGTATGCCGAAAAATTAACTCGGTTAGGGATACCCACAACGAAGGACGAAGTATTGACTTCCGCTTATGTATTAGGGCAGTATCTTGCGAAACATAAACCATTGCTCAATTATTATGTCATTGGGGAAGAAAATCTACGAGCTGAATTACGAGCCTATGGACTTAAAGTACTCGATGAACTTGACAACCAAAATCCGCAAGAAGTAATCGATCCTAGCGGGATTGATGCGGTGATTGTCGCTTTTGATCGCACCTTAGATTATCGAAAATTAAACACCGCTTATCAAGCCCTCCGACAAGGAGCGCGATTTTTCGCGACCAATTCGGATAAGGTATGCCCGATGCCCAATGGAGCTATCCCCGACGCAGGGGCGATTATTGCCTATTTGGAGCATATCAGCGGTCGCCAGGTGGAACTATTAGCCGGCAAGCCTTCTCCGTTAATATTGGAGGTTGCGCTCGAAAAATTGAATACCTCACCCGAACGCTGTATCATGATAGGGGATCGCTTGGAAACCGATATCCGTATGGGAAATCAAGCCGGTATGAAAACAGTTTTGGTGTTAAGTGGTATCACTACCCGTGACATGGTTCATGCATCAGCCGATCAGCCGGATTGGATAGTGGAAAATCTCCTGGATTTTGGGAAGAGGTTGGGAATAGTTGAATAAATTTTGATGTCTCAGCCTGTCTATCATTAAGAGGTTTGGGGCAGCAATCTATGATTGCCAGGGAACGATTGTCGCGGGATAAACAATGACTTTAGTACTCAACAGCCAGCTATTGTCATTGCGAATGAGCGTTCGATGCGAATGAAGCAATCTCCAATCTGGCAGGGAGATGGCTTCGCTTCACTCGCCATGACAGACACCCACGGGTGTCATTGTGAATGAGCGTTCGTTGCGAATGAAGCAATCTCCAACCCGGCAAGGAGATGGCTTCGCTTCGCTCGCCATGACAGGTGCCGGCCGGGAGATGGCTTCGCTTCACTCGCCATGACAGACACCCACGGGTGTCATTGCGAATGAGCGTTCGCTGCGAATGAAGCAATCTCCAACCCGGTAGGGAATTGGTTTCAACCAGCACTTTGACAAGCTCAGTTCACCGCTCAACCAATGGATAGCGGAGGGTTAAGTAACGTTCATCACGTATCGAAACCCAATGACAAAACAAATCAATCATGGTCATCATGTGAGTCCTTTCTTTATATAATCAATAGCAGAGATTATTCGAGATTAACTTTCGCTGAAATAAAGTTGACAGGCATGCTGACATTCAGTTACAATGAAATAAACCCTTCACCAATGAGGTCAATATGCCTCCAAAAATCGAGTTTCTCAGCCCAGAATTAATCCAAAAAGTATTAGAAGAAGCTTTTTATTTACTTAAAAACACAGGTGTGAAAGTGCAGTCGCCATCAGCTCGCCAATTGTTGGCTGAGTCAGGTGCAATGGTGGATAACCACGAGGAAATTGTCACACTCCCGGAAGAGGTCGTTCAAAATGCGCTCAAAACCGTTCCGCATGAATTTTGGTTATATACTCGGTCGGGAGAAGCGCTGGTTCATTACGGCGGAGACGCAGTGCATTTTGATCCTGGTTCGTGTGGAGTGCATATTCTTGAACCAGATACATTTGAACATCGCCCTTCAACGAGTATGGATCTGATCCGCCTCGTTAAAGTCACGGAGCAGCTTCCCCAATATGCTGCACAATCCACTGCGGTGGTATGTAACGAAATACCCAAATCCATTGGAGATTTATACCGTTTGTTTTTAGTTCTATGGTATTCCAATAAACCAATTGTTACAGGGGCATTTTCCGTCCACACAACCCAAATTATGTTTGACATGCTGGCTATCTTCCGCAACGGCAGAGAAGGACTGCGGAAAAAGCCGCTTGCGGTCTTTGATGTTTGCCCTTCGCCGCCTTTGATTTGGAGCGATTTTGCTGCCCAGAATTTGATAGATTTAGCACGCGCGGGGGTGCCAGCTCAGATTGTCTCGATGCCATTAGCGGGTGCCGCAGCGCCAGTGACCATTTTAGGATCGATTGTTCAGCACGCCGCTGAATGCCTGAGCGGCATCACGCTGCATCAAGCTGCTAACCCGGGCGCCCCGATTGTTTGGGGAGGTGCCCCGGCAATTTTCGACATGCGTCAAGGGACAACACCGATGGGTGCTATTGAAACCGCAATGTTGGATGCCGCGTATGCACAAGTAGGAAAAAGTTTAGGGTTACCGACCCATGGTTATTTAGGCGCTAGTGATGCCAAAATAGTGGATGTCCAGGCCGGAATGGAAAGTAGTTTATCGGCTCTTGTGGGGGCATTGGCAGGAATTAATATGATTTCAGGAGCGGGGATGTTAGATTTTCTCGCCTGTCAGAGTGTAGAAAAGTTGGTTATTGATGCTGAGGCGATTGGGATGGTGCAACGTTTGCTAAAAGGGATTGAAGTGCAAACCGATCCTCTTGCATTGCTTTTCTTTTCGGATTTCCACTTCAAAGGAGATTTCCTGAAGCAACGCTTGACGCGGGATTTATTTCCAAAAGAACAATATCTCCCTTCGGCGGTGATTGACCGAGGCTCTATTCGCCTTTGGGAAGAGCAAGGAAAATTAGATGCTTTTCAGCGCGCAAAAGTCCGGGCGCAAGAATTAATTGAAAAGTATCAAAAACCCGAGATGAGTAGCCGTGAGGAACAGGAATTATTGTCTTTGGTCTCTCACGTTGCCCGAGCAGCAGGATTAGAGAAATTACCATCATTGCTGTAGATTAATATCTTACCCAATATCATTCCTGTTTTGCTGGGAATAGGTTTATCTTTAGATAAAAATAAGAATCCAATTTAAATGTGGAGATGCTTAATGGAAATACTTGATTTAGAAACGTTATTGAAAATTCCTTATCTCGATAGTGATCATTCCCCGGCTGTATCTCCGGATGGCAAGTGGATAGCTTATTCCTCCAACTTGACTGGAGAATGGGAAATAAGCGTGTTATCTTTGCAAGACCCAACCATTACGCGCCAAATTAGTCAAGGAGAAGGTGGAAAATTTGCACCCCTTTGGTCCCCAGATGGGAAATGGCTTTATTATGCAGTCGACCGGGATGGGAGTGAGCAGTTTGACATTTACCGTTATTCCCTCGAAAGCGAAGAATCGCAAAACATAACCCCGGATACTGCCGAGAGCATCGAACCGGAATTCGATCTTTCCCCTTCAGGTGAAAGGTTAGCACTAATTTCGGATCGCAGCGGCATGTTTGAAGTCTATCTGCTTGATTTAAACAGCAAAGAATGGCAGAAAATCAGCCATCTACCCTACCCAGCTTGTGATGTCAAATGGTCACCCGATGAAAAATATCTTGCTGTTACAGTCATAGCGAAGGGTCAGGATTATTATACTTATTTGTTTTCCATCTTGGATAGCGAACCCTTGGTCATTGGTGATCGCGATAAACCGATTTGCGCGAAGCAAGTTACCTGGTCACCAGATGCAAGTATGCTTGCTTTCGCGAGCGATGAGAAGGGGTTTTACAATATTGGTCTCTATGATTTGAATTTAAAACGGTATGCCTGGTTAACCTCAGGGAAAGGAGATAAGGAAGCCCCACGCTGGTCACCTGACGGCAGAAAAATTGCGTTCTTACTGGGACAAGGAGCTAAAAACAGTTTAGCGGTATTCGATTTGAAATTAAGGGAGACAGCTGTTTGCCAACATGAAGTAGGGATTTATGCACGCCCTACTTTTGCCCCAGATAGCAAGACAGTTTATTTTGTTTTTGAAAACCCGCAAAACCCACCGAATTTATATCAATTTACCTTGCCGGATGGCAAACCCACCCAATTAACCCGCTCTCCGGGTTTGGAACCCTTGCGAAAACATTTGGTCATGCCGCAGGAAATAACCTATCGCAGTTTTGATGGCAAAGAAGTGCCGGCTTTGTTATTTAAAAAGGATTCGATTAATGCTCCTGCAGCATCGGTTGTTTATGTCCATGGAGGACCGAATTGGCTCACCCAAATCTGCTGGGATGGGTTAATCCAGCATATGGTCAGTCGGGGTTGGGTGGTAATTGCTCCGAACTACCGTGGTTCAACTGGCTATGGAAAAGACTGGCAAACGCTGAACCGATTTGATTTAGGCGGGGCGGAGACACAAGATTTAGTAGCTGCCGCTGATTATTTAATCCAGCGTCAAATTGCACATCCGCAGAAAATCGCTGTGACGGGGCGCAGTCACGGTGGCTATTTAACCATGACCTGCCTCACAAAGTTCCCGGAATATTGGGTTTGTGGAAGTGCTGTGGTGCCTTTTCTGAATTGGTTCACCGCCCATGCCAACGCCCGTCAGGATTTACAGCATTGGGATTTGGAAAATTTTGGAGACCCGCAAGTAGATCGAGATCGCTATTATGAACGTTCTCCTTACTTTTTCCTGGATCATATTCAGGCTGCGGTGCAATTAATATGCGGTGAAAATGACCCACGCTGTCCAGCCAGCGAATCAACACAAGCGTACCAAAAATTGCGGGAATTGGGAAAAGCGTGTGAAATTCACCTCTATGAAGGAGAAGGGCACTTTTTTCTAAAGCGTGAAAATGTGATCGACGCGAAGAAAAAACAAGTGACATTTTTGGCGCGCTTTTTGGAGTAATCACTTTTACGTTACCATTTTAAATATGGATAGAAGGGAAAAAATGATGTTAGAAAAAGCGCAATCTATTCAAAATGAGCTTATCCAATGGCGCAGGCACATTCATCGTCATCCAGAATTAGGGTTTAAAGAAGTGCAAACTGCTCAATTGGTAGCGGATACTTGCCGGCAGTTGGGTTGGCGAGTGAGGACTGCAGTAGGAAAGACTGGTGTGGTCGCTGAGTTAGGAGAGGGGAAACCCTGTGTTGGATTACGGGCAGATATGGACGCATTGCCTATCCAGGAGATGAACGATGTGGAATATGCATCGGTTATCCCTGGCGTGATGCACGCCTGTGGACATGATGCCCATACTGCCATGTTATTAGGTGTAGCAAAGCTCTTAGCAAAAGAGGCTTTTAATGGGAGAGTTCGATTGTTATTTCAACCTGCCGAAGAGGTAGGCGATGAAGAGGGGATTAGTGGAGCACCACGCATGATTGCCGATGGCGCAATAGATGAGGTAGATGCAGTATTTGCTCTCCATGTCGATAGCAATTTAAGCGTCGGTAAAATTACGATTAGCCCCGGTTATTCCTCGGCGGGAGTAGATACGTTTTACGCAACCGTTATCGGTAATGGCGGGCATGGCGCTTATCCTCATCGCACCATAGACCCGATATATCTCTCTTCTCTGGTTATTCAAGCTATCAATGGTATTGTCTCGCGGCGCATCCATCCTTTTGAACCAGCAGTGGTAAGCATTGGTGCAATCCATGGTGGTGCTGCCAGTAATGTTATTCCCGATCAGGTAGAATTAATTGGTACCATTCGTTATCTACAACCGGATGTTCAAAAAACCATTCAAGAAGAGGTTGAAAGCGCTTTACAAGTAACCCGTCCGTTGGGTGGGAATTATCAATTGAAATGGGAAATTGGATATCCCCCCATGCTTAATCATCCTGAAGCAGTGGAAATCATCCGGACTGTAGCAAAACAGATGCTAGGGGAGGATCAGATTGGGATTCCAGAAAACGAAATGGGCGCGGAGGATTTTGGTTTCTTCACCCAAAAAGCACCAGGAGCAATGTTCTACTTAGGTGCACGCATTGAAGGTGATGTCCGCTACGGACATCAATCACGCTTCGATATCGATGAGCGTTGTTTGCCGATTGGAACTGCCCTCTTAGCTCAGACTGCCTTAACATTTCTCAGGACGCGTTAGAGAAGTTATAGATTTATCATCATCAAGCCATTTTGGGCGGGAATATAATGAAAAGGACCCTGTGGAACATGGTTATCGATTTGCAAAGCGCCTTGATCCATTAATTCCCACATGACTTGAAATGGTGCTTTCCCTTCAACCCATTTTTCCGCAATCACAATCCCATGCCCTGAAATCACGGTAAAGACGACCGAGCGAGGGTCCTCGGGGTCTCGCAGCGCTTGGGAACGGCTAAACGCTCTGTAAATAGCTTTAGCCTGGGCTTCGGTTGAGCAAGAAACCGGATAATAATAAAATGGTTCGTCTAAAGGTACAAATTCAACATGATTAGGATCATAGGCGCGTAATCCCCGGTGGCCATGAAGTTTTGAGCGGGCAACTGGCACTTTAAATGTTGTATGGTCATCCCAGCGGATATCAATTTTGGGTAAATCCTGATCCATCAAGAGCATTTCCACTGCTTCGGAGGAAGGAGGGTCGTTTCGTTTTCCGTGGACATGCCGTACTAATGCTCCTTGCCCATCAGACCGCACCCCGACGATCACAGCCAGTTCATCCTCGGTTAGATTATCTTTGTCAACCGGGCGGGCGCTACCGGTGATGGTAGCAATCAATGCGTTTAGTTGTGGTTCCCAAGTCGCAAAACAACCTTCTGAATATTGGCTCGCGACCGAATCCGCCACTGCTGGAACAGATACAAGGTTAGCAATGCGCACCATATCGGTAAAAAAGCGCCTCTTGCCCAACTCGAATCCTGCTTGGCGCATCGCTGCGGGGGTGGATAAAGTTTTCCATACTTCGTATGGAATTTCCTCTCCGACAACCTGATGAGCGGTAATTTCATGCGTGCTGGCAGCGGTGACAATGCGCAACATCAGGTCTTCATAAAAAGCTGTTGGGTTTTGCGCATCTGACCGTGGATACGCGCCCACTAAATCAAAGGTATAGGCTTCGATTGGTTGCTCGTCAGCGATAACCAATATTAATCGGATACATTTCGCTTGCGATTGAAGCAGCCTTAATAGAGAAAGAATTGGCCCGCCGCGTTTTCCCTGTTCATACAATGTTAGATAAGCGCTCTCCGCCAAACCGGGGAAGTTGAAGTCTTCAGGATTTGGCGGGTCTTTTTCCAATGCTTTTTGGAAATGATCTAATAAGGAATGGAATTGATCAGGTGTGCTGTGCAATATTGTGAAAATAATGGGTGAACGGGGGAGATGATATTTTGAGCGCGCAGTAAAAAGTAAAGCCTTGCGCCAATTCAATGCTTCACCAAATTTTGCAGTGGTAAGAAGGACATCCGTTTCGGCATTTGGCGTTTCATCAATCTGATGACCATGTAATTGAAAAGAATTCAGTAACCCTTCCATAAAATGATCTAAAACCGCATCCTCGGTACCTGGGACATAAGCGAGATGAAGCGTGCGCAGCCACTGATGGGTGGGATGGAATGTAGGTAATGGAGATGAATTCTGGTTCATGCTAACCTTTCCTTGGTCACTTCTGTTCCTTCGAGCTTGAATATCCGTACGGCATAATCGGCGAGACGGGGAGAGATAACTTGTAAATAATAAAGCAGATACGTTTGAGGAGGGAGGATAATTTCTGCTTTATTCTTACGGACGCCGTTTAAAATCCCTTGCGCACATTGCTTGGCTGAGATTTTGGCAGAAATCCAGTGAACCTTCAGATGATTGATCATTGGCGTATCCACTCGACCAGGGAAGACAAGGCTTACTTTCACCCCGCTTTGATAAAGCTCTTGGCGTAAAACATCACCAAAACCAGCTAAAGCAAATTTGGCAGAAACGTACGGTGCATCGAATGGCAGCCCTTTTTTGGCGTCCATACTAGAAACAAATACGATGTGACCTTGTTGTTTCTGCAGCATGTGCGGTAAGACTGCCAAAGTCAAATATACATGGCTATAGAAGTTTATATCCATGGATTGTTTTAGGGTTTCCGCTTTTAACTCAACGATGCGCGATCGGAGGTATTGTCCTGCATTTGAAAATAGATAATCGATCGTGCTGAACTGATTTATTGTCGCTTGGATGAGATTTTGAACTTCAACCGGTTGAGTGACATCGGTTGGAACAGGCAGGGCAACTCCGCCGAGTTGACGAATTTTTTCAGCCAAATCCTCTAATGCGGATTCGTTACGGGCAGCGAGGACAATTTTTGCACCCTCTTCAGCGAGCAGCAGCGCTAGCTCTTTGCCGATACCTGATGAAGCTCCGCTGATCACCGCCACCTTATTATGAAAATATTTTTTAACCATGCCAAGCCCCTTTGCCGATCTATGATGTCTGAATATACTAGATGGAATTGGTCTAAATTATAAACCCCATACGATATTGGGAGATACGCTTAATAAGGACTTGAACTTAGATCGTTTTCGTAACCTTATGCAAGCTGCGCGGGTGATCGGGATCAAGATCACGCTCAGCGGCTAAATCTAACGCAAATAATTGCCCTGGAATTATGGAAATGATGGGAGAAAGCCATTCGGGCACTTTAACGGGCAAGGGGATTTGCATTCTTCCCAATTTTAATAATTCAGGATTATCACTGATTACAATTGACTCGGCATGCACGGAGCCAATTGTTTCTAAAAAGTGTTGCATTTCTTCCTGTAATACGCCGCTTGGCGCGATGACAAACACGGGAAATCCTTCTTCAAGCATCGCAAATGGTCCGTGCAAGAAGTCAGCACTGCTAAAAGGTTCTACAACAGTATAGGTAAGTTCTTTTATTTTCAATGCCATTTCAAAGGCAGTACAATAATTAAACCCTCTGCCAATAACCACACAAGCGCGCATATAACGATAGCGGGGGACAATCTGAGTAATGTACTGGCGGGCATCCAGTACTTTTTGCATTGCATCCGGAATGGATTGCAAGGCTGATCGCCGAATTGGATTTTGATCAAGGGCAACGCTCAGCGCTGCTATGACGGCGAGTTCCGCGGTATATGTTTTTGTTGCTGCAACCGAGCGCTCTTCACCGGCGTTGAGATGGAGGACAAATTCAGCAGAGTTAGCCAGCGGCGATCGGAGATCGTTAGTTATTGCAGCGGTTAATGCGCCTTGCCGTTTGCCTTCCTCTACCACGGCAATGATATCGGGGCTCATTCCACTCTGACTGATTCCTAAAACCAAAGCATTTTGCAAACGGGGTGGAGATTGATAGATGGTAAATAAACTCGGTGTTGCCAGGGCAACCGGAAGCCGATTAAAAGCGCCCCATAGATAATTCGCATACCGGGCTGCATTGTCACTTGTCCCACGGGCGGCTATGAGGACAAATGAGATATTCCTCTGCTTAATGGCAGATGCTAAATTCTGGATGGTTCCCCATTCCGAATGGAATAAAGTCTCAATAACCCCTGGTTGAGCGTGGATTTCTTGGTAAAGGTACGTTTCTTCCAGCATGCTGAAAACCTTTCCGTTTTAAGGATGGTATAATGAAATTAAGGTATTGCTGCCAGGCTTTTCACCCAGCCAATAATCTCGAATAAAGCAATGATCGGTATTCTTATACCATAAAAAACTTTAATTATCGATACAATTACTGAGACTGATCGTCACAAATACAGGTATTATTGAAAATTGATCCTCGTTACCCCACTTTCATTCTCCTGATCATTGGAGGATAAGGATTCGCTTTCCTGTCAAAATAGCGCATGCAAGTGGGGGTAATCGTTGTGTTTCAGTTAATTTGCAATAGGAGTAAATCTATGCAATGGACAACCTTTTATCAAACGGGATGGTTTCAATGGGTTGTATTGCCAATCTTAATCATTTTGGCACGTATTTGTGATGTCACCCTGGGTACAATGCGCATAGTATTTTTATCACGCGGCCGAAGATCGATCGCACCTATTCTAGGTTTTATAGAGGTTTTAATTTGGTTATTAGCGATCAGTCAAATTATGCGCAATTTATCCAACCCAATTACCTATCTGGCTTATGCCACTGGATTTGCTTCCGGGAATTACATTGGTCTATGGCTGGAAGAAAAATTGGCGATTGGAATGGTGGCGGTGCGGGTTTTCCTGAAAAAGGATAGTGAGCTGCTTGTCCAAAAATTGCAAGACGCTGGTTTTGGGGTAACGCGCTTAAGCGGGATGGGTACACAGGGCGCAGTAGATATTATCTACACCTTAATCCAACGACGATCTTTATCTCAGGTGATTGATTTGATTCATCAGGTGAATCCGAAAACATTTTTCGCGGTGGAAGAAATCCGCAGCGCATCACAAGGTGTGTTTCCAGTGCGACGCTCTTTAGAGCTGGATTATTTTGGTCTGATCCGCCATAAATGAAATCCTGCTCAAAATTTATTCTTAATGTTGCAAATGATATTTATGGAGATGCAACTTATCAGCAGAAAATAATTGGAGAAATGATTAACTCCGCAATTGTGGATGAGAGTGATTGGTGGAAAATGGCAGCTATAAATCAAGGAGGTGAATTTTGAATGGAATAGTTGGAATAGCCGCTCCAGGCAAAGGAAAAATCGTGAGTGAAATGTTGCAAAAAATCGCCCACCGGGGAAAAGAAAGCGGTCGAGTGATGGAGGTCAACGGCGTCACACTGGGAATGGTTTGGACGCCATATCGAGCATTGCGGGAGTCGATTTTCGATCATCCGGCGCTGGATCATGCCTATGGACAAATATTTCGCCAACAGCCTCCCACAGCCAGCGAACTGGCACGGGAAACTCTCCCCTTTGCGCTGGCGCTCATTACCGCAGATGGCTTATTCCTTGCTCGTGATGCCATGGGAGTCAGGCCACTGTATTATGGATATACCGCAGATGGTTTATTTTGCTTTGCATCGGAAGTTAAAGCGCTCTTGCACATCGTAAAAGATATTCAAGAATTTCCGCCAGGTTTTTTCTATAGCGAAAAAAATGGTTGGGAGCAGTTTATTGAATGGCAGTATGGCGAACCTTTAGATATAGAACCTGCGACCGCAGCAAGTGAATTACGACAAAAGCTCGATCAGGCGGTAGAACGGCGGGTGGTGAGTGAGGTGATGGGTAGCTGGCTCTCAGGTGGATTAGACTCCAGCGCCATTGCCGCTCTTGCAAAACCAAAAGTAAAAGAATTACATACCTTCGCTGGTGGCAGGGCTGGTTCAACTGATTTAGAACAAGCCCAGCTGGCGGCGAATTTCCTTGGCACGATCCATCATGAAATCATGATTAATGATGAAGTTTTAATGGAAACTCTACCGGAGGTGATTTGGGCTTTAGAATCATTTGATGCTTTACTGGTGCGTTCCAGTGTGGTGAATTATCTTGTCTCTAAGATGGCAAGTAATTTTGTAGATGTAGTCCTATCGGGGGAAGGGGGCGATGAATTATTCGCCGGGTATGATTATTTGAAAAGCATAGAGGTGGAAAATCTACAAGAAGAACTGTTGGATATCACCGGTAGTCTACATAATACTGCGTTACAACGGGTAGACCGCTGTGCAGCCGCGTTTGGATTAATACCCCAAGTCCCATTTTTAGATCGCAACGTCTTGGAGTTTGCCATTCGTTTACCGGTAGAATATAAGTTACCCAGTGAACCACCGCGCATCGAAAAATGGATTTTGCGCCGCGCGTTAGATGGATTACTTCCGCAGCAGATATTACAGCGTCATAAAGAAAAGTTTTGGGCTGGTGCGGGAATTGGCACGTTTTTTGCCGATTTGGCGGATCAAAAGATAAGCGATGCCGAGTTCAACCGTGAGAAAAGTTTGCCTAATGGCTGGCAAATATCGTCAAAGGAAGAATTGATGTATTACCGAATTTTCCGGGAGATGTTTGGCGATCAGGATGATTTAAGCTGGATGGGTCGATCAAAACCATCCCCTTCATGAAAGGAGGATAGCGATGGAAAAAACTGTTGTGGCGGGAGCATTGGGGGAGTGTGTGCATGTAGCCGGTGTGACAAAGTTCCTGCGCATCGCAGAAGCAGCCGGATGGCGAACCGTCTTTTTAGGACCGGCTGTCCCAATGGAACGTTTTCTCCAAGTGGCGAAAGAGGAAAATGCAACATTGATTGGTGTTTCCTACCGCCTGACTCCCCAAACCGGCGAAAGGCTGCTGGGACAATTCGCTGAAGCTGCCGATGAATTACGAGCGCAAGGAGTACGTTTTGTGTTTGGTGGAACACCGCCTGTGGCGGAGAGAGCGGAAAAACTTGGCTTTTTCGAGAAAGTTTTTCGCGGGGGTGAAGCAGAGGAAGAAGTGTTAGCATTTTTACGCGGCACTTCTCTGGATCAGGGCAGCGCTGAGAGCATTCCACAATCCACAGTGGAACGAATTTTGTGGAAAGCTCCATATCCTTTGTTGCGCCATCATTTTGGACTGCCAACTTTAGAAGCAACCGAACAGGGGATTCGCCAAATTGCAGAGGCTAAAGTATTAGACGTAATCTCATTAGGGATTGATCAAGATGCCCAGGAAAATTTCTTCCATCCTGAAAGACAAGATGCTCGCCGACGTGGGGCAGGCGGTGTTCCTGTGCGCAGTGCTGAGGATTATCGGCGCTTGTATCAAGCTAGTCGAAGCGGAAATTTCCCATTAATGCGAACCTATTCGGGCACTGATGATTTCATCCAATTAGCAGAGATGTACGTCGACACCATCCATATTGCCTGGTGTGCCATCCCATTGTTTTGGTTTAATCAAATGGATGGGCGAGGACCGTGGGATTTAGCTGGTTCTATCCGTGAACATCAGAAAGTGATGCAATGGTATGGGGAGCATGGCATACCAGTGGAGTTGAACGAAGCTCATCATTGGGGAATGCGTGAAGCGCCCGATGTCGTGTTTGTGGTCTCTGCCTATTTGGCAGCTTATAATGCGCGTGCATTTGGAGTTAAGGATTACATTGCGCAAATGATGTTTAATAGCCCGCCCGGGCATTCGGATGCGATGGATTTGGCAAAAATGCTGGCGCTGCTTGAATTGATCAAAACCCTTGAAAATAGTACCTTCCGGATCTGGCGGCAAACCCGCACCGGGTTATTAAGCTACCCGGTAGAAATGGAGGCAGCACGAGCGCATCTTGCGACGAGTATCTACGTTCAAATGGCGGTTAGACCCCACATTGTGCATGTGGTAGGCTTCACTGAAGCAGAGCATGCTGCGACTGCAGCAGACGTGATTGAATCGTGTAAAATGGCGCGCCGGTCAATTCAGAATGCAATAAATGGGCAGCCAGATATGACACAAGACAGCCGGGTTCGGGAGCGGGTGGAGGAATTGGTAACAGATGCCAAATTATTAATTGAAGCAATTCGATCTTTAGCGCCCGCAGAAATACGCGACCCGTTGATAGATCCGTCAACTTTAGCTAAGGCGGTGACCAGTGGGTTATTGGATGCACCGCAATTGAAAAATAATCGCTTTGCCAGGGGAGACATCTTCACTACCATCGATTCCCGTGGGGCGTGTGTAGTGATCGATGCGGCTTCAGGGAATGTGATCAAAGAACAAGATCGCATTCATAAAATATTAAATTAAATATTTAGGAGGTATGAGATGACACCCGATCAACGGATTGTTGTTTTAGGGGCAGGACATGGTGGAAAGGCAATGGCGGCTCATTTAGCGTTAATGGGGTACGAAGTAGGCTTATGGAACCGCACTGCGGAAAACATCCAGGTCATCAAAGCCCGTGGAGGAATAGAGCTGGAAAGTATGGAGCATGGTCCTTCTGGGTTTGGTGAATTAGCTTTAGTGACGGATGATATGCGCCAGGCATTGGAATTTGCGAAACTGGTGATGGTTGTCGTGCCTTCCTCGGCACATGCGGATATCGCCCGAAGGGCTGCACCATACTTGAAGGATGACCATATCGTCGTGCTAAACCCAGGCCGCACTTTAGGGGCGGTGGAATTCGAACGGGTGATCCACAAGGAAGGATGCATTAGTCAACCTTTGATATGCGAAGCAGAAACGTTGATTTACGCCAGTCGTTCAGATGGGCCCGCCCAGGCGCGCATATTTAGCATAAAAGAAACTGTGCCAATCGCTGCTTTGCCAGCGACCCGCACCGAAGAAGTCTTAGCAGCCTTACATCCGATTTATCCCCAATTTATCAATGGAACAAGTGTCTTGCATACGGGATTGAATAATATGGGTGCCATCTTCCATCCAGCACTGACCTTATTGAATGCGGGCAGAATTGAATCTACTCGAGGAGATTTTCAGTTTTACATTGAAGGTGTGACACCATCGGTGGCGCGGGTTTTAGAGGTTCTGGATCGCGAACGGGTTACGGTTGCCTCAGCACTGGGAATCCGAGCGCGCACTGCGTTGGAATGGTTGAAAATGGCTTATGATGCTACTGGTGAGGATTTGCATGAGGCAATTCACAACCAGCCTGGATATTATGGGATCAAAGCCCCCGCAGTGTTGAACCATCGTTATATCACGGAGGATGTCCCGATGAGCTTGGTGCCGATTGCTTCCCTTGGGCAACAATATGGCGTATCCGTGCGCGGTATAGATGCCATCATCCGTCTGGCTTGCATCGTCCATCGTACCGATTACTATCGGCGCGGTCGTACGACAGAAAATTTAGGCATCCATCAGTTAAGTGTGAGTGAATTAACCAAATATGTGATGGAAGGGGAGTAACCCTTTCCTATTGGTTATTGCTCACCCATAAAAATGAGTTCTTGAACTGGCAGGTTACATCACCGCTGCCAGAGTACGTCACTAAATAAGCATATCCAGCCGGCAAATCGGTCACGCCGCTTTTATAGCGTGACATCAATAACTGATATTGCTGGGTGATTTCAGCGCGTTGTTTATTATATGCTTCGAGCTCTTTTTTATACTCCGCCATAGCGTTTTTATCTTTGTTGTTTTGGGGTGGAACAGGGGCTTCGGGGTAAACGGGCGGAGCAGGGGGTTGGGTGACATCGATGACGGCTATAATAACACCGTCGGAAAATACCTGAGCTTTGGTGCCGCGCATCACCACAGCAATGCGGTTTGTTACACCGTTTGCCCAACTGAATTTCGGGTTATACATTTGCGGGTAGGTGTCAATTTTATTGATGATGTTCCCTTCGTTCATGATCCGAAAGGAGATGTATCCGCCTAACTCGCGCATGGCAAGAATGACATATTGGGTGGCTTTTGCCCCACCGCCATTCGAGCGGATGGCAAACCCACAGCCTGCATCTCCAAATTTAGATTCCCATAGAATATCGGATTGTATGGCAACATCCTTGCCGCTGACACCCGGAAATTGATCGGAGTAAAAAAGCTGTTGAAATCCGCTGCCATGTTGTTTGACATCCGGATCCGCCACATAGATTTTCCCTTCGCTGGTCATGACTCCCAGCCCGGCCAGGGAAATCTCAATGGGAGCAATTGCGGTTTTCGTCGCCCCAAGGACGGCTACCGCATCTTGGGTTTGTTGAGCAACCTGAGTGGCAGCAGCATCATTGGCAGCTTGGGTAGCTTGGGCAGCCGCGGTTTCAACCGCAAAATCTGTCGTTGGGGTGGGGGGGACTCCAACAGCTGTTTCCACTGCTTGGGTAGGAGTGGCAGGGGTGGAACCGATCAGGCTGGATAAAGAACAACCCAGGAGGGTTGTGGTTAATATCAACATGCTGATGAAAATTGACCAGGGGTGATTTTTTGCTTTGAACATAGGCGCATCCTTTTTTAAGCAAGAAAACGAAACGATTGCAGAAAATTTATCCTAATTCTCTTTCTCTCTCCATATTGATGGAAACCGTAGAAAAATCATCGCGCTATTCTGGGATAATTTTATCCAACTGGCTGTCCATATAGATGGTTTGTAGTTCTAATTTAACCATAAAATTGATGGAATTCGAAGTCACTTTTCATTTACGGTCTGCGTTCTTTTAATAACAATTGGCGAGTATAGGCGATCAACCCGCCGCCATCAATCAATGCTTGCCGGGCGGTTGGCAAGGGGATGATTGGAAATCTTTTTTGTGTGGTTAAATTGGTGAGATAGTCCGGATGAAATTGCAATTCATCTCCTTCTTTGGCTTCAATGCTGGGGCAAATGATAATTTTTAAGCCCAAATTAATGGCGTTTTGGAAGAAGATACGGGCAAAGCTTTTTGCGACTACGGTAAGTTCCCATCCCTTTAACGCGGATGCTGCTTGCTCACGGGAAGAGCCACACCCAAAATTCTCTCCAGCGACGATCACAGAGCCGGGCTCGATTTCATGGTTATTAAGCTTTTGATTGATAGGCAAGTCGGCAAAGGCATATTGGGGGGTTTCGGTTGGTAAAACGGTTGCCATGTAGCGACCGGGGTAAATCGTGTCAGTAGAAACATCATTACCTAAAGTGAGGACTACTTGTGCCATAATCATTCCTTTATGAGGGTTATATTGTCATAATCGCATCGGTTTCAAAGAGGATTATTCACTGAATTTTCAGTGATAATCTGACGGGGATCGCTGATTTTGCCCGTCAGCGCGCTGGCTGCTGCCACAGCTGGTGAACAAAGGAATACTTCCGCATTGGGGTTTCCCATCCGACCTTTGAAGTTGCGGTTGGTGGTAGATAACCCGCGTTCGCCATCGCCAAGGACACCTTCATGGACTCCCAGACAAGGCCCACACCCCGGATTCATCACCACTGCCCCAGCATCGATGAGATCTTTGATGTAACCCGCTTCCAATGCTTTTCGATACACTCGGAACGAAGCTGGAAACACCAACATTCGCACGTTGCGGGAGATACTCCGACCACGCAAGATTTGTGCCGCAATCTCGATGTCTTCTAAACGACCGTTAGTGCAGGATCCGATCATCACCTGGTCAATAGGCAGGCCCACTGCTTCCTGTAGCGGGCGGACATTATCTACGGTATGCGGAAAGGCAACCTGCGGTTCTAATTCGGAAATATTGAGATCGACAATTTGATCGTACTGCGCATCGTCATCGGCATATAAATCTATATCGGAAATAGCTACCCCTGCTTCATTATGTAAATAGCGCAAGGTTTCTTGATCGGGTGGAACAATTCCGGAGGTTGCGCCCGCTTCCACTGCCATATTGCACAAGGTTAATCTGCCGCTGGTGGATAGATTTTCGATTCCATCCCCATGGAATTCCAACACCTTAAAATTAGCTCCTTGGGCGCTTATTTTGCCGATTAATGCCAGGATGATATCTTTCGCGCTGACTAACCAGGGCATGTTGCCGTGAATGTTTACTTTAATGGTGGCAGGGACTTCTACATTGAGCACTCGCCCCAAAGCCCAGATCGATGCCATTTCGGTAGCACCCACCCCAAATGCAAACGCCCCCAAAGCGCCGTGGGTGGTTGTATGACTATCGGTGCCGACCACAACACTACCCGGCAATACATATCCCGATTCGGCTAATATTTGATGGCAAATACCACCTTCATCCCCCCGAATATCATGGAACTTTTGGATACCCTGTTCTTGTACAAACGTCCGCACCTTTTTTTGGTTGGTTGCGGTTTTGGCGCTTTCGGCAGGCACGCGATGATCAAAGATGATGGCTATTTTGCTTGCATCCCAAACGCGGGCTTCCAGACCAGTGCCTTTAAAAATCTCCTGAAATTGATTGATCACTAAAGCCGAGTTTTCATGGGACATAGCCAAATCGACCCGCGGCTCAACCACTTCGCCGGGTGAAACGACAGAACGACCGGCAGCTTTGGCAAGGATTTTTTCAACAATCGTACTACCCATAAGCGACTCCTAAATAGAATGAATTCACGAATTAATTCTTTAACCCGCCATATTTTTCCTGGATGCGTTGAGCAGGAAGATAATTTTCTTCCATTTGCCGATATTCTTTCAGCCCTAAGAAATCGGTGAATTCCTCAAAAGAGGTAATCCACTGCGTTTGCCCTGCCAGAATGCCGGTTGGAGAATTTCTCAACGTGGTAAAAAATTCCATCAGAAAATGATGCGCAACCATTACAGCGGCTACAGGTATGGAAACCCGACCAACACCCATTTCCCTTAACTCTGGAATTGGCACTAATTCTGTTCTAACACCACTTATGGCATCCATCAGGTTAACAGAAAGCGGGCCTTGGATTTGACGCACTGCTTGTTCAATTTCCGCCCGGCTATGGATTCCATCAATGAAAGCGATATCTGCGCCGGCCTCTAAATAGCGGTTGCAGCGGTCAATCGCGGCGGTTAATCCTGCGATGCTATAAACGTCCGTGCGGGCGTTTAGAATAAAGTCCGGGTCTAGTTGATCGCGCACATGCGCAGCAGCTCGGATTTTCCCTATCATTTCTTCGACGGATATCACTTCTTTTCCAGCCAGATGCCCACACCGTTTTGGAAAGACCTGGTCTTCTAGATTGGCGCCAGCGCAGCCCGAAACAATCACTCGCTCGATATGATAAGCGGTATTGATGGCGTTGCCACCACCGGTATCTAAATCTGCCATGACCGGGATTTGAACTGCTTGGACGATGTTGCTGGTTATATCCAGAATGTCTTTCATTTGAACCAATCCTACATCTGGTTTGCCAAGCAAGGATGCTGCCAGCCCGAACCCGGAAACTTGAATGGCTTCGAATCCTGTATTTTCAATAACCTTCGCGGAGAGTGCGTCATAACAGCCAGGAACTACTACTGCCCGTCGCTGCATAATTGCCTCACGCAAGATTTTTGATTTTTTCATAATATTTCCTTTCAGTTAGGTGAGAGTCACCTACAAAGCATCGGCAATGGCTTGAGCCATTTCTATTGTTGAATTTGTGCCACCCATATCATACGTGCGTACTTTTCCTTGCTGAATAACGAGTGATACCGCATGTTCTAATGCAGCTGCTTTTTCTTTTTCTCCTAACCATTCCAGCATCATTTTTGCAGAAAGAATAGTTGCAATCGGATTTACTTTATACTGCCCGGCGTACTTTGGAGCTGAGCCATGGGATGGTTCAAAAACAGCTAAATGTTCTCCGATGTTACCGGAGCAGCCAAACCCTAAACCGCCGACCATTTGAGCGCACAAGTCAGAGATAATATCGCCATAGAGATTTGGTGCAACGAGTACATCGTAGTTAAAAGGATTTTTCAACAGCCACATACAAATGGCGTCGACATTGGCTTCATCGTAGATGATATCGGGATACTCGGCCGCCACTTCATGGGCACAATCGAGGAACAACCCATCACTAGCACGCACCACATTCGCTTTATGCACGATAGTTACTTTCTTCCGCCCATTTTGTCGGGCGTATTCGAAGGCAGCTCGGATTATCCTGCGCGAAGCAAAACGCGTGTTAACTTTTATGGAGATACCGATTTGGTCAGGCGGCAGTTGCGCAAAAGGAGCAAACGCCGTGGTATGGCGGGCGATAGCTTCGGAAAGTTCTTCCGGCAACGGGAAAAATTCTACGCCGGCATATAAATCTTCAGTATTCTCACGAAAAATCACTAAATCAATGCCTTCCTTGTAATTCAGTGGGTTGCCGGCATAGGCTTTGCAAGGACGCAAACAGGTATATAAATCAAACAGCTGGCGCATGCGGACGATGGGGGAACGGTAAACCAGCCCCTTTCCTTGTAGTTCGGGAATTAGTTCCGCCTCTGCGGTCTTTACCGGTTTTGATGTAATCGCGCCAAACAAGGCAGCATCCACTTGCTTGAGCAAATCAATCGTGCGCTGTGGGAGAGCATCCCCTTCCCGCCGCCAAAATTCCCAACCGATATCACCGGGAATGTATTCAGCATTCAAATTCAAGCGGTCAAGCACAATCCGGGCGGCATCTAATACATCCACTCCAATTCCATCTCCCGGCAACCATGCGATTCGATATCGAGTCATTAAAAATTAACTCCCTTCAATTTGTAACTTTTTTGAATTCCGTTCATCTAATTTTTTGACGTTTTGGTACAAGAACCAATTCTACTCGATTTTGGAGGAGTGTATGCCTGTTCAACAAAAACCGCAGCCGCGGGTGATCATTTTTACAACACCAACTTGTTCCTTTTGCAATGCTGCCAAGCGCTATTTTCGCGAAAAGGGGATTCAATTCAAAGACATTGATGTCAGTCGCGATGCTGCCGCAGCGCGCGATATGGTGAAACGTTCTGGACAAATGGGAGTTCCGGTTATTGATATTGGCGGAAAAATTGTGGTGGGTTTTGACCGCGCCAAGATCGACCGATATCTAGGATTAAAATAAATCTCAAAGAATAAGGAGTGAAATGATGAATCAACCAAAAATTCAACCACTTGGAACACGCGTTTTAATCAAACCCTTAGAACAGGAATCGAAAACTGCTTCCGGTCTATATATTCCTGAGACAGCAAAAGACAAACCCCAGACCGGCGTCGTGATTGCTATTGGGGATTCAGAAGATATCAAACTAAAAGTGAATGACAAAGTCCTCTTTGCCAAATACTCTGGAACCGAGTTTAAACTTGATGGGGAAGAGTATTTGTTGATGGAATGCACGGACGTATTGGCGCGTTTGTTAGAATAGTTTCACCGATATCGGAAAAACACGCTTTGTAAGCCTTTAGGGAGTACAAGGCGTGTTTTTCTTTTACCGAACCCGCCGGATGATTTCAAGGTAAGGAAATGTACCGTTTTGTACTGAGCCGGGACAGCCAATCTCACCTTGAAAAATACGCACCTTTGCTTCAAAAAGATGAAGTTTCTGGGTGTCATATAATTCTTCATTGCTTTGCGGCTGCCAGGAGACAATGGCTGGGATGTGGCTGTCATTTTCGCCGACGAATTGGGTGCGCCGATCCAGCCCAATATATCCTTTGCATAAGCTGACCGTCGCTACAATCAATCCATATCCCTCGATTAGGATGGTTTGGTCTTGATAAGTTTGAGGTTGGAGAAGAACCTGATTTATACTGACCACTTCTTGAGGGGTTACTGTTTTAGTGGCAGTTGGAATGGTTTGCGATGGAACAGTACAGGCGCTGAGGAATATTAAAGCGATCAGCCATCTCCAGTAAGTTCTGTTTATCCAAATAAATCTCATTTCCATTTTATGCCCTCTTTAGTAACAACTCAATCTTTCAGTGCAAGATTCAGCCTTATCGCCAAAAGGCGTAATTTGTTGATGAAATACTATTATACTGAATTATATTATGAGTAATCTTGACGTCCATTCAATAAAGACTACAATCCATGATAGGATAATGTCTAAACATATACTGATTGTTGATGATGATGCGTTATTACGGCGCAGCTTAGCTTTTAATCTGGAAAATGCGGGGTTTCAAACGAGCACTGCTGCCACTGCAGAAGATGGAATCGCAGCAGCGCGATTAAATCATCCGGATATCGTCCTGTTAGATATCAACCTGCCCGGCATGGATGGATTGCAAGCCCTGCGAATATTCAAAGATGAGCTTAAACTGGGTGTGATATTTCTTACCGCACGACGGCGTGAACTAGATGAGGTATTAGGTTTGGAATTAGGCGGAGATGATTACATCACAAAACCATTTGACACGGATGTATTAATCGCCCACATCAAAGCTGTTTTACGAAGATTGGAGCCATCTCAAAGAGAAGAGCAGTCTAAATCTATCATTCAGGTAGGCGATTTGATTTTAGATGAAGTCAGCCATACGGTAACGCTGCATGGCAAACCAATTGATCTTTCCCCCCGAGAATTTGACTTATTAAAATGTTTGATGTCTCAACCAAATAAAGTGTTTTCGGTGGATGAATTACTTAATCTCGTTTGGGGTGCCGAGTTCATTGGTCAACCGCAAGTAGTGTATGTCCATATTCGTTGGTTGAGAGAGAAACTAGAGGCAGACCCGGAGCATCCACACCGCATTATTACTGTGCGAGGGATTGGTTACAAGTTGCAGGAGAATATCGAGTGAAAGCCCGTTCCTTACGAAGCCAGTTAATCCTCAGCCATATCCTACCATCGTTGATTATTTTACCGATCACTGCTCTAGCGTTATTTTATGTGCTGGAGAAGCAAGTGTTGATACCACAGCTTGCTCAAAATATGATTGGTGATGCGCGATTATTGGCAGAAATCAACCGCGCTGAATATGAATTATGGGGGAACCCCATCTTTTTTGAAGATTTACTGAATCGAGTAGAAATTGACCCATCTCTGCGGATTATGTTTCTTGATCCAAAAGGCACCCTCTTATATTCCAGTGTAGCTAGTGATGCGCCATGGAAAGGTTTGACTTTGAATATGGGTGGTGTTTCGATGGCACAAAGCGGAAAAGAGGCAGTGCTAACCAATTACTCTCCCTGGCGGGTCAATGATGTATTAATTGACGTATTCGAGCCGATTTTATCCCCCAGTGGTAGCGTGGTGGGGATAGTACGAGTGACCTATAAAATAGCTTCCATCTCCGATTTAGTCTTTCAAACTCGCAGCTGGATTGTGGTTGTCTTGCTCATCAGCACCATAATAGGAGGAGGGCTGGGTTCTTATCTGGCAATCCGCATTAGCCGTCCTTTGCAAAGAGTCACGCAAGCGATCTATGATTTAGCGCAAGGAAATCGTCATGAACCACTTGAACCGCAAGGCGCGATGGAAATACGCCAATTGGCGGATGCGGTGAATTATTTGGTGGAACAATTGCGCGGATTAGAGGTCGCTCGACGGCATCTGCTGGCTAATCTCGTGCATGAATTAGGGCGTCCATTGGGCGCTATTCGTTCGGCAATTCATGCTTTAATGCGCGGCGCTGCCCATGATGAGCTGTTGTTACAAGAACTGGGCCAGGGGATGGACGAGGAAGCGCTGCGGATGCAAAAAGTCTTGGACGATTTAGCCCGTTTCCATGATCAAATCATTGGCAATCTCGAATTGACCTATGAAAATTTGGATTTAAGCACCTGGTTGCGGATTGTCTTGCGTCCCTGGGAAGAAGCTGCAAACGAAAAGAAGCTGCAATGGCTGTTAAAAATTCCCGAAACCCTTCCCTCAATCCGGGCTGATTCGTTACGTTTAGCACAAGCGATTGGAAATTTAGCCGATAATGCCATTAAATACACCCCTAGTGGAGGGCGAATTGAAATTGAGGCAGCTGCGGAAGGGGAAAATGTATTAATACGCATAAAGGATAATGGCAGCGGTATCACCTTAGAGGATCAAGCCAGGATATATGAGCCTTTTTACCGTGGTGAGCAAGGGTCGCGGATGAAACAGGGGATGGGATTAGGATTGAGCATTGCACGGCAAATAGTTGAGGCTCATGGCGGGAGGCTGGAATTAGATAGTGAAGTCGGGGTGGGAAGTGAATTTCGGATTATTTTACCAGTTCACACACCTTGATTATATAGCTATATATAAAACGATTGGTAACTATTCAGCTATTATTTAAAGATTGTTATGGGAAACAATTGTCCTGGCGAGTCTGTGAAGCTATCTCTCGATCGGTACCTGTCATGGCTAGCAAAGCGAAGCCATCTCGCTGCCGGATTGGAGAATGCTTCGGTCGCAAAGAACGCTCTCTCGCAGTGACGGCTGTGCTGAGTAATTACAACGATTGTTATCCAGGCATAATGAAATCAATTTGAGCAATCCAATTTATTAAACTGATGGGGGGTAATCCTATAGGACATTCTTACTGATTAATTTAAAACCTTCTCCTTAAACTAACCTTAAGGTTGTCTTACATCCAACATAAGGACATAGCGATAAATATTCGGTATCCTATGCAGCGTAAGGAGGTAGTGATGAAAACACAAATTAAATTAATTTCACTCGTGACAATTCTTGTTTTGTTGAGCACAGGGTGTTCGACCTTAAATGCTTTAACACCGAATAGCGCAGCAGCAGCGGCAAAACCGCAACAAAGCTCACCAACTTCAGTGCCTATGGCGTTGCCAGCCAATATCCCGCAAAACGGGGTTATCGCTGCGTATGAAGGAACACTGGAAGAAATTTATCAGCGGGTTAATCCATCGGTAGTCAATATACGTGTTGTGCAAAAAAATACTTCAACAGATACCAGTGGTGGAAATTTACCCCAATTGCCGTTCTTCAACTTTCCCAATCAACCACAGCAACCCAATACTCCCCAATATAGCGAAGGCCTTGGATCGGGGTTTGTGTGGGATACTGAAGGGCATATCGTCACCAATAACCACGTGGTGGATGGCGCTGATAAAATCCAGGTCACTTTTTCGGATGGCACTGTTCTGCCAGCGAAATTGGTAGGCGCTGACTCGTATAGTGATTTAGCGGTTATTCAGGTAGACCCAAAGTCAGTGCAATTGCAGCCAATTGAGGCAGTTGACTCAAATAGTGTAAAAGTGGGTCAATTAGCCATTGCTATCGGGAACCCATTTGGTTTATCGGGTACGATGACAGTGGGAGTAGTGAGCGCGTTAGGACGCACCATCCCGGCTGGTGATGTATCCAATGCGCAGGGACCAGTGTATTCTATCCCCGATATTATCCAAACCGATGCGCCGATTAATCCTGGTAATTCTGGTGGTGTATTACTCAACGACCAGGGTCAACTTATCGGTGTGACTGCTGCCATTGAGTCGACGGTGGGCGCGAATGCTGGAATTGGATTTGCTATTCCTTCTGCGATTGTGCAACGTGTTGTTCCTGCCTTAATCAAAACCGGATCTTATCAGCATCCATTCCTGGGGATTAGCGGTACAACTTTAACCCTCGATATGGCAAAAGCAATGAATTTACCCGAGAATACCCATGGCGCTTTGGTTGTAGAGGTTATTCCAAATGGTCCTGCGGATAAGGCTGGCGTAAAAGGCAGTGATCGCCAGGTAACCATTGACGGACAGGATGTACGGGTTGGCGGTGATGTGATTATCAAAATTGATGACACGGTTGTTCATACGATGGATGATGTGATTGCCTATTTGAGCGATCATACTGAAGTCGGGCAGACAGTGAAACTTACTGTGTTACGTGATGGCAAAGAAAAGGTTTTGAATGTCAAACTTGAAGCTCGACCTAACACCCAAAACGCGCAATCAAATGCTCTTCCTAATCAGGGAGTATGGATGGGGATCAGTGCAGTACCATTGAACGCGGAGATAGATAAAGCGCTCAACCTCCCTGAAAATACGCGTGGGCTGCTGATTCAGCAGGTTGAAAGCGGTAGCCCGGCAGACCAAGCTGGTTTGAGAGGTGGTTATAAACCACTGGATATCAATGGAGAACAAATTTTACTTGGCGGAGATATCCTTATAAAAGTAGATGGAACAGAAATTAACACTGTTGCTCAGCTTCAGCATTGGCTAGCTGATAAGAAGGCTGGTGACCAAATAACACTTACTATTCTTCGAGATGGAAAAGAGCAGGAAGTGACTCTGACATTAGCTGAAAAACCAGCCCAAAATCCATAAGTGAGGAGGAGCATATTGGCGAGAGATAACTATTGAAATAATAGACATCAATTCAGCTACGCGTCGAATAAAGAGGAGTTTGGAGCCTGTGCCAAACTCCTCCACCCTGTCTAACATAATAAAAACTTTTAGGGATATGTGATTGATAGGGAGAATAAATTTTATATAAATGATTTTAAAAGGTGAATGGATATGGACATCGGGCCAACTGAATTATTGATTATTTTGTTTATTGTCCTATTGATTTTCGGACCAGGGCGATTATCTAAAGTAGGAGGTGAACTTGGCAAAGCGATTCGATCATTTCGCGAAGGTTTTACCGCTCTTGATGAGGGAGAAAAATCTCATCGAAACGAAGAAGATCCTGATCAGCAAAACACCAATAGTCAAAACTGAAACGAATAGCTTGGTATAATCCAGTAACTCTGAAACACAGTAAGGTAGTTTGGTTTGGAATCAATGGCGAACAGGAGTGAAAGACGACACTTACTCATCCCAATTGTTCTCTTTGTAGTTACGATTGCAGGTTTGTTTTCCTCGGTGGCTTATAATAAGCGCAGTCGTATTCCTGTTTCATTAGATTTACAACCGATATCTTTGCAAAATTACCAAAATATCATGGTCTTTGCGCCTCATTGTGATGATGAGACGTTAGGAGCAGGCGGTTTGATCCAAATGGCACTGCGCGAGAACAAAAATATCATCGTGGTGATGGAAACCAATGGGGATGGATACTTGTTCGCCACAATGGAAGAGTTTCACCATATTTATCCCCACCCGCAAGATTTTATCAATATGGGTAGCATCCGCCAGCAAGAGACTTTACGCGCGTTGCAAACATTGGGTTTATCAGCGGATCATGTCATTTTCTTAGGATATCCGGATAGGGGGACACCAGCGCTTTGGTTAAACAACTGGTCGGAGGACCATCCATTTACATCTCCCTATACCCGCACTGATCGTAGCCCTTATCCCATGACATTTGATCCGCAGGCGGTCTATGCAGGGCAAGATTTATTAGGGGATATTCGGACTATATTGGAAACCCATCGCCCAGACCTTATTATTTTCCCTAATCCCTCTGATGTGCATCCCGACCATTGGGGACTGAGTGCATTTGTACGCTTAGCGGTTTACCTCATGCAGCAAGCGCATCCAGACTACCAGCCGGCATTATTTGGATACCTTGTGCACCGCCCTGATTATCCTTTCCCAAGGGGTTATTATCCGCAAGACCCCTTATTGCCGCCTATTAAACTTTGGAGTATTGATGTGGATTGGTGGAAAATTGATTTACCATCAGAGGATATCGCTAATAAAGAAAAGGCGATTTTTCAATATCGAAGCCAGTTGACTTTTTTACGCACCTTGCTGGTTAGTTTTGTGCGCACGAATGAGCTTTTCAATCAACCGGAACCGGTGGTATTATCCAATATCAAAGCTGGTGAACCCACTCAACCAGAAACATGGACCGCAGAAGATGACAGCCTCATCCCTCCCATACAGGAAGACCCGGTGAATGATTTTGTCACCCGGCAATTGATCCCAGCAACGGATCTGGTTGGCTTATATGCAGCCCGCAGCCAGGATAATTACTTATGGACTTGCGCTGCCTTACGTGGGGTTACTAACCCGATGTTTACCTATAGCATCAAAGTGCTGGCGGTAGATGGAAAAGGCGTGCAACATCATTACTCTCGCAGTAAAAATATCACGCCTGGGATGTCCATGCTGCGCATCAGTGGGAAGTATGCCTGCGATAAAATTGATCTAGCCGACCTGGGTAATCCCTGGTTGGTGTTTATGAGCGCTGATGTCAATAATGGTGCTACACCACCCCCAATTGGACCGTTAGATCAGACAGCCTGGCAAGCCATTTATATTAATCCCCTTTCTCAAGTGCATTGATCTTTCCTTTTTCATGACTATCATCCGACCCTATCAACCTGTTGATCGTCAGCGCGTTTTTGAGATTGCAGCTGATACAGCTTTTTTTGGCGATAAGGTCGAGAATTTTATGGAAGATCGTTCATTGTTCTGCGATGCATTTTGTGCCTTTTACACCGATTATGAACCACATCATGCATGGGTGGCAGAGGAAAATGGCACGGTAGTTGGGTATTTATTGGGTTGTGTTGACACGCATCAGCAATCTAAAGTAATTCAAAAATACATATTGCCAAGTCTGATTCATAAATTTTTATTGGGTGGATATAAAATTGGTCGCTTAACCCTTCATTATGGTTATGGGCTTCTATTGGCGAGAATACGCCATCAAAGTGTGCATGCTGATGTCGTACTTTATCCAGCTCATTTTCATTTAAACATTGCTCAAGAAAATCGAAGAGGTGGATTAGGCAGAGGTTTACTGGAAGTTTTTCTGAGACAAATTATCCAGGAAGGAGTAACTGGTGTCCATCTGAAAACGACATCCGAAAATAAAGCTGCCTGTGCATTGTATGAAAAATTAAATTTTCAAATCATTGACAGAAAAATCACATCCACATGGAGGTATTGGTTAAACCGTGATATTGAGAACCGCTGTTATGGGTTAATATTAAACTCATCCTCGGCGATTTAATATCGGTTATAATACAAGCACCCGGTTGGGGAGTAGCTTCCTGATAACAGGACAGTCTGTCGTCAGCACAGAGATTTTCTCTCGGCAGGCTGTACGCACGCATGCGATAAGCAAGACCACCGCAGAAAAAGTGGTGGTTTTTGTTCGTAAAGGAGCAGCTGTGAAAGCAGTGATTATTTTCTGGATAGTGGATGTCTTGCTTGCCATTTCTTATTTCTTGTTATATATCTGGCATAGCATCCATAACTTAATCAAACGATTTCGGAGAGGGATTTAAACAAAAAAATTAAAAGGATGCTGATTATGAATAAGACTTCAATCCAAAATAAATCTCGTAGTGAAGCAAAGAGCACAGCCTTGTCGTTAATCCTCATGATGGGATTGGTCAGTGCTTTAGGGGATATTGTTTATGAATCGGCACGTAGCGTTAGCGGTCCTTATCTCGCATTGTTGGGCGCCAGTGCGGTTGTAGTTGGGTCGATTTCTGGTTTAGGAGAATTTCTCGGTTATGGTTTACGTTTAGTTTCGGGATATATTGCCGACCGCACGCGGGCTTATTGGGTGGCAACATTCATTGGATACGGTTTGATTTTATGTATTCCATTATTAGCATTCGCGGGGCGTTGGGAAATTGCCGCGGGATTATTGATTCTGGAGCGGATTGGGAAAGCTATTCGCTCCCCTGCAAGGGATACCATTTTGTCTCATGCCGCGCATCAAATGGGACGTGGTTGGGGGTTTGCCATTCATGAATTTCTCGACCAATTAGGAGCGATTTTAGGGCCTCTCTTATTGTCCGCTGCTTTCCTCGTAAACGGCAATTACCGGGCCGGGTTTAATTGGCTTTGGCTGCCAGCAATATTGGTGATGGTTTTTCTTACCGTTGCCAGGCTGCGAGTCCCTGCTCCAGAGAAACTTGAGAAAAACGATGATCCCAATTCTCAAACAGAAAAGAAGGGATTTTCCAGGACATTTTGGATTTATGCTGTGTTCACCTTTTTTAGTGTAGCTGGTTTTGCTAGTTTTCAACTATTGTCTTTCCATTGGTTAAATAAAAACCTTGTTGCGCCAGGGGTGATACCGGTTTTGTATGCACTGGCAATGGGTGTAGATGCTGTAGCAGCGCTGGCGGTGGGAAAAATTTACGACCGTATTGGTTTGATTTCATTAGCAATTGTCCCATTGTTAACGATCATTGTTCCGTTTGTTGGTTTTTCTAGCCAATTGTGGCTGATCATATTGAGTGTTGTGGTTTGGGGCATTGTGATGGCTATTCATGAAACGATTATGCGCGCCGCCATTGCAGATATTGCCCAAATCAATAAGCGCGGAACGGGTTATGGGATATTCAACACATTATATGGCGCAGCCTGGTTTGTCGGTGGAAGTCTGATGGGGTGGTTATATCAAACGACATTTATTGCGCTACCATTACTGGTTTTGGCTTTTGAGGCAGTGGCATTTGGATTTTTTGTAATGCTTAGAAACGAAGTACGAGTAAACTAAATATTGGATGCCACCTTGGCAATTTGGAATAATCAAGGTTTGCTTTTTAGCAAAATTAAAGGTGTAATATTTGATTATGTACGATGAATTGAGCGGATTATATGACCATTTTGTCAATTGGGAAAACCGCCTGCAATTCGAGTTACCTTTTCTAAACCATGTTCTCGCCAAGATAAATGTTGAAAACAACGCACCAATCCGGATTTTAGATGCAGCATGTGGAACAGCGATGCATGCCATCGCGTTTGCAAAGGAAGGGTACGAATGTGCAGCAGCAGATATAAGCCCACAAATGATCCAACAAGCGCAAAAAAATGCTATTGATTGGCAAGTCACAATCCAATGTGTGACAGTTGGACTTGGAGACATGGTATCCGTTTTTGGAAAAAACGCATTCCAAGCGATTCTATGTTTGGGAAATTCGCTTCCTCATCTCCTTACGGAAAACGAGCTACAGTCAGCTATGATAGACTTCTACGCTTTGCTTTCCGTTGGCGGTGTCCTGATCATTCAAATCCGAAATTTCGAACCCGTGTTGAAAAAACAACTCCGGGAAATGGAACCACAATCCTTTCACACTCAAGAAGGAGAAGAACTGTTTATCCGTTTTTATGATTTCTTATCAGATGGCAATTTGCGTTTCAATTTTATTATCTTGACGAGGTCTCTAGAGAGAAGTTGGCATCAATCTTGGCATAGCTCATTGTTAAAACCATATTGCCAATCGGAGTTGGAATCAGCCATGCAGACAGTCGGCTTTACCGATATTACATATTATGGTAATTTAGCGGGTGAACCGTATGATGCTTCAAGCAGTGGAAACTTGGTGATTGTGGCGTGGAAAAAAGGAAATTGAATTAAATCTTTAAGATTAAGGTGAGAAGAGTAAAAAAGGAAGCAAAAACGATTAAGATAGTACAAGCAATTGCGAATCGTTTTTGAAAGGAGTTGTTCACAAACTCGCCCATAATAGTCCGATCGCTGGTTAATTTTATCAGGTAATAAAAAACCAATGGAAGTCCAAAGGCATTGATTGTTTGTGTTATCACCGCCAGGCGAAAGAGATTGACCGAGGGAAATAAAATAACAATCGTGGCGATCAATAATTGTGCGATATATAAGATATAAAAAACTTTTGATTTCGAAAAATCGTCGTTTAGACTGCCGGATAGCCCAAAAAATTCTGCAAAAGCATAGGCGGTACATAACGAAACCACAACTAACCCCATGAAACCAGCATTTAAGATGCCGATTGCGAACAACGTGCCGGCTAATTTTCCAGCAAATGGTTGGATTGCCAAGGCAGCTTGCTCGCCAGATTCGAGGGCAATCCCATGAACAAAAAGGGTTGCGGCAGTAGCGACGATCATAAAAAATGAAAAGAAATCGGTTAGAAATGCTCCCCAATACGTTTCGAGTTGTGAGTAGTTGACTTTCCCTTTTTCGATCTTTTTATCATAAGAAAAAGAACTAATGAAAAATTGTCCCCAAGGAGTGATCGTAGTCCCTAATACTCCCATCCCGATAAGCAGATAATTACGCAGATATTCGGGTGTGAAAGTTACTCCATGAGGATAAAAGAGGTTAGATACGGCTAGACCCCAATCAGGTTTGGCTTTAAAGGCGGAAAAAATATAAGTCAAGAAGAATAAACAAGAAATTAACATGAGGCTTTGGGTTTGTTTATAGTTCCCTTTGGTGATAAAGATAAAAGACAGGAATATAATGATTAAGATCAACGGGATTGCAGGCAAATTAAGCAAACGGCTGGTTGTTTTCACTGCAGAGAGTTCAGTGATCAGCGTGCCTAAATTGGCAATAAATAAACAGAAAAACATGAACACTGCAGCGCGAACGCCATATTTTTCTCGGATCAGGTCTGCTAAACCCTTCCGAGAAATCACGGTGAGGCGCATACCCATTTCCTGCGTAATGCCCAACAACACCGTGATAATAATGAGGGGGAAAAGAATAGGATACCCAAGCTTTGCGCCTGCTATAGAATAGGTTGCCACTCCACCCGCATCATTATCTGCCATAGCGGTAATCGTTGCTGGGCCAAAGACAGAAAGAAAGATAAGCACTTTCTTCCAGTAAATGGAAAATAAGCGTTTGGATTGGTGGACAACGGTCACGGTTTATCCTCTTAATGATAAAAACGTGGTAAACGTTTTTTCCAAGCGGTAGGGATAATTTTATCTAAGGCGTCATCGGCTGTGACGATCCCTTGCAGAATGTTTTGTTCATCGACAACTGGAATTGCCAGTAAATCATATTTCGCTACAATTTGGGCAACTTCTTCCTGGGAAGCAGAAGGGGAGACTGTAATCACGCGTGTTTGCATAAACTGTGAAACCGGCGTAGATGGGTCGGCAAAGAGTAATTTACTTAATGAGAATACCCCTAGTAAGCGATTTTGCTCGTCAACCACATAAACATAAAATATTGTTTCAGCCTCTGGCTCCGTTTGGCGCAATATTTGGATTGCTTCAGCCGCATTGACAGAAACAGGCACTGAAGCAAATTCGGTAGTCATGATACCGCCGGCACTATCTTCTGGATAGGATAGTAATTTTCGAACATCTTCCGCTTCATCTTTTTCCATCAACGCAAGCAAGTCAGCGCTGCGTTCTTTGGGGAGTTCTGCCAACAAATCTGCGGCCTCGTCTGGTTCCATCTCTTCAAGGACATCGGCAACTTTTTCATCGGGCATACCCTCTAGTAAGCTTGCTTGAAACTCCGGTTCTACTTCTTCCAGTGTGTCAGCGAGGTGTTCCACATCCAACGATTCCAGCAGATGACGGCTTTCGAGTCGATTGAGATCGGCGATAATCTCAGCGATATCAGCGGGATGTAATTCGGTGATTTTTTTGCCAGGCACCCTGAGCCGCATGCCATGTTCTTGACCGATTAATTCAACGTAATCCCACGCAACGGAGCGTTGGGTAAAGGGGATTTTTAATTTTCGCAAAATATTAAACGTCATATTGCCAACGCCCAAGCGGCGTAATATCCCTGGTAAACCGATGTCCACATTGCTGACAAGGATATTTCCGTTGACGCGAACTAATTCAACATCATTCACCCGCACTACCCGGGCGCCTTCTATATCAATAATTTGTTGATCGAGTACATCGCTCGCGAGATAGATTTCCCGTTCTTCTGGTTCATAGGGAGTGATATCTTCACTGCGGCATTTCAGGACAATAGCCGGAGCAATTAAAACCGCAACTAAGGAGAACGGGATTTTGATCGTTGTATGTTCACGCTGAACAAATAACGCTTCGATTTGAGGATGAATTAAATTCGGCCGGATAATTGCAATGATATCTTTTAGACGGCCCACAACTTCTCCATCAATATCCGTAACTTTACGACCGAGTAGTTCGCTTAAATAAGCCATAACAGCGCTCCCTATGGAATATTGACATTGGTGGTAGAACGATGGGACTATACATCAAGGGGAACTGGTTGTCAAGGAACATCACTGATCGCTCTTATTTGTTGTCACCCAAACAAATTCCTAAATCCCGCGCCGTCAATATGGTGTCACTATCCAAGGGTACTTTTTTTGTGCGGCTGGTCACTTTCTCCAAGGGGACATAGCGTACATTGGGCGGGTCTAAAGCCACCATGACGCCATCCATCCCCTCCGATAATGCGCGCACAGCTGCAGCACCAAAGCGCAGTGCTACCAAACGATCAAAGGAAGTTGGTGAACCGCCGCGTAATAGATGTCCCAAAACAACCAGACGAGTCTCTTTGCCTGTCAAACGTTCCAGTTCACTGGCTACTAACTCTCCGATACCCCCTAACAATTCTTGCCGACCGGTTTGTGGTTTGGCAACGATACTCCCGCCAATGGGGTGGGCGGCTTCGGAGACAACCACAATGCTAAAATTATGTCCTTGCTCATCGCGTTCCTGTATTTTCTTAGCAACAACCTGGATATCGAAGGGTATCTCTGGAATAAGAACCACATCCGCTGATCCGGCAATCCCGCAATGAAGTGCAATCCACCCTGCGTATCTTCCCATGACCTCCACGACCATGACTCGTCCATGCGAAGCAGCCGTTGTATGCAGGCGATCGAGACATTCCGTGGCGAAACTAATCGCGGTATCAAAACCAAACGTAATTACAGTTTTATCCAGATCGTTATCAATTGTCTTGGGAACACCGATAACTCGAATTCCTTTTTTATGCAATGCGTTGGCGATTTCAAGCGATCCATCTCCTCCAACTGAAATCAAAGCATCGACTGAATGGAGTTTAAGGGCTCGGACAATTTCATCGGTGCGGTCAATATATTCAATAATTCCTTGCTGATTGGTGATGGGAAAACGAAGAGGGTTATTACGGTTGGTTGTTCCGAGAATCGTCCCACCTAAATGGGTGATGCCGCGCACGGTTTCACGGGTTAGCCGCATAAATCCACCATCCGGGTACATTTCGGGAAACATAATGCCGTTGTAGCCATCACGAATGCCCAACACTTCCCAGCCCCTTTGAATAGCAGAAACCGTTACGGCTTTGATCACGGCATTTAAACCCGGTGCATCGCCACCCCCCGTGGAGATGGCAATTTTTTTGATGGAAGAAATATCCATGGTCATAGAAACCTCCTTGGCAAAAAAATAAACCTCACAGAAAATGTGAGGTTTTATAAAAAATAGCGGGGAGGACAGGATTCGAACCTGCGGCCGAGGTTTTTGCCCCGGCAACCGCTTAGCAGGCGGCCCCAATCGACCACTCTGGCACCTCCCCATTCCATATAGACTGATTAATGCAGTGCCCTCTCCATAACGGCTGAAAAATAATCAGAGCGGAGGGAGAGGGATTCGAACCCACGATGGATTTCTCCATACCTGTTTTCAAGACAGGCGCCTTAAGCCACTCGGCCATCCCTCCAATGAGCGAGAGGAGTTCCCTGCGGCGCAAAGGATTTTACCATAGAATCGTAACGTAAAGAAATTAAATGCCATTTCGAGAAGTGTTCTTGAATAAAACTGCCTTATTCCAAAGGACGGTTTGAGTCAGTATCAATCACATCCTGGAGATCGTATTTTAGAGCTGTGAGCGACAAATTCAAATCCTGGATGAAATAAATCAATGATGCAATCAAAGAAAGCATGCATATCATGAATAACAAGCTAATGAAAATTGCCGTTTCAAGTTGGAAAAGAGCGGTAAAAAAGAGCGTGATGACCAATAACGCGGCGAATAACACGCTTAAAGAAGAGAGAGTTATGGCGCGTCGAATTAATTCGGCACGGCGGGTGAGGATTTCCAGTTGTGAGAGGATACGGCTTGAATCCGCCTGGGGATTATCTCGTCGTTCTTGTGCTAAAATACGCGCCCGATCAATGACGCGGCCGAGTCGGTTTGTCATTGTGAGTAGCAATAATCCCACCCCTGAAACGAGGATAACTGGTCCAATAGCGACCTGTAAAATAGGAATGAGGTCATTGACGCTGGTAAATGGCATATTCTTATTATAACGGTTTATGACCCGAATTAACTTATCAAAATGCACGCTTTCTCCATGCCTTCTTCACAAATTCTTCACAAGCATCTTGTATATTACAGGTAATTCCAAACGGAATAAATTTAGAAAAGGAGTTGAACGATGTTGAAAAATATCTTATTTCTCATAGCTGGTGCAGTCATTGCAACCTTAATTTTAGGGGTAGCAGGGTTTGCTTATGCTCAAACTCAAACCCCTCCTGCAAACGTGCCCAATACATTCGGGTATGGACGGGGTGGAAATTTTGGCGGTATGATGGGGCGCTGGAACCAATCAGGCTCTCGTGGATTAATGCATGACTATATGGTGGATGCGGCAGCATCTAAGTTAGGTGTAAGCCCTGACGCCTTGGAGAATGAATTATCCGCTGGAAAAACAATGTGGCAGGTTGCGCAAGCACAAGGTATGACTGAAGAACAGTTCCGCACTGCTATGGCAGAAGCAGCTAAGGATGCAGTCACCAAAATGGTTGCCGATGGTGTGATCACACAAGCTCAAGCAGATTGGATGGTTCAGCGTGTGGAAACCATGCTGCAGAGTGGCGTTGGCTATGGGCTAGGGGGTTGCCGTGGTGGATTTTGGGGACGTCCCGGTGGCAGATGGTCGCCCGCTCCCAATAGTGGTTCATAAAGATAATGTGAATTTCGCAAACGGGCGGGAGGAAGGAAAAACTTCCCCCCGCCTTTTCGTTTGTTGGTTATAATCACCCATCATTATCGGATTTGAGGTGAAAAGATGGAAAAGATCCCTGTTGCAATTTTGGCTGCTACTGGAACAGTCGGACAACGTTTTGTTCAATTGTTAGACCGTCACCCCTGGTTTAAAGTGGTGGCATTGACTGGTTCAGACCGTTCAATTGGACAACGGTATGAAGATGTATGCCATTGGGTTTTACCTACCCCGATGCCGGATTGGGCAAAGGGCATGCAGATCATTGCAACCGAGGTTGGAGCATTAGAAGCGCGCATTGTTTTTTCTGCCCTTCCTACCAGCATGGCATTAGAATGGGAAGCCCGTTTTGCCCAAGACGGTTTTTTGGTTTGTTCCAACGCTTCTGCTTATCGAATGGAACCGGATGTGCCCATATTGATTCCGGAAGTGAATGCCGATCATATCGAGCTTGTGGAAACGCAGCGAAAAAACCGCGGCTGGAAAGGGGCAATCATCACCAATCCGAATTGTACTAGCACCGGCTTGACCGTTGCATTGAAGGCGCTTGAAGATGCGTTCGGGGTTAAAGCGGTTATGGCTGTCTCCATGCAAGCCATATCAGGCGCCGGGTATCCTGGGGTGGCATCTTTGGATATTTTGGATAATATCTTGCCCTATATTGCGGAAGAAGAAGAGAAGGTGGAACAAGAACCACGTAAGATGTTAGGCAAATATAGCAACGGGAAAATTGAATTTGCCCCTTTCCCTATTTCGGCGCAGACAAATCGAGTGGCAGTCAGTGAAGGTCATTTAGTGTGTTTTAGTGCGGGGTTGAACAAGGCTGCATCCATAGCAGAAATAAAGGCTGCTCTAGAGGGTTATCGTCCACCCAAAATTTGCCTAAATTTACCTTCTACCCCTCAGCCAATCATCAAAGTATTTGATCAACCTGACCGTCCCCAGCCACGCCTCGACCGCATGTTGGGGAATGGGATGACGACATCGGTCGGGCGCATTCGTCCAGATCCAATTTGGGATGTTAAAATGACCGTGTTATCCCATAACACAATCCGCGGAGCTGCGGGTGGTTCGATTTATAATGCAGAGCTAGCTTATCAGGCGGGATTGATCTGACATGTCAAAGATTCTTATTATTGAAGATGAATCCGAACTGGTTAAAGTATTGCGCTCTTATCTCGAGAAAGCGGGGTTTCAGGTGATAACTGCGCTCAGAGGGGATAGCGGTTTGGAATTATGGAGGCGTGAGAAACCTGATCTGGTCATTTTGGATTTGAATTTACCCGGTCTGGATGGGCTGGATATTGCCCGTGAAATCCGCAAAAAATCGAACACGCCTATAATTATGCTTACCGCTCGGGTTGAAGAAGCAGATCAGTTAGTTGGCTTGGAGATTGGCGCGGATGACTATATCACGAAGCCATTTTCTCCGCGCCTGGTGGTCGCCCGGGTGCGTGCTTTATTAAGGCGCACACAATCTACCTCTCCAAGCGAAACCATTCGCGTACAAGATATTAAAATTGATTTAGAAGCACATCAGGTAACCCGTCAAGGTAACCCGATTGAATTAACCCCGACAGAGTTCAATATTTTGGTCGCCATGGCTCGAAATCCTGGACGTGTTTTTAGTCGTTTACAATTATTAGAATCAGTGCAGGGAATTGCCTATGAAGGATACGAAAGGACGATTGATACGCATGTCAAGAACCTGCGCGCAAAATTAGAACCCGACCCCAAAAACCCTCGTTATATTGAGACGGTCTTTGGTGTAGGTTATCGTTTTGTAAAAGAGTGAAGGTTGGTATGCGCACGAAACTCATCTTATCTTTCGCCCTGGTAGTGCTCATTTCTGTCATTGGGGTGGTTGTAATCGCACGTTATACCACTGCTGGAGAAGTGCGCGCATTTATGTTTCCTGGCGGAATGATGAGCAGTGATGAGCTTGTGAAAAGCCTGGAAGGGTATTATCAGCAACATCAATCCTGGCAAGGGGTGGAAGATTTACTCATGAGCCGGCGTGGTTATGGTCAGGGACAGGGTTGGGGCGCTGGCGCTCAACAGGGGGGAGGGATGATGCATGGATACGGTGGGATGATGGGGCAGCGTTTACGCTTGGCAGATGCCACTGGAAAAATCGTCTATGATAGTTCGACCGCTTTGCCAATGAGCTTAACTTCAGAAGAAATTGCCAATTCTATTCCCTTATATAGCAACCACACCGTAGTCGGTTACTTGCTATTAGAAGGTGGAATGGGTTTTACGCGAGCGGACGAAAGCCGTCTGGTGACTCGTATTAGCCGGGCTGCTATCCTGGCGGGGGTTTTGGCGGGGATTGTGGCGCTCGTGATCGCTTTAATCCTGGCTTATGAATTAATCAAACCGGTGCGCGAATTGACGCTGGCGGTGCAAAAAATTGCGAATGGTGATTTGAGCCAACGAGTGAAAATATCCGGCAAGGATGAGATTGGTTTGTTGGGGCAGACATTCAATCAGATGGCGGAATCTTTACATAAAGCCGAGGAAATGCGAAAAGCACTCACCGCGGATATCGCTCATGAATTGCGTAACCCGTTAGCGGTTCAACGAGCTAATTTAGAAGCGATGCTGGATGGGGTTTATCCATTGACCATCGAAAATATCCAGCCGATCCTGGAGCAAAATGAACTGCTCACACGGTTGGTGGAAGATTTACGCACTTTAGCATTGGCTGATGCGGGGCAATTAAGTTTAGAAAAAGTGCCGCTCAATCTCAAAGAGTTCTGCGAACACATGACGGAAACATTTCAACCGCAAGCTCAGGCAAAAGGGCTGTGTATCGAATTGGAAGATCAACGTGCAGATAAAAGTAGCTCAGCAATAGTTCTTGGCGACCCGCAACGGGTAGAACAGATCTTGGGTAATTTGATCTCAAACGCGATCCGTTATTCTCCGCCTGGTGGTGTGGTCAAGATTCGTCTCAACGCTGATGGACAAGATCTCCTTGTACAGGTAAAGGACAGTGGTAGTGGCATTCCCCCAGATGCATTGCCGTTTATCTTTGATCGTTTTTATCGGGCCGATAAGAGCCGCAGCCGTAATGAGGGTGGCAGTGGTTTGGGTTTAGCCATTGCCCGCCAATTAGCTCAGGCGCATGGGGGGAATTTAACCGCCGAGAACGCCTCCGATGGGGGTGCGATTTTCACACTGCGAATGCCAAAAATGAATTAAAATGCGAGTAAAATTAGAACAATGAAAGCCAATAATGTCATTCGATTGCTGGAACAACGGAAAATTTCATTCGAACAGTATAACTTGTCGGCCGAAAAAAGGGGAGCGGTAGAAACGGCAGTGTTGCTGGGTGTCGCCCCTGCGGAAGTTTATAAGACGATTGTGGTTACTCGTCTAGAGCGGGGGAAAAACATTTTGGCTGTAGTTCCAGGGGATCGGGAAGTTGACTTAAAGGCCTTAGCCAGTGCGTTGAACGAAAAGAAATTGCACATCCCAACCGAAAAAGATGCCGAACGGATTACCGGATTGCAAGCGGGAGGGATTTCACCGCTGGCATTATTAAACCGTGGCTTTCAAGTGGTCATCGACTCATCTGCCCAAAACAAAGCGACTTTCATTATTTCTGGGGGGCAGCGAGGTTTAATGATCCGACTTGCGCCCAAAGATTTAGCTGCGATGACCAATGCCCGTTTTGCGGACATTACCCGAAAAGAATATTCCCTTTAGGGATATCCTTGTTATCTGGATAAAACTTCTTATAATATTGATAGTTTCGATTTTCGTTTAAGTGGAGAAACAGATGAGCGAACAAATTAGTGAGGATACTTCTGCCCCGATTATTATTGCCCGCGATGTGCATAAATGGTATGGACGATTTCATGCCTTACAAGGAATCAGTATGGAAATTTACAAGGGGGAAGTGATTGTGATCTTTGGCCGCTCTGGATCTGGAAAATCAACTTTCATCCGCACTTTGAACCGTTTGGAGGACCATCAGCAGGGACAAATCATCATTGATGGGATCGAATTAACCAACGATATGCGCAATGTCGAACGGGTGCGCATGGAAACCGGCATGGTATTTCAGCAGTTCAATTTGTTTCCCCACTTAACAGCGCTCCAAAATGTCACTTTGGCGCCAATCTGGGTACGGAAGTGGAAAAAAGAGAAGGCGGAAGAGATTGGGATGCAATTGTTGAAACGCGTCGGGATTCCGGAACAGGCGCATAAATATCCATCTCAGCTCTCCGGCGGACAACAACAACGGGTGGCGATTGCGCGTGCTTTGGCGATGCAACCCAAGATCATGCTGTTCGATGAACCGACTTCCGCCTTAGATCCAGAGATGATCAAAGAAGTTTTGGATGTGATGATCGAACTTGCCCATAGCGGTATGACCATGATTGTCGTCACCCATGAGATGGGGTTTGCTAAAGCGGTTGCCCATCGGATGTTCTTTTTCGATAACGGGAAAGTGATCGAAAGTGGTACACCAGAGGAAATATTTAGTAACCCAAAAGAGGAACGGACAAAATTATTCCTCTCGCAGATTTTGTCGCATTAATATATCAACGAAACGGCATTAAGGGTAACAGAGACTTTTTGAAGTCTTTGTTTTGCTATAAATAGATAAAGAACCATTTCGGTTTTCGATGACGGATGATTATCCCGCTTTATCCTTTCACCACAATTAAAGGCGTAAGACGGGCAACTTTACGGGCAATACCAGCACCAACTACTGTTTGCACGACATCATCTACATCTTTATATGCTTCTGGTGCTTCCTCTGCTAAACCAGAAAGAGAGCCCGCGCGAATATGAATGCCGCGACTCTGTAATTGATTGCGCAATTCTTCTCCCCAAATTTTTTTCTTTGCTTGACTGCGGCTCATCATCCGTCCTGCCCCATGACAGGTGGATCCAAAGGAGCGTTTCATGCTTTCGGTTGTGCCAAGCAGAACCCATGACGCAGTCCCCATACTGCCAGGTACCAACACCGGTTGTCCAATTGGCTGATATTCTCGGGGAAGCTCGGGATTGCCTGGACCAAAGGCGCGGGTGGCTCCTTTGCGGTGGACGCAAACTCTGATCTTTTCACCATTAATTTCATGTACTTCTATTTTCCCCATATTGTGAGCGATGTCATAAACTTGGGTTAATTCCCAATTGGGCACTTTCCCGGCGAGCACTTCTTCAAATGCCCGCCTGGCATAATAGGTGAGGATTTGCCGATTAGCAAAAGCATAATTTGCCGCACAGCGCATTGCTTTCAGATAGCGTTGCCCCTCTGGTGAGGTTAATGGTGCGCAAACCAACTCCCGATCAGGTAGTTTGATGCCATAGCGTTTTACAGCGCCCTGGAACTCATCGACATAATCGCTGCAGATTTGATGTCCAAAACCGCGCGAGCCGCAATGGATTTGTAAGGCGAGGTTTCCTTCAAAGAGTCCCATGATAGAAGCTGAGGAAGGATCAAAGACTTGTTCGATGAGGTCTACTTCTAGAAAATGGTTTCCCGCACCTAATGTGCCGATTTGATCGCGGCCGCGTTCGCGTGCCCTTTTGCTAACTGCAGATGGATCCGCCCCTTCTATTCGTCCATTTTCTTCGGTGCGTTCCAGGTCTTGTGCTTGGGCATAGCCATTTTTATATGCCCAGCGACTACCCTCCGTACAAACTTGATCCAACTCTTTTTCACTTAATTTAATATGACCCGCCTTGCCCACTCCGCTAGGGCAGTAATGGTCGAGCGCAGTTGCCAGCGCGTCCAGGTATGGTTCCGCTTGTTCTATAGAGATGTTAGAGGCAAGTAAGCGCACCCCGCAATTGATATCATAACCGATACCGCCAGGAGAAATTACTCCCTCAGGATAACGGGTGGCAGCAACACCGCCAATCGGAAAGCCATATCCTTGATGCATATCGGGCATAACCAACACATTGCCAACCAATCCGGGCAAGGTGGCAGAGTTGATGGCTTGCTGGATCGATTCATCATCGAAAACTTTTTCCAGTAAGCGGCGGGTGGCAAAAATATGTACCGGCACCTTCATGTCCGGATGAGCGGTTTTGGGGATTTCCCATTCGTAATCGCTGATTTTCTTGAAGTCGGATAAACTGACCATCTTTCACTCCGCTTCTTAGACGTCAAAAACTATTACGGCTTCATACCCGCGTTCTGTAGTTTGGACTTGTAGTTGATGATACGTGACCGCTTTGATCATTTTTTGGATCGACAAAACAGGATAACCGTAAGCTGTTACTTTCACTTGTGCCTCGTTAATGGAGATTCGGAAGCGTTCAAAGGCGAGGTTATCTCTCTCTAAATAATACAATAATTCACTCAAAAAGTGAACCAGTAAAGACTCGTAATCGCTAAAGGTTATTTGAAAAGTGCGCTGATGACGCGATTGCTTGTTGACCTGAACACCGCAAACCGTGAACATCCCTTTGGCAGCTTTTTGGAGCAACTCTGGAATGGAAGCTGCCCAAACCCGCAAGGCGATGTCAGCGGTATGTTCGATCTCTTGAAAACCAGCATATTTCTGCATGGATTTTAGTATAACATAGACAGCAAAGTGGCATTAAATTAATAATGCACTCCGGGTATAGCGTGGGATTCGTTGTGAAAATAAAATCTTGTTATCCTATCATATTTGTCATTTAATAAAAGGGGAAAGGAATTAATCTGAATGACAACTACATCCAATCCGAATATTTACTCTATTGGGACGAAATGCGATAAAGATAATAAAGATCAGTCTCATATTCAAGGGTGAGGGACGGACACTGCAGCACCCCCGGTTTGGTCAAGATTAAATGGGTAATTTGCTCCTTTTGTAGTGTGATTAAATCTTTGCAGGTTGGTTTTTGATAGAATTGATTAGAAAAGGACAATCTTCGATACCACTCTACTACTTCATCAGCCCGATACGGACTGGATTTAAAATCTACATAAGCTGCAGCGCCACTCGATAAACGGAAGTTTTCCATTTTGGGAGGGATCAAATAGACATCCTCCGCAGACAAATGATCG
>Ga0078972_1003645_pt1 | contig 45209 bp, 39 predicted proteins | sample YelNatPaOPGAMG01_FD_67568 | JGI IMG/M metagenome (GOLD analysis project Ga0078972, IMG submission 67568) | Hot spring thermophilic microbial communities from Obsidian Pool, Yellowstone National Park, USA - OP-RAMG-01 (SPADES assembly) (version 2) | ecosystem: Environmental > Aquatic > Thermal...
CGGTTCACCCCCACGCGCGTGGGGAAAACGCTGACCTGTTCCACCCAGACGTGCCAACCAGCGGTTCACCCCCACGCGCGTGGGGAAAACGCGTGAATGTCGCATTCCCCATCGTCCCACCCCGGTTCACCCCCACGCGCGTGGGGAAAACCCTTCGCAGGGCAAGTTGCAGCGTCGCCCCAAATGGCTGCTCAAATGCAGGATCTATTGCATCATCCCTCTCGCGGTCCCCCAGGGATCCAGACCAACTTCAGCCCCTCATAGTCCACGACCTTGCGCCGGGTGTTGCCCCAAATGCGCACGTCGTAGCCCTGCTCGTTGTTCGTCGACCAGATCTGCACCACCCCAGCGCCCGCCGTGATGCGCGAGCAGCACTTCTCCCACAGCTTGTCGCGCACCAGCGCCGACACGTCACCCACGAACACGCCCGGTTTGGGCTCGATGAGCCAGCGCGAAAGCTCGCCACGCAGCGCCTTGGGCACCCGTTCGAGGATCATCACTACCATGCTATGCCCCCTGCTCCGTCACCGCTGCGTCGGCGCCCCACAGTTCCTCCCAAAGCGCCGTCGGCAGCGCCGAGTCGCTGTCGAGCGGGTCTTCATCGGGGGTGTGGCCCGCCAGGTCCAGCACCTCGTCGATGTCGGGCAGGATGCGCTGCAGCACCCGTTGCTCTCTGAAGGCATCGCGCATCGCATGGCGCACCCGTGTGCCCAGGTCAACGGTCGACTCGCCCACCGTCCGAAAAGCCACCGGGATGGAGATCTCGGTCTTGTACAGGTCGGCGATATCGTACACGAACGACAGCTGTTTGCCTACGTGGATGAAGCCCAGGGCAGGCGAATAACCGCCCGACACGATCGCCGCGTGGCACAGCCCATTCAGGCAGGCGTTGGCAGCGGAGAGGGCGCGGTTCACCGGGTCACCAGCGTTCCAGTTGTGACGGTCGTAGGCGCGGCCCTTCCATTCCACGCCATAGGTGCTCGCCGCCTCGGCATAGGCATCACGCATGCGCGCCCCCTCCATGCCACGGATCTGGTTGAGCGACAGGGTGCGCTCGAGGCGGTATCCGAACCGCTTCTCGTACATCCGCCACACCACTTCGCGGTGTTGCTCGGCGTCGCAGACCTTCTCGGCTTGCTTCAGCAGCCGGTAGGCGCGGCGAGTCTCGCCGGTGGCCGCGGCGTAGCACCGCACCCCCTCCTCGCCTACCCACACCACGCTGCACCCATTCTCGGCCAGGGCACGTACCGCAGCATGGGTGATGGAGCAGCCCGGCCCCAACATGAGCACCGAGAGCGCCGCGCACGGCACCGGGGTGCAGCCCTCCTGGTCCCACAGGGCAATCGAAGCATCGTCCTGTTCGATGCGGCAGTGCTCCACGTAGAGAAACGAAAGGCTGTCGCGCAGTTTGGGCAGTTCGTGCAGGTCCCTGGCCACTCGTGCTACCTCCTCGCGCCTACTCCATGCGGGCCAGCGACAGCAGCCCAAAGCCAAAGCCCTTGCCCGAGCCGATCCCCGCAGCCAGCGCTTCGGCGAGGCGGGCCGGGTCGCGCACGCGCAGGCAGCCATCGAAGCGCACGCTCAGCAGCTTGAGAGGGTGCACGGCCCCATCGCGCCGCAGCGTGCCGGCGAGCATCTGCTCCTGGCATACCTGCACCCACAGGGGTTCAAAGCCGGCCGCCTCGCCCTTGCGCCTCAGCCACGCCAACTGCTCCTCCTCGCGCAGCAGGCCCAGGCGCTTCCCGGCCCGGCGGACCGTCGGGTTGGCCCGCAGCCGGAAAGCCAACGTCTGCCCGGCCTCGAAGCGGGGCGCAAACCGCTTCACCGCCGGGTTCTCGCCCCAGCCGTCGGCCAGGTAGCCGCGCGCGCCGGGCTCCGTCTGCAAGAAGCTCCAGTCGGGTGCGCCGCGCGACTGGACGAGCAGCGCCAGGGCCGTGTCGCCCGCCAACGGATCCACCCGGTAGAGCACGCGCTCGCCGTCGCTGCGGCAGCCATCGCCGAAGGCCTCCATGACCGTGCGGTGCAGCTCGTAGGGGTTGGCCAGCTCGCGCTGCACGCGCCGCGAGCGGGCGTCGAGCACCAATCGCGAGAGGTACAGCGGTTCGCTCATGCCCCCTCCTCCCTCAGCGGTGGCGCCGCGACAAAGGTCGTCCGCACGCGGCGCACCGCGAACTGGCGCCCCTCGAAAGAGAGCGGCTGGTCTGGCCGTGCCTCGGCGCCGCTCGGGTCCTCCCATACCCCCCGCACCCGTTCGGGCCGGCGACGCGGGTCGTTGCCGAGCCACGGATAGGCCGGCAACGCCTCCTCCAGCGCAGCTCCCAACTGCAGGCCGTCCTCGAGCCACACCGGCTCCCCCGGCACAAACGCCTTGCGCCCCAGGTACAGGGGCCAGTGCGGATTGCGCAACGCGCCATGGACCTGCCGGAGCACTTCCACGTCACCCTCCAGCCCCACCAGGAACCTCGCGTCCGCCAGGTAGTAGCGCGTGGAGGTCTCCGTGCTCTTCGTGTTGCCCCATGGGGTCAGGATATCCTGTGCGGTGTGAAAATCGCGTGCCAGCACGCCCTCCTGGTCCGCGCGCACGGCCATGCGCAGGCCAGCTAGATCGGCGATGGGAGCACCGCGGTGCCGCCCGAGAGCCGCACAGCAGAGCCCGATCACGCCGCTCTTGGATGGTTCGAGGCCCGTGTCGCGAATTGTAAAGCGGCTCTGCACGCCCCACGACTGCATGGGCCCCGACACGCGCAACAGCAGCACCGTCATGCGCCTTCCTCCGCAGAGCGCAACGCAGCCAACACTCCTGCCACCCAGGCCTCCAGGTCATCCACCCGGTAGGCGGCGAGCTCCCCCAGCTCCAGTCCGTCATCCACGGCCAACAGAGCGACCTGCACACCGTCGCCAGCCCCGTCGGCCGCGAGCAGATCGCTACGCTTACCGTAGACCTGTCTGAGCCGCGCCCAGTATGCGACCAGCGCCTCTACAGAGGGCTGCACAAGCCCCCCCTCGCGCGTGGGCCGCACCGGCCGCTCGAAGGCGTTCGCCAGGGACCAACTCATGCCGTCGTTGCGGACCACACCCAAAACCAAGCTTGGCGGGTTCTGGGCCGCAAAGGCGTTCTGCTTGCCGGTAGGGATCGCCACCACCGAGGCACGCACAAAGGCCTCGACGGTACGAGCCGCCAGCGCCGTATCACCGCTAAGGTTCCTCACGAGTTGCTCCCAGTCAATGCGGGCATAGCGGTAGAAGCACGCGCTGTTGTATCCTGTGAACCCCATCATGCCAGCGCCAGGCTCTCCGCTCTCTTGCAAGTCGTCAACGGCCGTGAAAAAGTCCATCTCCATGGTCACCCTATGGGTGGAGATGGCATGTGCCACCTGGCAGGCAGCGTCGACGTTCGTCTCCGGGCGATCCGCAAGCATCCGACCGAAGAGGGCGATGTCGGGCGCGCCAGCGTGTGATGCAGTGCGGTCGACCAGGCCTTCGACGACCATGTCGATAGCCGTAGCCTTGCGGCTCGTCTTGGCCTTCTCGCCTTTGCCCTCCGCGCCATCGCCGCTTGGGTGGGTTACAGCCGAGGCCGCCGATACCAGCCCATCCCAGTGGTCGAGCACCTGGCCCTTCAGCCACTCTATGTCGCTCTTGCTGAGATAGACGGCCACCTTGGTGCGCTCGGGATCCTCCGAGTCCATCTCGTTCTTCTTGCTAGTGTACGCCGCGGCCAGAGCCCGCGCGACGCTCGCGACTTCCCCTTCGGGTTTGCCTGAAGAAGCGAGCCCCTGGCACAGCGCGCGGGTCAGGTAGCGTGTGCGGACACTGTCGTCAGCATGCGTGGTGGCTGCGAACACAGGGCTTCGGCGTATGCTGCGTTTGAGACACTGGGAAGAGATGCGAGCCCGGCGCACACCCCCGAACTCGCAATCCTTGGGGTTGTTCGTGTCGTCGCGATTGAGGTTGGCGGGCGCGAAACTCTGGATCATGTGCATCTCGAAAAGCATGGCGTTTCCTCCTTACCGCTTTCCGGCGGGCGGCATACTCCCCCAAAAGGAGCGCGCCCATTGCTGTTGAACTCGGCGATGCGGATGGTTCCAGGCAAGTATGTCGGCCAAGAGCTGCCCCCAGTTCACAGGAACCTCCTTCGACCGCAGGAAGCCGATGGCCTGGCGCAGGTAGAAGCCGAGGTCGTCAACATGGGCCGCGAGCAGGGCCGTAAAACGACGCTCGACGGCGAGGTCTTCCTCCCCGCGACGGCGTGTGCGCGCCAGGTGGTCGCCCATGTTTCCCTCGCCCCCGTCCTTCGGATGGTAGGCGAAGAGGGCTGCCACCGTGTAGTATGCTGCCACGTGGCGGGGGTGGCCATGACGAGGTAGCCAGGGCACTACGTAAGGGTACATGCTGGCAACGGTGCCGGGCGGGTGGCCGAGGCCGCGCCGCAGCGCAGCGAGCGCTGCGCGATCGTTGCGCAGGGTTTCGAGGTAGGCAATGAAAGGATGCACTTCAGTCATGCAGTTCCTCCTTTCTCCGCACGCCCTTAGCCAAAAGGCGCTCGAGCGTGGCACGCGCCAGATTCGCAGCCTTCAGGCCACGCGTCGGGTCGCTCGTAGCCTCCGCAGCCTCCTCGAAGGCACGCCGGGCAACCAGCAAGACGGTATCCAACCAGGCATCCAGAGCTCTCTCATGCAGCATGGGCAGGTCGCTTACCAGGCGCTGGAAGGCGAGCTCCAGGCGCGGCCAGTACCGGCTCTCGATCCGCAGTTGACTCACGACCAGCTTGATGTCGTTAGCGTTGGCCTTTCGGCGGTCGGCCGGAGATGCGACCCAGGCCGCCAACTCACGGCCGGCCTTGCCCAGGGCATCGCCGACCCTCTCGGCTGCATCCAGTGCCTGGAAGAGCCAACCACGCAGCCGGTCGCCCTGCTCGTCGTCTGCAAGATACGCCAGGGGCAGGGGCATCCGCTCTTCGCGGTAGAACTTGAGATTGGCGTTGTCGTTTAAGATTCCCAGCACCACGTAGTTACAGACCTCTTCCCGCGCTAGAGTGCCTCGACTGACGTGTTCGGCCAGTTCTCGGAAGGCGAGGGGTGGGCGAAAGCTCGCATCGTGGAGCCGAAACAGGGCGTCGGAGTCTCTCCACATGGCCCGGTCTTCTCTGAGTCGCAGGGGTGTGCTGCCACGCCTATCGTCCCGCACGTAAACTTTCATCGGATCCTCTATGAGCGACGAGTCCCAAGCCGGCCCCTGCGCCACCTGGCACTCGCGCACAGTGAGCACTCCGCCCTCCCAGTGGGGCAAAAGGCGCGCGGTTCGGCACCGCCATGTGAGGTAGGCCAGATAGCCGGGCCTGTAGAACCTTCCGAGCGACGGTGGGTACGGGCACTCGTCGTACTCCCACATCGGTCGATCGTCGGGCCCCGCGGGCATCGGCCGGTCACCATGGTATTCCAGCAGATTGAGCATCAGGGTCTGAAAGAGCGTGCGACCCTGGAGCATCACGATCATGGCGTTTGCCAAAGGCCCGGCGTAATAGGGATCGTGTGGCGGCCCGGTACCGATGCCGCTACACTGGAACGTCACCAGCCATCGTGCGGCCTGCGCCGGCGAAACGCTCAGGCTCCCGTCCTCCATTTGGTGCTCAAAGAGCGTGGCGTTGTTGTAGGCGCGCGAGAGGTCCAAACCGCTGATGGGCCTGGGCTGCGCCTGCACCTCCGGCGTCTGCTGAAACGGGTGCGTATCGTCGAACAGGTCGAAGCGATCGCGCCACTGCTGCAGATATGCGCGGATCGCGCTCTCGTCGCAGCGCCCCGCCTGCCAGAGCTCCGCCCATGCCCGGCGGCTATCGGGGCCGAAGATGCGGTGCAGAATAGCCAGTAGCAGCCGGTGCAGCGCAGCAGTCTCGAGGGGTGTACCCCCGTGCAGCTCGCGCAGCTCGTGGGCATGGACCAAAGCATCAGCGATGCTGACGGTCAGAACGTGGCCGTCGGCACCGACGCAGGGAAGCCAGGGCTCCTGCGACAGGTCGAAACTGGGTCTCATCAGCCCTCCTCTCTTTCTACGATGAGCCCAAGCCTGGGGTGCAACACCAGGCTCCTTTCACCCATGGCGCACTTCCCCTGACGGAACACGGCCAGGCGCCAGTAACGCAGCATCGGATGGTCGCGCCAAGCCATGGGCGGCTCTTGAGCCAGGAAGTGCCGCACTACATGCAAGCCGGACACCTTTACGGAGCAGTCGACGAGAGCTTTGACGGTCTCCCCGTCTGGCGCGTGCGTCAGGTCGACGGGTACGTTGCCCTCCGCGTCGAGCGTCAGACCACCGGCATGCTCGTGAAGGCATACGAGCGTGACGCTAGGCTGGGCAAGGCGGGTCAGGGCCTGCCAGGTCTCGTGCAACTCGGGGTTGTCCTCGTCGAGCTGGCGGTTCGCCGCGCTGAGGATATCCTCATCGTCCGGGGGAGGGATCAGGTTCCTGGACGCCTTGTACTGATCCTTCTCTCGGTGCTCGATCATCCTGGCACGGTTGCGCTCGAGCCTGCGCCGCACGTCCGGGTCCGCCAGAAATGAGGCGTCAGGCTCGCAGGCCTCGTCGTAGACAAGGCCGATGAGCGATTGCACGTCGTCGGGAACGCGGACCAGCGCCCGCCCGCGAAGTGCGAGATAGGAACGATCCAGCACATAGGGTTCGTACACATAGGCATCGTTCCCCCACTGCGGGAGGCCGTCGCATCCCCCAGGGCAAGCAACCCACAACCGCGGCGTCCCAAGGGTGCTCGGGCGGTGCGAGCGAGCGTGGCGATATACGCGGCCAGCGCGCTGCAGCAGCAGGTCGACGGGTGCCAGGTCACTCACCATCGAGTCGAAGTCAAGGTCCAGGCTCTGCTCGATGACCTGCGTCGCGACGACAATCGCCGCCTGGGGTCGCTCGCCGTTGCCCGGGCCGAAACGATGCAGGATCGTGTCCTCGATCCTTTGCCTTTGCCCAAAAGGAAACCGGGCATGAAACAGATACAGCTGCTCGTCAGGCACCAGCTTGGCTTCCGCCAGGGCACGGTACACCTCCTGCGCTCGCCCGACCGTGTTGCAGACCACAGCGACGCAGCCGCCTCCCACGAGCTTGCCGCGCAGAGCCTCCACCAGGGCGGCCGGCGCCGCATCCACCCACTCGAGCTCCAGTTTGCGGGTGCACAGCGAGCTGGTCCTGACGGGCAAGACGCCCTCGCTGTCGGCCGTCGCCCACGACACGGCGGGGTAGGGAACCCGGTGAGTGAACGCCCGCCCCGTATAGGCCTCCATCAGCTCGCGGCGCGTCGCATCGGGCAGAGTGGCAGAGAGCAGGATGACTGTGGAGCCCATGGCCGACAACCAGCGGAGCAACCGTTGGAACAGAGTCGACATGTAGGTGTCATAGGCATGCACCTCGTCGAAGACGACCGTCTTGTGGCTCAGGCCAAACAGACGGACAAAGAAGTGCTTCGTTTGCAGCACGCTCAGGAGCGCTTGGTCTACCGTTCCGACGGCGAACGGTGCGAGCAGGCTCCTTTTGCGAGGGAGGAACCAGCTGTGCGCGACCACGGTATCAGACTCCCTACCGCACACCGACGCCAGCCGAAGCGACTCCATATCCTCAGACCAGGCTGCGTTGCCGTGCAGGAGCAACAACTCGACGCGCCCACCTGAGTAGCGCTTCTCCAGGAACTCGCGCACACGCCTGAGCATCTGGTTGCTGGTGGCCATGGTGGGCATGGCGACATAGGCACCACGCTGTTGGGCAGTCTGCGCCCAGTGGTCCGCCAGGTACAGCGCTGCCTCCGTCTTGCCTTCGCCTGTCGGCGCCTCGATGATCACCAAAGCCGGCGGCGTGAGGTGCGTGCTTGCTGCCACGACGGTTTCCTGCATCGGGCGTGGAGCGCGGCCAAACAGGTCACAGAAACTCTTGCCTTCTTTGGGAGGCCGCCAACCGGTCCAGCCGAGTAGCCGGAGAGCAGCGGCCGCCTGATCGTAAGCGGCACAGGAGTAGTCGGCGACGTTCTCCGCCGAGAGTTGGAAAAAGTGCGACTCCATCGATCCAAGCCAATCGGCGAGGGACACGACCCCAGCCAAGAGAGTCCAGAACGCGGGCTGATCCAATGGCCCATCGCTCCATGGTGCCACCTGCTCCATGGCCAGCACACTTGCCAAGGCCTGCACCAAATCGCAACGCACAGCTTCCCAGGCAGGCCCGCCATGCGCCGCCGACGGCAGCATCTGAAGGTCGTAGCTGCTCGGGAACACACCGTGGTGCCCGCCGACGGTGTGCGCAATCTGGCGTGCTCCTGCCGCGGACACGCCGAACCGCCCCTGGAGCACCCTGCGCACCGCCGCTGCAGTCACCCAGCCATGCGGCGCCTTGATGGGGACCCGCCCCGCCTCAAACGGCAGCCCCTTGGCAGACAAGAGCTGCCTGCTTGGCTCATGTCGCATCTGGAATGCGGGGCACGCCTTGCCAAGGTCGTGCAAGCCTGCCATGAAGGCCAGCCACTGCCGCGCGGATTGAGGATCCATGCCCAGCTTCTCGGCGAAGTAGCATCGGCTCCCCTCGGGGAGCGCGGTGTCCCACAGAGCGGCCGTGACCTGGGCCACATCGACCATGTGGTAGATGAGCGAGTGAGTACTCGCCTCCTGTCTGCCCGTCTTCGCCCACAGCAACTCATACACGGGCGCGCCGTTCAATGCCGCACCTCCGCCACCGGCGCTCGGCCAAGTCGTCGGCCCGCCCCGGGCGGGCGCGTCTGCCAAGCCACTTGTCGGTTCTGTACGTCCATCATACCGCCATACCTCGTCACTTCCCGACGAGATCCGTGGCAAGCATGACAGTATCTTACGGCAATTGCATCCTGCCTGCAAGCAGCGCAGGGAGCAGCCACGTGTCCGACACGCCCGGCACAGCTCAGCGCTCTCGCCGCTCAGCAGGGTCGCGGGGCAGAACCGTCAGTCTTCTATCAGTGAGGGACACGCCGGCCTGCACGCGCCTGCACGGCCGGCAGCACGCCCACATCCGTTTTTGACAACATTCCCCCCTTGTGCTACACTACGCCCACAATCATCACTGGAAAGACGTCGAACGGGAAGAGTACCCGCCAAAGCGGGATGCAGAGAGCCGGGGGCAGGTGAGAGCCCGGTATCAGCGCCGGCGGGGAATGGGCCCGGGAGTCGCATGGCCCAACGCGCACCACGCCAGTAGGCCATGCCGGAGCCGCCACCGTTATCAGGGCTGAGGGTATCGGCTGCCGTTCTGAGCACGAACGGAGGCCCGTACCTGCAGAGTGGGGCTGGCCTCGAACGACATCCGCCATCACGGCGGATGTTTTCGTTTCCGGCGGCCCAAACAGGGTGGCACCACGGGAGAGCCTCTCGCCCCTGTTGGCCTTGCAAGGCCACAGGCGAGGGGCTTTTTTCTTGGCCTGTGCGCCATGCAAGGCGAGCGCTGTGACGCGCTGGTAGGTCGACAACGTGTCCACAAACGGACAGGAGGAAACGAGATGTCGAAAGTCGCTCGCACCTTCACGCTGCTCGCCCTCTTGGCGATGGCCTTCGCCGGGTGCACCTCGGCCGCGCAGACCGGCCCCGGCCCCATCAAGGTGGGGATGATGACCGTCCTCACCGGCCCCGCCGCTTCAGTCGGTTCGGAGCAGCGCAACTGGGCCAAGCTGGCCGTCGACGAATTCGACAAGGCCGGCGGCATCGCCGGCCGGCCGGTGGAGATGGTGGAGGCCGATACCGAGTTCGACCCGGCCAAGGCGGTGCTGGCCGCCCAACGGCTGATCTCCGACGCCGCGGTGTACGGCGTGGTCGGCCCCGAGAGCAGCCAGAACTGCGCCGCCACCGCCGACGCTTTCGAAAAGGCCAGCCTGGCCAACATCAGCCCCTCCGGCACCAAGCCCGACCTGTCGGAGAAGGGCTACCAGACCTTCTTCCGCGTGGTGCCGCGCGACGACGTGCAGGCGCCCGCCGGGGCCACCTTCATCGCCAGGGACCTGGGCGCCAAGGTGGTGTACATCCTCGACGACCAGTCGGTCTACAGCACCGGCCTGGCCGCCGAAGCGGAAAAAAAGCTCAAGGAGCTGGGCGTGGCCACGGTCAAACGCGAGTCGATCAGCCAGAAGGATAGCGACTTTTCGGCCCTGTTGACCCGCCTCAAGGCCGATGCGCCCGATGCCATCTACATGCCGATCCAACTGGCCGCCCAGGCCGCGCAGATCGCCAAGCAGATGCGCGAGCTGGGGGTCAAGGCGACCATCGTCGGCTCCGACGGCCTCTTCTCGCCGCCCGATTTCATCGCCGGCGCCGAGGGGGCCACCGAGGGTGCCTATGTGACCCAGTTCGCACCCGACGTGCACTATCTCCCCGAGGCCGCTGCCCTGGTGAAGGAGTACGAGGCCCAGTACGGCTCGTTCGGCGCCTACGGACCGCCGGCCTACGAGTCGATGGCCGTGCTGCTCGACGCCATGAAGCGCGCCTACAACGCCGACCACAAGCTCACCCGCGCGGGCGTGGTGCGCGAGATGCACGCCACCAAGGATCGGCGCGGCATCCTGGGCTTTCCCATTACCTTCAACGAGAAGGGCGATGCCGTCGGCGCGGCGTTCTACCTGTTCAAGGTCAGCGGCGACCACTTTGAGCTCGTCAAGAAGATCGACGTGCAGTGAATCCGGGCGTCGCGCTCCGCGCCGGCCTGGGACCAGGGCCGGGTCGGCGCGGAGCAGGCCCGCCGGCTGCAGCCGGGTTATGAATCCTGTGATGGTCAGAGCATGGAGACGGTCCTGAAGGAACTGCCACAGCAACTGCTGAACGGCCTGACGCTGGGCAGCGTCTACGCCCTGATCGCCCTGGGCTACTCGATGGTCTATGGCATCCTGCAGTTGCTCAACTTTGCCCACGGCGAGGTCTACATGGTCGGCGCCTTTGTGGGCTGGGGGGTGTTGGCCCTCCTGGCGCCGGGCGACCGGCTGCTGGTACCGGCCTGGCTGGCCATCGTGGCCATGCTGGTGGCGGCGGCGCTGGCCTCGGGCCTCTTGGGCGTGGCCATCGAGTGGTTCGCCTACCGGCCCCTGCGCCAGGCGCCGCGCATCGCGCCGCTGATCAGCGCCCTGGGCGTGTCGTTCTTCCTGCAGAACGCCGTCCTTCTGACCATGAGTGCGCGCTACCGCACCTACCGCACCGGGCTGCTCATCCCGCCGGCGGGGAACCTGGGCGTCCTCGGTGCCACCGTGTCGCCCACCCGCATCCTGGTGATGGGGGTGGCGGCGCTCCTGATGCTCGCGCTGCAGGCCCTGGTGCAACGCACGCGGCTGGGCCGGGCCATGCGCGCCACTGCGCAGGACCGCGAGGCCGCCGCCATGATGGGCGTCGACGTCGATGGCGTCATCGCCTCGACCTTTTTCATCGGTTCGGCCTTGGGTGGGGCAGCGGGCGTGCTGGTGGGGCTGCTCTTCACCCAGGTCTATCACTTCATGGGCTTCACGGCCGGGCTCAAGGGCTTTACCGCCGCCGTCTTGGGCGGCATCGGCAGCATGCCCGGGGCGATGCTGGGCGGGCTGGTGCTGGGGCTCGTCGAGTCCGTCGGCAGCGGCTTTATCTCGCCCCGCTACAAGGATGGCATCGCCTTTGTGGTGCTCATCCTGCTCCTGCTCCTGAGGCCGCGCGGGCTGCTCGGCCTGAGGACGAAAGACAAGGTCTAGTCGCGATGGCACTGTACGATCAACCCGAAGCGGCCGGCCTGGGCCGCGACGAGTGGGCGGCGCGCGAGGCGGCCCGCCGGCGCCAGGAGGCGCGGGGGCCGCTGGGGCGCCTGCGCCGCGGCTGGGAAAGGATCGACCTGCGCCTGCGCTGGCTGGCCCTGCTGGCGCTGGCCGCCTTGCTGCCCCTGGCCACGGCCGATGCCTATGCGGCCCAGGTGGCCGGGCTGGCCGGCCTCTACGCCATATTGGCCCTGGGCCTGACGGTGGTGGCCGGCCTGGGCGGCCTGCTCGACCTGGGCTATGTGGCCTTTTACGGCGTGGGCGCCTACCTCTACGCCCTCTTGGCCTCGCCCCACCTGGGCTGGCACTGGCCGTTCCTGCTCATCCTGCCGCTGGCCGTGGCCGCCACGGCGCTACTGGGCCTGCTCCTGGGCGCGCCCTCCCTGCGCCTGCGCGGCGACTATCTGGCCATCGTCACCCTCGGCTTTGGGCAGATTGCCGGCCTGCTCTTCCTGAACCTGGACCGGGTGGAGCTGCCCTTCCTGGGCCTGGCGCAGCCGCTGAACCTCACCGGCGGCCCCAACGGCATCATCCACGTGGACCCCATCGCGCTCCTGGGCCTGCACTTCGACACGCCCGCCGCCTGCTACGAGCTCATCCTGGCCTTTGTGGCGGTCACCTTCCTGGCCGTCTACCACCTGGACCGCTCGCACATCGGCCGCGCCCTGCGCGCCATCCGCGAGGACGAGCTGGCCGCCCAGGCGATGGGCGTCGACATCCGCCGTCTCAAGCTCTTGGCCTTTGCCATCGGCGCGGCGATTGCGGGGGCGGCGGGCGTGCTCTTTGCCGGCTGGCAGGGCTCGGTCTTTCCGCCCAATTTCGACGTCAGCGTGCTCATCATGCTCTACGCCATGGTCGTCTTGGGCGGCGTGGGGTCCATCTCGGGGGCCATCAGCGGCGCGGTGATCCTCTCCATCCTGCCCGAGCTCTTGCGCAGCCCCGCCTGGGCGCGGTTGCTCTTCTACGGCGTGCTCGTCGGCGGCCTGCTCTGGTCGTGCCGCAGGCCGTGGTGGAAGGGGCCGGCCATCCTGGCGGCCGTGGCAGCGCTGGGCCTGGCCCTCGGCGCCCTGGCCCGCGCGTTGGCGCCGGCGCGCTTCGTGGCGCCTCCGCCGGCTGGCTCGCCCCTGGCCACCGCGCTCCACGCCTGGCTGCCTCTGCCACAGGATGGCCGGGCCGCCGGCAACGTGGCCTTTGTGCTCGTCGTGCTGGCGCTGATGGGCGCGGCCCGCCTGCACGGCCGCGCCCGCTGGGTGCTGCTCGTGCCCACCCTCTACGGCCTGGCCTTCGTGTGGGAGACGCGTCTGGTCTCAGAGCCCAGCGTCACCCGCATGCTGCTCCTGGGCGCGGGCCTGGTGTTGCTGATGAGCTACCGGCCCCAGGGCCTCTTCGGCCAGCGGTGGGTGCAGAGGTCCCAGTAATGCAGGTTCCCTCTCCCCCGTGGGGGAGAGGGTCAGGGTGAGGGGGGATTCCGCGCCACGGCGAGCCTTCGCCTCCCTCTCCCCCAGGGGGGAGAGGGTCAGGGTGAGGGGGGATTCTCCACCCCGGCGAGCCTTCGCCTCCCTCTCCCCCGTGGGGGAGAGGGTCAGGGTGAGGGGGGCTTCTGCGCCACGGCGAGCCTTCGGATGAACGGAAAGCGTCTCGCCCAGGCCCCCAGTTGGCCGCGGGTGCGGGTCCTCACCCTGACCCGCGCCCTCTCCCTCCGAGGGAGAGGGAAAGAGCTGTCGTCCTGTCCGCCCCGGGAGGGGTCCGAAGGAGGTGGTTTGGTATGGCGCTCCTCGAGATACGAGGGCTGCACAAGCAGTTCGGCGGCCTCAAGGCGGTCGATGGCCTCGACCTGCGCGTCGAAGAGGGCGAGGTCGTGAGCCTCATCGGCCCCAACGGCGCCGGCAAGACCACCGTCTTTAACCTCATCACCGGCCTGGATACGCCCGACCGTGGCGAGATCCGCTTCCGCGGCCGCGACCTGGCGGGCCTGCCGCCCCACACCGTCACGGCCCTGGGCATCGCGCGCACCTTCCAGAGCCTGCGCATCTTTCCGAACATGACGGTGCTCGAGAACGTGATGGTGGGCCAGCACGCCCGCACCCGCACGGGGGCCCTGGGCGCCATGCTGCGGTTGCCCGCCTTCCGCCGCCAGGAGCAGCGCATCCGTCGCGCCGCCCTCGACGCCCTGGCCTGCTTCGACGACCGCCTGGCCGGCTTCCGGCTCGACCAGCTCGCCTACAGCCTCTCCTACGCCAACCGCCGCCGCCTGGAGATCGCCCGCGCCCTGGCCACCGAGCCCCAGCTCCTTTTGCTCGACGAGCCCACCGCGGGCATGAACCCCCGCGAGACCGAGGAGATGGCCAACCTCATCGGCCGCCTGCGCGAGAGGGGATACACCCTCCTCGTCATCGAGCACGACATGCGGGTGGTGCGGGGCGTGTCGGACCGCGTGGTGGTGCTCGACCACGGCTGCAAGATTGCCGAAGGCCCCTACTCGGCGGTAGCCCGCGACGAGCGGGTGGTCGAGGCCTACCTGGGCAGGAGGAAAGCCTGTGCCTGAGGCGCCACTCCTCAAGCTGGCCGGGGTCGACACCTTCTACGGCCCCATCCCCATCCTGCAGGATATCTACCTGGAGGTCTACGCCGGCGAGATCGTCTGCCTCTTGGGCGGCAACGCCTCGGGCAAATCGACGACGCTCAAGACGATCCTGGGCCTGGTGCGCCCGGCGCGGGGCACCGTCGAGTTCCGCGGCGAGCGCATCGACGGCCTGCCCACCGCGCAGATCGTCGCCCGCGGCATCGCCATTGTGCCCGAGAACCGGCGCATCTTCCCGCAGATGAGCGTGCTCGAGAACCTGGAGATGGGCGCCTACCTGCGCCGCGACCGGCGCGCTTTTGCAGAGGACCTGGAGCGCGTGCTGGGCCTCTTTCCCCGCCTCAGGGAGCGCCTGCGCCAGGCCGGCGGCACCCTCTCGGGCGGCGAGCAACAGATGCTGGCGGTGGGCCGCGCCCTGATGAGCCGGCCCAGCCTGCTCCTGATGGACGAGCCCTCCATGGGCCTGGCGCCGGTGCTGGTCGAGCGCTCCTTCGAGCTGATCCAGGAGATCAACCGCCAGGGCACGACGGTGCTGATGGTCGAGCAGAACGCGCAGATGGCGCTGTCGATCGCCCGGCGCGGCTACGTGTTGCAGACGGGGCGCATCGTGCTGGCCGACACGGCCGAGAACCTGCTCGCCAGCGAGACGATGCGGCGCGCCTACCTGGGCACGTAGAGATGGCGAGGCTCTGAGGCCCCGCCGAGGAGATGCGAATGCCAAGGATCCGTGTACAGCCTGAGGTTTGCAGCGGTTGCCGGGCCTGCATGGTGGCCTGCGTGGTGCACCACGATGGCCTGTTCGGCACGGCCACGGCCCGTATCTATGTGGCCAAGGACGACGCAGCCGGCACCGATGAGCCGCGCGTCTGCCATCACTGCCGGCGCGCGCCCTGTGTGGCGGCCTGCCCCAGCGGTGCGCTCTACCGCGACGAGGCGCTGGGCCTGGTGCGCGTGCGCGCCCAGGATTGCACCGGCTGCGGCGACTGCGTGGCCGCCTGCCCCTTCGGCGCCATCGCCCTGCACCCGCAGACGGGCACCGCCCTCCTCTGCGACCTCTGCGGCGGCGACCCGGCCTGCGTCAAGCGCTGCGCCACCGGCGCCATCGAGTACGCCGTATGACCAGCCGGCGGATATCCGAGGCGGCGGTAGGGGCGGTTCGCGAACCGCCCCTACCGCGCCCTCGGCCTCTGCACTAGACCTTGGGAGTTGCGATGAACAGCTATGGCGGCACGATCCTGCGTGTGAACCTGACCGACGGCACGGTGCACTGCCATGCCACCGAGCCAGAGCTCGCCCGCGCCTTTCTGGGCGGGCGCGGCCTGAACATCAAGCGCCTGTGGGACGAGCTGCCGGCCCACACCGATGGCCTGGCGCCCGAGAACATCCTGGTGCTCGGCGTGGGGCCACTCGCGGGCACCCTCTTCCCCGGCGGCGCCCGCTTCAACATCAGCGCCATGTCGCCGCAGACCGGCATCCTGGGCGACGCCAACGCCGGCGGCTTTTTCGGCCCCGAGCTCAAGTTCACCGGCCACGACCAGGTGATCCTCACCGGCCGCGCCGAGCGCCCCGTCTACCTGTGGATCCGAGACGACCGCGTCGAGCTGCGCGACGCCCGCGGCCTGTGGGGCAAAGACACCCGCGAGGCGACCCGGCTCATCCAGGAGGAGCTGGGCGACCCCGACGTGCAGGTGGCCGCCATCGGCCCCGCGGCCGAGAACGGCGTGCGCTTTGCCGGCGTGTTCGCCAACCTCAACCGGCCCGCCGCCCGCACCGGCATGGGCGCCGTCATGGCCTCGAAGAACCTGAAGGCCATCGCCGTGCGCGGCACGCGCCTGATCCCCGCGGCCGACATGGCCCGCTTTGTCGAGATCATCGAGCGGCTCGACGCGGTCATCTACAACCACCCCGAGTACATCGCGCGCCGCCGCCTGGGCACCACCCGGCTGATCAAGGCGCTGAACGCCATTGGCGGCCTGCCGGGCAGGCACTTCCAGGAGGGCTCGTGCCCTGCCGCCGACGCGGTGAGCGGCGAGGCCATCGAGGCGCAGTACAAGGTCAAGAGCAAAGCCTGCTTCGCCTGCACCATCCCCTGCAGCCGCTTCCTGAGGGTCCGAGACCCCCGCTACCCCGGCCTGCGCCTGGAGGGGCCCGAGTACGAGCCGTTGGCCGCCTTTACCGCCCGCGTGGGCAACTTTGACCTGCCCTTCGCCCTGCACTGCGTCGACCTCTGCAACCGCTACGGCATGGATGCCATCGCCACCAGCGAGGCCATCTCTTGGTCGATGGAGCTCCACCAGCGCGGCCTCCTGCGCAGCGATGAGGCCGACGGCCTCGACCTCACCTGGGGCTGCCAGGAGACGATCGAGGCCCTGATCCACGGCATCGCACGCCGCGAGGGGTATGGCGACCTCCTGGCCGACGGGGTGCGCGCCGCCGCCCGCAAGCTGGGCCGCGGCGAGGAGCTGGCCATGCACGCCAAGGGCCTGGAGGTCTTTCAGGCCGACGTGCGCAGCATCAAGGCCTACGGATTGGGCAACGCCGTCGCCAGCCGGGGCGCCGACCACCTGCGCTCCGAGCCGTGGTTCGAGCTATCGGGCAACCGCGAGGAGGGCATCCGCCGCTACGGCATCGCCGAGACGGCCGAACGCCTGGCCTACCGCGGCAAAGGCCTGGTGGTCAAGCACTTTGAGGAGATGGCCGCCGTCTCCGACGCGCTCGGCATCTGCAAGAACACCTATAACAACATGGAAGTGCTCGACTGGGACGGCACCGCCGAGCTCCTGCAGGCGGCCACCGGCTGGCCCTTCACGGGCGAGGAGGTGCGCCGCATCGGCGAGCGCATCGTCAACCTGGAGCGGCTCTTCATCGCCCGCGAGGGCATCACCCGCCGCGACGACACCCTGCCCCGCCGCTTCCTCGAAGAGCCGCTGCCCGGCTGGGGCTCGGTGCTCGAGCTCGAGCCCATGCTCGACGAGTACTACCGCGCCCGCGGCTGGGATGTGGCGACCGGCCTGCCCACCCCGGCCAAGCTGGCCGAGCTGGGGCTGAGCCAGGGCTAGCACAAATAAGGAAGAGGGAGCATGTACGAGCTGACCGTGGTGGTGACCAAAGTGTTGGGCACCTGCTCATCGGAGGTGCCGATGAAACCCGGCGACTATTTCACCGTGTGCGATGGCGCCCTGCGCATCCCCGAGGGCGGGCACATCTGCCTCTACGCCCTGCAGAGCCTGATGCCGGTGCTCACCACCAAAGAGCGCCGCATCGGCGAGAAGCACTCCGACGACTGGGTGTGGCGGGTGCACCATGTGCAGTGCCCCGACCCGGCGGGCCGCGTCATCTTCCACATCGTGCGCTCGGGCGAGAGGGCCAAGCTCCCGCCCTATACCCCCTCCGAGCCCTGCCCCGTGCCGCCAACGGACCCGCCCCTGGCCGACCTGCGCGTGGTCGTCGAGGAGGTGCGGGGCAAGTGCACCTCGGGCATGCAGCCCGGCGACGGCTTTCTGCTCAGGAGCGGGCGCCTCTACATCCCGGCGGGCCGCCACTTTTGCCTGTACGCCCTCCAGGCCACCTTGCCGCTCCTGCCGGCCAAGCAGCGCGCCCCCCTCGACGGCGATTGGCTGGCGCGCGACAACCACATCATCTGCCCCGACCCGGCCGGCAACGTGGTACTGCGCATCGAGCGGGTGTGAGCGCAGGGCGCACCCCCTGCATGGAGGCAAGTCGGCAGAGACCGGCGATGGGTGCTGGGCACCTATTGCGTCAAGGGGATGCCTTCCGTGGCTACGTTGCGATACAGCCCGAAGGAGCGCTGCTTCATGCGCTCCCACCGCTCGCGCCCAATGACGCGAGGTCCAATCTGCACGTCGTATTCCAGAGAGACGTCAGCGGCAAGGTCGCTGATCGCATGGCTCAGACGCCAGTCATCCCGGTCCACAACGATGAGAATGTCTATGTCGGACCACGGCCTGCTGTCGCCCCGCGCCTTGGAGCCGAAGAGGATCGTCTGCTGCACGCGTTCCGGGTAGTAGCGCCGCAGCAGCTCGACAAACCTCGACACTGCCAGTCGCTCGTTGGGTTGAAGATGCTCCATCACAGCCAGCCTCCTTGCCGGAGATAGCCTTCGATGCGCAGGAGGAAGCGCCGGGCATCCTCGACGTCGGCCAGGGCGCGATCGCGCTCTACCACTGCTCCCAGGTCGTAGTCGCTGGCCTGTCTGTCGTCCATCAGCCGCTCGTAGATACGGCTGTACTCAACCTCCAATAGGCCAGGCTTGATAAAGTGCTGCCGGAACGATGCGATCACCGCTGAGTGCTTGCTGCGAGCCAACCCCCTGTGTGACCAGCAGTGTGCCGGCCGCATAGAAGACAGCATAATAGGCCCGGTTGATCGCCGATCCATAGTACCCACCGTGAGTGTTGTGGGCCGCTACTTCCAGCATCTCCCAGGCACGTTGCATGTATAGGGCGATCTCATCATGCTGTAACGCAGGCATGAGCACCTCGATGGCAGTATATCGGTGAGAGGGGAAAAGTCAAGTGAGTGGTGCATTCTGCGTTCGAGCGTAGTTCAGTAACGCCTCTCCGGGGCCCGTAGCGGCAGGGGCGCATCGTTCGCGCCCTCGCGGTGTTCTGCATAGAGAGGGTTTATCCCGTCCTGCCGGCAAGGCGCCGGCGCCGTCATCGCCGACGCGCGCATGCCCGCATCCGCGGCGTGCAGACTCCCCATACCTGCTTCAGGAGGCCGGCAATGACGGAAACTACCGAAGAGCACTGGGCTCCCCAATCGGAGAGCTTTAACTTTATCCCCTTCGCGGCCGATCGGGCCTACCGCGAGGCCAACCGCGCGCTGCTCAAGCGCGCCTTCGCCTACCTGCCCGCCCGCTTCTTCCACGTGGATGTGGCCACCGGCACGGGCCTGGTGCCCCAGGAGGTGAGTGCCCTCTGCGAGGAGGAGGGCAAGTGCGCGACGGTGGTGGGCATCGACCCCGACCGCTTCGCCATCGAGAGCGCCCGCCGGCACACGCGCCCCGGCCCCTCCTGCAGCATCGAGTTCGTGCAGGGCATGGCCCAGGACCTGGCGCGGCTGCTGGCGGGCAGGATCCCCCGCGAGGGCGTCGACTATGCCAGCATCCACGACGCCCTGCACGAGATTCGTGACGACGAAGACAAGAGGGGAGTGGTGGCTGCCATGGCGCGCATCCTCAAACCGGGCGCCATCCTGACCTACAACAGCGCCTTCACCACCATCGCCATGGACGAGGCCCCCATGGATTGGGGGCGCCTCAAGGCCAAGGCCTTCGCCATCCTCGGCCGCAAGCGCGACCGGCAGATGCCCGCCTTCAAGGTCTACACGCCCGAGCAGTACCGGCAGATGATCACCGATGCCGGGCTGGCGGTCATCTACGAGGCCAGGCGGGTGGTGATGCTCTCGCGGGCGGCGCTGGAGGCCATCGCCCGCTACCCCGCCTTCGTCGAGGGCGCCTTCAGCGACATGGTGGGCACGCAGCAGGTCTCGCTCGAAGAGAAGAGCCGCACCATCCTGGCCGCCATCGACTCGCTGGGCATCGTCGCCATCCCGCGCGTGTGGCACGAGATCATCGCCCAGCGGCCGGCATCGTAGGCGCAGCGCATCCGGCGTGCCCCGCCCTTCCCCTGGCATGCAAGTTGCTCGGCTTGGAGCATGCTTCGAAGCGTGCGCGGCACCGTGCAGGGGATGGACCGGCGGGCCCGGCTGGCCGCCGGCTTGTTTGTGCTCGCCGCCGGGCTCATCATCGCCTTCCGCAGCCGGCTGGTGGTGCCGGCCGCGCTCCTGGGCGCGCTCTCGTTCCTCGCCCTTTCCTTCCGCTGGCCGCTGCCCATGCTGGCGGCCGAGATGTTTCTTTCCACCAGCGCTTTCAAGTTCCTGGGCGTCGAGTCGTGGCCCCACCTGATCCCCGGCCTGCCCCTCGACCCGCCCGACATCATGGTGCTGGCCTTCTTTGCCGTGGGCGCCCTCAAGCTGCTCGCGCGGCGCGAGCAGCCGCTCTTCCTGGGGCCCCTCTTGCTCTTTGGGCTGGCGGCGGCGCTCTCGGCCATCCTGGCTCCGGCCCTGGGCACGCAGACCCTGTACGACAGCCTGAACGGCCTGCGCCAGCTCTCGGGCTACCTGTTCTACATCGGCGTGGTCGGCGCCATCGATTCCCCCGGCCGGCTGCGCTGGCTGGTGCGCATCCTGTTTGCCTTTGTGTTGGTGACGGTGGGCATCCAGGTGCTCGAAGCGCTGCGCGGCCAGCAGTTCACCACCACGGCTGCGCCCTTCAACGAGTACTATGCAGCGCAGGCGAGCGTCTCGGTGGGCAGCCTCGAGGCCCCCTACCTGTGGAACCGGGCCATCGGCTACCTGGTGGTGGGGCTGTTTGTGGCGCTGGGCCAGGCGCTGTGGGCGGGGAGCACGGCGGGCTACGCCGTGGCCCTGACCGCACTGGTGGGGTATGGGGTGCAGCTTATCCGCCAGTGGTACGTGTTCATTGCGCTGGGGGGCCTGGTGCTGCTCCTGCTCTTGCGGCGCAACCGGCTGAAGGTGCTCTTGGGGCTGGGCGCCCTGGTCCTGGCGGCGGCAGTGGGCCTGGGAGCCGCGGCTGCCAGCGGCGCCCGCCTGCCCCTGGCCAGCCTGTGGCTGGGGCGCGTGGGCACGCTGGCCCGCTTCGGGCAGGAGCCCAACTTTGTCATCCGCGTGCAGAGCTACCTGGAGGAGCTGCGCCTCTTCGTGCGGGCGCCGCTCTTCGGCCACGGCCCCGGCAGCGCCAACCGCCTGGGCGCCATGGGGCCGTTCATCTTCTTCGACGCCGATACCGGCATGTCGAACACCCTGCTGCAGTACGGCATCGTCGGCACCCTGGCCGCATGGGTGCTGATCGGCGCCTACCTGCGCCGCGCCCGCCAGCTCTACCGCACCGTGGCCGGCCCCCTAGCCCAAGGCCACGCGGCTGGGCTCCTGGCGCTGGGGGCCGTGATGGTGGCCGGCTACCTGACCAGCCAGGACTTTATCACCTACATCGAGCTTGCCTTTGCCACGGGGCTGGCGCTGGCGCTCGTCGACCGCCTGCACGCCTTTGCCCCCCGGGAGGGGTGAGGTGGGCGCGGGCGCAGGGCGCCGGGTGGCCCGCAACACAGCGCTGCTCTCGCTGGGCCAGGTGGTGCTGGCGGGCAGCATGGGGCTGTGGACCATCCTGGTGGCCCGCTACGTGGGGCCCGATGCGTTCGGCGTCTACGCCTACGCCCAGGCCGGCCTGACCATCCTGACGGTGGTGGGCAGCCTGGGCCTCGACCAGCTGCTCACCCGCGATGTGGCCCAGCGCCCCGAAGAGGGGCTGCGCTACCTGGCCACCTTTGGCATGCTGCGCGCCGCCCTGATGGCGCTGGCCCTCCTCGGCGCCCTGGTGGCCGCCCGCGCCAGCCGCTACCCGGCCGACCGCACCTGGATCGCCATGTTGGTGGGCGCCAATGCGGCGGTGATGGCCATGAACACCCTGGTCGCCGCCCTCCTCAACGCCCACGAGGCGATGGGCTATACCGTCGTCGCCCAGTCGGCCAACTATCTGCTGACCCTGGGGCTGGGCGCTGTGGCCGTGGCGCTGCGCCAGGCCTTTCCCGTCATCCTCGCGCTGTCGCTGGGGGCCAGCCTGGTACAGCTCTGCCTCGGCGCCCTCTTCGCCTGGCGGCTGCAGGGCCGCCCTGTGGGGCCGCGCTCCGCGCTCCTCCTCCCCGCCGGCGCCACCCTGGCGCTCCTGTGGACGGCCCTGCCCTTCACCCTGTTGCAGCTCATCAGCACAGTGCGCACCTACGCGCCCGCCCTCCTGCTGCAGTACCTGACGGCCAGCGACGCCGCCGTGGGCTACTTCGCAGCCGCACAGCGCATCCACGCCGTCACGGTCATCGTGCCCGACATGCTGTTGCAGGCCGCCTTTCCGGCCTTCTCGGGGGCCTACGCCCGCGAGCGCGAACGCTTCCCGGGCATGTTCGAGCGTGCCTACCGCTACGTGATGGCGGCCACAGTGCCGTTGGGGCTGGGGCTATGGGTGGTCGGGCCGCCGCTCGTGGAGCTGCTCTACGGCCCGCGCTACGCCCCCGCGGCCACCACGCTGCAGGTGCTCTCGCTGGCCCTCCTCGGCGGCGTCGGCTGGGTGATGGGGCCCGCCCTCCTGGCCATGGGCCGGCAGACGGCCTATGCCCTCATCTACATCGCCACCATGGCCGCGGCCGGGGCCTTGAGCCTCTGGACCATCCCCCGCTACGGCCCGGCGGGGGCAGCAGCGGCTCTGGTGGCCGGCAAACTGCTCCAGGATGCGATCTACACGGTGCTCAGCTTCCGCTGGCTCGGGCTGCCCTTCCCGGCTGCCTGGGCGGCCAAGACGGTCGCCGCCTCGCTCCTCGCCACCGCCGCCCTGGCCCTGAGCGTGCGCCGGGTGCATTGGGCGCTGGGCAGCGCGCTGGTGGCGCCCACGGTGTATGCGGGTGCGCTGGCAGCCCTGCACACCCTCTCGGGCGACGACTGGCGCTACCTGGCCCAGCTCTTACCGGCCCGGCTGCGGCGGCGCCTGCCCGCCGGCGGCCTGGGCGCCCCAGAGGAGGGGGAGTGATGCGCGTGGCCTATTACACCGAGGCGCCCTTTTTCGACCTCAGCCTGAGCTTCATGCGCGAGATGGCCCGCCGGGTGGAGCTGCATGTGTTCCTGCAGGTGCGGCCCCGCACCTGGCCCGAAGGCCAGCTGGACCTGCCGCCGGCCAACCTGCCGGCCGGGCTGGTGCCGGCCCGCCCCGTGCTGGCCGCCTTGCCTGCCGGCGTACAGGCGGCCTGGCAGGGTGTTGCCGGCTTTTACCTGGTGGTCCACAACCAGCCCCAGGCCCTGCACCCGGCCAACGGCTGGGTGAGCCACCATGTGGCCCGCTTCGTGCACCGCCTGCAGCCCGATGTGGTGCACCTGGAGGGGCTGCCCGGCCGCCTGGCGTGGGCCCTGCCCGAGCTGGGCGGGCTGCCCCTGGTGCTCACCGTGCACGACCCCCTGCCCCATTCCAGCGCACGGGGGTGGAAGGATACGCTGGCGCGCCGCCTGGCCTTTGCCCGGGCCAGGCACTTCATCCTGCACAACCGCGCCCAGCTCGCCGAGTTCACGGCCCGCCACGGGATCGACCCTGGCCGCGTCCACACCATTCCGCTGGGGGCCTACGAGGCCCTGCCGCACTGGAGCGATAGCGCAGCCACCGACGATGGGCGCACCCTGCTCTTCTTCGGGCAGATCAGCGCCTACAAGGGGCTCGAGACCCTCTACCAGGCAGCGCCGCAGGTGGCCGAACGGGTGCCGGGGCTGCGGCTGGTGGTGGCCGGCCGCCCCGCGCCCGGCTACACCCTGCCCTCGCCCCCGGCGCTGGCCAACGGCGGGCGGGTCGAGGTCATCGGCCGCCACATCGGCAACGCCGAGCTGGCGCGCCTCTTCCAGGAGGCGACCGTGGTGGTGTGCCCCTACAGCGATGCCACCCAGAGCGGCGTCATCCTCACCGCCTACGCTTTTGCCAGGCCTGTGGTGGCCACCCGGGTCGGTGGCCTGCCCGAGTACGTGTGGGAGGGTGAGACGGGCGCCCTGGTGCCCCCGCGCGACCCGGCCGCCCTGGCCTCGGCCCTGGCCGGGCTGTTGAACGACTTGCGCCAGCCCGCCCTGCGCGCCCGCTACGCCCGCCGCATCCGTGCCCGCTGCGCCCGCGACCTGGCCTGGGAGCGCATCGCGCGGGAGACGCTGCGGGTGTACGAGCAGGCCGCGCGGTAGGGGCGGGGTCTCCCTTCCCGGCAGGCGGCGCAATGCCGGGGCGACGGGGCGAGGAAACCTCGCCCCTACGTGGCAGGGCACGCGGCCAACGGCGCCACACGCGCAACGGTTGAAGGAGGCAGGCATGAGAGTGCTCTTTTTGGTGCCCCGGCCCGGCATCCGCGGACCCATCCCTGGCATCGCCTCGACCCTCATCGCCGCCCTGGGGCCGCTGGGGTGCGACGTGACCGCCGCCTACTGGGGCCGGCGCAGCGACCGGGAGTCGCCGGTCGAGCGCGTGGTGGGGCGCGCCCGCGATATCGGAGAGGTCCGCCGCGCCCTCGCCAGAGCGCCCTACGACGTGATGGTCGTGCACACCGCCCACGACCCGCCGGCTTTGGCGCGCGACCTGCCGCTCCTCTTGGCCGCGCGCCGGCGCAGCCCGCCGGTGGTGTTGCACCTGCACGGCAGCCAGGCCGACCGGCTGGCCGCGCCCGGCCATCGCCTGCTCAAGGGGGCCACGGCCTGGCTCGTGCGGCTGAGCGACGCCCTGCTGGTGCTCTCCAGCGAGGAGAGGCGCCAGTGGCACGAGTTCGCGCCCGCGGCCGACATCCGCGTGGTCCGCAACCCCTACGTGCCCGCCGGCGATGCCCCGCCAAGCCTCGGCCGTGCCGCGCTCAGGGTGCCGGAAGGCGTGCCGCTCATCCTCTTCGTTGGTCGGCTGGTGGCGGCCAAGGGCATCTTCGACCTCCTGGAGGCTCAGGCCCAGGTGCTGGCCCGCACCCCCTGCCACCTGTTGGTGGCGGGCGCCGGCCAGCAGGCGACAGAGGTAGAGGCCGCCATGCGCCGCTTTGGCCTGGCAGCCCACGTCACCCTGGCCGGCTACCTGCAGGGCGAGGCGCTGCGCTCGGCCTACCGCCTGGCCGACGTCTTTGCCCTGCCCACCTACCACGCCGAGGGCTTTCCCACCGTCATCCTCGAAGCCATGGACGCCGGCCTGCCCATCGTCACCACCCGCCTGCGGGGCATGGCCGATTACCTGCGGGAAGGCGAGAACGCCCTCTTTGTGGCCCCTCGCGACCCCTGCGCCCTCGCCAGTGCCCTCCTGCGCCTGCTGGCCGACGCTCCGCTCCGCGCCCAGATGGGTGCAGCCAACCGCCGCGCCCTCCTCCAGTTCTCGCCCGATGCCGTAGCCCGCGAGTACCTCGACATCCTGCGCCAGGTGGCGCGGAGCCGCGCCCATCGCGCCGGGTGAGGGTATCTGCACACTGGCACATGCCTTGCTAGGCGGTTAGCAGAGCGGCCGCCAGGAGAATCCAGAATGTCGCCCATGGGGGCGGTTCGCGAACCGCCCCTACCCCTGGCGCACGCCGGGCCACCGCATCGGTGACCTTGCCTGCCCAAACCCCAGCCTGAGGGGAGAGAGATTGCTTCCCACCAACGCCGAGATTGCCGGCCTCCACCGGTCGCATCGCCCCGGCGTGGCAGCGCTGCAGGGCGCGTTGCTGCGCTTTGTGGCCTGGCTCGACCGGGCCGGCTACAGCGGATACGACCAATACGACCTTTGGGCCACCCGCTACGGCATCTGGTCGCGGCGCCAGTACTACCGCCGCGGGCTGGTAGCGGTGCCTTTCGTTGCGCCCCTGGCCGCCGCCGATTGGCTGGTGCCAGGCGTGCGGCGTTGGCTCTGCCCACGGCGCCGGTACGCCACCGCCGACGCCCACTACCTGATGGGCTTCCTCTCGCTCCACCGTGCCCTGGGCCGCGCCAGCGACCTGCATGCCGCCGTGCGCCTGGCCAGCGCCCTGCAACAAACGAGCATCGCCGGCTTCTCGGGGCCATGCTGGGGTTACCCCTTCGACTGGGAATCGATCGACGGCCACTGCCCGCGCCACACGCCGCTGGTCACTGTGACGCCCTACGTGTTCGACGCCTTTCTCGAGCTGGCTCAGGTGACCGGCGACAGGGCGTACCTGGCCTACGCCCGGAGCATCGCCGACTTTGTGGCCCGCGACCTCCATGACACGCCTGCCCGCCGCGGCCGGGCCAGCCCCTACACCCCCCTCGACCGCTCGCAGGTCATCAACGCCAGCGCCTACCGGGCCGCCTGCCTGGCGCGGGCCGCGGCGGTCTGGGGGGTGCCCGAGTACCGCGCCCTGGCCCAGGAGAATGCACACTTTGTGGTCGACCAGCAGCTGCCCGATGGCTCCTGGCCCTATGCCGCCGGCGGCCAGGCCTTTGTGGACCACATCCACACCTGCTTCGTCCTCAAGGGCCTCTACCGGGCCTACCAGGTGCTGAATGAGGAGGAGCTGTTGCAAGCCGTCTGCCGCGGCTACGCCTACTACCGCGGCAACCTCTTCTACCCCGGCGGCCTGCCACGGCCTTTCGCCCGGGGCGGCACCCGCCAGTTCCGCGTGGCCGAGCTGTACGACTATGCCGAGGCGCTCAACCTGGCCCTCGTGCTGCGGCCCCACCTCGACACCCAGCCCCTGGCCGACCGCATCGCCGCCGAGCTCGTCGATCGCTGGCAGACGCCGGCGGGCCACTTTGTCACCCGTGTGTCGGCCGGCGGGGTGCGCAACTGCGTGCCCTACCACCGTTGGGGCCAGGCCCAGGCCTTCCGTGCCCTGGCCCTATACTTCGAGGGGAGGATGAGGGCCTAGCGTGTGCGGCATCTGCGGCATCCTCAACCTGCAGCCCGAGGCACCGGTCGACCGGCGCCTGCTCGAAGGCATGAACCGCCTGCTCATCCACCGCGGCCCCGACGATGAGGGCTACTACGTGGCCGGGCCGGTGGGGCTGGCCCAGCGGCGGCTCGCCATCATCGACCTGGAGGGCGGGCGCCAACCCCTGGGCAACGAGGATGGCTCGGTGTGGATCACCTGCAATGGCGAGGTCTACAACTACCGCGAGCTCACCGCCGAGCTCACGGGCCGCGGGCATCGCTTCCGCACCCGCTCCGACACGGAGGCCATCGTCCATGCCTACGAGGAGTATGGCCTCGACGCCCTGCCGCGCCTCAACGGCATGTTCGCCTTCGCCCTCTGGGACGGGCGCAACCGCCGCCTGCTCCTGGCCCGCGACCCCTTTGGCATCAAGCCCCTCTACCTCTGGCACGAGCGGCAGCGCCTGGCCTTCGCCTCAGAGATCAAGGCCTTCCTGGCCGACCCGGCCTTCCCGCGCCGGGTGGACCCCGTGGCCCTCGATGCCTACCTGACCTTCCTCTTCGTCCCGTCGCCGGCCACCATCTTTGCGGGCGTGCAGAAAGTGGCGCCCGGCCACTGCCTGGTGGTGGAAGACGGCCGGGTGCGCACGGTGGCCTATGCCCGGCAGGCGCCCACCCCGCAGGTGGTGACGGGCGAAGCCGACGCCGTCGCCGCCCTGCGCGAGCAGATCGAGGCGGCCGTGCGCCGGCAGATGGTGAGCGATGTGCCGGTAGGCGCGCTATTGAGCGGCGGCATCGACTCGGGCACGGTGGTGGCCATCATGCGCCGGTATACCGGCCGGCCGGTCCACACCTTCACCGTCGGCTTTGCCGGGGGGTTTGCCCGCAACGAGCTGGCCAGCGCGCGCCGGTCGGCCCAAATCCTGGGCACCGAGCACCACGAGGTGGTCATCGGCCTGCGCGAGTGCCTGGATGCGTTCCCGGCCACGGTGTGGCACCTGGATGAGCCCATCGCCACCACCTCGGCCCTGGCCATGTACTGGGTGAGCCAGCTGGCGGCGGAAAGGGTCAAGGTCGTGCTCACCGGCCAGGGCGCCGACGAGCCGTGGGCCAGCTACCGGCGCTACCGCGGCGAAGTGCTGGGCGCGTGGTATCGGCGCATCCCGGCGCCCCTGCGCCGGCAGGTCATCCCCACGCTGGTCGCCTGCCTGCCCCGCGCCGATGGGGCCAAACGCGCCGCCTTTGCCCTCGGCACCGACGACCCGGCCGAGCGCTTCACCCAGGTCTACACCGTCTTTACCCCTGCCATGAAGGCGGCCCTCTACCGCGAGGGCCTGCTGCCGCCGGGCGAGGGCGCCGATCCCTGCGCGGCGGTGCGCTACTGGCAGGAGCCGGTGCGGCACCTGCCGCCTCTGGCCCAGCAGCTCTACATCGACGCCCGCCTCTCGCTGGCCGACAACCTGCTCATGTACGGCGACAAGATGGCCATGGCCGCCTCGCTCGAAGCGCGGGTGCCTATGCTCGACCTGGAGCTGATGGCCTTTGTGGAGGGGCTGCCAGCCACGCTGCGCCTCAAAGGGTGGCGCGGACACAAGTACCTCTACCGCAAGGCCATCGCCTGCTGGCTGCCCGACGAGGTGCTGCGCCGGCCCAAACTCGGCTTCGATACGCCTATGGACGAGTGGTTCCAGAGAGAGATGACCGGCTACGTGCGCGAGCGCATCGCCGGCAGCGGCACCGCCTGCGCGCGGTACTTTGAGCCGCGCACCATCGAGGCGCTCATCCGCCAGCACGCCGAGCGGCGCCAGGACTATACCCGCGCCCTCTACAGCCTGCTGGTATTCGAAAGCTGGCACGAGCGGTTCATGGCGGAGGTGCCCCGTGGCTGAGCCGGTGGCCGGCAGCGGGGGCCGCCTGCGCATCCTCACCATCGTGGGCACGCGGCCCGAAGCCATCAAGCTGGCGCCGGTGATCCGGGCGCTGCAACAGGAGCCGCAGGCCGAGGTGCGCGTCTGCTCTACCGGCCAGCACCGCGAGATGCTCGACCAGGCGCTGGGCCTCTTCGGCATCCGCCCCGACTATGACCTGCGCGCCATGGCTCACGACCAGTCGCCAGCGCAGGTGGGTGCGGCGCTCCTGGCGCGGATCGAGCCGGTGCTGGCCCGCGAGCGGCCCCACTGGGTGCTGGTGCAGGGCGACACCACCACGGCCGCGCTGGCCGCCCTGGCCGCCTACTGGCAACGGGCCAGGGTCGGCCACGTGGAGGCAGGGCTGCGCAGCTTCGACAAATGGCAGCCCTTCCCCGAGGAGGTGAACCGGCGCGTGATCAGCGCAGTGGCCGACCTGCACTTTGCGCCCACGCCCCGCGCACGCGACAACCTCCTGGCCGAAGGAGTGCCTGCCGGCCGGGTGCTGGTGACCGGCAACCCGGTCATCGACGCCCTGCAGTGGGTGGCGGCCCAGCCCTGGCCGCCCGCCACGCCAGAGTTGCCCCCGGCAGCGCTCGGCCGGCCCGGGGAGCGGCTGATCCTGGTGACGGCGCACCGGCGCGAGAACCTGGGCGCGCCCCTGGAGCAGATCTGCCTGGCCCTGCGCGACATTGCCGCCCGCCACGGCCAGGGGGTGCGCATCGTGTACCCGGTGCACCTGAACCCCAACGTGTGGGGCCCGGTGCACCGCCTGCTGGGCGGCCTGCCCAACGTCGTCTTGACGCCGCCCCTGGCCTACCTGCCGCTGCTCGAGGTGATGAAGCGCGCCTGGCTGGTGCTCACCGACTCGGGAGGCATCCAGGAGGAGGCGCCGGGGCTGGGCAAGCCGGTGCTGGTGTTGCGCCAGGTGACCGAGCGGCCCGAGGGGGTGGAGGCAGGCACCGCCCGCCTGGTGGGCACCGAACGGAGGCGCATCGTGGCCGAGGTCGAGCGCCTGCTGAGCGACGCCGCCGCCTACGAGCGCATGGCGCGGGCGGTGAATCCCTACGGCGACGGGCATGCATCCCAGCGCATCGCCCGGGCGCTCCTGAGCGAGGAGGGGCTGTGAGACGGGTTTGTGTGCTCGGCCTGGGATACATCGGCCTGCCGACGGCGGCCATGCTGGCGGTGCACGGCTTCCAGGTGACCGGCGTCGACACCGACGAGCGCGTGCTCGAAGCGGTGGGGGCGCGGCAGTTCCACACCCAGGAGCCGGGCCTGGCCGAGTTGGTGGCACGCGCCCTCGAGAGCGGCAACCTGCAGACGGCCCCCCGCCCGCAGCCTGCCGATGCTTTCGTCATCGCTGTGCCCACCCCGTGCGCCCACGGCCCCCAGCCGGCCGCCGCCCTGCCGCGCGCCGACCTCTCGTACGTCGCCGCAGCCACCGAGTCGATTGTGCCGGTGCTGCAGGGCGGGAACCTGGTGGTGCTGGAATCGACGGTGCCGCCGGGTACGACGGAGGGCCTCCTGGCGGCCATCCTGGCCCGTTCGGGGCTGCCGGTGACGGGGGATGGCGCAGGGGTCATGCTGGCCCATTGCCCGGAGCGGGTGCTGCCGGGGCGCATCCTCGACGAGCTGGTGCGCAACGACCGCATCATCGGCGGCATCGACCGCCCCTCGGCCGAGCGCGCCCGCGAGCTGTACGCCTCCTTCGCCCGGGGCGCCATCCTGCTCACCGACGCGACCACCGCCGAGCTGGTCAAACTGATGGAGAACACCTACCGCGATGTGAATATCGCCCTGGCCAACGAGTTCGCCCTGGTGGCCGAGCGCGTCGGCGTCGACATCTGGGAGGCCATCGAGCTGGCCAACCGCCACCCGCGGGTCAGCGTGCTGAAGCCGGGGCCGGGGGTAGGCGGCCATTGCATCGCCGTCGACCCCTGGTTCATCGCCCAGGTGGCGCCCGAGGCCACGCCGCTGATCCAGACGGCCCGCCGGGTGAACGACCGCATGCCCGGCCACGTGGTCGGCATGGTGAAGGAGGCCGTCGCGGGCGTGCCCACGCCGGTCGTTGCCTGCCTGGGCCTGGCCTACAAGGCCAATGTCGATGACCTGCGCGAGAGCCCCGCCCTTGAAGTGGTGCGGCAGCTGCGCGCCGAGGGCATGCAAGTGCGCACCTTCGACCCCCTCGCCGGGCCTGTGCCGGGGCTCGAAAGCGCCCACTGCCGCTCGCTGGCCGAGGCCGTCGCCGGGGCCGACTGTGCGGTCATCCTCACCGACCATCGCGAGCTCGAGGCCCTGCAGCCCGAGGCCCTGGCGGCCATGCGCCATCGCATCGTGGTCGATACGCGCAACGCCCTGCGCGGCCCGGAATGGCAACGGCCGGGCAGCGGGCGCATCGCCCTGGGTGCAGGTCGGGCCAGGGCTTTTTCAGAGTCCGGTCATTGTCACCCTGAGCAGGTTCTGCGGGCCTTGCAACGTGGCGAACGCCGGCCTGCGAAGGGTCCGGGCTACACATAACGCCGACTTTGAGAAAGCCATGAGGTCGGGCACCCGCCACTTGAGGGAAGGATATGCATTCTCTGGAACTGCCGATCTCGGATCCTGCCTGGATGCAATTCGTAGCCCAAAGGCCGGAGGCCACCCTTTTCCACCATCCGGCGTGGTCGCACCTGCTGGCCGAGGTGTACGGCTATGTCCCCTTCGTGCGGGCCTTTGTCGACGACCGCGGCGCGCTGGTGGCCGCGCTGCCCGTGATGGAAATCCGCAGCGTCCTCACCGGCCGGCGCTTTGTGTCGCTGCCGTTCACCGACTATTGCCCGCCGCTGGTGAGCGAGGGTGCCGACAGCCACGCCCTGGCTCTGGCTCTGGAGAAGGAATGGGATGGCCGCGCCGTCCTCGAAATCCGCGCGCCCCTGCCCAGGCAGCCCCACCTGCACCCATGCAGCCGCGCCACCCACCACACCCTGGCCATCGGCACCGACGAGAAAGCCCTGCTGGCCTCGTTCGACAAGGACACCCGCTACAACATCCGCCGGGGCCAGCGCAACGGGGTCACCGTCACCCTCGACCGCTCGCTGGAAGGCATGGCCGCCTTCTACCGGCTGCAGGTGCTCACCCGCCACCGGTTGGGGGTGCCCGTGCAGCCCTGGCGCTTTTTCGCCCATCTGCACCGCCTGGTGATCGAGCCCGGGTTGGGCTTTGTGTTGCTGGCCCGCGCCGATGGGCAGTTGCTCTCGGCAGCGGTGCTCCTGAACTGGAACGGCACCCTGATCGGCAAGTACCTGGCCTCCGATGCCCGGCGTTGGGCGATGCGGCCCAACCACGTCTTGATCTGGGAGGCAATCCGCTGGGCCTGCCAGAACGGCTACCACACCCTCGATTTCGGCCGCACCGACGATGAGGATGAGGGCCTGCGCCGGTTCAAACTGGGCTGGGGCGCCCGAGAGGAGCCCCTGACCTACTCGTACCTGGCCAGCAGGCCGCCCAGCCCCCTGGGTGAGCGCGCACAACGGGCGTTGAGCTATGTCATCCGCCACTCGCCCCAGTCGGTCTGTTGCGCCATCGGCGAACTGCTCTACGCCCATTTCGGATGAGGAGGAGGATGCACCAGCCACCTGCCAGGCGAGCCGTGTGGATCGACTTTGAGAACGCGCCCCATGTGTGGGTCTTTTCGCGGGTCATCGACCGCCTGCGTGCCGCCGGCTACCCGCTCATCCTCACCGCCCGCGACTTTTCGTGCACCGTGCCCCTCTGCCGCTACCTGGGCCTCGACGTGCAGGTCATCGGTTGGCCGGGCATGGCCAGGCACGGCCTGGGCCGCGTGCTGCGGGTGGGAGAGCGCACCCTCGCCCTCTACCTGGCCATGTTCCCGCGGCGCCGCGGGGTGGCGCTGGCCCTGTCGCACGGGTCCCGTTCACAGATTGTGGCCTGCCAGCCCCTCGGCATCCCAGTGCTGACCCTCGACGACTATGAGTTCTGCGACAAGTCGGTGTTCCGCTTCGTAGACCGCCACCTGATGCCCTTCCCCATCCCCAAGGAGGCCTACGGCGGCTACGCCGGCCGCGTCGAGTGGTACCCGGGCCTGAAAGAAGACCTGTACCTCTGCGATTTTCGCCCTCCCGAACGCAGCCTGCCCCAACTGCCGCCCGAAGGCGAGGGCGTGCGGGTGCTCCTGCGGCCGGAGGGGCGCTTCACCCACTACCGCTCGGCGCAGAGCGCGGTGTTGCAGGAGGCCATCCTCGAACACCTGGCGGCCCAGCCGGGGGTGTTCCTGGTGCTCCTGCCCCGCGATGGGGAGCAGGGCCGCGCCCTGGCCGAGTTCTGCCGGGCGCACCACATCGCCTGCTGGCTGCCGGGCGAGGTGCTCGATGGCCCCGCCCTCATCTGGCAGATGGACCTGGTCATCGGTGGCGGGGGCACCATGACCCGCGAGGCGGCGGCGCTCCGCGTGCCCTCGTACAGCTTCTTTGCCGGGCACTGGGGCGCCGTGGACCGCCACCTGCAGGCCCAGGGGCGCCTGGTGCGCATCGCTACGGTCGACGACGTGCCGAAGATCCGGCTGGCCAGGCGGGTGCGCACCCCGCCGGCCATCTCGCACGAGGCTCTCGATTTCGTCACCCACACCATCGAGCAAATGGCGGTGTAGGCCATGGCAGAATTCCCGGGCGCCATCATCCTTGGCAACGAATATCAGGCTCTCGGCCTGCTGCGGCAGCTGGCGAGGAGTGGCATCCCCTGCGTGCTGCTCGACCAGGATGCCTGGGGGGTGGCGCGGTTCTCGCGCTACCGCTGCCGCTTCCACCGGGCGCCTCGCTACGCCAGCGACGAGTTCTGGCCCTGGCTGGTGAGGCTCGCGCACGAGCAGGGCTACCTGGGCTGGCTGCCCGTGGCCACCGACGATGAGCAGGTGCGCCACTTTGCCCAACACTACGAAGAGGCCTGTGCCCTCTTCCGCTATGCGGGGCTGCCCTGGGCCAGCTACCAGCACATCTACAACAAGCGCCTGGCCTACCCCTGGGCCCAGAGCCTGGGCGCCCCCGTGCCCCGCACCTTCATGCCCGAGCACCGCGAGCACCTGCCGGGCGAGGGGTGGCCCTTCCCGGCCATCATCAAACCCGCGGTGAAGCGCGAGTATGGCCGCTATACACGCCGCAAGGCCATCCGCGTCGAGACGAGGGCCGAGCTTCAGCAGGTGCTCAACGGGCTGCTCGCGCCGGTGCCCATCGAACACCTCATGGTGCAGGAGCTCATCCCCGGCGACGGCAGCACGCAATGGTCCTACGCGGGGTTCTTCGTGGAGGGCAGGCCGGTGGCCGCCTACACGGCCTGCCGGCGCCGCCAACACCCGCCCGATTTCGGCCGCGCCAGCACCTACGTGGTGGCCATGCCCAACGAAGAGGTCGAGGCGCAGAGCCGGCGCCTGCTCGGGGCGCTCGGCTACACCGGGCTGGCCGAGGTCGAGTGGAAGCGCGACGCCCGCGATGGCCAGCTCAAGTTCCTTGAGATCAACGCCCGCTGTTGGGGTTGGCACACCCTCAGCGAGCCGGTCGTGGGCAACCTGCCCAAGATGCTCTATGACTATCTCATCTACCAATCGGTGCAGCCGGTGAGCCCGCGCTACGGCTTCCGCTGGGTCAAGTGGGTCACCGACGTGCCGGTGGCCATCGAGCTCATGCGGCGCGGCGAGCTGGCCTGGCGTGACTACTGGGCCAGCATCCGCGGCAGCTCGGCCTATGGCGATTGGGATGCTCAGGATCCTCTGCCATTCCTGCTCCAGTTCGCACTGGTGCCCTATCTGCTGAAGACGCGGGGGTACTGATGGCGGCAGCCATGGCGCTGATGGCGAGCGTACTGGCCGGCGCCGGCCTTCTGGGCGCCGCGGCCCACAAGTGGCAGTTGCCGGCCAGAGAAGCGACGGCACTGATTATGCTGGCATCCGGAGGGGCGGGCGCGCTCACGGCCCTGCTCGCGGCCAGGGTCGCCCTGCATCCGGCGGCGCTGGCGCCCGCCTTCTGGGCGGCACAGCTGGCGCTCTTTGCCGGCAGCCTCCTGGCCCGCTTCTACCGCGACCCAGAGCGTACGCCGCCCGGCGACCCGCGCGCCATCCTGTCGCCGGCCGACGGCACGGTCATCTACCTGCGCAGGCTGTCGCCGGGCGCGGCGCTGCAGGCCGAGAAGAAGGGGCGGGCCATGGGCCTCGCCGAGCTGCAAGAGACGCCCCTGGCCCGCGAAGAGCTCTGGCAGATGGGCATCTCGATGGTGTTCACCGACGTGCACATCAACCGGGCGCCCATCGCCGGCCGCGTGACCCTGGTCCGCCACAGGCCAGGGCCCTTCCTGTCGCTGCGCCGGCCAGAGGCTGCGGGCGCCAACGAGCGGCAGACTCTGCTCATCGAGGGCGCGGGCCCGCCCGTGGCGGTGGTGCAGATCGCCTCGCGGCTGGTGCGCCGCATCCGCGCCTTCGTGAAGGAGGGCGACCCGGTCGAACCGGGGCAACGCATCGGTGCCATCACCTTCGGTTCACAGGTCGACCTGTTGGTGCCGGTGCGCCTGTGCGCCGAGATGCGGGTGGCGCCCGGCCAACGCCTGGTGGCCGGCCAGACCATCGTTGGCCGGCTCACCATGCCGGAGGACCAGCCGGATGGCAGCCTGTGACACGCGCAAGGGCAGGGAGGAGGCCCCATGGACCGCAAGCGCCTGGTGAAGAGAGCCTTCGACCTGGCAGTGGCCTTGCCGCTGCTCGTCGTCCTCTCACCGCTCTTCCTGCTCATCGCCCTGCTCATCCGGCTCGACTCACCCGGCCCGGCCCTCTACCGCCAGGAACGCATCGGCGAGAACGGCCGCCCCTTCACCATGTTCAAGTTCCGGTCGATGTACCAGGATGCCGACCCCAGGGTCCACGAGGCCTATGTGACCGACCTGATCCGGCGCAACGTCAGCCCCCAGCATGAGAACGGTGGGCGGGCCGTCTTGAAGCAGCAGCAGGACCCAAGGGTGACGCGCGTGGGCAGGGTCATCCGCAAAACCAGCCTCGACGAGCTGCCGCAGCTCTTCAACGTGCTGCGCGGCGAGATGAGCCTGGTGGGCCCGCGGCCGGCCCTGGCCTACGAGGTGGCCGTGTACAAAGATTGGCACCGGCGCCGGCTGGCAGCCCTGCCGGGCATCACCGGGCTCTGGCAGATCGTGGGGCGCAACCAGGTCAGCTTTGACGATATGGTGCGGCTCGACATCGAGTACATCGAGCACCAGTCGCTGTTGTACGATATCGCAATCCTGCTGCGCACGCCCTGGGCCGTGTTGACAGGGCGCGGAGCAGGATGAAGCGCCACCAGACCAGACTCTCGAGGGGGTTATGAGCAGCAAGATCAAGGTGGGCCTGGTCGGCTTTGGATACTGGGGCCCACAGCACGCCCGCTGTTTCTCACAGCTTCCCGAATCGGAACTGGCGTGGACCTGCGACCTCTCACGGGCCCGCCTGGACCATCTCAAGCGCCTGCACCCCGAGGTGCAGACGAGCTGCAACTATGAGGACCTCTTGGCATCGGACGTGGATGCGGTGGTCATTGCCACGCCTCCCTCGGCCCACCACGCCATGGCCATGCAGGCCCTGCGCGCCGGCAAGCACGTGCTGATCGAAAAGCCGCTCGCCACCAGCGCCCAAGACGCCGAAGAGGTGGTGCGCGAGGCCGAGCGGCAGGGCCTGGTGGCCATGGTGGGCCACACCTTCGAGTACAACCCCGCCGTCGAGGCGATGAGGGACCTCATTGCCAGGGGCGAACTCGGCGACGTCTACTACATCGACGGGGCGCGCGTGAACCTGGGCATCTTCCAGCACGATATCAACGTGGTGTGGGACCTGGCCCCCCACGACGTCTCGATCCTCCGCTTCGTTCTGGGCATGGTCCCCCACCGGGTCAGTGCCCACGGCCGCGCCTACGTGCAACAGCGCCGCGGCATCCACGACGTGGCCTACATGACCTTCTGGTTCCCCAACGACATCCTGGCCGACCTGCGCGTGAGCTGGCTCGACCCGGCGAAGATCCGCCGCTACACTGTGGTGGGCAGCCGCAAGATGCTCGTGTACGACGACATCGAGCCCGAGCGCAAGATCGTCATCTACGACAAGGGGGTCGAGCTGCCGCCCTATGCCGACACCGAAGAAGAGTTTCACCTCTCCTACCGCTACGGCGAGGGCGTGGTGTACCCCCTGGTTTGGCAGGAGCCGCTGAAGCGCGAGTGCGCCCACTTTCTCGAATGCATCCGCGAGGGCAAAGAGCCGCGCACCAGCGCCCGCGAAGGCCTGCAGGTGGTGCAGGTGATCGAAGCGGTGCAGCGCTCGCTGGCCAAAGACGCCGGATGGGAGGAGGTGTACCTGTGAACGTGCCGCTGGTCGACCTGCGGGCGCAGTACCAGCCGATCAAAGGCGAGGTGCTGGCGCGCATCTCGGATGTGCTGGAGGGGATGAACCTCTTCCTGGGCGCCAACGTGCAGGCCTTTGAGGGCGAGTTTGCGGCCTGGAACGGCGTGGAACACGCTGTAGCCGTCTCGGATGGCACGGCGGCTCTGCAACTGGCCCTCATGGCCTGTGGCATCGGCGCGCACGATGAGGTCATCACCGTGGCCCACACCTTCGTGGCGACGCCAGAGGCGATCGCCCTGGTGGGGGCCCGGCCGGTGTTTGTGGATATCGACCCGCGCACCTACACCATCGACCCCGCCCAGATCGAGCGCCACATCACGGCGCGCACCCGGGCCATCCTGCCCGTGCACCTCTACGGGCAGCCTGCCGATATGGACCCCATCCTCGAGCTTGCCCGGCGGCGCGGCCTATGGGTGATCGAGGATGCCTGCCAGGCCCACGGCGCCCGCTACAAGGGGCGCCCCGTGGGCGGGCTGGGCCACCTGGCCGCCTACAGCTTTTACTACTCCAAGAACCTGGGCGCTTATGGCGAGTGTGGCATGGTGACCACCAACGACGCCCAACTGGCCCAGCGGGTGCGCCTGCTGCGCGACCACGGCTCGCCCTCGCGCTACCGCCATGACCTCATCGGCATGAACGGCCGCCCCGATGAGCTGCAGGCCGCCGTGCTGCGCGTCAAGCTGCCCCACCTCGAGCGTTGGAACGCCCAGCGGCGCGCCCACGCCGCGCGCTATGGCGAGCTCCTCGCCGCCGTGCCAGCAATCACCCCGCCCCACGTGGCCGACTATGCCGAGCACGTCTTCCACCTGTACGTCGTCCGCGCGCCCCAGCGCGATGCCCTGGTCGACTATCTCCACCGGCGCGGGGTGGGCGCCGGCATCCACTACCCCGTGCCCTGCCACCTGCAGCCGAGCCTGTGCGCCCTGGGCTACAGGCCGGGCGACCTGCCGGCGACCGAACAGGCTGCGCGCGAGGTGCTCTCATTGCCCATGTACGCCGAATTGACGGCAGAGCAGCAGGCCTACGTGGCCGGCTGCCTGCACGACTTTTACCAGCGCCAGGCCGAGGCAGCCTCGGCCCAGCCTGTACGAGAGGTTCAGCCATGAAAGCAGACACCGCCGAGACTCTGGACCTGAAAGCCTACCTGTGCGCGCTGCGGCGCTGGCGCGCCCTCATCGTCGGCGTAACGCTCGGCGCCGGCATGCTCGCCCTCATCCTCAGCCTGGTGACGGCGCCCGTCTATGAGGCAACCGCCTCTCTGGTGGTGGGCCAGAGCCAACCGACGGGCGCGCCCGACTATAACACGGTGCTCCTCAACGAGCAGCTGGCCCGCACCTACAGCCAACTGCTCAAAGACAGGCCCGTGCTGCGCCAGGCCGCCCAGCAGTTGAACTTGAAGACCGACGACGTGACCCTGTCGAAGCTCGATAGCGCGGTGAGCGTGGAAGCGATCAAGGACACGCAACTCATCCGGGTGCGGGTGCGCCAGCCGAGCCCCGCTGGGGCTGCCAACATCGCCAACACCCTCGTCGAGGCCTTCATCCAGCAGCAGCAGGCCAGCGTGGCCCAGGGGTTCACCAACTCGCTGCAGAGCCTGGAGCGCGAGATGCGCTCCACGCAGGCGCAGATCGAGGCCACGCAGCGCAGCCTCGACGAGGAAAAGGCCAAGCCGTCGCCCGACCAGGCCAAGCTGGGCCAGTTGGAGGCGCTCTTGAGCCAGTACCGCTCGACGTACGACGGCTTCCAGCAGAGCTATAACCAGTTGCGCGTGGCTCAGGCCCATAGCTCGAACCTGCTGGCGGTCTTCGAGAAGGCCGAGCCGCCCAGCCGGCCCATCCTGCCGCGCACGGGCCTCAACGTGGTGCTGGGGGCGCTGGTGGGCGCCATGCTATCGACGGGGGCTGTGGTGCTCATCGAGTACACCGACGACACAATCCGCGGGGCCGAGGATGTGGAGCGGGTGACCGGCCTGAGGACGGTGGCCAGCATCGCCCACTTTCGCGCCGTGGAACCAGGAGCGCCTCTCTTGGCGGCCCGGCCGGGCAGCGCTGCCGGCGAGGGCTTTCGCCTGCTGCGCACAGAGGTCGAGATCCTCGCCACCGATACCCGGCCTCAGCCGCCCATCCTGCTCATCACCGGCGCCCGCACCCAGGTGGGCACGACCACCGTTGCCAGCAACCTGGCCGTGAGCCTGGCGCAGATCGGCCGCAAGGTGCTGGTGGTCGATACGAACCTGCGCCGGCCGGCGCTCCACGAGGCGTTCGGCCTGCCCAATGCGGCGGGCTTTACGTCGCCCTTCCTGCATCAGGCCGAGCTCGAACAGGCCATCCAGCCCACGCGCGTCGCCGGCCTGCAGGTGCTCAGCGCCGGCCCCACCGTGGCCAACCCCGCCGAGGTGCTCAGCTTTCGCGAGACGGCGGACCTGCTCGCGGAGCTGCGCAAGCTGGCCGACTATGTCCTCCTCGACAGCCCCCCGGTGCTCAACGCCGCCGACGCCTGCATCCTGGCCCACAAGGCCGACGCGGTCCTGCTGGTAGCCCAGGCCGGCCGCACCACCCAGAGCGACCTGCGGCAGGCCTCGCGCATCCTCCAGCGGGCCAAGAAGCCGATCCTGGGCGTGGTGCTCAATGCCGCGGCCGCCCACGTGTCGTGACAACACCTGTCAAAGGCCACGCCGCTGCCTGGATATATTGAGCCATGGGATGGGGTTTCTGGCGGCCGCCGGGCGGCCGCCAGAAACCCCCGCTGTCGCTTACCAGCAGCCTCCCCACAGCCACCCGAACAGCCACGACCAGAAGCGCAGGTGATCGGATTGCCGCCACCTCGAGGTTTGGCCTTCCTGCTGGGAGGGCCGCGGCGCCGGGTTCGAAGCGGGCTGGGTTGGGGCCGCTGTCGCTGGCGGCTGGCTTGGGGCCGGTGTCGCCGTCGCGGTCGGCTCAGGCGGCGCCTGGGTGGGCGTGGCGGTGGGCGGTTGCGGGCTCGGCGTCGCCGTGGGCGGCGCTTGCGTCGGGGTCGCCGTGGGCAGCGCCTGCGTGGGCGTGGCCGTCGGCGGCACTTGGGTCGGCGTCGCGGTCGGCGGCACCTGGGTGGGCGTCGTGGTCGGCGGCACGGGCGTGGCCGTGGGCGGCACCTGGGTGGGCGTCGCGGTCGGCGGCACCGGCGTGGCCGTGGGCGGCACTTGGGTCGGGGTCGCCGTGGGCGGCACTGGCGTGGCGGCGGGCGCCGCACCGCCATACTCGTAGGCGCCGAGATCGGGCGCATTGCCCTGCGGCACCGCCTGGCCCGCATAGTCCTGGTGGTAGCCCAGGTCCACGCCAGCGTCGATGGCGGGGCTGTTCGCCGTCAGGTGGTAGTCGCCTGCACCCACGTTGGCGAAGAGCGGGTCAGCGATCTTTTCGCCCGGCCCCAAGGGGGCGCCGAGCTGGGTCTGGCTCTGCATGAAGTAGTAGAGGTTGTGGTCGTGGGTAAAGTTGGGCGAGTTGGAGACGACCTGGAACTGGTTCACGTACAGTATGTTGTTGCGCAGGGTCACCGCATTGGCGGGCGGCGTGCCGATAAAGTCGAGGATGTCGTAGGTGTTCGAGCCCACGGCCGTCTCGACGACCGTGTTGTTCTCAAAGCGGAAGTTGCTGACCGTCGCCTGGAAGTTGCCGCTGATGTGCATCACGGCCAACGAGCCGTTGTTCACTGCCACGTTGTAGGCCACGACGCTGTCGGTGGCCGAGCCTCCGCCCACCTCGATGAAGCCGTTGTCATCCTGCGCCCAGTTGTGATGGATGTTGGCGCCCGAGACGTTGTTGTAGAACTCGACAAAGCCGCCATCGGTGCCATAGTCGTAGCTCGACGCCTTGCAGCGCTCGGCGCGGTTGTACGAGATCTCGTTGTTCGAGTTGTAGAGGCCGATGGCGTAGGCGCCATAGTCGTCGTCGCCACCCGGGGTGTTGACGACCATCTTGAGGTCATGGATGTAGTTGCCCGTGACCAGGTTGTGCTGGCCGTAGATGCCCACGCCGATGCCCACGTTGGTCATCTCGCAGTCGCGCACCACGTCGTTGGTCGCGTTCTCGCCGATGCGCACGCCAAACTCGTCGGCGTCGCGCAGCATCAGGCCCGTCACCACCACCCAGCTGCCGTTGATCTCGAGCGAACGCGAGTACTGGCCCGAGTTCGTCAGCACCGGCTTGGCGCCGCTGCCGTAGGCCTGCACGGTGATGGGGCTGCCAGACTGGCCCGAGGAGTTGATGCGCAACCCACCGCTGAAGGTCGAGCCGCGGGCCAGGTTGATCACGTCGCCGGGCTGGAAGGTGTGGCTGTTCACCGGGGCGAGGGTCTTCCAGGCCTGGTCGGGCGAGGTGCCCGCGTTGCTGTCGGAGCCGGCGGCGCTATCCACATAGTAGGCCGCGCCGGCGGCCTCGGTGCGGGTGGCAGGCAGGGCGAGGCTGAGGACAAAGGCGGCGGCGAGGGCGAGGGCTCCAAAGCGGATGGCCCTGACTCGGGAGGTCAGCCCGATGTGGCGCTGGCTGTTGTTCGCGCGGAGTCGCGAAAACATGGCTTGAGCCTTTCTAGTCGGGTTCCGATCGTGTTCCGATACCTCTCTTGCTCACGTACGACGCCGTCACCATCGACGCCCCCCGCCTCGCGGCCCGCTGGCATCCTGACCGGTGCCTCACCGGCCGGCCCGCACATGGCTCACGCCTGCAGCCGGAGCAGCACCGTGCTACGGCTGCAGGCGCCCAGGCGCCGGGCTCAGCCCGAGCAGCTCACGAAAGGTTCCGGTGGTGGTTCCGCAGGCGGGAAACGGGTCCGATGGAGCGGAAAAGGGGAGGAGTCACCCTCGCACCGGGCAGAAAGGCTCCGCGAGCCAGAGATGGGGGTATATGGGTTGTTACCAACGGCCTCGCAGAGGGATTATAGGAGAGGAAGCTGGAGAGTCAAATAGTCATATATGCATTTCTTCAACGCCAGCCTGTCATCAGTACAGCGCCGGGCTGCGCAGCCCGGCTTCGGCCGCGGCACACTGTGAGGGGTCGCGTCACTCGCCCGTGGCCGGCAGGGCGCCCAGGTAGGGCGACGAGCTGCTGGGGGTGGGCGGAGGGGGAAAGCTCTCGTCGTAGGTCAGCGCCATCGCCCCGCTGGCGGCGGGGCTGGAGGGCCGGAGGTGAAAGTCCTGCCCCTCCAGATCGGCGAAGAGCGGGTCGCCCATCCTCTCATCGGGGCCCAGGCTGAAACCCAGGCGGGTCAGCCGCTGGGTGAGGCAGTAGAGGTTGTTGCGGTGGGTAAAGTTGGCGCTGTTGGCCACCTGCCGGTAGCTGCCCAGGTAGACGACATTGTTGCGGAAGAGGAGGGTATCGGGGCCGGGCTCGCCCACAAAGCTGAGCACGGCGCTGCCAAAGCCCCTCTCCACCACGGTGTTGTTGTCGGCATAGAGGCGAGTCACGGCGCTGGCAAAGTGGCCACCCAGGTGGACGATGATAAAGGTGCCGTTGTTCACCGAGACGTTGTAGGCCAGCAGATTGTCCTTGGCCGCGCCACCGCCCACCTCCACAAAGCCGCAGTTGTCGCGGGCCCAGTTGTGGTGGATATAGTTGCCGGTCACGTCGCCAAACAGCTCAACGGCTCCGCCATCCGTCCCATAGTCCTGGCTGGGCGCCAGGCAGCGCTCGAGCTGGTTGTGGGCCACCTCGTTGTGCGAGCCAAAGACCCCCACGCCCACGGCTCCATAATCGTCGTCGCCGCCCGGGGTATCGACGATCATGTGCAGGTCGTGGGCATAGCAGCCTTGGATCAGGTTGGCATCGCCCAAGATCGCAAAGCCGGTGCCCACAGAAACGGCCTCGCAATCCTCCACCACGTTGTGCGCCGCGCCCTGGGCAATCTCGACGCCATACTCGTGGGCATCGGCCACCCGCACCCCCCGCAGCACCACCCAACTGCCCTGGATGACGATGGCCTGGGTGCGCGTGCCGGGGTTGCGGACCGTGGGCGCATCGCCGGCGCCGTACGGCTCGAAGATGAGCGGCGCCCCGGGCGCTCCCGACTGAGGGATGACCCAACCGCCATCCCACACCGAGCCGCGGGCCAGCCGCACCACGTCGCCGGGGCCGAGGGCCTGCCGCGCCACGCGGGCCAGGCTCTGCCAGGGCCGGTCGGGCGAGGTGCCGGGGTTGTCGTCGCGGCCCGTCTGGCTGTTCACATAGTAGTGGGCACCCGTCGCGGAGGGCGAAGCCGCGGTGGGCGGCAGTGGGGTGCGCGTGGGCGGGCGGGGCACCGGCGTGGGCGTCGGCCGCGCGGAACAGCCTGCCGCCCAAGCCACCAGCAGGAGCACCACCAGCCACAGCCCGCGGCGGCGCATCAGCCACGGACCATCTTCTGGTACCAGATGCGGTCGATGACGACCCGCACCGGTACGTTCTGGAAGAACAGCTTCTGGCCCACGCTGCTGGCAAAGAACCAGCCGGCAACCTCGCGCACCACCGGCAGCCTGTGGAACATCCGCTCCACCGCCCGCCGTTTCACCTGGCGCTCGATGCGGCGCGAACGCGCCAGGATTTCCTTGCGCACGGCCCAGGGCAGCTCAGGCGTCTCGAACACCGGCGTATCGTCGACTTCGGTCACGCTGTTCAGGTACTCCTCGGGGGGGATCACAAAGGCATTGTGGGCGCGCACCCACTCGTAGAGCTCGGTGCCGGGGTAGGGGATGGGGTTGTTCAGGTGTAGCCACACGATGGGGTAGCGCTGCGCCAAGGCCAGCGAATCCTCCACATCGCTCATCGTCTCGCCCGGGTGGCCGACGATGATGAAGAGCTTGACCTTCAGCCCCAGGTCGCAGGCGTCCTGCAGGGCACGGTGGATGTCGGCGATGGTCTCGCCCTTGTGGACAATGTCGCGCAGCACGTGGTCGTTGCCGCCGTCGGCGCCAAAGGCCACCTCTTTGAAGCCCACCTCCTGCATGCGCGCCAGGAGGTCCCGGTCCACCCGGTCGGCGCGGATGCCGTTGGCGCAGCGGATGAAGAGCCCGCGCAGGCCCCGCCGCTCGATCTCATTGCAGATGTCGTACACGCGCTGCTTGTCGAGCGTAAAGTTGTCGTCGTCGACGCTGAACTGGCGGATGCCGCGCCCGTACCAGTACTCGATCTCGTCCACCACGTGGCCGGGGCTGCGCGCGCGGAACTTTTTGGCCGTCAGGCTGTTGGGGCAAAAGATGCAGCGGTAGGGGCAGCCGCGGCTCGTCACCAAGAGGATTTCGGGCGCATAGCGCCTCAGGTCGAAGCGCTCGTAGCGGGGGAAGGAGATGGCGTCGAGGTCCAGGCGCGGTACAGGCGCCGGGCCGGCCAGCACCTGGCCGCCCCGCCGGAAGAGGAGGCCGGGGATTTCCTCCAGCGGCCGCTCGCCGCGGCAGAGCTCGACCAGCGGCTGCTCGCCCTCGTGGACGATGCCCAGGTCGATCTCGGGGCATGCCTCGAGAACGGCCTTGCCCAACACCGACACGTGGGGCCCGCCCACGACGATGGGCGTATCCGGCGCAAACGCTTTGATGCCGCGGATCAGGGCGTAGGAGCGCAGGTACTCGTAGCTCACCAGGCTCAGCCCGATCAGGTCGGGCCGGAACGACGCGATGCGCGCCTGCAGGCTGCGCAGGTTGCCGCGCGTGCGCATGTCGACGACGGAATGCTCGATGCCGGCATCCTGGAGCGCCTGGGCGACGTAGCCCAGGCCGGTGGGCGGCCGGGCCGCGCCCAGGTAGCTCGATGAAGGCGGAGCGACCAACAGCACTCGCCCGAACATCTATAGCACCTCGCCTGTCATTGCGAGCGAAGCGAAGCAGTCTCCACGCCGCAGGTTTGTCATTGCGAGCGAAGCGAAGCAATCTCCAACCCGCGGATTGGGGATTGCTTCGGCGGCTGCGGCCGCCTCGCAATGACAGCGCGCGTGTCATTGCGAGTATCCCAAGGCTCGCGCAGCCCTGTGCCAGGCAAAGGAACTTGCTGCAACCAGGGGTTGCAGCCGGGTTTTGAGCTCCGCTCGCTCCCGGCCCGGCCCCTGGGGGTTTGGCGGGTTGGCTGGCGGCGGCCGCCCGCGGGCGG